>Ga0307517_10000037_pt1 | contig 170645 bp, 220 predicted proteins | sample 23_EM_MG_FD_194515 | JGI IMG/M metagenome (GOLD analysis project Ga0307517, IMG submission 194515) | Populus trichocarpa ectomycorrhiza microbial communities from riparian zone in the Pacific Northwest, United States - 23_EM | ecosystem: Host-associated > Plants > Roots > Unclassified...
AGTCGCGACATTTTCACAAATTTAATTGGCGTGACACGGTCACAATCTGACTCAAAGGGATCATCACACGTTTGCTCCTTGTCAGATGACTCGTACCCAAACGTGTGGCCGTTCCAGGGGTTCGGTCGAAGCATATTCTGTTTTCCCACATACATACAGTAAGTCTTCCCCACGTTTATTGCGAGGGTTTACAATTCAGTCACGAATTCTTTCATCTGACAGCGCAGAATTCCGTCATATGGACCCATTCTTTTGAGCCATTGCACTATTTCCGCCTGTCGATCCATCATTGTGATTTCCTCCTAGAGCCCATCAAACACCTGACTGAGCACTGCGGCGGTGTCCTTCGTTATCTTTTTCTTGGAATGTCATACATGCATCACCCTGCGCCCTTCCTCACCTTTCGTCACCAATGGCGTAGACACTGCCCAAGATCCATCGTATTAGGGAGCGCACTGTTTCCATCTGACCTGTCCATCATCGATCGTTAATTAGGTACCGGAACGATGCGTCTTCGCCCTTCGTAGGAACATTCAATTGAAAAGACAATGGGACCTTGCGTACGTTATGCGTTGCCGCCCACAAATGATGGCGATTCCCGACAAGTCCTGTTCCTCGGCATTTTCTCACACGCTTAAAACACCCACACGTATAACCCTTTTCTCAAGCCCTTCACAATTAGACGCGCGAATAAAGTCGCCGCAACTCAAGCTAATTCGCCGTGCCACCAAGCCGGTCACCGGTATTTTTTTGAACCGTTCCAAGCGAACAATGTATGAGTTTATGAGTCTCGAAGTGATGTCAGTGTCACATATGTCCACACAGATATGTCAAAGAAACATTTGAGACGTCTAAAAGCACGAACGATAAACGCCATCCCCTTGGTGCGCCAAGCCGTTGCGCAGCGACTCAGTATCCACTCTCCACGACAAATTGCGTCACTCTCGGGCGCTTGAATTTTTTTTTTTGGGAGGCACAAAGTCGGGATCGCGTCATTGTCGTGCCATTTTGAGAAGGGGAATCTCCCGACCATCGGGATTATCATTTTCCACCAATGGCAAAGCGCATTTGGAAACCCACTTGTCATTGTTCCTCGAGGACCCACACAGTCGCATCAAGGTCCCAATTCAGTTGAGGACTATACTTAAATGTTTCGGACGGGAGAGGACTTTGCGGTCAAACTTTTAAACGAGAATGTCAAAGACAGTCATCAATCTGTACCCTCTTTCTCTAGAAAGTCATGGAAGCATCCATTAATTTCCCCGGTCACGACTGCGACGTTCCCCAAAAAAAAACTAACCCCTCCAAGTCGATGCATTGACTCGATTTTCATTTTTTATGGGCTTGAGATTCTTCCCACCTCGAGTCAGCAGCGTGTCTTCAGTGCAGGGTCACCTCCATAACATGAATCAATCCATCACTGGACGTCCACGGTCCAGAATGCATAAGCAACCCCAGAATCGACTAGAAGAATCGAGAGTGGTTACAAGCTATAGCTATGTAATTTTGGAATCATTGGCTGGAATCGCGGAATATTAAACATGTGTGCTATAGGCAGGAGGAGCACGTTCATGGCAGCTCAGGCAACGTGCATCTCGCCTGCCCACGGTTTCTTTTGTGAAATGTAGTTAGCTAATAATCATTCCAGGTTCCTTCAAAAAAATTTGGAAAGAAACGGTATACGGTATCCCAACAAACGGGAACATAACCTATTCGGGTTTCCCCTTGCTTCGAACCATTGAAGAATGTTCCCCTAGACTTTATTCTATTACAAGACAATAGAGAAGCTTCGATTCGTTCCAAGTGCTTATCTGTTCTATTCTCCCTGAGATATGCAGGAAGGGAAGAAACTCAAATCATTCCATTCCATCCTGCTGGTCTAAAATTAGACAGCGAACACATATAGTTGAATGTGCGTATGTATATGTTGCGAATGGTATAGTGACGCACACGTTCTTGTTCTTGATCGAGAATGGAAATGTGATGAGCGTGCTGCGGAACGAATAGTTGATCTTAAGAACCGGTCCCGCGAAGGCAAAAAACACTGCCGCCGGGTCTACTTAGGATCGCCATGATCATGACCCATGACCAACACTAGTATGAGGAGCTTTTTACGCGATGGGGTCGAAGCCCTCGATACTTTTGGATGCCTCACGGTACGAAGGCGCGATAACCTTTGATGATGAAATCGATTACTATCGCATGGCGGGGCTTCGAGAAGTGAACAAAGTAAATTTCGCAATCACAAATAAGGTGAGGAAAATGATGAGATCCTTAAGCCAGCGGCTGCAGTGATTTTTTATTTCCATACAAATCGCTCATATCAGCTTTATATCGAACCCCAACAGCTTTTGTCACGATGTACAACAGACCGCTTTCCTTGCCTGGGTCCCGGACCACCGAACAGGACAAAAATGTCGGATCTTTCTTCTACCACGAGAATGACGACGGATATTTGCGCCACCCTCGTAACTCATTGCCTGCTAAGCATTTACCCGAGGTCCTCAACAAAATCCCTTGAAACCCCACAACCGAGGTAGCGAGGCGCACAAAGGAAAAGGGGCCGCCTTACTCCCATGATGCTTCAAGGGGCTACTAAGAATTGTCCGTTGCTGCAGATTCAGAAGTGGGCTGATGGGAATCTTCAACAACCTGTTTGAACCCCTGCGGTTGGGGTGAAGGTGATGCCGATATGCTTAATGATAGTTGACTATCATTGCCATTTGTGAACTGGGGCTGACTGAGGTCGGATCTGTGCAAACTGGTGGTGCTGCCCGCGTTTACTTGCAAATATTGGGAGGAAGATGATCTTGGCTTGTCTGCGGGTGGGGGTGCAGGAAGGGGCGGGGAGGGTGACCGGGTTGGAAGAGGGAGGGCTTTATCTTTATCCGCTTGTGCGAAGCTCGAGGATCTGCCTGTCAATAAACCCTTTAGGCGCTGGTTCGCGCTGAGAGTGTTGCTCCTCGTGAGAGGTGCAGAGGGTCCTGCCTGCGAATTCGAGTTCGAGCCTGTCCGGGGAAGTTGCTTCTCAGCAACGACAGTTTCGAGCATTCCTGTTGGGGCGCCAACGTTCTTCAGAGCAGCGAGTTTTTGGTGCAAGTATTTGGCATCCGCGAGTAATCTTAGAGAGGTAAAAAAAGCATTCAGGTTTCATTAATATCAATTGGGTGAATTCTTGGACAAATGAAATACGTACCTCGTCTTTGCCTCTTGATTCGGGAGTTCCAGCGCATTGTACTCTTCCGATAACCGGTGATTGATAGCTGCGAAGACCTGCGTCATCACATACTAAAATGGCGCGTGATCAACAGCGAAACACGACGAAAAAAAGATTCAGCGAAGCAGTCACTAGAAGTGCTTCTGATACGAGAGCGCCGAATAGACATCTCACCTCAACAATGGGTGGCGCAAGATAGCGCGATAGCACCTTATGCAGCGTGACTGTCTCCTTCACAAGAATCTCAATATAATCGTTGACACCTCCGCCTGGCTTCGGAACATTCCAGTCGACTGTCTATTCGCCGCAATAAGGGATAAAGGCCGAAGTGCCACATCAAAATTCAAACGTCAGCGGGCGGGTTAATTGCGAAGGGCGGTCAAACAAAGGAAGCGAACTAACCTTAAAGGATTTGATATGTGCACTCAACCTATCCCCCATGATAGCTACCAATTTCGAATGGATCTCGTTTTGGTGTTCTTGGTAATCCTGAGAAGGAAGTTAGAAATTTGACGCAACTCGCAGAAGGGATTACGATGTTGATCCTTCTTACCCGCTTCAGCTTATCAAATTCAACCAGCATGACAGCTTGCTTTTGGCTAAGGTGTCGTCTGAAAGTCTCCCGAACATATGGAATAAGTTCGAATATAACAGAGAGCGACTGAGATGCAAGGGCTGGGCATGAAGTAGGTGAGCACTTTGTGAATAATGGGAAATGTAGGTTCCCTACCGAGATGTTTCGCAGTGATATTCTTTAAACCTGCGGATCGCATAGCCCCGGCACCCAGCACAACTTGACATGTTCTCGAATTGAACGACTTCAAGAACTCGACCACTCGACTCATCGTATCTGTTGTTAGCATTGGCAGGTTTACAACCACTCTCAGGTAGTCTGAGAGCAGCGTTAGGACTTCCGCTGTCGCCGACACAACGTAGTGGGTCCTCTCTTCGATGCGTAGATGTTTCGTGCTAGCGGGTGCCGAACTCGAGCCATTACTCATTGACTTGGGGATTAAGGCCGAGAATGACTGGGCAATAGAGGATGTAGCGGTTGGGGAGGCGGTTGGGGAAGGCGTCGGGAAGCTGACGGTGTAAGGACTGAAGATGGTGTCCTCTGATTTGATGATAAGGTCTGGTGGGTCTCGCACTGCAGAGTCAACGATGATGTTCGTGATTTGTTGAAGACCAGGTGTAACTTCCGTCGGATTCCAGAGTTCATCCTCAACAAGCTTTGCAGATTGTGATATTCGGGCTTGGTGGAAAGCCTGAAGGAATAGCTTGGCCTGCAATGTAGGGAAGAGAATATCAGTATCGTGTTCCAACGCGAGGCAGAAACGGCTAACCTGGCCGACCACCGTGCCTCGTAGGCCAACTATCATTCTCCTACAAATCGTTTCGCATTTGATTACGAAGGCCCACGAGTCGTTGAAGAATGTCAAAAAGTCAACTAGTTCCAAGGCAGAATGCTGTTCAGCTCTGTAGGAAATGACCTTCGCAGCCTGAGTGTTTGAAAGTTCGGCGGAAGAACACACAATATCTGCAAGGTCTTCTTCAAGTGCTGGGACATCGGTCACCTTCTGTTTCAGTTGCGACCTAAGATATGTTTGAATGTAGACAAAGTTTCCATAAAACGTGATTCTGCGTACCCTAGAGTCGACAAAACATCAACAATAATGACGCCCTGAGCTTGCACTCCTTCGATGCCATTGAGAAGACTTCGATATATCTTCTGCAAGAGAAGGATAAAGTCTGGCTGTGTCATCGTTCGCAGATGATTTGCCAACCCTGCCCTGATCCAGGTGTCAATGCTAATTCGCAGGAGTGAAAGACGAAACTAACCTTCCTTCAGATGACAGAGAGTCTCGACTGTCCTCATCATCGTCTGGATCAAAGCCCGGTAGAATCTGACGGATTTGGGCTGAGCGTCGATAGGAAGTTAGAGCAAAGCATAAGTTCAGACCTTTTTTACCACGGCGCGAACATCAATCAAAACAACTTCTCTCCACGACAAAATACCTTCCTTCAGACCCTTCGTGCGTACTAGGTTCAAGAGTAAAGGTTTCAAGCGGTCCTTCAGGCCTTGGTCGACCTCTGGATTAACCTTGTGGTCGCTATTTATCCGAGTCTCGAGATCATTGCGGAGCACTGAAACGAGTTCCGATGACAGAGAGGCTGCAATTTCCATAACAAGGGCACGTAGGTGGGATGGAAGCGCAGAGAATGCGTGTAGTGAGGAAAGCGAGACAGGGTGTAGTCCTGGGGAAATTTTCTTCTGCGCTTCCTGAGGTGTCGCAATCTCTTCTTCAAGAGTGGGAAGGAGTGGTGACTTGTGTCCGATGGCATCTCCGTTTCCGTTGAGTGACAACTGTGGTTGACCAAGGGCAGAACTCTGAGTTGAAACAGGTTCACTGACTTCCCACCACTTTTCTAGCTCCTCGATGACACCAAGAGCTTCGCCCCATTGGCCCGCATTCACCAAACCCTTTGCCACACCGGTCATCTCCACTACCCCGCCGATCATCTTCACACCATCCTTTATTTTCCCAAGGTTTGCCATCTTGCATTCCTTGCGCACCATTTCAAGTCCACGTTTTGCACTGTTGTTATCCACATCCCGAAGTTGAGTACGGAGTTTCCCTATTCTGTTCAAACAGCGCTCAGACTCAGATTGCAGGTCGTGTAAGTTTGTCAGCGCCGCGAAGAATGAAGTTGAACGGATTGATATCTCCCGTACTAAGTGTTGTTCAACAGTGTCGGCGTAGTGAGAAAACTTCTCCAGAAGTGGCAAAGAATGTGAGAGAGAGAAAGGATCTGCGAATGTGTCGTCCTGGGGCGTTAACAGAGTAACCGCAGTCTCCTGTTCAGTAACTGTGGCAAAGGTTCGCGAGTCTCCCAGATTGAAGTCTTTCTGGAAGAATACCGAAGGAACTGAATGGAGGGGAGGTATATACTTTCCATGAGGAACTGGTGATGGCGACGTGGGGTGTGGAGTTGTCGGATCCTCACCAGCGATAGAGTTGCGGGGTGTCCATTGGTTATCTTCAATCTGCGCTTGACCATCCTGTCCTAGTTGTGAGCTATGTTCGTAGCGTTCCCATTCCGGGGTAATAGCATTAAGGTATGATTCAAAGTCCTTGCGCCGTACGCGAGGAAGGTCGGCATGTGGAACGGGGGGCAACAGAGAGTGGGCTTTCGGCGGGGCCTGACGTTTGTGGGGATTGTTCAGAACAGTGGATATAGCTATAATTTGGGATAAGGATGAATCTAGACAGATATAGGCACAGGTAGCTACCATGAAATCCCGTTCGTGAGCTACTCCAGTCGGTGGGCAAGCTACCTAATGCGAGAGAAGTTGTCGAGTTATTCAAGAAGCCCAGTGGGTGAGGCGCAGCAGCAAAGTCATCGCCGCCCTTGCCCTCGGTGGTCCCGGATACACTTTCTGGCCCTGGTCTGCGAGATGCGGGGTCCCATGTAAATCGATACGGACGCGCGGTTGGGAGCTGGTCGGGAGTAAGGTTGACGGGGGATGCCACCCTTGAAGGTACTGACGACACATCCGACATTGCGTGTGCAAACAAGAGGCGATTGTATATGTATACCTTATTTTATTTCTCAATTGATGGCGTCCATCTTCTCTGTCCCCGCCCCCATCGTCGCCTTCAATGCCCACTTCCCCCTCAAATCCTATCCACCCATAAAACCCATCTCCAAGTCGCCCATAACAGCGCCTACACTATGGGTCCATCCACCACGGTCTTTAACTCTGGCACCCGATAATGTCCTCAGTGCAGATGTCGAGTGCCTCAAATGGCAGGCTTACCTTGCTCTTCGTGGCCTCACAGGCATTAAGATTCGCTTGGATATCTCTTCAGAAGGGAGTCTCGACGGCTCACTGCCTAATCTACACGTCCCTATTGGTGAATCACTCGTCAAGAGCGAAAAGCTCAGTCATTCTGAAGGTGCCGAAGATGGCGAGCTCCTCGCTGCACACTCCATACCCACTTGGGTGGACGCGAAACTCGGCGTCGACAGCGGTGCAGACCCACTGGAAGGGTACAAAGACCAAGCGTCACGAGTCGAGAGCCGCGCTTGGGTTTCTCTTCTCGAAGGCAATATCCATGCAGCTTTGGTGCGCTTTTACTCTTCCCAACTTCTCACATTTTGAGCTAAAGCAATCTCTGAAAATGTAGATAATATCACAGCCCCAACCTTCTTACTTCCACTCTCTGCTCTTCCCGGCCTCAAATCCCCCGCTAAGCGAAAGCCTCCAGAAAATTCTCTCGCCGCCACCACCACCTCTCACCGGCCTTTTCTCCCTCCTCCCTCCAAGTGGAAGCCGTCTTAACGTTTCCTTGGTTCTCTCACAATACAGAGATGCTATCTCGTCGCTCTCGTCGCGTCTCGGGACTGATAACTGGTTCCTTGGGTCAAGGCGCGTCATTTTCGTAACTATTCCTCTTACTCAATCTAACGTTTCTGCAAATGCAAATAGTCAACCTACGCCACTTGATGCTCTTGTATTTGCATATCTTCACTGCATACTGCACTCTTCCGATACTATCCGCATTGAAGTGACGCGTAGAGTCAATCTCGTTGCCTGGGAATTCAGAGTCCGTTGTCTTGTCCGGGAAGCTTTTGTTCTCTAGACAGGCGTTACAAGCGCGGGTTCGCATAGCGATACGGGATTCAATTATATATTACTGCTATTGATTATAGAAATTCGACCAACTATTACAAAACACCAGAAAATGATCCAAAGCAACAAAGCAACAAGCAAAGATCGAGATACGCATAGGAAAGATATGCAACAAATGATAGCATCTAGATCTAGTATGGTCCATACATAGGTAGGTTGAAGTTGACTCTCAATGTATAGTGAGGAATGGAATGCACTTGCGAGTGAAGAATGAAGGGGAGATTGGTGTCACAGAAAATGTCTTTAAGTATGTTCGCTATCTGCTATCGGGAGGTGAGCATTGGTTGGGAGTCCAATGCGTTGGTCCTCACCGATGAGCCTTGTGCGTTCGCCTGTGTTGAAGAAGCGTTTTCGAAGGGCTGCGACCATTTTGAAGAACCTGTTCGGTTGAGTGACAAGTCGATTAAACAGCAAGGCCAACACAACATACCAGAACCAATTGAGGCCTTGCAGGACAACATTCCCAAACCCGTAGACAATAGTATACGCAACGGGGACTTCATGGTAAACGGTTTTCAACGTCAATAGGAATTGAATCGACTGTTTGAATGTTAGTGAAGGGATTGCGTTAGGATTCTGAAATGGCTTACTATCCAGCCTCCGTATAAAATACGAACAAAGAAGAACGATCCAAGGAGAAAGAGACCGTTAACTGCCTGAGTAAGGCTCCCCGTACGTCCGGTCTTATCCAAAAACCTGAAAACGAATGTTAAAATTTGTGCAGCTCGAGGTAAAGACGCCTACCAATGGTTGTTCAGGAAGAACGTGCTGGTTTCCCAAAGCAAACACCTTGTACCATAATATTGAACAAACGGTTTCTGCATACTGTGGGTTAGAAGGAGAAAAATGGAAAAACGTTATAAGGTAGATCAGAACGACGGGACGAACGTATGACATGGTGTAGATGGCGAAGCAAGCAACTCCGTGTGCCACAAAGCCTGGGTCGATGAAGTTAACTATGGCATCCAACGTATCCCAGAGGAAGTAGCTTCAAATTGGCCAAAGTCAGAGAAAGAAGGGATGTGGGTAGAATTCAGAATCAACTGACCCACAAGCAATGGCATGGACGTATCCGACATGCTCGTTCCACCCAAAAGCGCGGTCCTGCCCATGCTCTGGGGTTTCATTAAGGATGCACCAGAGGGCATATGGAACGACAATGAGAACATGGACTTGTGAGACGACGTGTATTGACCTGTTCCGTCGTAAAATGACCAAATATAAGTATATGGGACTCGAGGGATAACCAAATGAAAAGGCACGCACCAGTTATTCTTTGCTCTTCTACTTTTCCCTCCATACACAGTGGGGAATAGGCGCTCGCTGAAATATGGCGCGAGGACTTGGTGAATGAACAAGAACACGACAAAAGCCCAGTAGAAAGTCGAAAGGAACGGAGGAAATTTGGTAAGACCCAAAGTCTCTGTGATGAACTTCTCCAAGAAAGACATGGTGCCTTGTCTTCAAGTCCAGGTGCCGGCCTTTCTCAGAGTAGTACAACGAGATGAAGAGCTGTAAATGGTTGCAGTTATGGAGTGTGCACTCTTACGCGAGGTGATTGACGGGAGTGACGGTGTAGTAATGCATCATCCTTAGCCTAAACCTTTTGACTACCATGGTCACTGGTGATAACGTGATTTCCCAGCAACCTGTCCTCGTTGTGAATGTGAGCAAATGTGCGGTCAGACACCCTGCGGCAAATAATCATACGAAGAGGGCACAAGAGTCTAAGGAAAGAAATTCTTGGCAGGCAGAACCCAAGGAGGAAAGTATTTTTATTCAAATGTAATATCTTCTTTTGGGAAGGCTAATGTTTGCTCGATTCACACTCTCTGCGAAGCACGGTCTACAAAAGCTCCAAAACGCTTAATATTGCCCGTCTTTGCGAAAATTTCTCGGGTCTCTGCTTCAAGAGAGTTGGACAGTCCTTGAAGATCAATTGCCTTTCTTTTGAATTCTGATTCTAGTTCTTGGGCTGGCCAAGGCAAGGAGAATGGAGGGGATGTAGTCAGAGGTGAGTTGGCGTAGATTTTAGACAGAGCTGGGTGGACGGGCCTGAATCATGTATCAACACAGTTGTCTTTCAACTCCATTTTTGAGAGCATACCTCCGAGAGTATTCCTGAACAAGGTCGTCCGCCCATGCCCTTTCCGACGATTCTACTCCTAGGATACCTTTTAGCGAACGGAGTTCCGTCAAAATGTCATCCCGGCTGAGCATCACCAAAGGTGGCGCTTTACTGGGGCGAATATCTATACTTCATGTAAGCTTTCAACAATGAAATGACATGCAAAATTATGCCTTTTAGATCATTCAATACAACTTTAAGTTGTGACTCCATTTCCAGTCCATCTTTTTCAAAGATTTCATATGTAGCGGCGTTTTCCAGGTGATCCAAATTAATGGTATCCAGTTCTTCCGCGAGAGCATCTAAAAGGTATTCAACATCTTGGACGCAGCGGGCAATGTTGGCAAGGGAAACTTGAAGTTTTTCAAGAGGACTAATGGAGGAGTTGAGAGACAAAAGAGCCTGGAACAGGATGAGCACAATTTTAGTAGAGATGTCATATTTCTGCCGTACCTCCTCCAACGCCTCTTGGTGGGCATTCAGAATCTCTTCTTGATCTAAAGCCCAAGCATGGCGGAGGATATCACGAACAACAGTTCCTTCCTGAACAGACACGTTTGATTTATTAACCAGGTGGCTGTCATCCAGTTCCGACAAAAGGTTCTCAAGGGCCTCACCCTTCCCTTCCCGCCGTTTTTCTCTAGAGCAAACTTCTTCCTCCAACAAAGCACAAATTTCTTGTAGTTCCTTCTCCTCGCCATGATGTTTCACCTTGTGCAAGCAAGTTAGCTCCCTCGAAGGTAAGTAGATCTTTATGTCGCACTGAATTAAGGGCAATTTCCAATCGCCTAGCCTCATTGTGCAAGTCCTGAGTCTTGGTCGCTTCTTGCAAAGATAACTGAGAAAAACATTCCAGGTTTTGTTGGAGTCTGGTGACCAGCATCGATATCTCATTCTGCCTGTCCTGAAGCAATTTTTGTGCCGATTCGAAATCCAAGCTTCCATCATTTTCTGAATAAATGGTACTTGTGAGCTATGTATCAGTAGGCAAGTTAGGTTGAATGCAAACCTGGTGGATCGCTGTCCAGAGACAACCCTGCTTCCTGGACACTCAGAGCTACAGAATGAGCAAGAAATCGAAGAACCCCTTTAGCGCTATCGAGGGTCAATGCAATAGTTGTATCGGCCTGCAGGAGAATGTTTCTGAGCTGTTCTGACTCAAATAGGGGAGAACTAATCACTGTAATTGAGAGCTCCGATAATTTTTCTTCTGCGTGGCGGGTCTTGGTATCAAGATCATAAAGAACACGTTGAAGAGATTCGACGGAATGTGTTATCTTCTTTGACACTTTCCTAAGTAGAAAGCTGGATTGGTGGGTGTAGAACAACGAGGAATATAATCGATGCTGACTGTGTTTGGGATATTCTGGCTCTCAACAACTCCGTCTCGCCTTGGACACCATTGATCTCCCCATTTATGAGTTCCGCCTGCATGCTAAGCACTGATTGTCAAAGGCGCCCGACAATGATATAGCTGCCTCTGGGGACATACTCTAGTCGTGATGGAGGCACGTACTCCTGCGAAGCTGTGTACATATTCTGAGGTACATCATGAATGTTTTTTACCCTGCAAACGTATGTGTTGGTAATGAGAACGCGAGTGCAGATGGTGGACGAACATAAGCACTTCCTCTGGTTCCAGTGCAACTTCCCCAATTGCCGCGCGTACGTGCCTCTTGCATTCTTCGTCTTTCTCCCGAGTTTCATCTACTCCTTTTTCAAGCGAGGTAGTTGATTCGCCGAGCTGGTCGGCCAGCCACGATAAAAGTAGGTTTCCAGCCTCCAAATCATTAGCCCAAGCGATGTTATCCAAGTTTAGCGACGGCCCTCCAAGGCATGAGATCAAATTGGCAACATGGTGAGCCTTTGATGACATGTTGGCCAGGCTGCAGGCAAAAACTTGGTCAAATTGAGAGATGGCATCAATTGGAACACCGTGACGCAACTCGTACTAATAATACTCTCCACAAAATTGACCGCGCCTGTACTTACATGTCATTTGTATAAAAACCTAATCCACTGAAGCATTAGAACATTCGTAAAGTACATTGGATCTCGGTCATACAACGAATGATACATGGAGCACAGTGTTAATAAACATAATCTAAACATAATGCATTCATACCCCCTGATGCAGAAGCCCCTGATGCAGAAATAAAAAAGGGCAAGAAAACGCCAAGATAACTTACTGAGGAGGATCTTCAGATTGATGACAATAATGTCCACAGGAGATACACCAGCCCAAAAAGGCCCATCGTTGGGGGTGCAGAAAATCGAAGACCTGCACCATCAACCAGAGGAACAGCTTCGCCAGTTGTGAAGTTGAGGCAGTCCAAGAGATTGGCATCTAGTGTCGTTGGCAAAGGTGTGTCCGGTGTTCCATCTGCTTCCAAAGCACCTGTGTTATTGTACCCATCCAGTGTCAAAGCAACGCTGCTTGCACGGTAATATTGGACGACCTGCTCTGGCTTGGGTGCGGCCAAAGAATCGTTATAGTTGGTTGGGGCAATTGTACTGGGAGAGTTCAATACAGAAGAACAGTTTGCCACAATATCCTGAATCAAGGAGGTAACAGTGGTGTTATCCGCAACTAGCCGGAACGTGTTGTTTTGAGTCGTCGATGAAAACGCGGCAGTCATCATTATGCCCCCCGGTCGACTGCTATTATCAAAGCGACCGTACTTTGTAAAATAGAATGAATATCAAGCTCTGAGTGGGCTAAATAACAAAGTCACCAACCTCTGTGTTGTGCAGATAAGCCGCAGTCCCAACGCCAGCCACGCCTCCCCACGCCAGGGGCCAGAATAGGAATGGAAAACCACGCCCAGCCACGCCTCTTCCTGCGATTCCTGGGTAACCACTTCCATACTGCCTGAAAATGAAAATAATAATAATAAGCAATGAATAAAGGCCATTGGCGAAGGACAGCAAACCTATTCCCAAAAACCTCGGATCGCGTGCCTCCGCCAGATGTACGTCCTGCAAACAGTTGACCTGAGGGAATGGTGGACACTTTACCACCTCCACCACCGTACGAGGTAGCAGATCTCGAGGAGCCTGAGCTGCTGATAGGGCTCGAGCTTCCCCCGCTTCCTGACCTTCCTCCTCCCGCACCCTTACCTCCACCACCTTTCCTTCGAATAAGAGAGCGCTCAGAACGCTTGGAGAGGAAAGGGACAAGCATTCTATGTAGTAAACGGGTGTTAAGGAGAATCTGGAAATCGAACCATAAGCAATAAATAATGTAGGCTGACACCAATCTCCCAAAAGGGAAATTTGTGTCAATGCGCCACGCGGGACGAGGCTGTACCGGTGAAGTCCTGGTATGTACACCACACCTAAGACTCGTGGTTGATGTTCTCCCACTGGCTAGATTGACAGGGGACTATCCACATACGATATATTTTTCCTTGTGCCCCTGAACAAGCTGTACAATAAGAAACCGTTATATCACCCTGTGGGACAATACTCAGTCTTTGAACGACACCACTTCGAGTGAGCGATCTCGGATGCATTATTATATTTGTAACTTTCAACTGAGGGGAACTGATAATTGCGCATCGTAAAAACCCGTTGGCAGTGAAGATAGTTACCAACAAACATTTCTGTTCATCAGCGGGATAGACGGTCAACCGGTCGCGAACATCGGAGATTACTACACTGTATCGCCATCGAGTGGACAGAACACGTCAACAGTCAACGCCCAGTTTGCACCTCAGTAAGGAACTATGACCTTGGACACCAAGATATAGTGCAGCAATCTGCCAAAGGAATAATCCTGATGGTGGTAAGAAAAGATTGAGAAACGATTGTCAGTGATTTCATTGGCGCCTACTAAGAAATTGTTTCGCCAATGACATTGATTAAAACGTTCAGTATATCAGGTTGGTATTTAACGAGAGGTTGGCCCAAAGGTAGATCTAGGGTTGTTCACCCACCGAAAAGAGAGGCCATGCTGAGGGCTCTGTATTATTTGCTTTGCACAGAGGAACAATTTCAGTGGGAGCAAGCCGCCAAACTCAAGCAACAGATAAATCCCATGTCAGAAAGTCGACCGTTGCAGTATCAGTCAACAAACAAAAGCTAAACTTGGCGATTGCCAACGAGTGATCCAGTACTTTCTTGATTAACTGAGACGTTGAAAAGAATTGTGGAGCGATCGAGGCAGTTGTTGCAGGGCAAACATCAACGCGAGGCCACAAAAATTTTGCCCCAAGGAGTTGTTCTAAAGAACAAGAAATCCACAACGGTCTTCTCGGATAGTCGTTTCCAGATGTTTGACAAAAAGCAAGTACACAGCAGCTATCGTAGAGAAAAGGGGACCAGAAACGAGTGGGAAAGTAGGTTGGAAGCGCAAGTTGAACCCGACCAGCTGAGCCATTCAAATAGACTGTTTGCTGGGGGGGTGTAGGTTAAAGCAAACACGTTTTAGACAATCGTACAGCACAAAACAATTGACATGGAAAATCGAAGCGCAGCTCATGGATAAGATATGGTAGACCAAGATTACGCGGCTTTCAGAAGTTGTTGAAGAGTCTTTGTCACTGCCTCCATATCTGCCGAAGTGTTTCCCAGAGACTTGTCGTGCTTCTCTAGTCTGACAATTGTACGTTCAACTCTGGCCGGAGCATCCTTTACTCGTTCTATAGCTGAGATTACTGCAAACAGTAAGCTACGAGCGGTGTTTTACAATCCCTGAGGCCAGAACACACCAATGTCGTCGATGGATTTTTTGAGCCCGGCCCATAATTTATCGCGAACTTGATATTCCGATTTGAGTTCCTCGAATAAATCCTGAATCTTCTCCTGAAACGGAGTCAGCACATCATTGGGCAGAATATCTACGAAGATGTTACTTGAGTAGCCTTATATGCACTTTCGAAGTCAATTTGCTCCAACTGAACGGTCTGTTCAAGGGTCTTGCAGGCCTTGTTGAAAAGCGAGACACCTCTCCCAAACGATGGGTCTATCGTTTCATCGAGCAACTGATAAATGACCTTGACGTGGTTGTGAGTTCCTACAAGTGTTTCAGCGATTTCTCGCTTCAGGTGTCTCCCTTTCAGTGTGAAAGATCCTTGCAAAGAATCAGCGAGCTCATCAAGGATCTCGTCATCTGGTTGCAGAGGTCTGGCAGATGATTAGGGGTCGATTAAGGGTGCATATATGCGCCCGTCTTACCCCTCTTCCATCCAGTCTGACAACAGAGTCGCTTCTTCTTCCCAGTGGAAGACGGAATCATCAGAGTCAGAGTTTTCCTCGTCGATGTCAGGAATTGTATCGAACGTAGTGCTGTGCTTTGCAAAGTTACGTGGTGTTCGTTTCGGGTTAACATCGGGTTTGTTAGTATCAAACATTCTGGATGATGATGTAGAAGCATGTGGTTTAGGAGAGTCGGGGAATGCGCCGGACGCCAACCGCTTTCTGCGGTAAGGAGCTGTATTCGACGTGTCAGTACGAGCTTGAGGACTTGCGTGCCCTGAACGAGCTTAACATGAATTCTGGGTAATTCTGTGCCTGCGATTGAAAGAGGGGCGCCGGAACATTATGGTGAGGAAGAAAGTGGCTATTGAAACTCCGATGATAGGGCGCGCGGTTGAGAATTCAATCCTTTCCCGACCTTATCGTTGCCCTTCTTTTCCTTGTGGCCCTCTCTCTCTCTGGCCCCCATTTCGTCACCTCGTATCTTCTCCACACTTTCTGCGACGGTGGCAAGCGCTTTCATTTTCACGTTTCCCTCGAAAGCGAAAAAGTGTTATAGCAGTCATGAACTCCCGACCACATAAAGTCAGTAATCCAGTCCAATGAGATCTTGTCATTGGAAACTTACGGTCATGCTAGCAATCAATGTCTGAGCTGAAGCTCCGAAGATTGACAGAACACAACCAGCGCCTGCGGGAAGATTTGGCCAGGCCGAGGGTTCGCGTCAGTGAAGCCAGTGCCAAGTGAATCCTCTTGTATCTCCTGTCAATAACCCCTCAACCAACCACTTCGTTTTTCCATTCTAGTTTAATTCGTTATTGCAAGACGACAAAAGACCACCTTGTGCGTTACGACTCGACCCCTGTCGCCTTATAAAATCCCGCCATATTGACACGTTTTCTCCGCTACAGATTCCTTCTGTCTGGGGCCCTGTGACCAAGGGTGAAGACCCCTACGCTCCTCCAGCCCAGGGATGCAACTGTGTGATTATGTAAATTCCAAGTGCTTCGCCGTCCTCCCTGCAATGATGGTTAGATGGAAACTGGCTGGGAGACACCTGTCGTCAGCTTTGAGGGAACTTTTTTTTCTGGGTGTGTTGTCGGATCGCTCTTTTTGTTGAGCTCGGCCGGTTGAATTCATATACCACTTGAACTTTCCATCCGATACCTATACTCATTCACACTCCCTACACCTGTTCTTGTCCTTTGGATGATTTCGCTATACACCCCGGAGGCACGCATTCGTTTTTTCTTATCTATGATATTTTCGCTTTCCTAAATATCACAACTTGTTATTATACCACTACCCTATTTTTTTCCGTGCTAGAATAATGGTAGTTGCAGCGTCGCGTACATACCACCAACTGTATTTATTTTATATCGATCAGCGAGCACGCGGATGTTGTCTGATGTGCGTCTGATGTGGAAACTGGTTTTGGCAGGCTGTTCACATGGTTGTGTAAAAAGCCGACAAGAACTGCCGCAGAAATAATCAGCATCCGATTATAACCACCACTCAACCAGCATACGCCCGCCTCAGCATTCACACCATCTCTGTCGCCGCCAACATCATCCCTAGCATCATCCCGTCCAGTTTTATTCCGTGAGTCTATCATAGATTACGATCATGACCGAGCCCGTTGTTGAGCTTTCCCATGCCTAGGAACCGTTCCATTTTTACTGAAGCAAAGCACCATGAGTTCCCGCACAGGTGGCCGCCAGTCGATGTCTGAGCTCAAGCTCAGGCGTCTGATAGAACATAACCAACGTCTTAGAGAAGATCTTGCTCGGCCACGAGTGAGAGTCAGCGAGGCCAGTGCCAGGTATGCACACACATTATCACCCTCGTAGCGTGCATGATTCATCTGTTCCACAGTCTTATTCGATACTGCAAAACCACCAAAGATCACCTCGTTCGTCAATGTTCGCATAACTCTCATCCTTCGTTCCAACTGATTTTCGGTTATTCAGGTGCCTTCCGTTTGGGGGCCCGTCGGAAGAGCAGACGATCCATACGGCCAGCAAGCTACAGGGAAATGCTGTTCCGTGCAATGAAGTCCTCGTCCCCTTCCCTATACAAGGCAACACCTCGGTCCACAAAGTCTATACCTCGGAACCGACCCGTAGATACTGCAACAAAAACCATTTCGACTTGCTATCTCATCATCAATCATGCAGCACCTGTAACATCGTAACCACACCCCTTGCACACCCCTCAGCTCCCCTCGGACTGGGTGTTTTGTCCGTCTTATTCTCCATTGTATTTACTTCTTTATCCCCTCTTATTTCTATCGTCTACGCTATCCTGCAATTGGTCGCTGGAACCAACTTCACGGAATCTGGACGGCGTCTTTTTTCCGTTGTCTCCTGTAGCCGTAGTTTTACATTATTTATGAACCAAGCAAAATTTCTCTCATCCCAAGGAATGGCACTGTTTCGAACAACGTACTTTTGGTGCCTCCTGGCATATACTACTTTGCCCTTTCAAGAAAAACCCTACCCGGACTTACGTAGGGGTTATATATAAAGACTTGGCGAGAATTGGACGGGGCATATACAAGGATATTTAAACGATCAGCCATCTAGCGTAAAATTATCTCGTCAGGATGTTCTTCCATTCTCTCACTTTCAGAGGCAGTACATTCGTGTTGCCAACAATGCATCTTTCTATATTTATTAATCGAAAGATTCCATTGATAATCCAAAAATGTAACGGGTAAGGCAGTACAATGACGAAAATACAATCAACATCAGGTACATGGAGATAAGAATTCTCTTAAGATCATACGGCCCACTCAGGCGAAAAGCCTTTTCGTATATCTGGAAAGGAAGGCATCAATATCACCAAATCAAAAAAGGAACGGGCAACATACGAATTAAGCCCATGCACCCCACCCTCAACTTGGGCACTCGCCGTCCTCAACTCAAACCTCACACTTCCCTCCTTAACCCCCTCCCTCAGCTCCTTGAGGTTCTTCACCCCAATATCCTGGAATGAATGCTGCACACCCACATACAAATACGGCAAGAACGCCTTCACACTTCCCTTATCCTGGACATCGCCCGAAACGCCCTGCGCGACCTTGACCGCGCTGCTCTCCGAGAAGTACCGCGCCGTCGCTGCGTTCTCCACCGTCAACGACTTTTTGGGCGCCGGGTACTTTCCGGGCTTGGTAGCAGTACCGGATTTGCTAGCCTGCCCCTGCTCCATCGCCTCGAGACTACCCATACCGCGGTAGGCCTTCACGCGCTTGCCCTCGTGGTAGTAATACTCCCCAGGCGCCTCCTCCGTGCCTGCGAGCAGCCCGCCCATCATCACCGCGCCCGCACCAAGGGCAAGGGCCTTCACAATGTGCCCCACATTGCCAATCCCACCATCGGCGATAACCGGCACTCCAAACTTGTTCGCGAACTCTGCAACGGCGTAAACAGCCGTTGCTTGTGGTCGGCCAACAGCCATAACCTCCTGCGTGATACAGATGGATCCAGAACCCATGCCGACACGCAGGCCATCTGCGCCGGCGGTGATGAGCGATGCAGCCTGCTCGCGTGTGACGACGTTTCCGGCGATGACTTCGAGTTTAGGGAACGTCGACTTGATCCACTCGATCATCTCAATCTGGAACACTGAATTTCCTTGAGACGAGTCGAGAATAACGATGTCCAGCCCAGCCTCAACCAGGAGCGCGAGTCGGTCTCGGTCAGAGGGTCGGGTGCCGACAGCTGCGGCGGCGTACAATTGTTTGCTCACAGGATCCTTGGACGCCAAGGGGTACGATTGATTCTTCAAGAGATCCGAACGCGCGAGGAGAGAAATGAGTTGGCCGTCGGCGTTAACGATGGGAAGTTTTCCCTTTTTGGAGTCACGCAGGATGTCGTTGGCTTCGGTGAGGGTAATACCTTGTCGAGCGGTAACGAGGTCCGTGGTCATGACTTGGGAGAGAGGTGTGGATGGGTCGCGGAATTGAATGTCGCGTGCGGTAACGATTCCGACAAGCTTGCCACCTAGATGTCCAGAATCTGAATAAAAATAGAGTTAGTTTCGTGTTGCAAAATATCAAACAAGTTGGGGAGGATCAGAAAAAATGTAAACAAGGATATCCCCAAATCACGCGAGTATATCGCGTTGGATCGGTAGAACGAAGGTTGTATAATGAATTCATCCTTTGGTGGAGTGCTTGAGATTGAATACTAACCTGTGATCGGGATACCACAAAAGCCTAGTCTGGCCTTGATGTCCAGTACATCTTCGACGATGTTGGTGGGAGACAGAACGACAGGCTCCGCAATGAAGCCGTTCTCGTGTCGTTTGACAGCACGAACCATGGCGGCCTGAGATTCGGCAGATTGATTGTGGTGAATAACACCAATACCTCCCAGAAGCTGCGAAGAATATGAGAAGAGAATCTAACGACCATCAATGAAACGCGGCTCACCGCCATTGAGATAGCCATCTCGCTCTCTGTCACAGTGTCCATAGGACTGCTCATGAAAGGAGTCTTGAGAGCGACATTGCGAGTTACGCGACTCTCTGTAAGGACGTCCGAGGCTGGGAAGTTAATTTTTCCGGGTAGCAGAAGAAAATCGTTGTAGGTCAGCCCGCCGTGGACCTGAGAGTCCATGAGATCGTCAACGGCGAGGCCATCTGAGCGTTTGTAGGACTTGAGATGGTCAAGAGCTGATTTTGGGTCAAGGAGGTTCGCTTGCATGCTTGGGCTGATTGCCCGTTTTCCGTCGTTTTTTTTGGATCACTATATACCCTCTCTATTTGGTTCTTACAAATACAACCACGTGCGCAAGTTCCGCCTCCGTTCCCTTGCTCCGTTCTCGACCCTTCTCGATCCCTGTAATCCACTTGCTCTTGCCAATTGGAGCCCTCATCTTTTTTTATCATCAACCACACAAATCATGGGTTCAGCCCTGTAATCCACGAGTCGCTTCTTACGTCTGCGGGCCATCTGCTAATCTGTCGAGTTGTATGCTTAGTTCTCGCCTATGATACTGTACCATTTCGACCGGATGTTCACGATTTTTGGGGGGAAATTGCCCGAGATGGCCGATCGGTCGAAATGGTACAGTAGTTCGACGCGACGACGAGAAGAACTGTCATTCACAGACTGTCTAATAAATGTATTAACTTGATACTTTGTTCGAATTCTTGCCAAACCATTGACAAACTACAGTGTCTTTCATAGCCGTTTACAGGTGATTTGTGAATTTCGTGTTTGTATCCGTTATGATCCCCGAGGATTTTGTCACGCACAGGCAGGCACAGGCTCAGAAAAGAGGGATCGGATCTTGGGTAGGCGGTGACAAGGATCCCTGAGGGTGACGGATACACAGATACAAACACGAAATTGGTGATTTCCCTGTGCAAACGGCTATGAAAGACACTGTAAAATTCAAAACTCTATGTAAAAGGCCTCCTTCAGCCATTGAGCACAGCGGGGCATCTAAGGAGACATAATAACCTATTTTGCGAAAACAACGTTTCGAGAGGAAAAAAAAAGATGATCTGTTCCATGCGGGTTTGCCAGCAATGTTGGGCTTATTTTTTTATGTAAACAACTTCAATGGTAGCCATGGGGCGAAGCCAAAGGCAGGATTTACAGCACCGCTTGTAAACTGATAAGAACGCTTCGCCAAACTATGATGCCCCATGATCGATGCATGATCCCGCGTCAGACTGTCATTTTTTCTATAGCGCTCACCACAGTATGCTATTGCTTCAAATCAATTAAAATCGTCCCTCCCATCCTCTCCTGGCAGCTCATGTCCCCTTCGTTGAGATTCTACGGAATTTATAAGTGTCCTCGACCGTCCCAAAATAGCAGCTTTCATCTCTTCATGGAGAACCAGACCAGCATCAGTGGCTAATCGAAAAATCTCTTCAAATCGATCGACGTGCAGCCTCGTTTCCATCGTAACCAGCGATACCTTACGTGTTTTGGGCAGCAAGGCGATCGTGAGATTTGGTATATCGCTCTCCTCCAATTGCGTGAGGTCAAGGAGAGAAAACGTAGAATGCACCCCTCCACTGACAGCACAAACAAAGTCGACCATGGGGATACCGGCGTTCATCAACGCGAGGGTTGTTCCATTAATACAAGCCTGTAGTAACCCGCCGTCCTGTTGAATGACTTGAACAAAGATGTCTATTTGCGATCGGGGATATAGAGAAGTTTGTATGACTGGTTCGAATGTGGATTTAATAGTTGCTGCGAATTCCAATATGCGTCTAGGTAATTCATCAAATAATTTTTGTACTTGAAATGCGAAAACCTTACTTGTCCCCTCGTGAGCGTTTCCTGCGATCTCCTGTGCTGAAGGCCGCAACAGACACTTCGACGTTCACATTGGCGCGATCGTGTATTGTTTGAGAACGCATTTTAGCCTCTCTTGGACCAAAGACGGATACGAGGATGTGTGTAAGTCCATGAGTGATAGAAGCTGAGCCATCGGCATGTCCTTGTTGCGAGAGGTCGATGGCAATTGTACGTAGCTCGAAGCCACGACGACCATCGGACCGATAGCCACCTTCGTTTAGGATTTCAACCCGCGATGCCTGTTAAAATAAATCAGGGAGGATGTCGTGGACATGTGGCCGAAGGAATGTACCATGAGAGGGTAAAAGGGGAGTGTTGTGCTTTATTTGGATGCGACGTAGGCGCTCACCCAACGCCCACCAGAAATGTTGTTCTGAAATATCTCTGTGTTCGATACAGATACATATTACAAGGTAACCGACGGCCACCGATCACTGTAGGGTTCGTTATAACATTTTCCCATTCACAGTTAACGATCTGAGTTGGCTATTCTATTTTTGTCCTGGATCCGAGGGATTTTTGACGACCAGTGCACAAATCATCATGAACCGACATCCTGATCATGGCAAGTGATACAATGATTAAAAATCATCCCATGATTGATGAAAATTCAATTCAGGTACCAACATGAAGACAGCCTCCTCTGAGTCCTCTAGAACTATTTTTGATTTTTTCCTCGTAAAGATCTAAAAATATCACCTTTGTTGTTATGGTGATTCACGCTGGGTACTTAAATGCAGATGGTCAGGCCTATCAAGCAAATTTCATTCCTCTCTCTTCCCCCAACAACAGCTTTGACAGTACTCCACGAGCAGCGTGAGCCTCCAAACATCCCACCCTTTAATTTCACAGATGCTGACCTATTTTCAAGGCTCGTTCATCCCATCTCCTTGACCTTTCGTTAGCGCACGCTTGCCCAGACAAGATTTTACCAATTAAACCACCAATAAATATTAAAATGCGTTTTACCATCGCTATCACTGCTCTCCTTTCCGCTGCCGCTGTCCAAGGCGCCAATATCACTGTCAAGGTTGGGGCTAATAGCGGTGTAAGTCATTGTTCCTCTGATCATGGGACCTATTTCTTCAGCGGCTGACCTTATGCACCGAAGCTCGTTTTCGACCCCACAAGTGTTACAGCCGCAGCTGGCGATACCATCTCCTTCCAATTGTATGCCTACTCCAATCCCCCCTCAACTAATCTGAGAATGAACACTGATATACTTGGATTCTAAGCCAAAGCAAAAATCATGTCAGTGGCCGCACTCGATTTGATAGCTCTATACTAATGATCTTTGTATTTATCCCACAGTCAGTGACCCAATCTACCTTTGCCAATCCTTGTGTTCTCCAGACAACCCCTACAACAGGCGCTGACTCCGGATTTATGCCCGTCGCATCAGACGCCACCAGCCTCCCTGAATGGTCAATCACTGTGGATAACGCAACCGCCCCTATCTGGTTCTTCTGTGCCCAAACGAGCCCCGTGAGGTGAGAGCACGTAGTATCATTAGAAATCATTCTTTTCCTTACCAAACTACTCCCTTAATTTATAGTCATTGCCAAAAGGGAATGGTCTTCGCCATCAACCCATCTGAGACCAAGACGTTCGCTCAGTTCCAAGTAAGTTCTGTGTCAATACCTTTGAACATTTTTGAGATGATGGCATTCTACAGGCTAACGCCATGGGTGGTGGCGCCTCTGCTAGTGGATCCCCGAGTGCTGGCGCTTCTGGCACACCCGCTGCTGGTACACCCGTTGCCGGCACACCCGCTGCCAGTGGTACCACTAGCGCCCAAGGCAGTAGTGCCCTTAGAATCGGTGGCAGTGCCGCTGGTTTCCTGACGGCCGCTGCTGTTCTCGTTGGTATAGCCCTGTAAACCTTTTCAAACTATAATTTACTGGAAGGAACTGCGAAATATGATACCGATGATAAAATATTCTGTTTCGATACATGAAAAGTACGATAAGTATTTGGCCCAAGTAAGATTAGATTAGATAAACATCGACGGCACGTCGGCTTGAACATGCCTTTGCGGGCTTGAGCTTGGGATGTACCGTCCTTATAAAACCATCCTCTCCCTGTCGACACATTGATTTGAAACCATGGACTCTATTAGAGTCTCCAAGGTGCGTATTCATCTCTAGATACCTTCTCGTCGATCCAAGCTCGATTCAGGTGGAGCAAGTTGTATTCGCGAAGTCTGGCTCCGTTTCGAAAGGCACCGTCCATCTCACTGCGCACCACATTATATTTCGATCCCGTACCCCCTGATTTCCCTGGTCAATCGACTACCGCAAACTTTGCAAGGCCTCTCACAAATTAACTTTCATACACGGACATTCGAATCGTTTTCACTTTCCTTTAAGCGGGACTCGGATGCCAGCGATGTGTTTGAGAGTGTGAAAGAGCTGACTGTGGCGAGTAAGTGTGCTTTTATCATCTGGTGTATCCAATCCCTGAACAACGTGTAGCATCTGTCTCTAACTTATATGCCTTCTTCTATAATCCCACTCCACCGTTCGCACAACATGATGGTTGGTCGCTATATTCTCCTCGAGATGAGTATATAAGAATGGGCGTTGGGACGCGTTCGAAAGCATGGCGGTTCACAGATCTCAATAAAGATTACTCGGTATGTCCATCTTTCTCCTTCCTGTCTGGTATGGCTCTAAGTCATTATCTCCTTAGTTCTGCCCTACCTATCCCTCTCGTCTCGTTGTGCCTACAAGGATCAGTGATACCACTCTGCAGTATGCGTCTAAATACCGCAGCAAGTGCAGGATTCCTATATTGAGTTACCTTCATTGGGCTAACTTTGTGTGCAACAATCCTCACCCTCATCTTTCATTGCTGACCACTTTTCAACCCTACAGGGAAGCATTACCCGCTCCAGTCAACCAATGGTCGGGATCACCCAAAGCAGATCCATCCAAGATGAAAAGCTCATTGAAGCGATATTTCAATCGCACTGGTCACCAGAATCTCGTGTTTCTAGTGCCACAGTGTACGGCGCAACACCTACGAATCTCATCATCGACGCTCGTCCAACAGTCAATGCTGTCGCAAATACTGCAAAAGGTGCCGGTACAGAGAACATGGACTACTACAAGGAGGGCAAAAAAGTTTATCTTGGAATAGACCACATTCATGCTATGCGGGAATCTCTGGCAAAGGTTGTTGAAGCCCTCAAAGAAGCAGATCAACTTCTTGCAAGCATCAACAACGATCTTCCAGACCATGTATCCGGCCTTGCTGTCCTCGACAAGCAAGCATTGCGGAGATCTGGTTGGCTACGGCATATTTCCGCCATTCTGGGCGGTACAGTCATCATCACAAAAAACATCCACGTTAACTCGTCTCATGTATTAATACATTGCTCGGATGGATGGGACCGCACTTCACAACTATCGGCCTTATCTCAACTTTGTCTGGATCCCTTTTACCGCACCATTCGTGGATTCGAAATCTTGGTTGAAAAGGACTGGTTATCCTTTGGCCACAAATTTTTGGATAGATGTGGACATCTCTCATCCGAGAAATTCTTCCTTTCCCCCACAGGCGACGCGAATACAAGTAGTGGCGCTGATGCCGCTCAGGCATTCCTAACGTCAATGCAAAACCGATTTGTTTCTCAAAGTCACTTGAAGGAGACGAGCCCAGTTTTCCACCAATTTCTCGAGTCCGTTCGACAAGTTCAGCGACAATTTCCTGAGCGCTTCGAGTTCAATGAGCGTTTTTTGCGTCAGCTTTACTACCATCTCTATTCCTGCCAGTTTGGCACATTCCTTTACAATTGCGAACGCGAACGCAAAGTTGGTGATGGCGGCCAACCCCCTGTTGAGCGGACTGTCAGCGTGTGGGACTTCTTCAATTCACCAGCCGAAATGACGCTAAACCTCAATGCTGCATATGATCCCACGTTGGACGATCCCACCAGGCGTACAGCAGATGCCGACATGGGCGTACTGTTTCCAAATCCCAAAGACGTGCGTTTTTGGCATGAACTTTACGGACGGCTCGACGAAGAAATGAATGGAAGGTTTGTTCTAACTCAAACGCGCGACGCTGAGCTCGTCAGTGCCGTGGATAGCGCTGATGATGATCCAGTCATACAAGGATCAAACGCGGACGGTTTGCAAGATTCACCAGCAAAATCGTCCGTACTTCATGATAAGATGTCTAATTCCTTAAATGTGCTCCATAACCCAGGACGGGCACCCTCCCCCGGTATCGCGGCGAGCCTTCGTGATATTTCCTCCTCACTTCCAGACCTCCTTTCACCTTCAACACGCCCTGGCCCTAGCAGAAGTCCCAGCTCGACTCCGAGCCACTTGAGCGTCAACCAGCAGAGGACCCACAGTTCGCAGTCTCTAACTCCTAGCCCCTCGAACACTCCCACTTGGTCGCGTGCTAGACCACAGGACCTATTGTCAGGCGGTGGTGTGAAGTCCGTGTGGGGAAAACTATCGTCAAACGCGACCGCGGCATTTTCAGTCGTCCAAGAAACCTACGCTGGAGTTGCAAAAGACTTGATGAACACCGGTCAAGGCGAAGATACCACGGAGAAAACATCAGAGATGCGAGGTCGGGATACCCTCAATGCATGGGGAGATTCGCGATCTGCGTCTTCTCACTCCTCGCCCCGTATCTCTACCGGCACGATGAACAACCCGTGGTCGATTCCCGAATCATCGTCCCAACCTTTAGCCATTTTCGAGGAAAATCCGTGGGGTGAACCTTCGGCTTCAATCTCGGGACCACGGACACCATCCAAAGGTTTTTCCACAACACCACCATCGACAAGCCCGCTTCCTTTAGATCCCACAGTGGCATCTATTCCCACCCTATCACGAAAGCTGACAGGATCAAGATTCTCTCCAAACCATACCTCATCCCAACTTGACTCGCGACCTCTAACACAATTAAATCCCCAACTAACACCTTCGAAAACTAACGATAATATTGATCCGCTGGGGGTGGGATTGCTGTAGACAGGGGTTATAAATTTGTAGAGAATACTTCTGTAGATTTTTGTTGACAATTTTCGGGGTGTATTCACATGTGTACAGTACTACCACCGTGTTTGTGTTAAATGCATTTAAAACTTTGTTGCGCCCAAGAAATCGAACGATTTTAGAACAACCTTTCTTATAGGGACGCCATCCAATCAAAGACGCTGCAAGGGCGGACAAATGGACCCTTTGAAAAAAACATTGGAATGACAGATGGCGTGATATGGAACGATAGCTTTACGTAATGCACAAACTTTTTTTAATAAAAGTCAAGGGCCAGCGTACACCCCTCATCTTTCTTTCTCCCCACAATCCTCCCTATAATGGCCCCCAACGGAGAAGCTGTTCGTGCTGCCCTTGCGCCTGGTCACTTTTTGTTCACCTCTGAGTCGGTTGGCGAGGGTCACCCTGGTATGTGGAACACGGCTGAAATTGTTAAAAATTTTGTTGAACCATGCTTGATACGTGATCAGACAAAATCTGTGACCAGGTCTCCGACGCCATCGTACGTGCTTTATAACATCTTTGTACTTCCTATGGCATGTTGACCGACGCTCTCAGCTCGATGCCTGCCTTGCAGAAGACCCTTCTTCCAAGGTTGCTTGCGAGACTGCGTCTAAAACCGGCATGATCATGGTGTTCGGCGAAATCACCACCAAGGCCAAGCTTGACTACCAGAAGGTCATCCGACAGACCATCAAGCAAATCGGATATGATGACTCCTCCAAAGGTTTCGACTACAAGACCTGTAACATCCTTGTAGCCATCGAGCAACAGTCCCCCGATATTGCTCAGGGCTTGGACCATGGGTCCCTCGAGGACCACGGTGCTGGTGACCAGGGCATCATGTTCGGTTATGCCACCGACGAGACCAAGGAATACATGCCCCTGACTATCATGCTCGCCCATAAGCTCAACGCCGCCATGGCTGTTGCTCGCCGCTCTGGTGAACTAGGCTGGCTCCGCCCAGACTCGAAAACTCAAGTTACCGTTGAGTACAAGAAGGAAGGTGGTGCCACCATCCCTCTGCGTGTAGACACCATCGTTATTTCGACTCAACACGCCGAGGAGATTTCGACCGAAGATCTCCGAAAGGAGATCCTCCAGAAAATCATCAAGCAGGTTATTCCTGCCAACCTCCTCGATGACAGGACCATCTACCACGTAGGCCCATCTTATCAATCGTCAATTTCCTTATTTATTCATTCAACAGATTCAACCATCTGGACGTTTCGTTATTGGAGGACCTCAAGGTGATGCTGGTTTGACTGGCCGGAAGATCATCGTCGACACTTACGGTGGTTGGGGTGCGCACGGTGGAGGTGCCTTCTCAGGCAAGGATTTCTCCAAGGTCGACCGTTCCGCTGCTTACACTGCCCGCTGGATCGGTAAGTGTCTATTGTGGACCTATTAAATGCCCTCATCTAATTTATGACAGCCAAATCTCTCGTCGCCGGTGGACTTGCCCGCCGTGCCCTGGTCCAACTGTCCTACGCCATTGGTGTTGCTGAGCCTCTCTCGATCTATGTTGACACTTACGGCACTGGAAAGAAGAGCGACGAAGAACTCGTCGCCATCATCCGCAAAAACTGGGATCTCCGACCCGGTGTCATAGGTATGTGCCATGTATTATTACCTGTCTAATTGTTGCTGCATCTGACGACGATCCCCTAGTCCGTGAACTTGATCTGCAAAAGCCTCAATACCTCAAAACCGCCTCTTATGGCCACTTCGGAAACCCCGACTACACCTGGGAAAAGCCCAAGCAGCTTGTGCTCTGAACTATCTAAATGCATGACATTTAGATGTGCTTCACCCTTTTCTGGTTTATCAGACTCTCTTGCATCGGAAGTTCATCCTTCCGCACATTCATTTCCACACCACTGCACTGCACTCTAGATACCACTGTTATGAAACCTTATACTCTTACATACTGACGACCCCAATGTTGCTCACCTTATCTCTTGTGGATTGTAGATTCCCGTGCTAGCGCCACCACGTACCCATTAAACCGTAGTAAAAAAGTAATATGTAGATTTGAAACAAATGAATGCGTTCAACCGCCTCTTCATTCTCATTTTACATGGTCTTCTGAGTTCTTTGACGTTCTAGGATGAACGGATGTCTACACGTGAGGAGGTAATAATTATCAATCGATCCTGACTTGCCTGTTCCGGCCGATCGATACCAAAATTTTCAGTTATGTTCCCTCCTCGATCCCGGGTGCCCCCAAACAGCACCTCGCCTTCGGGTTTTTGTCCTAAGTCTGAATTACTTTCCGCTTCCTATTTCCTTGGGCAGACAGGGACTCTTGCACGATGTGCGGCATTCTTGGGTTACTGCTCCATGATCCCTCGGTAGACGCTGCGCCAGAGATATGCGAGGGTCTCTCTCTCCTCCAACATAGAGGCCAAGATGCATGCGGTGTTATCACATGTGGTCCCAAGGGTCGATTTTATCAATGCAAAGCTAATGGCATGGTGCGAGATGTCTTCGATGCGAATTCAATATCTCGTTTGGTTGGCGGGATGGGTGTTGGACATGGTGGGTTTGCTTTTTAAAATGAATAATGATCTCTCCTTCAGAGTAATCACCTTTAGTCCGTTATCCGACCGCTGGTAGCTTCAACAACGCCGAGGCTCAGCCATTCTACGTCAATTCTCCCTACGGAATCGTTTTTGCCCATGTAAATATCTCAATTCTCGTTGCAAAAATTTCTGCTGAATTCCATTTCCAGAACGGCAACCTTATTAACACAGCATCTCTAATGCAGTTTATGGACCATACCGCTCATCGGCATATTAACACGGCTTCGGATTCGGAGTTACTTCTCAATATCTTCGCTTACAACCTTCAACAAACTGGCAAATTCCGTATCAACGAAGAAGATATCTTTACGGCCATCGGAGGAATGATGTCACAAGTTAAAGGAGCTTATGCATGCGTTGCAATGCTTGCAGGCTTTGGGATCATCGGTTTCCGCGATCCCAATGGTATCCGACCAATTGGAATCGCTACTAGGAAATCTGGAACTGGCTATGACTATACCATCGCAAGTGAAAGTGTCGTCGCAGACGCTGGAGGATTTGTCGATTGGCGTGATATCAACCCCGGTACAGTACTTTGCTTATTTTAACCTCCTCAGACCTTATCTTATCGTCATTGATGTTTAGGTGAGGCGGTTATCATCACTCGCAATGGAATTTCCCGTCGACAAATCGCCGCTCCTGCCACTTTCGCCCCCGATATCTTCGAATTCGTATATTTTGCGCGACCGGATTCTGTCATTGATGGTATCAGTGTTTACAGAAGCAGAATGGCAATGGGCGACGCGCTTGCCGTGAAGGTGCAAGCCGTATTAAAGAATGCGAACATCGATGTTGATGTCGTCATTCCTGTCTGTACCTTTTCTATGTTTGAAACTCTCAAGTTAATTTTTCTTAGGTCCCCGATACTTCAAGGGTCGCTGCCTTAAACTTGGCCCAGAAATTGGAACTTCCTTATCGTGAAGGCTTCATCAAAAATAGATATGTAGGAAGGACGTTTATCATGCCCGGACAGCAGATGAGGTACACTCTCCCATTCTTACTCGTCTCTTTTTTACTTAGTATTCGTGATGCTATCCGATAGGAGAAAGAATGTGAGAAAAAAGCTCAATGCGATGGCTTTAGAATTCGCTGGAAAGAACGTCCTCATTGTTGATGGTAACCCTTTTCTATGACTCTATTCGAAACTTGTTCATCATGTATCCGCAGATTCGATTGTTCGGGGCACAACGTCGAAAGAAATTATTCAAATGGCAAAGGACGTGGGTGCCAAAAAGGTGATTGTGGCGAGTTGCGCGCCTCCAATCCGGTCAGTTAGGCACCATTCAATCCTAAAATAATTTCTTATTTGAATGCAGCTACCCCAACGTATACGGAATCGATATGCCCTCGCGGAAAGAACTCGTCGCCCATGGACGCGATAACGACGAAATCGCTGCAGCCATAGGGGCCGATGTTGTCATCTTCCAGACGTTACCCGACCTAATTGACTCCGTTCGCCAACTCAGGCCTGCTATCACGGACTTCGATTGCTCCGTCTTCACAGGCCAATATATCACTGGCGGTGTCGACGAAGAGTATTTGCAGCATGTGGAAAGCTTGCGATCTGATAACAACCGGCTCAAGGCTTTAAATTTAAACGTCAGGACTGTCGAAGGTAAAGGCGACGCAGGCGTTGACGGATCCCACGAACCCGAAATCAAAACAGGAGCGAGTACCCCTGTGAATGGATCCGACGACACAGTTGGCCTCCACAATTCTTGGAATACCCATTCATGATACATGTAAACCTACCTTATCTTTTCACTTATGTCGTCTAGATAAATGTAAAGCTGTAAGATATTATCTTAGAATTCAATTCCACAATAACGCCAAACAAACCGGAGAACTTGTTCAAGCTTGATCAATTACCCGACTTAGTTTTCCTCCTAGTACTGCTACGGACCATCCTGAGGCCCTTCCTGGTGACATATAAATATGCACTTGCCATTGTTGCTCCTGATATTGGCCTCGTTTACGTTGGCAGTGAAATCAGACAGTAAGCTAGCTTGGAATGGCCTTGCAACCCCGGCATCGGTGAAACTTGCTTCCTTCACACCATACTACGTCCCGCCCGGAACGAAAAGCTATGATTCGACCTCTCCTCTGATTTCTTACAAGGGAACTTGGACGGATCGGTACTCTACAGGCTACATCGGAAAGTCGCTGCGTTCCTCCTCTGAACCAAACGCCGAGATCCTGTTCACTTTCATTGGGACTGGGGTAGAATGGTTCGGGAGCTCGGACAACCTGCATGGAATTGGTACTGTCCTGGTCGATGGTAAACTCGTCGAGGAAGTTGACACATACAGCAATCGTATGGTTTCTCGGAAACAACAGAGACTATTCTGGAAGTTTGACCTTCCTCTGGCTTCTCACACCATCAAGATAGTAAACACTGCAAAGCGGCCTGGCTCTACTAAGCACACGGTGATCGACTTGGATGCTTTTGTTGTTACCCGCGGATCTGCTGGTGTACTTGAACCTGGAAATATCACGGATTCTTTTGCTCGGCTTCCGAAAGCGACAAGGGCACTCCCTGGATGGACTCTAACGCAGAAGGGTACAACGGGTGTCCACGCTATGCAATTATCGATCATTTCAGCGACTCATGCACTCATCATTGACAAGGTCGAGCACAACCCTCTCACAGTAGATGGACATCCTGCCTGGGCGGCATTGTATAACCTGGAGAATCACAATGTAAAACCTTTGAGGATTCAGTCCAACTCTTTTTGCGCTGGTGGAACGTTTCTGGGAAATGGGACACTTATTAATGTTGGAGGGAACCCTGTCGTGGAGGACCACACTTCGGCAGCTGATTTTGGCGACCTAGATGGACTTCAGGCTATACGTATCTTCGAACCTTGTGAATCTCCATCCGTCGATACCTGCGGTATATACGAAAATCACTCACGCATTCGAATGGCTAGCCCTCGCTGGTACAACACCGTCCTTCGGATTAGCGATGGCAGCGCCATGATCATAGGCGGTTCACGAAAAGGCGGTTGGATCAACAATGCTACTGTCAACAACCCTAGTATCGAATATTATCCTCCAAAGAGCATTCACGGCTCGCATGGAATGCCTATTAAACTACCGTTTTTGACAAAGACCTTGAAATCGAATCTTTTCCCGATTGCCTTCTCCCTGCCCGATGGAAAGATTTTCGTGGCCGCCAACAACGATGCTATGATCTATAATTGGAAGTCCAATATTGAACGGTACCTGCCTAAGATTCCGAACGGCGTACGCGTAACCTATCCAATGGCGGGGACTGCTGTCTTGCTTCCGCTCTCGCCAAACAACAATTATACTCCTGAAATCCTCATTTGTGGGGGCTCTAACATTGACGATTCTAAGCCGGGCTACCAAATTTCCTCTCAAGATCCGGCGTCTTCTCAGTGCTCTCGTATGACCTTGGACGAAGCGGGCATTCAAGCGGGATGGAAAATTGAACAAATGCCCCAAGCTCGTATCATGCCTGATGCCGTCCTCCTGCCCACCGGGAAAGTGCTCATTGTAAACGGTGGTGCCACTGGGATATCTGGATATGGAAACGTCGTCAACCAAGTCGGAACCTCTAATGCAGACAACCCGGTGCTGACACCTGTGATTTACGATCCAATGGCGCCATCTGGTCAACGGTTTGCCTCTGAGGGTCTCCCAAGCAGTTCTATTCCGCGATTATATCACAGTGTAGCGACACTGACTCCGGCGGGAGATGTGATGATTGCAGGAAGCAACCCTAATCTCGACCGCAGCGAACTCAAGTATGGTACTGAATACCGCGTGGAATGGTTAAGCCCGCCATACATCTCGCAGGATCGACCAGAAATAACGGTTGCAGTCCAAAGGGTGGCCTTTGATGAAGAATTCACCTTGACTGTCAGGCTACCCAGCGATGACTTGGGTAATCCAAGCATTCAAGGTGAAGATTTTTTTTTTTACTGTTCAACTAAATGATGCTAAACGTATCCTAGTCGCCCTCATGGATTTAGGCTACATTACCCATACAATTCATGCCAACTCTCGTCTTGTCTATTTGTTGTCTAGTATTCAAGGGAGCACTCTCACAGCGCGTGGACCTCCAAACGAAAATATTTACCCTCCTGGTCCGGGATGGCTCTATGTTATTGTGGATGGCGTTCCCAGTGTGGGGAAGAGGGTTATGGTCGGAAATGGAGAAGGACCACCTGTGGATCAGCAAGCTATCAATAAGTGAGTAGTTTGAGGGTTCCCCTGTGTTTTTTCGCTGATAAATGTCCAATCTAGCGTCTTGAAAAGCTCTGCTGTTGATCAGTACGAGAAGTCTCATCGGACATCCTCCACCGACAATTCCGAGTAAAGCGAATTACTCACAGGCTACCCGATAACAGTTTGATTAACGCGAATACTTAATAGCGCATGTATACCTGTTCATCCTCGATTTGGCCTTTGCCTAAAATTTACAAGTAAACTTTATATTTCCGAAAATATTAGATGTATGGAATGAAAGTGTGTAGGCTACAAAGCTCTCTGCTTCATCCTGCTGCTCACCGTTCGCAGACCTGCATAGACTTTTCCTGGTGGTGAACCGAGAATTAGGGATACGAGGGCATCTCGGGCGATTTTGATGTTTTGGAAGGAACCCATGATGTGAATTTTTCTGCATTCAAAACCAAGATTAGTCCATAAGCAAACTTGGAAGAAAACTTGGAAAAGTTTGACGTACGTATCAGCGAGCACTATCCGAGTGCGACTTGTATTTTCTATGGTGAATTTCGTCTTGCCATCTTGACCAGCAATGCGGCCAATTGCTCGAGATAAGTGGTCGCCATGCAGGGTCTTTACATCCTTAATCTCGAACGAATCGAGGTACAGGTCGTCTAAACGCAATAAAGCGATGGCGTCCTGGGAAAAAAGAGTGGTTAGGGTTTAATGGACAGGATCTCTGGGTCGAACTTACATTGACATCGAATCCTAGGGCATAAGCCTTGACGAAATCAGCACCTTTCTGCAGAGCACCAATATCTTTCGTGTGCTTTGATGTCTGATCATTGGGAAAGGTTAGCAGATACGAAGGAAGATTTTTTGCAAGACACTTCGCACCCTAATCTCCACAGATCTTCGTTGGACATTCATTCGCACTTGTAATCCTAGAATTTCGGTCAGAGGGCCAAAAATGTGCAGCCAGTCCTTCTTCAGCGGTGTCATACGGTGTGGAGGAATGGGTATCCGCCTCGTTTCCGATTTCAAGGTGGACTTTTCTGCACCTGGGGCAACGGGGGCGAATGAGGGAGCATCGGTAGTTGGAGGTGCCAGTTGTGTAAGATCGGTATCAATCATGAGTTCATCGTCGTCTTGAGAAGTTGGATTGAATGATATCCCGGTTTCTTCTCCTGGGGCACCGATAACCATTTCTTCATCGTTGTGTTGTTGGGAGGTGGATGGATCAGGGAAGGTGTGCGCAGGATTTTTGCGGGAAATTTTTCTACGGGTTTTCTTCGTTTTGGTTGGAGGGGTCGAGGAGGTCGCTGTGATGGTTGATGCGTGTGTTACGACCATGGTCTTAAAAGCTCGGGTGTGTAGATAGATTCCTCGAGGCTCAAAACTTTCATTGGTCACAAATAGTCACCCTGCAATTAGTAGCTCTTGTGACTGCTTGAGGTTCTTTTGATCATGAGCATCACAAAGGCAAACCCCTTTCGAGTTAGCGCAAGTAATTTGGCCAAACTGAGTTGTCTGTTTATCCTCCGTTGAATGCCTTCCTTGTATTATTAGCTGTGGAAGTCCAGAATCCTAGACACATACGAACAACAAACGAACTTTCAGCTTAGGATATATTTGCAGACTAAATATACATTAAGTATGTCAATTGCAGGCGATACCAGTACAGATGATGATGATGGGGGCCGCGAAGAGAAATGATACGAAAAATGATAGTGAGGTCGACAACTAGGTCGAGTGCGAACGAAAGTGAGAACCAGCTGCGTAATATGGAGAACAAGGGTTCATCCAGATGTGTACATGGTGATAGAATAGCGAAGAAAGAAAGGAATTAGACGGTGTTCCGTCGTAGCCGACGCAGGAACGAATCCTTAGCTTCTTTGAATTGCCACATTTTTGGCTTATCAAAGGTGTAAGGCGTGAGGCTGAACCTGCCTCTGCGAAGGATTTCCATCATCAGGAAGGACACTAGCAAAGAGGAAAGTCAGCAAATATTGAGAGCGACAATCAAATGCGGTGCGCTCACAAATAATTTCGATATCATGCGCGAGAGGGTGTGAACCAAATTCCAAATAATTTGAACCGACTCCCGGAAGACGAGTAGGGATGAAGGTGGATTTGGGTGTTTTTGTATCAGGTTCAGACGCAGTCGTGCAGGAGATGGATGATGTAGAGGATGTCGGGGTGAGTTGGGTGGTGGAAAACGAAGAGAGCTGATGCCGAGATGGAGACGATAATTTGGGTTTGGAAGGGGTCGACAACTTAAATTTGGGGCTTTTGCTGGATGACGGAATTCGGATGGCATTATGGTGGAAAGAACCTTTGATTGTGTCTGTATCGTAGTCGAAGAGCTAGAGAAAAAGGTTGAGAAATGTGAGCTGGAAAGCATAGTAATGGTACGTACTGTCAAGGAGTCCGCTGTTGCAGTCCACACGTACTCTGTGTCAAAACGGGTGGGAATAGCAAGTATTTTTGGCCTGAAAGAGAGTGAACAATGGATGGTATAATGGATCAAAGCTCTTACATGAATCGCACAGTTGAAGAGCCGAAAAGGTCAGTCAGAGCGCCAACCTTTTCATCACCGATGATGATCGTTGGCCGTCGTCCGTTCCAGGTTACGCTAGCTACGACATCACCCGCTGCATCTGTGATGGTAGTGTGTCTCCATTCGACGTTGGGGTCGCATTGTGGTTCTGGGGACGGCAGTGGTTGTTTGGGAGAGGAAGATGCATTGGATACACATTTCGACGACGACGCGACAGACGGAGGGGGAAGGGTGCGGGTGCTGGAAACAACGGAAGAAGGTTTCTGTTTCTCCGGGATTTCCATGGGAGGTAACAACATGGTCACAATGTCATACGCGCGTTCGCCGGTGGAAACATCAATGAGGGACGTGTTCAGCATGTCAGGAGCTGTGAATTTGAGCAACATTGCGAAGAGTGGTGAACGGGCGATGAATTGGCGAGCCGGAGAACCGAGTTCTTATAAGCTGGCATGACTGAATAAAGACCTCAAAGGGGTTCGAGGTTTATGGTTTCCAAGTTGGGCATTCCGTTTGTGAGGTCGGCTATTTCCCAATGGAAGCAACGGGATAAACCGGTACTAGCGAAACAGTAGTACATTCAAAATAAACATCTGGCCAGATGCAATTAAATAAATCTAGACCTACATAAGTTAAAGTTGGATGACATGAAAAGGCAGGAAAGAGGGAGAGAACGGAATGACCGGACCGGGTTGTAACATACTCGTCACGTGATACATAATTGGCATTGCTTGTTCCTGTTGAATTTGTGGCAAACAAAGGAGAGAAATCGAACACCAATAACTGCCACAGAGCCAGCCAGCGACTCCGCGACGACGACGACCATTCCTTTCTTCTTTACTGACCATCACCACCGTTGCCGCACAAAGATCCCCGAGGCTCGCGTCCAGACTTGGATCAACGACTGGCGCCCAGGAAGTTAACAATATTCCTGTGGGGGGGTGATCCCAACGGATTCTGTGTAGTCAGTATTGGTTATGGCTCACGCAAGACGCTCACCGCAACATAAAGTACCGTCATCATCTATCAGTTCGCCATCAACCACTCGTAGGAATACCCTAAGACGCCCATCCAACAGACTTGCCTCGCACGCGCCCCCCCAGTTCGTGTCTTCTCCTCTCCCAAAGGCCGACAGACCTGTCCTGGTCCCTCTCCAGCCAAATCTCCGCCGGTTGCCCTCTCGAATTCATCTTTTGCAGAAGCACGAGCCGATGCGAGAATCGAGTCATGTGATCACTGGATCCAAACGGAAGCGCGTTGTCAGTAGCAATGAGAATGCGCACAATCACGGCCGACCGACGCGTGGTTCTGGAAGATTAAAGCGCCTTAGGGTTGGCCATGTATCCAACTTTTACCAAACGTCGACGAGTGACGAAAGCCAGTCAGAAGCGAGTGAGATGGAGGTGGATGAATCTTCTGTTCAGGAGGTCGATTCGGAAGGGTCAGATGTTCCTGAGACTCAACAGGAATATGCGGAGGAAGATCAAGAAGATTCATGTGCGTTTCTTAATCTCTTTTTTAACCCATCAACTCTCATGTATATTTAGCAGATGGATATTTAATTCAATCCGCACCTCGGAACAGACTCAATCGACTTCGCAAGCCCCACCTCATTCGACTATACGAGCTTGCAGGCTATGCAGCCGATGGAGATTCCTTGACAAAATCTCAAATCATTGAAACCATAGTCAACTCTCGGGATGATGCAACTTCCGTACCCCCATCCTCGCCTCCTGGCAAAACTGACGGCGCATCTTCAGAAAGTGAAGATGCTCACTTTGCAGGTGATGAAGAAACGGACTTCGGTCCTCGTCGACCGAATGGGCCTGGTTCGCTACGGAGACGAGCTACTTTGTATGAAGTTTCAAAGTTACCTTCTCGCCCAGTAAAGCACCGTAGCTTCTCGATGGGAAATATTTTGGGACTTGGTGATCCCCCAAAAGCTATGGCAAAGCGGAAGGCTTCAACCCAATCGGAGGTTACGAACAATGGAACAACTGCAAGGTCAGCTGTTTGCTGCATACTATTCTCTGCGTGCTAATTTTGCAACAGACGAAGAGTGTCGGGACGTTCATCTCCATGTACAAGTGCTACCACCTCAAGTGTTAAGCTGTCACCCCCTGCTACTCGGTTGCGTTCTCGCAATGTTTCAATCACGAGCTCAGATCCAAGCACCTCTCAGGCTACAACGAGTAAAGGAAAAGCGAAAGGGAAAGCTAAGCAAGTTGAATTTCGCGAGGAGGTCGAGGTCCACCTTCGGACTCCCTCCAGAAGGCAATCCAAGGACAGGGTGCACGAACGGGTGTTTGGATTTGAAAGCGACCTCACAGAGCTCGAGGATTCTGACAAGGAGCCCCTAGGACAGCCTAGTCCTCGACGACTGCGAAGTAAAGATCGCGAACTTGAAAAGTCGAAAGGAAAGGAAAAAGAAGACCCCGACGCCACCCCTGTCGCACATTCGAAACAACGGAGGAAGCGGAAGTATGAAGATGCTCAAGGGACGGAGGTCTTCGAGGGTGCGACAGGGCGAAAACTGCGCGTAACTCCTATGAGGAAGGCTAAGGGAACGATAGATACCTTGGAAGAATCAGACGCAGAGAAAGTTGAGGAGGAGGAGGAAGGGGGCGAGGAGGAGGAAGAGGATGAGTTACGGGATGATGACGAGGAGCAAACTGGTGTCGTAGATGAGGAAGAGGAAGATGTTCAAGAGGAGGAGGAAGTAGACGAACTGATTTCTTCGGCGTCGATTACACCGCCGCCAGAACCTCGAGGGCGGCGAATGCCATTGCGCCGACGACAAAGGCCGAGAAGGACCAGGGCAACTCCGAGCTTGGATGAAGAGAACGAGGGTGACGATGAGGATGAGGAAGAGGACACCGAAGGCAAGGAACAAGAGGATGAAGCAGAAGGAGTCGAAGAAAATGAGGAAGAGATTGTGGAGGAAGGAGACGATGAAGTCACCATCGCAGTTGAGCCTCGAAAGCTTCGAAATGGCAAAATCGTTGGTGAAGAAGATGTTGAAATGGAAGTTGACGAAGAGGAAGAGGAAGAGGAGGAAGAGGAGGAAGAGGACGAGGGCGCGGAAGGTGAAGGAGAGGGAGAAGAAGAAGAGAGCGTGGACGGCCAAGATGTCGACGTCGATGCTGAAGGTGAAACCGATGAAGATGAGGCGATGGAAGTGGAAGAAGATGGCAAGTTCATGTTTATCAAACCACTACTTTTTTCTCATATCTCTTTTAGTTGATTTAACTATCGCCACTGCCAAAACCCTTGTTCGCATGCGCAGGGATGACCTCGTTCGGCTTTGTGAAACAAGAGACTTGGATCCATCTGGCACTAAACCACAGCTCGCAGAGGCTCTTCTGCAGTGGCGTGATCGTCAAGGCAACGAATTCTCCTCTCCCTCCTCAGCTGGGACTGTTCGGCCTTCCTCGAATAGGCGGAAGCGAAGGACTAAGCATCATTCAGGCGCGACCGATACTGCCGTTCCTATTCTTCTGCGCTCCGAGTACACCCATACAGACGAACCTCGCACTCCTAATCCTGGAAAAGACAAGGAAAGTGAGGATCTCGAGTTGGATCTAGAAAGTCTTGGGCTGGAAGACCGAGAAATACCTCCCGAAAAAATAACCAAACTAGAGAAAATCGGCAGCGGTGGCTTCAAAGACGTGTACATTGGCAAGTTGAAAAACCGGAAGGTTGCTATCTCGGAGTTCAGAGGGCAACTGAGTGCTAGTGCGTTAACTTACAGGCAAATGTCTCTGTTGACTCATTTTCCCCTTCAGTGGACATCAAGGAACTCAAGCTCCTTGGAGCCTTCAACCACCCAAATATAGTTCGCTTCGTATGTATTTTTTTTGGTTGAATCTTTAGGAGTCCTGATCACATTCCTACGTTTAGCTCGGGGTTAGTATACCAGAAAATACCAAAGAAACCCCAGTCATGATTATCAGCGAATTATGCTCGAATGGCGATCTTTTTGATTACATCCGAAATACAAACGCGCCGACTCTCCACAAAGTCGTACGTTGAGATTCTATTTTTTCTCGATCCATATCTGACTTCTTCACTAGTTGCAAATGATGCTTGATATCGCCCGAGGGCTGGAATACCTCCATACTCGAAAGCCGTCCATCATCCATCGAGACTGCAAATCGTCCAATATCCTCATCACCGCTAAAGGCACGGCCAAGATTGCAGATTTTGGGCTAGCCAAGGTGAAGCAATCGACTCGATCCATGGTTCGTAGTCTTGTTGGCACCGTAAATTGGCAAGCGCCAGAACTTTGGCACGCGCATCCAAAATACAACCACAAGGTAGATGTCTTCTCCTGTGCGATGGTATTTTGGGAGATGCTCCAATGGCATGCGACCACTAAAAAGTTCCCCTGGGAGGTTCGTATTTTTATCTTTTCTTTTTGGTTCTCTGTTTTCTAAAATTGTTCAGGGAATGAATGAGCATGCTATCTATGATATCGTAGGGTCAAGGCGCCTGCGGTGAGTATCCCATCAGTTCCTGGTGGATAACCATCTCATTGATCATTGATTATTGTTTAGTCCTTCTACTGCTGGCCTACGAAAACAGTGGTGCCCAGAATTGGTTGACCTCCTAGAACGCATGTGGGCACAAGAACACCAAGATCGGCCCACCATGACCGAATTGGTAGAATCACTTGAAGAGTTAGTCGTCAAGTACTGATCTGCTGAAACCTTATTTTAAAAAAACTTTGAACGACGACTTTTCACGCATCAGTTTGGGATCATCCATTTTTATTGCTACTTCCTTTATCTAGCTTATACTGTAGACCTTTATTTGCTTTACGCTTTTACGTCGCGCAATCACCCTCGCTTCCTCAAATTTTCTGTAGGCATACAATTTTGCTTCGTTCCCAGCTTTTATCTGCTGACTTCACCGCAATTCTACATACATATATCTGCGTGCAAATCCCATCGATATTCCCAATCAATGTAATCTACTCATACCAAAGAAGGGCAATATAGTTATTCAGAAAGTACCCGCATCGTGGAATGAAAGGATAATATAGCACGAATGTTAATTATACAACTGTAGAAAAGCTACATCCTTTCCGCCTTGAACCTAGAAACCTTCTTCTCAGACGTTTCAACGGAAGGGTTGATGCCAGTCGATGGCTGAGATGTTGACTCCTTTACAGTAGAAGCCAAGACAGTTGGTGGACGCTGGGGCCGGCTTGTAGAGGCTTGTCGCAGTGGTGGGAATGATGGGGACGGAACAATCATTTGCGGAGGCATCGAGGTGCTAGGTGAGCCACGAGGGGCTGGGAAAGACGGCGAGTCGACGATCATTGAAAAGGGCGATGAGGTTTGAGAGCTCTGTGTTTCTGGGCCTGGAGAGTGGACCATTGGGTCAATTATTTCAGCCACCGCGGGTGACATTGGCCCGGGAGAGCCTAGTTTGGGAGATGATCTACCTGCATAAGATACCGGAGTGACGGACGGCGAAAGGCCTTCAGGACCTGGGATAGAAGCCACACTGGATTGTGGTCTACCCGTGGCAAGTCGCGAAGCCTTGAATTTGGAAGCTTTCGAGAGCATAATCGGAGGAGGCAAAGGGTCAGCACGTTGAGTGCCGGTATTGGACGAAGATGACGCGGAGGCGGAAGCCGTATCGTCTACCCGCCGAGGTGGGATTGTATGAAGATAGTTTCCATCTGGCCCAAGATTGTAGACTTCGCCTTTCCGCAAAAGATGGAGTACTTCTTGAATTTCTTCGTTCTCTTCTTCACTTGCACTATCGGCTTCGCCTCCAACCAATTTACCGTCAGCGTTAATTTTTCCAGTCCTCACAGCTCTTTGGATAGTCTTGGCCGATGAAGCAGGGATGACAGAAGCGGCCAAAGATGTAGAAGGTGTTTCCGAGGTTTGTGATGAGGCATTGTAGGCCTCAGCAAATCGACTCGCCCTGAATTGGGACACGGCTGGTTTCGTGGTTTCGCGGGGCAGATCGTCCTTGTTCAAGGAACTATTTATCAACCTGAAAATTCTGCGCAATGGGGGACATACCGGCATATCAATCGTGTCATGAGAATGGTTCATCATTGCAGCTGCAGCTTCTCCTCCTAGAGTGCTTCGCTTGTTGAAGTACTCAATGGCAATTTCTCGCTGATGTTGGGCGAGATCAAAATCGACTTCATCTTGTTCAAGAACAGGTTCATCATCTAGCCCAGCTTCAGTTTCCGATCCAGATTCGGTTTCCGGGTCAGATTCATCGTCAGAATCAAAAGTCTGCTGGGTGGGACGAGGAGATTTTGGCAAAGTCCGTCGACCTCCTGGAACCCGCTCCACGACGGATGACTTCATGGGAAGATTCTCGAGTAGGGTTTGAGACATCAAGGTTGGCCGATTGTTGGGCCCGAGTCTCGCAGGAATGACATCTCCCCAACTTTCTTGAACCGAGTCAGCTTCCACATTCTTGACCTGGTCGACAGTTTCGGAGAACGCTACAGTTTTCTTCTTAATAGAGGGAGACCTACGCCTATCCGCTTCTTCATCCAGGAGACGCTGGGCTTCTCGTTCTTTTTCCTCCTTCTCCCTGGCCTTCCCCATATTTTGCAAGAGGGCACGACCCATTTTTTTCTGCAGCTCACGGGCTTCCCTAATTTTGTCCTTTTCTCTGGCTGCCTCTTCCTTCTGCTTTTTTAATTTTTCTTCCTCGTTTTCCAACTCGCGTTGTTTCTCCGCTTTCTCGGCCCTAGCTTCCTCTTCCTCAAGCAAATCTAAGATACGATTGCGTCTTTCACGAAGGCGTTCCTGAGTGGTAGGAGGAAGACTGGCCAAGGGAATGAGGGGTTCCACAGTGACAGCTGGGGGTAGAGAGCCCGTGGTAGTTCGGGTGATTGAAACCTCGGCAGGCTCAGTTATGTCGATTATTGGCAGGCCTTCCTCATTGACCAGCTTCAAGCAGTTTCAGCGATCAAAGAAGAGACATGTCGAATACGGGCATACCTCACCCCTCTCGTTACGAATTTGTTGGAAGCCCTGGGCAGCTGACGGCCCGACAAGTTCTGAGAGCTTCTCCGTTAATTTTGCGACATCTTGACCACTGAGTTTTCCATTGGGTCCCAGACCTGAGTCTGGAATGATTGCTTGGATTAGAGCGCGGAATGCTGAAAAACTGGTTGGATAATGGCTATAATAAAAGGATATACAGACATACATTCATCTCCACCTTCTGCCAGGGTTTGGGTGCTGGAGGTCGGTTTCGACATGACGGCCAATGTTCAAGATAGGAGGGCGGTGTTTATCACGCAAGATCTAATCGGGCTGGTTGTGACGATCGTGTTTACGCGCGTGACGGGACGCGTCGTTGTTGTCACGCGCACGCGAGATACCAGTAGTAACTCAACAGCCATGTTTACCGCGACTGGACTCCTTTCGACATCCTCTACATCTCTCCCCCAAGTGCCTAAAGACATCCCGGAATCTTCCATATTTGTTTCTAATGGGCTGCTCGGCATTTCACCACAACCTACTATGGAGTCCGAGTCCCAGACCACCGTACCTAGTGGTATGATATGTTGGAATTCTATTGTTCATATGCTCAAATAATGTGAAGGACCATCATCATCTTTCTCGTTCGCTGGTACTGGCCTCCTTGGAACACACGGGGCCTCTTCTGAATTCAGCAACAACGACACCCAATCAACCCCACTTTCCAGACAGCAGTCACCAGGTCCGTTCCAAACGATCTTGTACTGCCATTTCCATTATTTTAACCTTTTTATAGATCCAGATTTTCCACCAGTTTCTGAGGCACTAGGCCTTCCACCATTTCTTCCTCTTCGCTCAGAATCATCCTCGACAGTACTGCGAATACCGAGGTCAACCCTGCGAGCTACAACTTATGACGGACAGACTATTTACTTGCGACGAAAATCAAAAGTTATTTCCACTACCGCCAACGTGAGTTTCACGAAAATTCTAACCAAGGAAGAGCTCATTTCATCACTAGGCTTCCCACTCCTCCTCTCGATCAATGAGAAACCTTCTAGGAACACCTATTCACAGACTTATGGAACAATTATCCACTGAGACAGCAGCAAACCTAGAAAGACGGTCAGTTCAGAGCCTTTACATTTTCACAAAGACGCATTCCCATAACCACCGATACGTATCTCAGTGACCGGGAGTTGCAAGCTCAGAACTCTACCTCAGGCAGCGCTGCTACTGAGGATATGCTATGGGTTGATAGATACCGCCCTCGGAAATTTATCGAGCTCTTGGGCAACGAAAGAGTCGCGAGGGATGCCTTGGCCTGGGTCAAACAGTGGGATTGGTGTGTATTCGGAAAGTCGCGAGGGAAAAAACGCGCGAGAGATGCGGATGAGAATGTGAATTTGGACGAACTTCGCCGTCCTCAAGAAAAGGTCTGACATGGCCAATTAACTCTGCCCAAACGGAAATTTACGAATGCCCCTAGATCCTACTCCTATCAGGTCCGCCTGGTCTCGGTAAAACGACTTTGGCCCATGTTGTTGCACGACAAGCGGGATACGAGGTTATGGAAATTAATGCAAGGTCGGTAGATTCGGTGTCCTCCGCGATTGTCTCTTAATCAAGAAATTGCACCTTAGCGATGCAAGGACAGGATCTATTGTCGACGACCGAATACGGCCTGCTTTAGAATCAGGCTCAGCCATTGGCAGTACAAAACCGGTCCTACTTGTGATTGACGAGATTGACGGTGCAACAGGATCTGGTGATAATGTGTGTTCGTCTTCATTGCCCGTTTCTGCGCATCTGATAAGATGCATTTCAGTCAAATACTTTCATTCATAAATTGGTGCAATTAATAAATGCCAAACCACGGAAAAAGGGTGTGTCGCATCGCACATTCACTTTTGATAATAACAATTTTATTTTTATTATAGAACGCTCATCCCACCATAAAAAATCAAACAATGGGCGACCTATTTTGCGACCTATCATTTGCATATGCAACGACCAGAATGCCTCTTCTTTGGCCAAGCTTCGGCCTCATGCATATCAAATCAGGTTTAACAGGCCTGCTGATGTGCACATTGTGAAGCGACTGAAGGAAGTTTGTGAAATGGAAGGGCTGAAAGCAGATACCCGAGCTCTGAGTACTTTAGTCAGTGTTGCTAAAGGCGATCTTCGCGGCTGTCTCAATACCCTCCAGGTAGGCACGAGTTTGGTTGACGAACCCAATTTCTCCTTTGCTCATATTTCACACCCCAGTTCATTAAAACCCGCAATGAGGATGTTTCTGAGGCCGTTATTCGGAAGGCCACTTCGGGGATGAAGGAAGCCGATACGACCGTCCATTCAGTTCTCAATAATCTGTTTACGCCCCTCACAAAAAAACGTACGCTGGAATTGGGTCTAACAGAAGAAGAAGAATCACAATATGTTCATCGGCTCAGTCGAGATATTGAAGGGGCTGGTCGAGACAGTGCTATTGCCACAGGTATGTATCGCGTATCACCAGATTGCATCTGAGGAAAACATTTTCACTGACATTTACACGGAGGCTGTTTTGGCCACTACGCCACGCTTCGTCGACATGACGCGAATTTTTCGAGACACGAACAAGGCATCGAATGGTTAACGACTCACGACCGGCTTTCCTCCGCAATGTACACTGATGGTGATTTTGCCCTCATTCAATACCTGCCTTACACGCTGGTGCCTTTCTACCCATTGTTCCAAGAAAGGAGCGGAGAACGAGTGGAACGTAACCAGGCTGATTGGGAGGTAGGAGCACTTTTCTCATATCCAGATATAGTTGGCTCAAACGCTATCCAGCATTTACAACTGACAAGAAGTAACGGAGAGATATTCAAGTCACTTGCCAAATGTCTGCACACAGCTACAGCTCGATATGGGGGGAATTTTAGGCATCTAGTTAGTACCCCTACCCTCCAAGTAGAATTTGCGCCACTCCTCAACAGGATAATTTCTCCGCCCCTTCGACCTGTTAGTCTTCTCCATCATCCTTCTCCCCACGCCACTTACCTACATACTCTAGGTAAATAGTCAGGTCACTCGGCCCCAAGAGAAAACCCTTATGAATCGCCTGGTTGATATCATGGCTGCGTTGGAGCTACGGTTCGTTCAGGAGAGGGCGGAGGACGGAACGCTTTCGTATCGTTTAGACCCGTAAGTCCTCTTGAGATCTATCATTCTACTCTTTTTTTTCTGATGATCAGACAGTCCCATTGACGTTTTTGTCACCTACGATGGAAAACGAGCAGCCGATATCGCCGTTTCGCGATATGCGGTACGACAGCTGGTATCTGCTGAGGTGGGCTGTCAATTGCGTACCTAAAGGCCTGTGTAAATGTTGATCATTCCTTTCAGATCGATGCCAAATTGATTGCACGAAATACTGAATTTGTAGAGAAGGGCAAAAAAGGAAAACACGATTTCTTCGGAAAATCAAGGTTGGTGTGCTTCCCCCGAACCGAGATCGCAGCCTCTTACCGTTACCGTTTCTCTAGTTCGAGAAGTGATGAAACGGAAATTGATTCAGCACACCCAAGTAAACGTGTCAAAATAGATACTCAGGATATTGCAGACAAGGTATGCACTCAAACCCATTCTCGAAACCAACCCTTACCCGCGTGTGTCATATAGCCTCCTACAGATTTCTTTGGTCGACCAATCACTGTCCCATCCGAAATGACAAATAAAGCCGCGGCTCGTAAAAATGTAGAAAAAAAGTATCGGGTAACTTATAAATTCCTCGAGGGAAATTCAGCAGCAGTAAGGAGACCCGTCAAGATGAACATCTTTCTCTAACGTGGTCGCCGCTCGGTGATAATGTGTAGTGTAAAGTAGGCTATATAATTTATTCTATTCCCTGATTCTTATGCTTCCAATCTGGACTCGATATCGGCCTCCATTTCAGAGAAGAGCAAGTCGCGACCTGTCATTGTCAGAAGTCTGCCACGGCGATGCCTAAGAAAATACCGTGAGGTTCGTTGACATTATATAACCGCCTTTTCCGAATACGGTACTGTGGCGCATCTTGCGGTTTGTTCGGCATCAGTCAAATCTGGACACTACTTACGCGTCACCTTCTAGTCAGCACCACAAAAAAACACTCACACCAGTTTGTTCTGCATTAAATGTTGTTTCGTAGGTACCAATGCTTATTCAAGCTTTTGGCTAGTACATTAATACTTACGCCGCGCTTTCTTCGCTGGGTTCCATTGCGACACGGCGTCGATTACAAACGTCGCACGAACCATCTCTTGCAAATTTGGATATAGTTCTTCTCAACCACCCCGTCTGTTGCTGCCATCTGGCTGAGGAAGCATCTTGATTAACGATGCAAACTTGGGATCTAGACCCCTTTCTTTCCCTGCGCGGCAATTCTCCTTCTTCCGCTCATTCCGAGGGTCCTCAAATTTCCGATTAAGCTGACATTCTAGCTCTAAACAAAATCAAATTGAATCTGTCTCATGAAGTATAAAGCCTGGTAGGTATTTGCGATAGCCACTCAGACTTTCTCAGTCATCGCACCTCTACGAACCAACGACTCTTTCGCTCGACATGCTTACTCTCAAGTCTCTCATCGTCATCGGTCTACCACTCATGGTGGTCGCTAACCCCCTCGTGGGTCTTCATACTGTATCTGGGTTTAGAGTGACAACTAACCGTTATAAAGGCCACCAGGAATGACCCCCCGACACAGTGCAACACGGGCACTGTTTCATGTTGCAATAGTTCTCATAAGGTCTGAATATCCTGTCGTCGAAGAGCTTGGAACTAATCATGATTTATCAGGTGGACACTCACGATGGCACGAGCACGGACTTAGTTTCCCAATTGCTTGGTCTTCTAGGAGTTCAGGCCCTCATCGGAGAACTCGTCGGAATTAATTGCAGCCCCATCACCGTTATTGGTCTCGGTGGCACCAAGTGTACTCAAGAAACCCTCTGCTGCACCGGCAACTCTTACGTTAGTATTGAATATTTATCTTGCCCTCTCCTGCTCGGTCTGATGATGCTCCTTTCCCCCCCAAGAAGGATGGCCTCATCACCGTGGGCTGCTCCCCGATTAACATCTTTCTTTAAAGCATTCTTGCTCCTAAAATCGCATTTCGGGTGATCTTGCGCTTTCGTATAAATATGCATTGTCTTTGGACTATTTCGTTCCCAATAATCATTCTTTGACTTGAACGCCAATGGATTGGTCAAGCTCCGTAAGAGGTTGGAATAAGTAAGGAAGCGAGGCTAACTATACATTTGGCTTTTATCGTGCATTTCGACCTCTTCACGCACCGCTCTCCTTCATGAAAACCTTCCTTCTGCCCACCGACGAGCATGAGAACCCATCTCCACCGCCGCAAGACCCCAATCTTCGCCGTGGTTGTGGCCTTTCTCTGATCCTCGGCCCAAACCCGCTCTCTCTAATGCTTGATCATCCGTAAGGGCGGTCAACACACCAAAAATGACAGGGACGCCTGTGTCCAATTGAATCTTCATCAAGGCATGGGATACGCTCTCGCAGATGTACTCAAAGTGCATGGTCGCGCCTTTGATGAGAACTCCAATCGCAATGACGGCATCAAATGGTTGGTTGGGTGGAGGCGCAGCTGCAGCGGGAGGCGCTGGCGTTCCTGAGCGCGATCCTGGCGAGCTGAAGTTCAATCCCCCGAGAAGGTCCGTCACACTAGCCGCACCCGTTTGGATACGGGATCCAGCAATCATTCTAGATGGTTGAACGGTGTAACTGACGGTCATTAAGTCGAGAAGATTAGATTGGCGTACCTTGAACACGCCAGGGGTAACTCGAAGCTGCCTGGTACCGATTCGACGACAATATTGCTCTCTTTGACCCCGCGCTCCTTCAACTTGGCGATCGCGCCGCTGACTAGGCTGTCAATGATAGCCTTGTTCCATCTGGCGTGAACGATGGCGATGCGGAGGGAGGAGCCATCGTATTTAACGTCCGATTTTACGAGACCCTTGATCGTGCTCATCGTCGCGGTCGCGGTTGGTGATAAGTACCGTGGGAATTATTCCCTTTTCGGATTCCATCCCACAGAAAAAATCTGCTTGTCAACTCATAGCAATCCAATAGGGATACCCTATAGTCGGCATGGACGGTAATCTTGCCAGTAAGTGTTACGTGCACTAGTTCAATCATGGTCTCTTACCTTCTCTCTCAGCGACATATACCTTGATCCATGCTTTTCTAACGAAGCAGCTGCATACCAAGGCTGCGCAGGCCGTAAAAAGAGCTGCAAAAGAGGTCGTTGTCCTTAGAGATGACATAAAATTAGAAGGACCTCAATTAGACGAAATCATCAAGCAATGGAAGAGTGACTCTCAAAAGAAGGAATCCTCGTGAGTTTTATTTCTTAATTTCTAGACAAATCATACTCAACCAACGAATGAAGAGATTCCGACTCGGAAGACTCGAGTTCTGATTCCGATTCCACCTGTACGTGTCGAGAACATCTCGACCATGAATACTTTTTTCTCTAACTCTACTCCATAGCCTCGAGTAACTCTAGCACCTCCGCAAAGAAAGCCAAATCCAAGGGCAAGAAAGAAAAGGCTTCGAAAAGCACTTCTTCCTCATCATCCTCAACTTCGTCTTCGTCGTCATCCGACGATTCTGACTCAAATTCTGCCGGGCATGCTCAGGAAGTCACTGTAGTGAAAAACGTCAAGAAACTCATAACACCCACGAAAAAATCACCGTTAGCAAAAGGTCACTGTCACCAGAACCTGCGATTCACACATTTCCTCATGTTACTTTTCTCTAGGTCCATCTCCGTCGACATCATCATCGTCATCATCGTCATCGTCATCGTCATCTTCCTCAACCTCTGGCTCGGACTCTGGTAAGGTCCTTTCCAAATTAACCCGTAGTACAACAAACCTGATTCCATTATCCAGACGACGAATCGAGTGACGTAGGGTCGTCCAAAATTAAGAAGAAAAAATTAATCCATAAAAAGAACGCCGACGCCAAAGGAACAAAGACAAACGTTACACGCCCGGAGCGCGATTCCAGCCAAACACTGTCTTCGCCAAACTCGCCCTCTGATGATTCAAGCTCTGATTCTGACTCCAGCACCCAATCTACCCCAAAAAAGAAGGCAAAATCCATCAAGGTGGTTGTTGAGTCCAAAAAAGACAGCTCTGATTCTTCAAGTTCGAGCTCCAGCTCCAGCTCTGATTCCGATTCTAAAAAAGGACCGAAGAAATCCAGAGCTAAGAAAGTATCGAAGAGCACCTCATCAGGTTCCGCTGGTTCGGGCTCAAGCTCTGAATCTCATTCGAATGCAAGGATGGCCAAAAATAAGACTGTTTTAATGCCGACCAAGGACCAGGTTATGGAACAAAGCCAGCCCACCAAGAAGCGTCGGACGGGGATGGACGGTAGTGCTGTTGTAACGGCCACCGAAGTTGCCCCGAGTTCATTAGCTCACAAAGGTAGCAATAGAAAGGCTCCAGTCAACGAAAGGTTTAAGAGGGTTGATCCTCACAAGGTCGAACCTATAGCGGATAACCGATATGTTGCAAAGGTGCGGTGATCATTTATTTTGTTTGTATCATGCCCTTTTAAATTTTTATATTCATAGATAGCACCCCAGAACGACTACGGCAAACGAGCACATGAAGACCTCATCGTCACGCGTGGGGCAGGTTTCCGTAAAGAAAAAAACAAGAAGAAGAAAGGGAGCTACCGAGGTGGTGAAATCACGGTTTGTTCCCTTCACAATCAATTCACTCGACTTAAAACTAACTGATGCGATTTTGAAGATGGAGAGCCACAGTTTCAAGTTTACATAACCGAGATCGGTTTTGAAGCGTATGGCACATTTATGCACGAATGGGGAGTTGCCGTTCCATAATCGAGAGCTGACCGGACTAGCGGGGTCCTTTTCTGTAGACACATTTAGATTATATATATGAGAGGACTTCCTTTTTTACACAGTCCCATGTTCCTAAGTGCCCGAAGGTTCAGTGCCAAATTCACGAAGCTGCGTTCCTGTGGTAAAGTCCATGTACAAAGAAAAGCCATCCGAGACTCAGGCATTCAATTGCCCAACCCGATGCCATGCTCGTGCTATGGGTGCTCCTCATCTTGATGCACACAAAAAACATAGCAATTTTAGGCCATTCTTTAGAAATGCTCTTCAGCATTTTGGCACGGCTTCGGCTTCTCCCTTTTAGCCCAACTATCAAGGCATCATGGACAGATAGATCCCAAACCCATGTACAGCGCCCTATCGGATCCACCGCCACCGCCTCCTGTGGGACCATTGACAAATTGTCGCTCTACTTTTGTCCTGCCTGACAGCGCGAAACTGGCCTAGAGGCCTCGAGTTCCCTCTATATATTGGCGACATCGTTCTCATCTGCATGCGACCAACGGAATACGTAATTCATCGGAGTAAGATATGTACTACTTGTCTGCGACCTTAGATCATTCTCCTTCGTTCCAGTGTTACATTGGGTGACAGCGTACGCTGGTGCCAAAATGACATGTGAAATCATTAGCTCAAGCCAATCGTTTTCATTTGCGGTATGACAAGGGAAGCTTGAAGGAGCGTCGGCCTTTGACCCTCATTGGATTGCCGATTGAGAACATTCCGAGGTATTAAATTGGTGGTTGGATGGCATTTGGCAAATAAAGGATTTAATTTCATTTGGTTCATTACCTCGGCATCCGGTTCGATGAATTACCACCCCAAATTTATCCGGTAGTTCATGGGGAGTTGTACGTACACTGTGTCGTGTATGACTGAAATTTGCTGAGCAAAGCAGCTCGAACTCGGCGGACGTCTTGTCAAGTTGAACAATTCGAATTTGGCCACGGCTGGAGTGTATATTTCGACGTCCAATTGGATAGTTTGGGACGACATGCTCAACAACTGCCTCGAGGAACCAGCCACAAGTCCTGCTCAAAGCGCAGTAACTGGCCTAAACAATTCAATAGAAATCCAATCCGAGGAAACATCTTTGAATAGTTTAGTGCCGTATTCTTTTTCCCAAAAGAATTCTTGTCGGATGATACTTTTATGGATTGGAAAATCTTTTCTTTGGTAATGGTGGACAACTTGCGGCAAAATCCAAGGGGTTCGTGGGATGACCTGAATGCTACTGGACTTAGATAACAGCGAGTCGAGGATTTGGTTTGGTATCTTGTCGACGCGAAAACTGACGAGGAACCGACGGTCAAACAGAACTTCAAGAGTGTCTGTTTCTTGGTTAGAGAGCCACTCTTGTCTCGATTGGAGCAATTGATGGGTAACGTTAAGTTTGAGAGGGCGAAACACTTCTCTGTCGGGGTCTGATTTGGCCGCTGGTTGACGAAGAGCTACCCACGATAGGTCTTTTACGCCAAAATCTTGGAGTGACGTACGCAGTTGATTCTTCCCATAGGCCATAAGTCTCCACCAGACTCCTGATCCCACAGTTACAGAGCTGCTAACTTTTGCGCGGATCATCGGCAGGTCCCATACACACGCCAGAAGCCTGTTCATGCTAGATTTCCTGCGGCCCAGCTCCGCTCGCGGACTTCCCCATGGCTCCGGTGAGACGAATCGGGCCATGCGATATAGCAGCGCTTCTCGAACGAGTTGAGAGTCTATCTCCTGTAGAGGCAGCACAGGTAGCCGGAGAGTTCCTGGAGGAGATGGGAGCCTGTATTTGGCAATAAAATCGTCCACTGAAGTTGAGAATAGTCAGGGACAATCTATTGCAAGAGCAGGTCCGACAGACCTTGTTTATCAACGTCTACCATTGATAAAGTCAACTTCATGCTTGCCTCCCTCAATTGGCACAAGTCAGAAGACAAATTGAACCCGTAATTGGGTTCACGCAAGGCGGCAACGTTAATGTCCGCCAATTGCTGAGCAATGCCTGCAGGAAATTTCTCGAAATTTGGATCATCCGGAGACAGACCCGTCGCTCCCCCGGTGTGTATGACGTGGCGAATAGCATTTCGAATGGTCAGCTGGGGTTGAAAATTCGTGGGGTCGGTGACATATTCCAGTTTATGGTCTTCGCATGTCTTAATGATACGATCCTTGGAAGAGCCTCAAGTTGGTCATTCTGCAAATGTAAATGAAGCCCCAACTCACTTTCCCGACACCCAAAAGCGGCCTCACGATCCATTTTCGTAAGCCGTGAATCCCATAGGCTTCATCGTCCTCTGGTCTTCCAGATCCCATTCCCCACCTCCGACAAGGCCTCATACCAGAAAGACCAAATTGAGTTGAACCCCTTCCAAGCCGCATAAGCATTGTTTCCACTTGATCGTCAGCGTGGTGCCCTAGAGCCAGAGAATTGGCGTTCATTTTTTTCATATGTCCAAAGAAGATTCTCTGGCGCATATCACGGGCAACCTCTTCCATTTTTTCATCGGGTCCAGGTTTCGGAGGATAATTTTCTTGACCCCAAGGTAATTTCGTCGTGATATGTTCTACGCCAAGTGACTCTGCAAGCGTAGCAGCGTGCTGAGCCATCGCGGAGGATGACTCCTGCAAGTCATGGTCAACAGTGAGAGACACTATCCGGGAGGGTTTGTCGTGTTTTTCCTTGATTTCACGTTGACCTTTAATATATTGATTCAAAAGAAAGAGTAAACAAGTAGAGTCCGGCCCTCCAGAATTAGCGGCAGCTAAACAACGTTGTTTAGTAGTCCAGGAGAATCATAATGGCAAATTGGCTTACCTATTGTATGTGACCACCCAGCAGGTGGTTGGGCGACCTGCATCATCCGAGCGAACTCGGTCGCAGAGATAGCTTTCACCATCCGGGTCGCCATTGCGAAAGGCGCCGGTGAGGAAAGGTGACGTTGAAAATACTTGGTGTTTACTACGAGGGGTGATGCCAACTAAATGCCGACTTACTTACATAGGAAATAATTGCTGCTTTAGGATAAGAGCCATGAATTCTACAATAGAATGTGTGCCATTCTAGAACCGAGCATTGCATCTGATATAAGTACACTAGGTATTGTGTAGGTGAACAACGTTAACTATCGCAAAACAAATACAAGAAAGCGAACAAGCGGCAGTCCACGTCCATTCACTGTCCCGCGTCCGTTATGCAAGTGTACTAATAAAGTATAACAGACTTCGCAATAAATCAAAAGCGAAGGATAGGAGAATCAAAACAAACAGAATAGAGATGTGGGTTAATAGATGAGGAGCATTTGGAGGACTAGAAATCAATAAAATGAATAGAATTCAAAGAGCAGCATAGCTTGACGCGATGGATTGGAAGAACGGCGGAGCGGGAACCTTGTTGCAGGAGAGAAGAAACAATTGGAATGATGGGTAGGGCATATGCAAACAACCAATGGGAAACTTTACAAAATAGAGAACGTCGTCGTTGAGGAGCTGGGGAACCCAGTGTATTGCTTTTGATTCGAAAGAGATGATTTTCGTGTACACCCCGCCTTCGGCGTTGAAGGGGCAAAGAAGGACATCATCTTCAGTAACCCGTATATCCACCCTGTCCCTGTCCCTGTCCTTGTCCTTGTTGTCCCTGTCCTTGTTGAGATGGTCCAGGGCTAGGATGCCTCATGACGCTTTGATGCATAGCCTGTGTCTGCTGGTGAAGCCCTTGTTGATTACCACTGAACTGTCCACCAACGTTGATACCCATGCCCATCTGCATCATTGGCGCCAAGTTATATGGGTTAGGATTGAAGTTCGCACTGCCAGCAGCGATTGTAGTTGGGGGAAGTTGGGGCGAATGAAGCGAGGGCGGGGGTGAAGCGACAGCACCACTGGTGGCTTGCATCTTTTGCATGGCTTGGAGCTAGTGCAGTCATGTAAATCCATTTTCAAAACAAGAAGGGGATTCAAACCTCATAAAATGCAAAATCTTGTAAAAGAGATGTTCGAGCGGGATGTGTGTGGAATATCCTCAACATCTCTTGACCAGCGTCAGGCAGCAGTTCTTGTGTATCCCGAGAGTTTGTAACTGGTTTGCGTTCTTGTGTGTTGCTAAAACAGAAGTTTGAGATTATGAAAAAGAAGACGAAAAAGAAAAGAATTACTTGAGTTTGATATGGCGCAGATTGAGGTTGGGGATGTCGCGGACAAAAATCCATCGAACTTTGAAGACCCCCTTCCATTTGTCAGAAGCCCATACCGTACTGCTTCGTGTGTAGTCGACCTGAAATTAATGGAAGATGAACAAACTTCATTTTCCTGAATAAAAAGCAGCGCACAGGGGTCAACATCTCAGCCATTCCACAAAAGTGCCCGCTGGCATTCACACTGAAGAATAGATATATTGGTCCTCGCCCTGCAGTGTCCTTAAAAGCCTTGTCGAGCCTCTTGTTACCAGGATCTGTCGAACTCCAAATTTCGTACTTGAGGGACTTGTGGACATCATCCTCCGTGTACGATTTGATGACAAAGTATCGAGCGAACTGGGGGCGGGTGTCAAATGTGGCAGGGTTATACCCTTTCATAGCGATTAGGGACGGGACATCGATTGGGGTATTGGCAAAGGGTTGCACAGGAGTCTGGCCAGATGGCACTGGAGCATTGGACGTTGTAAAAGTAGTGGCAACACCAAGGCCAGGCCGGCCGCCCTGATTCCCTTGTCCAGTTTGCTGTTGGAGGTATTGCGGCGGGATTGGGGGAACGCTGGGCACCGGCCCCGATTGAGAGCCCGCGTTACTGCTGCTTGCACTGCCGCTCTTGATGTGACCACCTCCACTCTGTTGATACCCATATTGCAGATTGGGGTTAGAGGCTCGTCCACGTAAACCTTGGTCGCGCTCATCTCGTTGCTGACCATAGTTCTGTTGTTGGGTGTATCTCTGTGATTGCGATACTGGGGTTTTGCGACCATCAAAATCATTCCCAGTTTGCGCTCTGTGGCCATTCCCTGCACTGTTGTTATTCCCCTGATTGTAACCGGAATTGCCTCCATTGCCGTTATTTCCCCGTAAGCCCGCCGACTGATGCTGGGGCTGGGTACCCTGCTGTGGATTGAATCGAGGAGGGTGGATTGACTGGCCAGTATGTTGATAGCCCCCGTAACCACCGTGTTGCATATTAGGAACTGTGCTCTGGTTGCTCGCGAGCTCGAGAGCGGACAAAGCACGCTGGACATCGTCAATGGCTGCGTTGCCGCCACTATTACCGCTTGTATATGCCTGCTTCCATTCATTGCCAGGTGACCACGGGGAAGAACGCCCGATGGAGCTGTTTGAGAACTGCTGGTGCTGTTGTGGCTGATAATACTCATCTTCATAGACAGAGGTGTCCTCTGCTTCAAAGGCGTATTCTTCCTCCTCAGGCTGCTCGGATGTGTCGGGGGGAGTGGAATTTTGAGAGTGGGGCGGCAGGGTTGCCTGGAGCGTTCCGGACCGTTTGAGACCAGTGTTCATTTTGCGGGGGCCACCAACAGCAGCACCATATGTAAGGGAGACATGTCGACGGACACCGGAACCTGCAGGAGGTGGCGATGGAACGTGTGGGGGATTGCCAGCAAAATGAGGAGAGAGTGGAGAATTCCCGGATTGAGCCTGGGATTGTACATCGAGGACTTGTTGATGCTGAACTATTTGGAGATCAGTTGGAGAATGCTGGAAATTACCAGGAGAGTCGGTTTAGAATATTGAAAGGACGAGGGATATAAATCAAATAACCTCATCTTCCTCTACATTATATGATCCAAATTTCCAAGGCTCTTCATCGCCTTCATTGCCGGCGATGGCTGCAAGACTGTTAACTGTCTTTGGGGTAAGCGTTCCCGACTTTGGAGGTTGGTTTTGGAAGCCTGGAGGTGAATGGTAATCAGCACGCGGGGGGATGATCAAAGGAGCTGGGAGATTACACACCGCGATGATAGCGGGTTGGGAGAGAACTTTGCCTATGAAGAGAAGTTTTTTCCCCAACGGCGCCAACTCCACCGACCCAATCCTGATCTACGGGCTCATCCTCAGTCCAGATAGGCTGTTGCTGCTGCTCTTGGGTTTCCTCTGAGATAACCTCCCGAGCAGTTGCACGGGCAGCGCGTGAGCTCGCAGAGATGGTATGATGGCGGCGCACTGCACCGGTTGTTGGAGACGATGGATCCGAAGGTAGAGGTTGGTTGGACATGACAAAAAGTTAGAACTTGTGATGTGGTTAGACAGTAAGTTAGGGTAGTCATAGTTTCCAAATTCACACATTCAATTATCTGATAAGTGTGGCCGTGTCCACAACCACCATGTTCTCCACAGCCTGCATCGCCAGGGCTGCCCGTCCTCGGCGCCCTCTCCGTCCAGTTGTAGCTAGGAGGTTCTTTGCCACTGATGTGTCACCACCGAAGCCAACCACAAACACCTTCCAAAAGACAAAAACGGTCGCAAAAGTTACCTGTTTGCTTGCGGTGTCCTCCGTGGTTGGTATTCTCGTGGTTGGCGCTGGCATCCTCGCACACGACGCCTTCACATATAATGATAGACACGTCGACCGCGTGCCTATTAACCCTCTTGCTTTGAAACCAGAACGCGGTGGTCCCAAGAACTTGCCCATAGCACGTGTTCTGATCGACGATGCAGACGACGAGGAAGCCAAACTACTTGCTGGGAAACCAAGGCTCGTCATTGTTGGTGGTGGGTGGGGCGTGCGTCAACTTATATAATTCTCTCTGATCTTTCTCAACTAATATGAACACCAAAAAGGCCATCGGTGTTCTGCAGTCCCTCCATCCAGGGGACTACCATGTTACTCTTGTGTCTACTGACACATACACCACCTTCACGCCCCTTCTCCCTTGTAAGCGCTTTGTTTCTTATTCACAACCCCTCCTCACCTTTTCCCGTAGCTGCTGCCGTGGGCACTGTCTCTGTCCGTTCTCTGATCGAACCTATTCGTAAGGTCCTGGCACGTCTCCGCGGCCATTTCGTCCAAGCGAGAGCAGTTGATCTGGTTATGTCAGAGCGCCTCCTTGAAGTTGAGTCAACGGCTTCGGATGGCACTAAGAGCAACATTTACCTCCCGTATGTGGTTTGATATAATCTCTGTTGTATTCTAATTATCCACCGCAGATATGACAAAATTGTGATTGCCGTTGGTTCGTCATCAAGCACGCATGGTGTACCGGGGTTAGAGAACTGCTTCCAGCTTAAAACTATTGGCGACGCACAAGCTATCCGACGACGCATGATGGGTATTCTTATATAATTTCTTCTCTTTCCCTCATGCTAACATAGCGCTCAGATAACTTTGAGCTCGCCAGTCTACCTACCACATCACCGGAGGAGAGAAAACGCCTTTTGAGCTTTGTCATTTGTGGAGGGGGTCCTACTGGTGTGGAAACAGCTGCTGTTTGTTCAAGGGCTCTGATCCGCGCATCAAGTCGCTGACTCCCACCAATAGGAAATTTACGATTTCTGCCAGGAAGACATTATGAAATATGTAAGTGGGCAGGGTATTACTGAAAAAATAAATCTGGGACTAAATTTTTTCAGTTCCCGAAAATTTGCAGAGAAGAGGTCTCCATCCACGTCATACAATCTAGGGAACACATTCTAAATACGGTTTGTTGTTCTATATCCCCCCCAAAGTTACATAAGCCTGACGAAAAATAGTATTCTGAGGAGATATCGAAATTTGCAGAGGTCTGCTACTTTTCTTTCCCTAACCGACTCCTCTGACTTTTTTTTTTTTTTTTTTGTTACACAGCAAAAATTTCGTCGAGATGATGTCGACCTTATTACATCTGCTCGGTGGGCAATCTTACTACCCTCTTGAGCCATCAGAGGAGACCAACCTCGTTTCCAATTAGTGTCGCTGGTGTCACTCCATCCCATGTTCTCTATACCACTCGCAATGCTGAGGGCAAAACCGAGCAACATTCTATCCCCTCAAACTTCGTTCTTTGGTCCACAGGCATCGCTATGAATCCTTTTGCTGCACGCGTAACCAGTCTTCTCCCGAATCAGGTTCACAAAAAAGCGATAGAGGTCGATTCTCAGCTAAGAGTGAAGGGTGCCCCTAAAGGCACCGTGTACGCCATTGGTGATTGTGCTACGGTGAGGTTCAACGCCCAACCTCGAGGCTGGGTGTTTATTTGTTTTACAGATAGAGACTTCGCTTTTGGATCACTTCATGGACCTCGTCAATGAATTTGATGAAAACAAGGACGGCAAAATTGATTTTGGAGAATGGGAACATATGGGTAAGTCTAGGTGATTTTCCCCTGAGTTGGCTCGCAATTTGGTTTTTAGTTAAGAAAATCAAGCAACGCCTTCCTATGGCAGAAGATCATCTTGTCCAAGTGAAGGAAATTTTCCAACTCTACGATTCCGATTCAGACAATACCCTTTCGCTCAACGAACTCTTCATTCTTCTCGAGGATATTGGCAATCAAATTACCTCTCTTCCAGCCACAGCGCAGGTTGCTTCACAACAAGGAAAATACCTGGGCAAGAAACTACATCGGATCTCACACGTTGATCTTCATACCCCTCAGGATGCTCCACCTTTGCCTCCAAGCGACGGTGTACTTCATGCACTGTCAGATGAAGCGTTCTCCGCACCTTTCAAATACCTCCACCTGGGCAGCCTGGCGTACATTGGCAACGCGGCTGTTTTCGATTTTGGCAAGTATTCGTTCATGGGTGGTTTGGTCGCTATGTATGCCTGGCGTAGCATTTACTGGAACGAACAAGTAAGTCCGAGGACGCGGGCATTGTTGATGATCGATTGGATAATACGGTGCGTCATTATCTATACAAGCCTGAAAACCACCCAATATGACGAACTGATTCCAGTGGTATCTGGGGCCGTGATTTATCTCGGCTCTGAATTGAATTTCCCTTGGACATTACATACATTCATTGACCTCTTTCCTCAATTGTTGTAGCCTTTATTATCATAGCTGTATCGACTCCAATGTTTTCGACTCAATAGCTATCATTCTATAAATGCTCGATGGCGCCTTGTCCACTCCCAGACCTTGACGCCTCCCTTCCTTTGCCCTTCACCTTCCCATTCGCGTCCTGCTTTCCAGACCTCTTTATACCCTCGTTCCTCAAGGATGTCCCTAACGCCAGGTTCGAGTAATAGCTGGCCGAAGAATATAAAAAATCGGGGCCACTCGTGCCTCCATGGGTATGGAGGCTGAGTTGATGATCCCGAGGAGGACAAAACTGGAGCAGGCTCTCCAGGTATGGATGTAGGGAATGATGACATAGGGAACGATGGCTTCACATGCACCGGAAAGTAAGTCAGAAGGTAATCCATTGGAGAGTCAAAGAACACCGTCGTCTGGTCCTTATATGTGGATAAGTTTTGATGGCTAGAAGCGAAAATACCTGTGAGTGGAGATGGATTCAACCTGGCCATGGCGAGAACTTACTCAAGAGGTGGTTCGCAACCTAAAGCCCACATTCTCCCATTTGCGAGCTCTTCTCGATGTAAGAAGGCTTGTCCGGGTGTGGAGTGACATGGCATTAACATGCCGATCGTCGTGCTGTTAAGTTCAGTTCTTGGAATGGCTCGAAGGAAGGAAAGAACGCTAATAGGTGCGCTACAGTAAAATAGCACGATATAGGTCGAGACAGGAAGTGTCGCGAGGAGCAGAGTTAAGTGTCGCCTTGGTATATTGGGCAACCTGAAATATCGATGGATAAATGTTAGGGCTTGAGGCTGGGCTTTCGATCGAAACTTTCGGTTTGAAACGAGATCAACGAGTGATTTTGCTGCGAATATGTGCAATAGGGGAAGGATGGGATGGAGAAAGCGCCATTCTTTGTGACCGGCAAAGGAGTACACCGCCACTGTCCATAGAATCGTCACCAGCATGGTTTTCAGAGAATTATTCTCGCGTGTGGATTTTGACCTCATCGAAACCCATATTCCATGGAGGGTGAAAGGAAGGGCGGTGGTCAAGAGAATGGGTATTGCTTGTGTCATGTAATAATGCCATGGGTTTGCACCATAGAAGAGGGATAGGGATGACATATTTGTCCGCAGGAAATTGAGTGGGGTAAAGGTCAGTTTCCCAAAATATAACGAGTCCATGAAAAGTAGGACCATTGACGCCAACAACCTAGTGGCGTGTTCAGTGAAGTTATCGCCAACAAAAATAAAAGAGCGAACCCCGCGCAAACTAGATCTCTTGCAATCATCAAGAAAACACGTTTGTGGCGATGAATTGCCCAGAACAAGTTGGCATAAAGAAACGCCCAAATCACGGCGTTCGTTGGCCGGATCATGCAGGCCAGTGCGCTGAAAGCAATCATCTTTCTCAACCGAGTCCTTGAGAGAGACGTCAAATTTCGGATTTCATAGAAAATGTAGAAATACCTGTTGAAGATGAGTTGCGGACTCAATTTTGTATTCGCATCCCAAGGGTAGTACGCAAAGGCAATCGTGGATAAAGAGGTTTCCAGAGAGTTGGACAACGATCGTGACAGTGCAAGGGCATGGAACAGTGATGTTAAGGATAAGAAATGCTAACAAAAGTTCAGTGATAGATAACTTTGAACTGTCGAGGGCGGGAAGTAGCGTACCGTGGTTGACACGTAGTCGTTGCCGAGTGCAACACGCGCAACTTCACCCACGTAAACGTCAGTCAAAGCCGCAAGACACCCATGAACAATCTTGGGGCATGCAATCTATTCGACGCGTTTTGAGTCCGTGTAGGTGTGCTTCAAAGAACCCTCGCCTACCAGAACAATGCTTTTTGACTCGGCAAGCCCGGTGAGCTTCAATATCCAAAATATAGGCACGTTGATAGCAGGATACACGATGCTTCTAATAGGATGTGCTGTCAACCATTCCCAAGTTAAATGGCCATAGCCAAAGACAAGGTGATGGGCTGGTTCAAAGGACTGGAAATATTCGTCGGGCTGGAAAAAGGTTCGTGTACAAAGGGCAACAAGGACACGAACACTTATCGCCAAATAGGTCGACGCGCGCATCTATCAGGTGAAAGTCAAGTGAGAACGAGTTGGGGATCATTCACATTTGGAAGTCACGAAGAAGTAATATACATTTCAACAAGGGTACAAATTACAGCAAGTTATTTCTCTTTCCTGAACAAAACTTCTACTCGGCTAGGTCTACCCCTAGTGCAACGGACATTTTGGTTTTCTTCAGTGGCCTCGCAAATTCAGAATCAGATGGGTTGAGCTCATTCTGGGGTAACACTCGTTTGGCAGATTCAGAGCCACCGTCGCCCATTTGCATTGCTGGATATTGCGTCTCTTCCTGAGTTTGAGTTTCCTCGTGCGTGTTCCTAGGGGTCCTGGCGAGTTTACTCAGTTGGGTCTACAATAGGAAACCAAGCATTCAGTACTTTGTTTGCCCTCTATGAATAACACTCACCATTTCGGAGAGTCCGATCAAACGAATTTCAACGGCCTGGTCGTTTGGCTTGAAGTTCTCCAAATACTGGGTTTTTTTCTCAACTTCACAATTAAAAACGTATCGCATTTTCTGCATATTCTTTCGTGTTTTTGGATGTTTGGATGCTTCCTTTCCTTTAGTCTTGTTTTTCTTGGAACGTGTGGTGACCAAAAGCCCCATGTCGTCGAGTGCGACGGACTCTTGAAGGACGAATTCTATCCCACGATGAATGTCAGCATAAATATGAAGGTAAGCTTGAAATTTTCACCTTCATCCACGAGCCGTTTTAGCATCTGACCTGCAAGTACAGCATCCCCACCTTTTTACGACATCCGGTAAACATCTGTTTCACTTGAGGATTGCGATAAAATCTCCTTACCATACGCATTAGAGAATGCCCTGGAGGTGAAACTTTGTTCTTTCTGGGCAACTTTAATAGCCCTCCTATCGACAAATTCGTGTTATACTCAATAAAGCAGTACAGACAATACTCCCTCACCTGAAAAGTGCAAGGTCCTTGAACTTTGTAAGCATCCGAGGATACAAGTCAATTCTAATGAGTTCCCATGTAACATCGGCGCGAACACGACAGTCGAAGCATATGAACTGGGTTGGCATCCGAGGGTCATCAGTTCCATGGTACCTACAGGACTTGAGTTTCTAATTTGCGAAAACGACGAGTGGTCTTACCCCATGCACCTATTGTTTTAAAGTCAGGTAAGATCTGGGAAGATATACATATTTTTGACGAACCAAACATGAAACCATCTTTTGCAGCCCCCTTCACAGAAGCAGGACTCGTCTTCTGTCTATAGTGAAAGATTTCGGCTATGGGTCAATAAACCCGAATCAAACGAGCTTACAGAAATGCCGCATTCGCATTGCAGTCCGTTGTCACCTTGTTCAGGACCTTCTGATGAGAGATCTTTTATACTATCACCTTTCACAGTCTCCGGGAAAGATTGTATCGACTCCAGAGTTTGTCTAGTTCCCTCTTGGACTCTCTGGGTTTCGAAGTCTATCAACGACAACTATGTTCAGTTGCATTTCGAGGAAGAAATAAAGCCCGACGGTACCTAACATCTCAGTGTCGACGTCCTCTGGGGCTCCAAGGCTCATGTTCTTCAGCATTTCTGGGTCGAAACCCATAAACGGACTCGTCGGTGGCGTTGAGACAGAGGAAAGTGAAGACACAGATGTCAGTGACGCATGTCGGTTTGTTGCTGTATAGCAAAGGAAGGTCAGCGCGAGTCTAGAAAAGTCGGGGTCTTACTGTTTGTTTTCGGTGTCAAAAGTAAGGGCTGGGTCTCCTCAAAATTCGAATCTCTAGAGTTTTGTTCAGCTGCCTAGGGATAAAATAAGTAACTTCTCTACGGACATCAACAAAGGCAAAGAACTCACAATCTCGTGCAAATATCTGGGGGCATTTTCCAAAACGCCCTCGAACCGTGCTTCAGGATGTTCTTGCAGCGCAATGGGGTCGACATTTCCTTCCTTGTTTCGATAACCTATAGGAGCAATCGCGTCCTTCTTGAGATAACGTCCATCCGGTTGTCTTAAGTAGTCCGGGTCGTCTTCGCCATATGCATCTTCATCGCTGAGTTCGAGGCAGTCCTCTGCGGGCCAAACAATATTCCTATTTTCCGCATCCTCGAGTTGTTTTTCGGCTTGGTCCCTACATGCCGTGGCCTCCTGACAAGGTGTGAGACTCAAACGTCCGGGAATAGAAGTCGTCCCAGAGAAAGTCGCATCATCATGCTCAGTGGAAGATGGAAGAAACGATGTGATCGAGGTGACACTCAAATTGACCCTTTTTGAGAGATAACGTCAATATCAGGGTGAAGAATTAGGATCTTTTGAAAGTCGTACGAATGGTGACCGGTCTCTATTTTCCCAATGCTGCACCGATCCGGGACTTCGTCCAGATTGTGCGTCATGAAATACCATTTATCCTTGTCAAAATCTCCAGCTTGAAAATTAGGAGGTTCGTAATCTAGTGGTGTTTGGTCGGTGTAGAAAACCTTGAACGTTGCAAACCGACGTCCTAGCGAAATCTCAATCAGCAATCGTGAGCTTACGTTGCCTGCATACGCACTCGGTAATACATCCATGTTATTCATTGCCTGAATCAAGGTCTTGAGGAGCGTCTTATTCAAAGGTTAAAATCGAACGGAGGAATGAAAGCATTGATGATATCACCTTTACGCTCAATTTGACATCTCTAAGAGTGGGCGCTTTGCCCTTTTTAATTGCCTTTGCAATGGGGTCTTCATTGTTTTGCCCAGAGTGCTTGGAAAATGAATTGTGTCCATCCCCAAGACTCATCATCGGGAGAACGACGCCACTTCCTGGAACCCTGTAATACTGAATGAAGAGTTCAGATACGAAGTTTGTTATAATTTTGAGGAACCTCCTTTGAAATTGAAGGTGTACGCTTCAATAATGCTGAGGGAAGATGAATGGGAGTCAACGGAAGTATAGAATGCATTCACTTGTTTGGATCTTTAGTGTCCTGACGGAAGGGACTATGAGTATCAGCGTCGTTCAAGGAAAAGGAGGAACGGACGAGATAGATCCCAAAGATGAAACTTCGGAGGTAACGTTTCTCGAGAGCATCGAATATTCCATATTCCTTGAGAGAGTTGTCAGAAAGATGAATGAAGGAAATTGAGACGCATATACGAGGTAGTTTAAGAGTCTGTCCGCCTCATCAGTATATCCCCTCGTGATAGTCTCGCCACGGAACAAAGTCAGGTTACTGATATACACCGCCTAATAAAATGCGTCCAAATACCATGATCCTAAATCCATTGACGTTTTTGCGTGAGGTCGTGCTTTCCTGCGACCCATCTGGCTGGGATGCGCCGCCTTCAGGCTCATCGACAGAGGTAAGATGACCTAAAGGAGATCAGCAACATTCTTGGAGGTGAGGGAATACATACTTTGTGTAAAATTATCTTCCGGCAACAAGTTCCTTCAAAATAATCTCAGAATTTCAGGAATCTCGGAAGAGAACGATGGAAGACCGAAGAAATGTAATGGCACCGAGCCCTGCCCTGAGAAGGGTCTGCACTGCGGCAAGACTCTGGGTCTGGTTTACGGATTGAGTTGCGTTTCGAGTTTGTTGGTGCTGCATGCCACATAAAATGATGGAGGGAAGTAAGCGGAATGCGTCTTCGATCGCGTCGCGTTCCCAGTCACATGACATTATCAAAACTCGTCTCAAGTTCAACAGGATGATCGCACTCTTGGTACTCGGTGGAGTGGAGGAATGGTCTGCGAGACCAGATCTTTGAAATTTTAACCCCCTGATGTCGTGACCTTGTACTCGTTCAAGCGAGAGCGCAACCCAGGCGGGAGCCATGGCACATGCCTACTTTCAATGTCGCTAGAGGCTGGTTTTGATTGAATGCACATTGATAACGAGATGTCGATAAAGCTTGTCCCAGGTAGCGTGATTATTAACATTGAAGGCACTCAAAAAACTGTGCTTCAATGCTACGATTTGCTGGATATGTACAAATGGCAACCCTAGGGAAATTTTGAAAAGCTTTAAGCGACCAAGCTACGCAATCTTATGCAACGTCGCAGTCCTCTCTCACACTAGCCGGAAACAGGTCTTGTAAGCACAAAACAAAGTTGTGGACAAACGTTCACTCACAAAGCTTCCTCATGAATCGCAATATCCCAGACTAATCTAATCACGTTGGCCTACGTCTGCCCTGTACCAATGAGCGTTCCTATACGCGTGTCAAATCCTTCGCTCCGGATAGGCATCTCCGGTGTGTGAAAAGGGTTCTTCATAACGGCGTCGGCGTAAATATCATATACCCTCTGCAACATAACATCCGCTGTCGTATCCGACAACGAAGTCAAAAGCACAAATTTGGTACCTGACTTATTAATTTTATTGAAGAAATCTGATCTTTTAAGCGAAACCTCACCTGTTACAGTCAAAAAGATGTTGATCTTGAAACTTTCCCCCTCAATGACCTGGACACCAGAGCTTGAACCCATTGGAGAGAGTCGGCTTGTGATAGCGTGTATTCCATGTAAGGTACCGGCAAGGACTAGATACTCGTTTGAAGTCAGGAGGGCGAGTCCATCTGGAAGACGATGAGAAGGTGCATTAGACTTGTCCTCAGTGCGAACGACCTGCAAAATTGCGTTGATATACAAGCCCGCCTGCTTTGTTGATCACCTATAATTGGAGATGTTAAAAAAATGGCTTGTTCCCCAGGGATTGTTAGCGCGAACCCAAAGCCCGAAGATAGCCATTTGTTTAGAGGAAGAGACAAATGAGAACCAATGATAGCGGTTTAGGATCAAACCCGGACAGACAGAGCTTGACATGAATTGACTAAACACTCCACCACATCGACCGCAATATCCTTGGGCACATGCTGCGCTCATTGTCAATGGTGTGGCGATGGCAGCCATACCTACCTCTATTCATTATCCTCCTTGCGTTGCCCTCACTTCTGCGGGCTGCGACTCTTGACAGACGCGAACTCTCCCCACTGTCCACTGACGATATGATGCGGCTCATCTCAGCGAGGGATCCCCTCAAGAATCTAAACCCTTCAAATCCAGTCTCCCATTTATCTAAAATTTTGATTCCCAGAGCTCGTACGCTTCTCCCTGACAGCCATACGTTCAACGTTTCGCTCACCCGTTTTCAAAGCGGATACGGATAATAATACCTTGGTTCGGAACTACATCATATCAACTCTCAAGGCCTTGGACTGGCATATAGAACTAGACGAATTCACGGATCAAACGCCTATAGGACAAAAACATTTCGTCAATGTGATTGCCACCAAAAACCCCGCTGCGTCAAGACGTGTGGTTCTATCCGCTCATTTTGATAGCAAATACTACCCCCATTACCCGCAGAATCAAGTGAGTCCATCAAATAATACGTGTTCTTAACGACATATTTACTCTAATGGACAGTTTGTAGGAGCAACAGATTCAGCCGCACCATGCGCCATGATGCTCGACCTGGCGGAAACATTAAACCCCCTGCTTGATAAGAGGCAAGAGAGATTTGAAGGGGGAGAGGAAAACGACGACGACGTGGCAGATATTACCCTTCAGCTTGTATTTTTCGATGGCGAAGAAGCTTTCGTTGATTGGACGGACACAGATTCTATCTACGGTGCAAGGTAAGTTGAGTGCGGTTTGTCCTACTAATACTGACTGTGTTATCTTTGCGTAGACATCTTGCTGAGAAGTGGGCAACTACTTACACACCTCTAAATCAACGCCGGCGCCTTATGAATGTACAGACGACTGAGCTTGGTGGAATTGAGCATCTTATTCTCCTCGACCTTTTAGGTGCTCCGCAGCCATCAATTCGTTCATTCTTCATAGACACTGCGTGGCTGTTTGACTCGCTGGTTTCCGCTGAACACCGCCTCGGGGAAAGCGGGGCATTCGTCTACACAAATGACAAGAGTATGGCACCTGGCAAATGGAGGAGCTACTTTCGTCCTCGAACAACTGCTAGTATGAATTTCGGTTATATAGGAGACGACCACCTCCCTTTCTTGCAAAGGGGAGTCAGCGTTCTCCATCTCATCGCCGAACCGTTCCCTCGTGTTTGGCACACCATTGCAGTACGTGTTGTCTTCCATCCCTACTCCTTCCCCCTTCTTATTAGCAATGTTCAGGATGATGCTTCTGCGTTGGACCTCTCTACTCTACGGAGATGGAACATCATACTTCGAGTGTTTATGACAGAATATCTGAACCTTCAACCCCAAGATTTTCAGGCGAGGTCCAATCCCATTCCAAGATCGGAATCCGAACTCGTGAGCATGACGGACCGCTCTGATGTGATGCCTTTCTGACGAGTAATTTGTTTAAAACTAGTAGACAAGATGAAGATCGCTTGGGTTCCGTGCTATTTATACGATATTTTGATGTAGATACCTAATGGCAATGTCCTGTAGACTTGTGATTTTGAAATGTGAAGAAAAGTATCGGAAATTAGGGCCGGTTTATTCGCGCGCTTCGGCTAATTCTCAATTAGCCTGGCAATCGAGTCTCTTTTTGGCGACAAGCCAGGTCTTTGTCGCACCGCCTTGTCTTGAATCCCTCTTTCCATCCACGATCCAATTTCTTTCACCCACCATGCCTCGACGACAACGGCACTATTCGATCTTCTCACCACCCAGCCTCTCCATGACTGAGCTTGTAAAGACTACCCTCGATCACGACTCCACAGATATGCTTATTGAAAGATGGCTGGAGCACACAAATACGGGCCTCGACGCTTACCAGGCATGGTTTAAAGATGCTCGCGAGCGAATGCAAAAGGATAATACAAAGCAAACGGTTGCCTGGAACAAAGGGGAATTTGCGCCAGAGCATGTCTTCTGTCGAACAGTAGATACCAACCGCCTAATGCCTCTCGATCGAACGTGGACAACCCACGTTTACCACCACCATTCGATGCAGGATAGGAAGCGTTCAATGATGCCTGTTGTATTTACGATGGTGCGTCGCTATTTCGAGTCTTCTTGCCTCCTGTATCCACAGATCTTGTTATACAGCTCCCAGAACTCATGTTGCTGCGTGGTATGCATGATGCCGGCTGCGATGAAATATACATAATAGTCACGGACCTTAAACGACAAGAAATGGACGACGTCACGAATTACTTCAAGTTTATCTGCAGATATTGCTTTGGACGACGGTGTAAACCAAGTGTAGAAAGCCAAATACAACATGAACGTTCGTCTTATAGCGTCCTCTCCTTTCTTGATCCAATACTCTGACGCTGATCGCGAAACAACAGATATGCGTTTAAGCCACAAACTTCTTCGCCAACACCGCACACCCTGTTTCCCCCAGATTGACCTCACGATGCGGGCTATCCTCTACGAGAAGCGACCACGGTTCATTGTCCTTTTCTCCACCTCATACTCTCAGATTTTCTTCACGGACCCATCATACGTCCCCGACGAAACAATATTCTATGATTACCCTACGGGATGCCCCAACCCTTGTTGCACAGACGATTGTGAAATAATCCGCTTTCCGAGGAGGGGGGTTGAAACCGCCTCAATTCTTCAAATCAAAACGAAAGCAAAGCGGAAAAGGGTGAAATCGAGAGAAATGTGCAATTGGATTGACTGCGACGTTTCGTTCGGTGATCTTCCTCATCCCTCCATCAGCGCAACAGGGAGCTCCGATGGGTCAGAATTCAGTGTAGACTCCACGTCAATCCCTGAACCCGCGAAGCGAACTGGGCAGGTTTGCGGCAAGTGCAAACTAGTCAAATATTGCTCTCCAGATCATCAGCGGAGAGATTGGAATGAACACAAACGAGTTTGTGTGAAGTGGTAGGGACCTGTCTGTTACACTTTATACCTCCCTTTCTCTCTCCATTGTTCGACCGTCCGTTCTTCTCCTCATTTGGTTTCATCGACCATCGCCTCCCTCATGATGTTGTACTAGCAAATTGTATACATACTTCATACAGTCATGGACATTCTTATTTAACGACCTTCACCTATTGTGTAATAACTACGCACGTGCATTTGTTATAATGTCTTCTCTTTCTAAATTCCTAAGGACTCTTGATCAATAGATTCCGTGCATCTTAAGCTCTAATCGTCATTCCACCGAAACTTTTGGCGCGCATCTCTCCAGATCGCTCCCAGTAACAGCCATCATGCGATATTTGACTTCCAAACTCGCGCAACAGGTCAATACAACCCACAAACTTGTAAATCTCCAATGACCGATTAACATATTAGATTGATAATGAACTTATGAGTGTTGCCGGAGCCTTTACCCTGGACCAGGTTGGTGCGTTCTCATTGCGTGGTTCTCAGGTTAATTAATCTTTTTATCAGCTAATGGAGCTTGCTGGTCTGGCATGCGCACAGACTGTAGCTACGGTGTATCGCAAGGACGTGTATCCTCGTGTCTTGGTCTGCTGTGGACCAGGGAACCAAGGTGGGGAAGCTCTTAATCTCTTCATCAACAAGTGCGCTTACCCATGCTCGATACTTGAAGGTGGGGACGGACTCGTCGCTGCGCGGCATCTAGGTTTGCAACTTTCCTCGAGGGATGTTCCTTTCGTTCAACGAGGACTCTAGGAATGTTTGGGTATAACCCCACTATCTACATGCCAAAGGTAACTAAGAGCTCCGTCAAAGATAACCTACTTACTTGGTGCCGTGCCCGATTTATTGTGCTCAGCCTGGTTCAAAGGATATTTATCAGGTTTGGATTGTTATAAGTATTCCCTATATATGCTATCTGATCCCATGTAAAATTAGCGCCTTCAGAAGCAGTGCGAGAATATGTATATCCCTATCATCCCCCCTTCTAATGACCTCGAGGATCTCCGCAAGGCTCTGCAACATACCGACGTGATCTTGGACGCAATTTTCGGGTTTTCGTTCAAACCACCTATTCGCGCTCCTTTTGATGGTGTCATCCCCATGCTGAACGAATCACGTCTTCCGATCCTCTCCGTGGACATTCCCTCGGGTTGGGATGTTGAGAAGGGCAATGTCCTTGGCATTGGATTGCACCCCAGTGTCTTGATCAGCCTCACAGCGCCTAAACAAGGCGTTGCAGATTTTGTAGGAAGGCATTTCCTTGGTGGGAGGTTCGTACCAAGGTGTGTGCTTTCTCTCCCAGGTGGCTCGTTGAAAAATTCTCAGAGATGCATCTCATTAGATCGTTAGATGAAAAGTTTGACCTCCACCTTCCTCAATATCCGGGGTTCGACCAAATCGTTGAACTGGTTTCAGACAAAACTACTACTACATAGTTAAGCCCAAGGATCAGGTCGATTTGCAAATTCAAGGTAGTGTCGCAGGGAAATGGTCTGTATCGGGAAGCGCGAGGCTTGAAAGTAAAATAGCACAAGAGAGAAAGTATCCACATATCGCACAAAGCACAGTCCTTTTGCAGTTATTAGTAGCAGGAAGCCGAGAGAGGGTTTGTCTTTAGGATCCGAAACACTTGTATACATCAAGCGCGAAGCAGGTTCTTGACGTTCGCAATCAGCTTTGCGGCGTCGACAGCATCCTGGCATATAGTTTAGTCGGATTCGCAGCCCAGAGTGCATGCGCATATACATACCCGTTCATTCTGTTTTGCTTCTTCAAGTCGATGTCTGGCTTGTTTTGAAAATACCTTCAGCGCCTCTTGTCGTTTATAAGCATTTTCCTGCACTGTTTGACCATTCAAACTATTCAGTGGCATATGCAGTTTCCCGAAGTAGATATGACAAACGCGTTTTACTTGCTGCGTTAATCTTCTCCGCGCGAAGAGGTCCAATATCTCGAAGTACAGATGGATAGAAATCAGAAAGACGACGAAAGGATTCCTAGAAGAAGAAGAAAGCCGTCAGGAGGGTTAAGTGTACCGTATGAATGATCCAACTTCTTGAGCAACTTGAGGTAAATGGCAGTCGCAATAATACTTATCAAACCCAGTTTCTTGAGATTGTAGGGCTGCCACATTGGCTTGAATATCCTCTCTGGCATACTTGAATGAAGGGCCCTATGGCAAGAGCGGAACGGAAAGCATACAAGGTCGTAACACCAGATCCCACGATCTCTTTTGCAGCCTTTCGTGCAGCAAGATATAACGCTTTCTTCTGGACCTGGAAGGTCCCAGATCGGGCACTTGATTTCTTTGACTTTTCTCCTGACCGAGATGAGTCAGTTAGGGAAATAACCCATCCGATTAACTCACCGAGGCTTTTACGAACAGCGACGATGAGTTCCTCTCTAATTCAGAGAGCATATAGCAGTTATGTTTAATTCAAAGAAGAAAAGTGAGGATGTCAACTTCGCTTTCTCTTCCTCTTCACCTTCACCATCATCGCCCTCAAGTTCATCGGAGAAATTAGGTTCGACCTCTTCTTCCTTTACTTGAGTCTTTGTACTTTCCCGCACAGGTTTTGTGCGAATAGCTGTTTTATTTAAAGGTATATAAGTCGAAAAGTTTAGGAAATAGTCCTACTCACAAGTGGTTCTGACCATAATAGAGTTTGGAATAAAAGAAAAAGTGAGAAGATGGTCACCGTGACGGCATTGAATGACCTCATGATGTCAAAGTAATGTGGATTGTCACACGCAAGCCCTCACTCGACGAACCGCTCTAACCTTGCTCTAACAGGCTGAATTTCGACTGCAAATATATGCATCTGATACCTCAATACCTACTATAATGGATTGGTGAGGACTGGACACCTGCCTTTTTATAGAATGCCTGTATAACGGTCTGCCCCATCAGTCTTGAATTAAACATCCATCAACGGATATTATCTGACCTTGCATCGAGCGAGGGGGGCTCTTCTGCAGATGAGGTTTTATCTCGCAGGGTTCAAACGCGCGGGGATTCTGGGACCACAACCAAGGATACCGAACGCCTTTATATGGTCTGTCGTTCCCTACTTTAACGCAGTTATTCCCCCAATTGAACACATGTAGTCTGCCACAAGGGTGCATTGTAACATAGCATTCGGGGACCTAGTCGCCAACTTCCCTAACACAGGCGTCATGAAGTCCATTGGGACAGTTTTGCCAATGCTCATCAATATCTTGCGTGATATTCCATACGTTGACTTCGACAGATCCCTGGCCTGGACAGGTATGGTCTCATACTAAGCGACGAACATTGAACCTCACTACTTCCTTGTACAGACTGGGCACTTCCTGATCAACTTGCATTCTCTATCACCTCAGCCTTACTGCGACTGTCCAATCAGCACCCGACTTACCGCGACGACGCAACGTTGGCAATTTTCTCGTTTGTTTCCCAGATGGTGGAGCAGATATATGACAGCAGTTGTATGTACCTCATATCATTTACATGCTTCCTGCTCTGATATCAAATTCTCCAAGCCTTGGACATTTTGACCCAACTGATGCCAGCTCTGCATGGTTTTTATCGTGCAATCAGCTCCACTTCCTACACTTGGACTATTTCGCAATGGGAAACGTTGGCAGTCCATCTCAAAAGTCTTTGTTCTACCAAAGTAATTGACCGCCTGAACCACCTCCTCTTGGATATCGCACAAAAGGAAGATGCAGACCCTGACACATTTCGCCATGTGCAAACTTTTGTTGCCCGTTATGCAGCCCAGGGTCGTCCATTGAGCGGTTATTTCATGGTGTGCTGCGTCTTAGAAACGGAGTGGACAGTACTCGCTCAAGTCCTCGCGCCTCCTATCTCAACTAGGAGCCCGGTTGTTGAAGCCGCTGCAGCCAACAGGGCGTGGCTATCTTTAACCCGAAATGCGGCCCTGGAACTTGATATTAAGGGCCAGACGAAGGATGTCTTGAAAGAAACCATCAAATATTCCATGCAATGCTTTACTGATTTACTGCTCCAAATCAAAGAAATGGAGTCAGTTCCTGCCCCTGACACTTATGCTTGGGAAACGGTATCTGAGAGCTTGGTGAGTTAGATTGCCTGATTTTGCAATTGGGACCCTAATATGAGCTTCCCAGAAACTTGCTGCGATTTGCTGTTTAGCGCTTCGTGACATCGAGGAGGAATTATTTAGTCGAATCCTCCTTTTATTAAGCACCGAATCCCCATTTTCTGATAACCTCGCGCAGGAAGCGGCATTGAAGGCCACCACCATCCTAGTCCGAAGGTAATCCACCCATTGGTCGGTTCCAATTGCTCGTTTTACACTCTTTCCAGTTTCCCAGATATTGCCCCGAACATGGTGGGCCACCTCCGTCGGTTCGTCACCTCGCCTTTGCCCCTGTTCGATTTTGGGTTTGCTTCAGAGAGTAGAGGACCACCACCCTTGTCTGCTGCTGCGAAATGTTTGGCTCTTTGTATCAGGGTAGGTTGCATCTTTCTTTGTTAGCGACTCCTTCAATTAGGGTATGATGTGATTGGCCAATTTCTAGCTTGCTCCCGGGGACGACTTAATCATGTCCAATATGTATTCCCTCCTCAACTATATTGGGGCTACAAGCAAGGACATCTACGATTCCAGCAGTGTTCATACTTACAACTATCCCTCTCATGTCCAAGGCAACCTACCCTCACTCGAAACTGGCTTGCGAGGTCTATCTGATGACGAAAAGAGGTTAATCGGTATCAGCACAATTTCTGCGGTGACTAGGCTGGCGCTAGAGTTCAAGATGGAGGAGGTAGGCGGCAGCATCTGCTACAAGACTCTGGGACTGAAACTTATTTTTCAGGTGACAAAACTGACAATCTCAATGCTACTGCAGCGCTTGGCTTCTGCTGAGCCAACTGTAGAGGCTGCTATCGCATACAATCTTGTCGATCTTGCCTTAGCCGCTCCGAGAACTGCCTTCAACGATATCATTAGAGCATTTTCTGCCATCAACCGTTCTGCGAACCCAGATGACCCTCGTTTCTCCAACAATATGGTCCGCTTTTCTTTGAATAACTGGCGCGGTTACTGATACTTCAGCAGGTCTTAGCTGCGCAAACTCGGCTAGCACAAGATTTGCATCGACGGCCAGAATTATATGAAAATTATCTTATCGAACTCTTGACGCTATTTGCGGACAAAGGAGTTGCAATTCAAAATCTCAAGATCGCCAATCATCACGTCAAGGTAATGATGTCTGTACCTGGTACAGCGCGTTATTTATTCGATTAGTAGATCGATGACATGGTGGAGCAATTGGCCACTCTGCTTCTGCCAATCGATGCCTTGATTTCCCAAAGTGATTTCAACCCTCGAGACGACCCGTCCCCAGAAATTTTGGCCCTCTTCAGGAATACATGGTTTTTGTGTATCCTGTTCGGCTTTACTACAAGAGAGAACGACGAGGCAACGGCGATGGATTGGCTGAAACCAGCGTTGGCTCGCATAGCCGTTAAAACTCCCTCGATGGTTGTAGAAGAATCCCACGACGCAGTCGCAAGTGATGTTGAATATAATTCAGTCATTCGTCAAGACTACGCTAACACAGTTTGAATTTTCTCTCTCATTATATTCAGCTTTCAAACTAATGTAATGTAGGTCATCAGCAAGCATAGGGGTAGTCTTACAAGGCATATCTCCTACCGGGCTAGTGATATTCGTAACTTGTCATCTGGACAAGTCATATTTATTCTCACACTCCACGACATTGAAAGCATGCGGTCCGCTGCAGGGCTTCCTTCCTCGTTGGTATCATATTTCATCAACGATAGTCTCAACGATCACCCAGGATTGAGCGCATGCATGGAATCCGTTGCCGAAAAAGTATGTCAAACCAAGTGCGGATGTACACTCCACTGAGCTGCCTTGCAATTAGGTTATACGGGATTCAATCAATGATCTTAACTCCAAGGCTTCTCAACAAGCCCTCCCTAAACACCTCTCATCCGAGCTCCTCGGTCTCGTTGTTTTGAGTACACACCGAATTGCCAAGGCTCGAGACATCGCATCTAAATATCTGAATCGCCTTATCACGTCTTTCCCCTCTTTGATGTGTGACCCAATTTTGGTTTTCGCGATCCTGGAGGTGCTTACTTTGCTGCAGCGGTCATGCGAAAACGAGTATATTGACGAGGTGTGTCTCCGTGCTCCGGGTAGCCGTATTGCCATCTTAATCAATAAGTGTTTTCAGTACAATCCTGTCTACGAGTTTCACTCGGATAGAAGCGGTATTACCTTACAATTGACCGACAGCTATCAAGTGAGGAACGAAATCCTTGGCCAGCTAAAGAGAAATGCAAATACCTGGTTTGAACTGGCGCTGGGACGCGCTCCCATGGAGTTGCAATCGACCCTGCAGGTAGATGTCGGCCCCCTGGTCATCGAATTGGTACACATGCTGACGGACATGACAGAAATACCTTGCTGTTAACCAGTCATCTGCTGGGATTCACTCTGCAGAATTAGGAGCTTCCATTGCTGAAAAGTTTGGAAAGGCTGTGGGACCAGTCCACCGTCAACTCTGTGAGCAAATATTATTATGCAGTGGCTATAGGCTTACGCTGTTGCAGCATCGTTATCTTCATTATCGCAATGGAACATCGACGTCGCTAAAGTTTTATCGAGCCAAATTGCGATCAAGGGTTATTTCGCAGGTGAAGCTGCTGGAATTCGTCTAGCCAATCGAGAAAGTTTGTGTTTTCACTTCGTAGAATGTTGCGGTATTTTGAGACTTGTTTTCAGGCGTCGACAAACTCGCAACGGCACCGCCCCAAAATGCACCATTTACTGAAATTCAAGCGCTAAAATTCAAGTTGTCCAACACTTTGCAGGAAATCCGTGTCGGCAATAGTAAACTCACTGTGCACGATTTGCGAAGACTCCTCTTTCGTTGCGCGGCTACCCTCATTTCATTGGAGAAGGTCAGTGCCTTCCCTTGGAATCCTTTCGCACAAGCCGAAGAAGCCTTTAGATCGATTATGATTTATTGCATTATTTGGTCACCTTGCCTTTCGGTGTGGCAACTCCATCCGCGATCTCCTCAGGAATAGAAGTATGGAGCTGGGTTATTGCCGAAAAATCGGACGCGGAGGTTGCCTTGATGAGTGAGATAATGTCAGCGTGGTCGGATACCATCAGATTGCACAAAGGCATCTTTTCGAGATCTTTAAAGTAAGCCAAACGCATAATTCTTTGGATTTTTTTTTTTTTTTTTTCATATTGTGTTTACACCTAGCTACGACGATCCCTTCTACCATCCAATAAGCTACAGTCCGACTGACAAGGAAACCATCGACAGAGGACTCGGACATGCACGAAGGGTCCTGACTCCCCATGCTTTAGTTCTGCAGATGCTGTTCAGCCGCCTTCAAGCTGCACGATACCACAGACCAGGCGTCATGTTGATAATACAACACTTGGTGTTACGCTCAGCGCGAGCATTCAAAACTCTGAGGTGTGTTTCTCACAGTGTTTGAATATGCAAATCGAACTCATGGCTGACCTTAGTACACATGCCTTGTCTCGCGAAGCCCGCTTTTCCTTTCTCCACTTTGGGTTTGAAACGCTAAAGAGTTCACATTTGGATGCTTATTGTGAGAATTCTTTGCGGGAATGTATCTACAAAGTAGCATTCTCCTGGTTCTCTGTGCGTCCCCAGTGCGTGTCCCACCCTTTTACCATTCACAAAGGACTGACCGTCCTGATTAGGTGGTCATATGGAGCGAATCGTGTTCAAGTCGATGCGGACATCAAAGTGCTTTCAGAATTTCTCTCGTATCTGCAGTCGGACTCAGTCAGAGGACCCCCTGCGATTTCTAGCCTATCACCAGTGCGATTGACGTCTACGCGTAAAAATTTCTCCCTTTGCATTCATACTTCCGTCCTCTAATTTGTCAATTTAGATTATGCTGAGCGTATGCGTAGTCTAAATCTGCCGCTCAGGTTACTCACTGAAAACGAAATATTCCGCCTATCTGTTTGGGGGAACCCAACTAATGATACAAAGAAAGGAGGTGATCTTGTTGGGAATACGGAAAGGACCTTGCTCGATGTGAGCGACGCAATTGCTGGCGACGAAACGTGCTGACATCTCTTTCAGGCATCTTGGGCTCCCATTGTCCGAACCCTCTGGGGTCTCGACCCAGCGATTGCCGTTTATCTCACAGAGCGCTTTAAAAATCCAACCATCCGCTATGAGGTTGGAAAACTCGTTCGCTCTCACACCATCGATGTTCTCGATATCCCAGGGGCACTCACATTCCTAGTTGGAGAGCGGCTAGATCCATTGGTCTGCAAGGAGCTCAAGGTACCCTATAGTCGAAACTCTGTTCATTCACTGACACGCTCCTAGTATCTTCTCCTTTGGGCTCCTGTGCCCCCAATTGTCGCTAACACCTTTTTTGAGCGCCGATTCAACAGCGACCCCCTGATTCTCCAATACGCACATCGAGTCTTGGCACAGCACCCAGTGGAATTGACATTCTTTTTTATACCGCAAGTCGTTCAAGCTCTTCGGTACGATGACCTCGGTGAGAAGTCTTTTAAATGCACGCCCAACTTAATTGATCATTCTCAAAAGGCTACGTTGCTCGGTTTATTTTTGAAACTGCCAAGATTTCGCAATTATTTTGCCACCAAATAATTTGGAATATGAAAGCTAATTGTTACAAGGACGACGCAGCAGAGATTGTATGTATTTTGAACCCCTTCAATTACTTTGCACTCATTGTTTGGTGCAGGAAGATCCTATGAAACCAGTGCTTGATCTGATGACAACCAAGGTTGTATCCTCGCTATCGGGGGCTGCCAGGGCATTTTACGACCGAGAATTTTCGTTCTTTAACGAAGTAACTTCAATATCTGGGAAATTGAAACCATTCATAAAGAAAACGAAACCAGAGAAAAAGGTGAGGTAGCATGAAGTTTCTGCAAATGACGCTCATTGGGTTCAAAGGCTAAAATTGATGAAGAAATGGCCAAGATCAAGGTGGAGGTTGGTGTCTACTTACCGAGCAATCCAGATGGAATTGTCATCGACATCGACAAAAAGTCCGGCCGGCCATTACAAAGTCACGCAAAGGTGGCGTTTACTTGCATGCGAATATGGCCATTGCTCATAACCCACTTCAGGCCCCGTTCATGGCGACATTCAAAGTCAGAAAAGAACGAATCGAAATCAATTCCGACCCAGACTCCTTACTTAACGGCGACGGTGGAGGAATCGAGACTCGCACTGAGTATGATGTCTGGCAACAGGCCATCTTCAAAGTTGGCGATGACTGTCGTCAAGACGTCCTCGCGTTGCAGGTCATCGCAATGTTCAAGAACATCTTTACCAGCGTTGGGCTGACTTTGTATCTCTTTCCCTATCGCGTGACTGCAACCGCACCTGGGGTACGTGCAGCTGTCTTTTTTCGCGAGGTCCACTTAATTTTTGACAGTGTGGGGTCATTGACGTCGTCCCAAATTCTACATCTAGAGATGAAATGGGCCGGGCGAAGGTGAACGATCTTCAGGACTTCTTCATCGCAAAATATGGTGGACAGGATACCACCAGTTTCCAAAGAGCTCGACTGAACTTCATTCAATCCATGGCCGCATATTCTGTCGCTTGTTACATCTTGCAGATTAAAGATCGACATAATGGGAATATCATGATTGGCAGTGATGGGCATATAGTGCATATTGGTAACCTTTCCTCGTAATCTAAGCAACTGAATTGTGTTCAACATATCATATAGATTTTGGGTTCCTTTTTGATATAGATAAGTTCTGCACATTTTTTAAGTTGTTATTTTTGCTTATCTTTTCTTCGTAGACACGTCCAGGAGTAAGGATTATTTAATCGCATGCCAATAGGATATTTAATGACCGGATTCTACAGGGTGTAAAATTCGAACCTCACTCTTTCAAACTCAACCATGAGATGGTTATTTTGATGGGTGGTCGATATTCTCAAGGTTATCAAATGTTCCAAAGCCTGACTGTCAAGGCGTTCCTGGCGATTCGACCACACGCGGAACAAATTGTTGATGCTGTCAGATTGATGCTAGGGGCGGGGTTGCCTTCGTTCAAAGGCGAACCGACTATCCGGAGGCTAAGAGATCGATTCGCGCTCCAGTTGAATGAGCGTCAAGCTGCGGATTTCATGATGGGAATCATCCGTAATGCCCATGAAAATGTCAGGAGTACTGCCTACGATGAATTTCAAAGGGTACGTGTTTTCACCTCTCCAGTAGAGGCGTTAGCTAATGCTGCGTCGCGACTTAGTTACAAAATGGTTTGTCGGGAAATTCTTATTTTTGAAACTACCTAATTTCGATATATAGGTATACCCTATAAGTAGTTTGCGTGGAAGACATAGATTTTTATTTTTCCATCAAACTTGCGTGGGATTTTGAGCGGTAGACAGCACGAAGATGCGCCGCCTTCCTGACCAGCTATGGCATACAATACTTCCCTACTTCCCAGACCTGAGAACATGCCATGACCCCGGCCCTTCTTGAGGGCCGGATTTTTGTTGCACCGTAGTATCCCTGATGGCTTTCCCCTTTATTTTCTGAACTTGTTAAGGTAGGAATATCTACCCAACAAAGAAAATGCCATTTGGAAAAAAAAAAAAAAAAAAAAAAGATAAAGAAAAATGAATGACGTGTGCATGATCATAGAACATGCTCTTCTATATATATACTGTAGCTTAGATTCGCTAACCAACTTTATATACTTAGGCTGTTATGATATAGGGTCATATATAGGTCTTCAAGTTAGTTGGGCCAGACCTTCAGATTGACAGCCCATATAAGGCAAATTTTTATCGGTCTGGGGCTCGGTTACTATCACTTGTAACGCACGCCAGCGCCTATTTCACTACATACTTTCGAAAGGGTCTTTAAATTAAGTCAGATCCTGAAGGAATACAGGGCGCTATAGCCAAGTGGTCTACGGCGACAGATTCGAATTCACTCGCTATCTGTTCCTCTTTGAGGGCGCAGGTTCGAATCCTGCTGGCGTCGCTTTTTTGCCTTTTGCCACTCCTTTTTTTTTTTTGTGGAGCTTGAACGATTTCCGACAATTATAATAAACAATCTCGTAGATCAGCTGAGTAAGAGCTTTTCGCTATTCGCTTCTTCATCGAGAGTCGGAGGAAGAGATGGGGTCCACTTGGAAAATTCGAATCTGTTACCATATGTACTTAGAGACCTGGAGTGCCTTACATATAATTGAAGCATCGTAATATCCCATTCAACGAGATCGACGCGTGCTCTCGCTGCGATCATGTAAATATAAGTATTTAGCTTATTCCATACCTTTCGCTACCTTTGCGTATCCCCTCTTCACTGTTGTCTTTTCTTGATTTCTTTTCTTGGGACGATAGACAGACCAAGGTCACCGGTCTAGTTGAATTACGCGTCAAAGTAACTACAAAAGTACAATAGGATAACGGCACGCATCAAGTTGGATACCTCCCATAGACCTCCTAATTTATCTCTTCTGCGAAAGGGCGCGCGGAATTGTTATCACGGCTGGTTGACAATGCACGTACATGCGCGAATCTTAATAAAAAAGATTGAAACATCTTGTTATCAAAATGTGTGGAAGTTAAGAAACAGAGAGGTTCCCTTGAAGGGCATGTCGTCGGGGTCGATCTGCGGAGTATTTACAGGACGTTCGTGAGTTCATGAAAATGGAAGCTTCTCATATTTAATCAACCGATATGCGGGCCTCGCATCAGGAACCGACCAACAGCCAACTTCGAAACAGAGATATGGCGTATCCACGGGAATATTTTGGTTGGATTTCAGTCCTTCGTGCATAGCAGCGAGGTTTCCGAACATAGGCTGCAGGCGATCACAAAATTTGTGCAATATCGCGTCGTTTTCTAAAAGATAACCCCTTTCCAAGCCAGCTAGCAAGGGACACTACGGGATGATAAATAGGAATAAATGATCAACGAAAGGCACAAAATGGCAGACCTTGTCCCCAACCGACACAACGATTTGGTATCCATGTTCGTCCTCCAGCATTAGGAATAATTGATATTTGTATTCCAAATAATCGTGCTCAAAGTCGGAACATCGAGTACAAGCCTTGTGGCTTTTTGGAACTCTATGGCAAGAGACCTCAGTGACAACACAAGAATAGAGTGAATCACCATTTTGACTTACTCTATGTTGCAATGAGAACAGTGTTGGTAGAAGGCTTCACGTAGTTCTAGAGGGTAGAAATCAACCACCTTGGCACAAATTTGGTAATTTTGCGGGCTAGCATCTTCTCGGATATCCATGATTCTCGTAAGGGGCTGGGTGTCCTTGCTCACAACTCGTGGGGAATGTTGTTTTGGTGGCAATTGATCGATTTTAGCAGTATCATGTTGGGTCCGTCTGATTTTATTTATACAAGTCTCTCGACGTCTGTCAAAGGAAGTGAGCAAGGTGAAAATATCAACATTTAGATGCATACCTGAGCAAACCATTCAGATGTTCGTTGTCCGTCTTGTTTGGGTTCAACAACACTAGCAGCTTCTCATTTCCCCCGAGGAATCCACAATAACCCTGTTCGAGCGGACTGTGCTTTAACCTCAGCTTGCGAATACAATAGTAAGATCCTGTGGATATCGCATTCACTACATATTGCTGTTCTTCCGACAGGAAAATCTTGATGATTCGTTTTTCGAGACCCCGAGACCATGGCGAACTGGCGACGTTTGCGGTTAGACGGGGATGTGGTGTGTAATCTGTTACGTATAGGCATGGTGAGTGGCCTGGCCTGTTTACAAGATGAAGAAGCTGGATCGTTTCAGATTGGTTTGCAGTCAAATGATCAAACAATTAACCTCGACGGTGCAGTTGAAAAACTTTCCCTCGGTTATGTCTTGGATCAACTGGAAAGTAATGGATGAGTCAGTGGCTGATTCCGTGTTGGTCTGCTTGGTCTGCAGTCGATGCTTTCTCCTAAAATCAATTTTGAATTTATCAAATCATGATAGTTTAGAGAACTTTAAAGAAAATTTACTCAAGCAAGGATTTCAGGTGTATGCTTGTCTCCGCGTCAGCTTCCTCAAGTTCAGTTATCTTTCCCTGAGCCACCTTCCCTTCAAGGTATCCTAAAGTGCTTATCTTCATGCGAGCATTCTTTATAAGATAATATTGACCCGGTCGCATATTCCGAGCGGCTTCGGCGGCGGCATCCCACATTTCCAGTTGAAGGACGTATTCTGATAGGAATGAGGGGCACCAACTACCCTGAACAGCCGGCATCTGTTCGTTTCGCGTGTAATCCGTTACAAACAGTGTATACACCACGTTGAAATTATTACTTGGGATGACTTTCAAGACCTGAAAACTTTAGGTGCTGCAATCAAAAGATGGCACTGTGTCGCGATAAACATACCTCGATCGTGCAGTCAAAGTATCCATCCGGTGGCACAGAGGGACCAGCCTCGCTAATCAATCTATGGACTCTATGCGAGCGTGATATTTGAGGGTATGATCGATTGACCTTTTCTTCGATCCGAAGCTTCGTGTCTCCTGTATTGACCTTTGGCTTCGCCTCGCACCACCAGTCAGATAACTCCACACAATATCTGATCTCAAGCGAATCCGGCTGGAAGAAAGGGGAGAAGGAGGCACCAAGTCCACCATCGGCAAGACCTTCCTGTTTCGGGACATCGTTTGGTGGGCCATGATGCACCTCACCCTTACTAGAGGAGAAAGCAGCCCACCGTAATTTATCGGCGTAGCCTGTTCCTGTCAAACCCCCTTGGTATTGGACAATCTGTGTTCTACATCGTAAATGCGTTTCACGGTGCGACTTTGAAAGCGGGCTAATACCTTTACGTGGCGAAGAAGAATAACGTCGCCCACGTTTGGATGCGGTAACCATTCCTTGTATCGCTTTGTAAAGCAATTGATTTTGAGCTCTTTCGACCGGCCAAAATCATTCAGGTGGTAATTGCTCGGGTCCACGATGTCGATATGACACATCCAATCTAAATATTGTCATGCATTGAAGAAGTTTGCCACCAAACAACCCACCTCCTTTGTGTGTCGTGGTCGGAGTGGACATGTTCGTCACTATGCCGATTAAAGATGCAAACGAACCCAGTTGAATATCTTTAATAGCAGAATAGGTGCCCTATTCGAATATCATTGAGCGTGTGTACAAACACTTCATTTATAACTCACCGAACCAGTTCGAAGCCCTGGTTGGAATCCCAGGACATTCTCAGTTGCCTGAGGTTGCGAATTCAATGGCGAGATATCTTTTCTTTCCAAAGGTTTCCCTTTTTGATCGGAAACAAGTTTAGAGTCATCCGCTGAGGATTTGTTTCCTTCCTGCTTAGCAAGTTTTTGACGTTTTGCCTCCATCCTACGATATTTCTTCGATTCCGTTGCCGATGGTTCAATCCCAGGCGACAAATTTGAGGTTCCAGACTGCAAAGAACAGGTGGTCTCTTCTGGTTGTTCAGGTTTCCGCTTTGCGGGAACTCGGTGGGAATCAGATTCGCCGTCTGACAGATACCATGAATTATCGACATCGCGAGATTCACTAGCTAAAAAATTTACGAAAATGAGAGAACGCAGTAAATTAGTACCAAAAAAGAAACATACACGACCATGTGTTGAGAGTTTTAATCTCCGTGTTTGGCCCTTGATTCTTCCATTGGATGTGCACACCATCCGAAAAAGTAAGCTGCATGGGTAAAGAGGAGAGCTTTGGGATCTTAGGGAGTTTCTTCATGACCGCTCCTTTGAGCGATAGCCGAAATTCATCATGGGCTGACATTTGTAGCCTTGCAACACACTCCTCTGTTAGTTCAAAAAATATCTGAAAAGTATAGTTGGCGTTTTCCGGCTTAGAAGACGAAGAAATTGTCGCAATTGTTTCTTTCTTCTTTTCCATTGAAGGCCACGCCATTAGGAATCTACCAGCTATGCATTTATTTTCGTCCGGCCCATTACGAAGTATGTCTTCTGGTGACTGCTCGGCGGCTTGATGCAACATGAAGGAAGCACTGAGCATTCACAAGTGGGTTTTGTTTGGAGATTTGAAGGAGCACCCTGACAGCTTGTTGCCGAAGATTCGCTGAGAGAAGTCGCCAGAAGTATGTTCGAGGGGAATGGTGCGAATTGAAAGCTCAAAAGGAGTGACAGAACCTTATTGTGACGGCGCCCGGGATGACCTGTTACATTTCGCGTCCTGTGTCACACCTCGGCCGCGGACTTGTTGTTCTAAGTTGGATGTTTGCAGCCATACTATTGTTTGACTATTGTATAAGGCAGCCGTTTGGTTGACAATACAGTATTTATCGTACAACAGCTGGGTTAAATTGATAGGTACTTTGACATTTTATTGAGTTTGATTGGAGTTTGAGCTCGATTTTATGGTATTTAATGGTAAGTAATCGGCTTGGAATGGTAGATATCGAGGCAAAAGTGGTAGAGTAACGACTAAGTCCATGTTTCAAGTTTGACATTGACGAGGAACGTAGGGACATACATCATTTGATTTTGGGCCATGACAGCGTGATAACGAAGTATTATTACCGTAGGGACGAAGTGGTAGCCATTTGGATGATTTCTTCGGACTATTCAGGTATTTACGTGACGACTTATACCTTTCCAACATGCAGGAATAATCAAGTCAAGTTGGGAGGGTCGATAGCTAAGATTATAAATCAGCTTGAAGCCCAGCACAGATTAGGGAGAAATCATCACCAAGATGTGGTCGACGCGACCTCTAAATTACACAATGCTCAGTTTTTTTGAGGGCCTTGAGGCAGTCAAAAATAGTGCTCAAGGCGATGAGGCCGAAGCTGTTGGCACCGAAGTCATTTTGGCGGCGGAGGCTAAGGTCCCAAGCATTCCATGCAAGGCTGAGTCCATGTACTAATTCCGAGTCAGAAGTCGAGTTGGTATCATGGTTCTCGAGTAATCCATGTTGAACGTCCCAGACGAGAGTTCCTGTGTGAGTACGCATTCGATATATGCGCTCTTTCCTCCACCGTTTCTGAGAACACTTTGCTAGGATGGTACCAACTACAATTTCGGCCTCCAAAAGTCTGACACCAGGGGTATTGGAAATAGTATGAGTGGCGCAGATATACCGTAGTTCGTCACAGTAAGTTTGGAAGAGTTTGTCTACAACATCGACCGTTTGGTTGATAAACGCCGACTCTTGAAGGTAGGGCTGCACCTGAGCAAGCAGGGCCACAGATATAGGATCACATAGGGTATAGCTTGGTGGCAGATCCTCAGCTGGGATAGGTTTAGGATCGTCCAGCTTGATGGACCTAAATAGGTATCCCAGCGCCCTGCTCGACTCGTAGTAATCTGTTTGTCGAGGAGCTACCACCTCTGCTGCGTGCCAGTCGGGTTTATAGCGAATCAGAGTTCTGGGTAGTCGGTCCCCTTCGAGATCCGGAGCTATCCCTTGTTTGGGATAATCGACTGCCTTCAGGAAAATAAGCAAGATATGATAATAATTTGGAAGTTGTCGAGTGTTACCTGAGAACATAATTCAGCCAGAAACAAGCACTTCGGGTCGAAGATGCCATCCTATTTCCAAAAAATGAGGCCTTGTGCAGTGAATAAAAATAAAACATACTCACACTGGATTGATCTGATAGGATAAGGAAACGGGAAGCAATGTGTATCAACTCTGAACAAACTCACCAGCAATAACTAAAAATCTGTCCGACAAAAGGCCCTGTTATCAAGTCCAGAGATTAGCAATATTGAATGAATAGGAGAGAAACCAACACACCAAAACGTCTGAATGAATGTATTCCACTATAAAGTCGCAAATATCCTCCACAGTGCTTTCTCTGTCAAGCTCGAGAGTTCCTAGGCCTTCGTAGTTTGCAGGGGCCTCAGCTTGGATTGGCATTAAAGAGTCATGGAAAATTATGGCAAAAAGGTCTCTGCGTGACGCGATGTTAACGAAGTCGCGAAAAAAATAAGCGGACAATAATCTGACCCATCAACATCCCCACCACCGAGATAGGACGCCAACGACCGGTCTCCTAAGTTTGATGTAAGTAACTAGGTGGTTGTGATTATTTTAAAGTACTCATACCAACAGATGGCAAAACGACGACATTGACATGGTTGCGGAAAAGGCAAAGTTTATCGTCAGGTGGTTTTCCAATCGCGCGCACACGCTGGACTAGTGAGACCTAAGTCCGTACTCATAGCCTACAAGATTCAATGGCATACCGTCTCCAGGGTGTACAACGGGGCTTCTGGATATACTGGCATTTCCAGTCAACCATGTTGGCTCTTTTTCGTTGGGACTTTGAACACACACTAGGAATAGATTCATTGATCAATCGAAGGAGAAAGGAGCAACCTATTTACCGTAAACCTCTCCTACACTCAGGCAAAAAACGTTTTCATGGCCTTCCGAGACGTAGGCTGGGCCCTCGTCTGCGATGCCTACGAGTAAGTAGCTGTTTGGAACGGGGATGCGGGCACTGTGTTTGATGTCGCGAAGAATATCTGTCATTGCGACCTGGCGAACTTGGCGTAGAAAGGGGGTGTCCATTGCAACTGTTTTTCCATTAGAAGTGATATCCATATTGAAATCATCTCGAAGATGACATAGAATCTCCCTCAATCTATAAGAAGATCCCAGGTGGTGTGATGCCAAAACATCGTGGAACTTTGATATGGAATCATCAATTGTTTTGGCGTCCGCGACAGCGTTGTCCTGCAGCTCTTGGAAGGCTTCTTTCCTGACTCCGACATCTTCCAATACCATAACGAGAGGACTGTAGTTGCATTAACGAGCGGTGACTGTGACAAAAAAAAAGATTTCTCGACGAACCGGTTTAGATAGCAAGTATTTGGCGCCTCGAACGCTTGCGCGATTTCAAGGGGGGCAATTTCGCTATCGACAACAAATTTCTTCATGGACGGTCTCAGTCGCATTTGAATCCCGTCTGTTCTCTTGTCGAGCTGCTCATCAACTGCAACCACGCCCTTAAAGCCAAGGAACCGGATTTGATACTGTTGTAAAACAGGGTCTATGCTCGAAATGAAATGAAGAAAGGATACAAATGGCTCACCGCAGAAGGTTGGATTGTATATCCTGTGTTTCGCTTGCGTTCGCACAATTTTGCCCAAATTCTGTCGCCCAGTGCCTTTGATATCGTGCCTACACCATCAGTGAACAAATAGGGCTTTTTACCAAGGTCAGGCATTTCGTCCCATTCATTCCTATGGATGTCGACGGATGGGTCAGTTGCAGTGAACGCTTGGGCCAAACGCGCAGCAAATTTGGATGGTTGCCTCGCAAGCTCGGTTCCTTGAAAATTTCCCAGTGACGTGCGAATGGATTCAGCGTTGACGCGTCCCTCTTCAGGATGAACAAATGGGTTCATGAACCAGACAGCGTGTTCGCGCAATGCAGAACTCGAGTATGCCAAAAACTCGAATCGGCGCCCAGCCAGCTCAAACCCATTCTTAAGGGTCTTGCCGACGCGTTCTGTGAGAAACGAGGCCCCGTCCACTTCTCGATCCCAGCGATATTGCAAACGATCTTCATCTCGGAAATCGACGCGGAGGAAGTGATCCTCAAAGCCCTGATATCGTCTAATAACCCTGTTTGATTGAGAGGAATAAGGGCCTTCGAGGAGCATCCGCGTGGGGGTAAAGGTTACATGGTGACAGCGGAAAAGTTTGCTTTTGGGCGGCGTGAATTGAAACTTGGCGAGAATACGCTGGTAGCATTTCAGAGGACTTTCCCGGGCAGGTCGAAGTTGGAGAGCTTCGTTGTAACGCCGCAAAAGATCACTTGCATATGCTACGCCTTGCCTGGCGTGCTTCCTGGACAGTTCGCGGATCCGAGGGATAAGAGCATCCATGTCATCCGTATTTAATAAACCATTGTGTAAGAGAGATTCCAGTTGAAAAGCTATGGGCCAGTCAAATCCAGACAAGGTTCTGTGGAGTTCGTAGATACGTTTGGGAGAGAAGAAGCCTAACCCAAGCGCCTCGATTTGCCGGGGTGGCGAACATGTAAGGATCATGCTCCTCGAGAGGCCTGCTATTACACACATGGAAACGAACTTTTGGACAACATCATCGTATGGATTGTTGAAGAGGACTACGCGGAGATGCCGTGCGTAAGGAGCCATCGGTGCATGCGTTGGGCTCAAAAAGCCAACCCTTTGTTTGAACCTGCGGAAGTCAACATCGTTCCTCCCTGTCATTGGCCGGTGAATTTGAAACCTTTCCATCATAGGAGGGACAAGGGTATCAAAGCAGATGTCTAAGAAATATATAACGAAGCTGATAGCTAGGGTAGAGAGATAGGCTTACAGGCAGGTCCGTCATACCCTGTCCCAATTTTTTGGATACTCGCAAAATTTATCACGAGAATGTAGCCTTTATCTTCTGTCAGCTCGTTCTCAAGCTAAAAGAGAGGTTGGGTAAGAAATGAAGAAACAGAAGGGAAGAGCACACGTTACCGTTATCTGAATTAGTTTTTTGTCATAGTCAAATGATAACTGCCCTCTTCCTCGACTGTCGGAGTCGTATTTTGACTCCCATTCAACCGAAAATGTGCGGGGGGGAAGCGGGGTTTTCTCATATTCCCGTTGGAAGAAAAGCCCGAACTGAACAGCAGTGACGCGCAACTGGGTATCTAGGAGTGACACTTTCTCATCTCTGGCTTCTTCGATGTCCGGGTTGACATAAGGCGTTTTCTTAAGGGTAAGAGCCAATCCTTCTGGAGGAGGTCTGTCAAGTTTCTTGAATAGCAGTTTTTTCTTGCTGATCTTGATGGGATCCTTGAAAATATATGCGAGAAATTTGGCTCCAACCGTCTCCGTAGGTAGAGTCAGGAGACCTGTGCCATCGTTACGAATTCCTCCTGCAGGGTTTGGGTTGAGCTTGACGCGAAAGTTGATGAGCCTCCCTTCAACGACAGGAGCAAAGTCCTCAGAATGAAGGACTGCAGCGATCGCCCGAGTGACGGTCCAGGTATTGACCTCGTGAGGAATGTGTCTAATAGACAAGTCCATCAGCCACACGGATGGCCAGATGGTCAGCAATATTTTGTGGTGAAAGCGATGGAGTTACTTAGGATGATTAGATCAACGGGCCGCTACAACCGTCATCAAAACGCGGGAATTCGCTGGTTTTCCAAGAAACCAAACGACGACCATGGAGGTTCTACAAAATATTGTCAAAGAATACACCATTTTTCTTCCTCGCGCTACTTTCTTCCGACATTTTTCAATCTTTTCTCTCGAACGGGTCCCGGCCGAATCACTGGCACTCGATAGATCCTTTCTATTCCTGGCTTTCTTCCCAATCTTGGTCTGCCTCTTGCAGCTGATGGCAATATTTTCCAACAAATCCAATAAAGCACGCCAAACCAGCCTTGATGCAAGCCAAGCACTTTCTGTCGTCTTTACCCCAACCTCTGTCGCTTGGCCTACTGCATTTATCTCTCACTTCCGTTCTGCGAAAACAAACGGACGACACCTGGAGTTGAGTCTGTATGAACTTTTCGACCACATTTTCCAAGGGAGAATAGAAATGCGGGACTATCATGACTTACCCGATCTTTTCCGGGGGCTGAGGGCCTACGGCTGGCGCATAAAATTTGGATTGGACGCACGCTGGTACTTTAAGACTGCAAAATGGCTTGTCGCACAGCATATATTTTCCACACGCAGTGATGTAAGTCTCAGCCAAAACTATAGACTGTGATCACGTTTATGATCCATGACAATGCAAAAGCTACCCGAAGGCAGGAACGGTGAGCTTGGTTGACTTTTTCAAGGACTTTTCTTGAAAACACTTTTCAAAGGAAACCCTCTAATGGTCTGCTTGCAGTCAATATCCATCGATTTGGATGTCGTGCCGTATCGTGACCTGGAGACTGCACTACGGCGCATACAGGCTCCTTATCAAGCCGGGTCCTTAATAACTATAGAATTCTCCTGCCTGGCAAGTGACATTGCCTTTATGAGCACGCAGTTTATACTTTGTGCGATCCCGCTACTCCCCCGTGCCTTCGGAAGTCGAACGAAACGGAATCTCCGAACTTCCATGTTGTTATTAACGAGATTAGAAACCATCGTTATGCTGCTGTTGTCGCTCTCGTGCAGGATTGTATGCGTTGACAACGTCTCGTACAGACAAGCAACCATCCTCCAGACGTTGGAAACGGAGTTGGGGAGTAACAAAAACAAACGGGTGGATTGTATCAACAATTTTGGCATAGCCGGATGGCGCGAGGAAAGATTCATGGTCGCATGGGAGGCAGCGTTGTTGATATCGGGAAAATTGGTTCGATGGAAAATTATCTTAAAGAAACCTCAGAAGCTGCAGTAAACGAAACTTGCCAATATGCTTCAATAAATGTGTATTCGTACACGCTACGATTGATTCGGATCAATATGACAATGTCTCTAACATACCATCAAGAATCCGGATAGCATCTGGTATATGGAATTTCTCATATTGCAAAGCAACAGGAAGACTTCACGTAATCGTCAGTACCATGTCTAAAAGTAAATAGTGATAAGACTCACTCCCATCCGGTGACCCTTTTGACTGGGGCGTTCAACTTGAGGAAACACCTCTTCTGAATTTCTGCACTGATTTCCGCACCAACCCCGGCCGTAAGGCCTGCCTCATGTACAATAACAAGACGGCCCGTCCGGTTTACACTCTCGACGATGGTTTCAACATCCCAAGGTAAGATAGATCGAAGGTCTATAAGTTCGATCTTTGAAGAGCGTAATGATGCAGGTACCACTTTCTCCAACGGTGAAGGAGGATTTTCCAACAAATGAAGAGCGGTTTCGCAGTGATACACCGGGGTTCCCCAGGTCAACAGAGTAAGATCCGAACCGGGTACAAGGACTTCGGCTTGACCGAGAGGAAGCTCGAAATCATCTATTGGGACTTGTTCAACTGTATTGTAAAGGTGCGTTAATTTGGTGACTAGAGAGAACAAAAGCTGTTGGTTGAGCGGACCTGCAGAACGGTATAATATCTTAGGCTCCATAAAGATAACAGGGTTTGGGTCTCTTATGGAACCTAATAACAACCCCTTTGCTTGGATGGGTGAACGAGGAATCACAATCTCGTGTGAATGTAAGTCGTAAACAGGAAAACACCACAGAAAAGATTCACCTTCAGACCCGATGCGCCCATAAAGAACCCTTCCGGGGATTGGGAGTGGTATAATCCACCATGGCCCTAAAATAAAGCTAGTTTTGGCAATGAAATCTAGTGGCGTCGCGAACGTACTCACAACTGACATTGTTGGCGTGCGAATGGTGAGTCCTCCAGCATTGTAAGTGCCTCCAGATCTATATCTTATTTTAGCTGCTTCGTTGACAATCTGCCGCGAATTTGTGAGGTTTTCCGATTCTGTTCATGGAGACAACAAACCTGGTCAAAGGCGGGGTATATGTAATCAGCGAACTGGATTTCGGCTATGGCAGTGTGACCCATGAGTGCGAGTCCGATGCCAAAACCCGCAATTCCCTGTTCAGTCAAGGGGGTATTGAAGACGCGTTCCTTTCCTGTTAAATTCGCGATGAGGACGGATTGTCAACTCCGTTGAAAAAGAACGGACCAAATTCTTCGGCAAGCCCCTATTGACATTCGAGGAGGTCAGGAAGGTGAATATCAACAGGGAAAAGGAAACAGACCATTGAGCATCTGAAGACTCCCCCGAATGCGACATCCTCACCAAAGACCACGGCATTTTCGTCTGTCGCTAGAGCAATGCTCATGGCGTCGCGGATTGCCTGGTACGTGTTCATTTTACGCGTCTCACGGCCACCAATAATAGTGCGTGGGGGTGCAGAGGCAGATTCATCTGCCCAGCTAATGCCTGGGGTCCGGAGGGCAGTTTCACGCTTGGTTTTTAGAATATCGGAGGTTGCAATGGACGGTAAGTGACCACCAGCTGGAGGTGGTTCTACAGTAGAATTGGATCTACGGTGTTGAATAGAGCCAGGGAAGAGGGACCTTGCGACCCTGACGAAAGAGGAGGGGGGCTTTGGGAGGAGCATGAAGGATGAGGAAGAAAGAGTCCAAGATCCGGACACTTCATGAGTGAATGGAGTGGTACAAAATGCATTTGGCAATCTGGCAACGCGACTTATCGCCTAATTAGGACATTTGCAACCCACCCACGGAGATTTGACCTACCACCGCCCATGGAGAACGAGTCTACATTTGTTGCTCCAGAAGGTGTATACTCGGTTACCGACGAGCACAAGCCCAATAATTTACAGAACCTTGCTGTCCATGTCGGGACCCCACTCTATGCCTCCAAGGTCTCCAGTATCGTCCTGCGCTTTCCACCACCCAAACAAGGAGGTGCTCCGGGGTTTGCCCAGTTGCTGGGAGGCGGAAAGTCAGAACCAAAGAAAGAAAAGCCAGAAAAGGTCGCAAGGGAACGCGACGACGGCGTCAGTCTCTCCAGCAGCGACACGCCGGAAGAGATTGATCCTCCACCTCCTTCCACCCAAGAACACAATACGGCCAACACATCAACTACTCAAGAACATCACACCCTGTTTTCTCATCCTCCAGCTGCTGGAAAGAAGAAGAATGTTGCACGCCCAAAACATAATATCCGAACTACCTCCTCGACCTTTATTACTCGAATTCAAACTGCAGAAGGAATGACGAAAAACCTCCAAACAAAGCAGGGAGATGTCACCTTTCTCTTTTATAACATGGCGAAGAGTTTCGTTTGGATTGAAGCCGGCTCGAAAGTCAAGGTATTTCAATTCCTTCGCTCTTGTATCCGGGTGAACAACTTCTCCAAGGAACCTTTATCTAGGGTTACTTTCGGTGCACATCCAACCTGCCATGATGTCAACGTATCTACAGCGAGTTCCGAGCGACTGGACGTCATTATTGGTTTCAACACTGGCGATCTAATCTGGCTAGGTGTGGCTCGCATTTTTTATTTTGATACTCCCGTCGTGTTAATATACATCTTCCAAGATCCCATCAACTCCCGCTATGGGCGGCTAAATAAGCAAGTAAGGTGAATTTATTGGATAACTTTCCTGTTTGGGCTAAACGTTTAACAAAGGGTTCAATATCAGGATCTCCATGCACGGCTGTCAGATGGGTCCCTTCATCATCAACACTTTTTCTAGTCTCTCATGCGGACGGTACTATTATCGTCTATGACACGGAACGGGAGGATGGAACTTTTACACCACAAGATCCCAATGCTCCGTCAAGCGACGCCAATACTCAAACGCAATCTCCGACAGATGGAACACCCCAGGAATGGGATCCTCTTGACAATATCTTTGTGACCATGCCCCCCTGGCATCCAGTAACTGCGGCAGGAGGTGCAATGAATCCCTCTGGAAAGGCCGACAAGGAGAAAGTTGCAAAAAACCCAGTGAGCCACTGGCGCCTTTCAAGACAGGGAGTTGTTGGTATGGTTTTTGAGAGATTTTTATACCTTGATTGCTGATCCTATAACAGATTTTGTTTTCTCTCCTGACGTTAAATATGTCGCAGCAATATCGGAAGACGGCTGTTTAAGAGTAATAGACGCTCTCGCGGAGCAGTATGCCGGTTCTTCATCATATTCAAAATTTCCTGGCTGAATTGAAACAGGCTTGTCGACTGCTATGCTTCTTATTTCGGTGCCCTAACGTGTGTGGCATGGTCCCCAGACGGTCGATTCATCTTGGTATGTTCAAAAGTTTTCGAAGCTACAGAAAAGCCAACAAGTGTTCCGATACTCTCCAGACTGGCGGACAAGATGACCTTCTGACCATTTTTTCCCCATGGGAGCAACGAGTGATAGCACGATGCCAAGGTCACTCCTCCTTTGTATCTGCAGTAGCATTCGACGAACTTCGATGCGATGGAAGAACGTATCGGTTTGGAAGTGTTGCCGAAGATAACAAATTGATACTTGCAAGTCTTCCTTCCTCAGAAATGTAAAGTTCTATCTCTCATATTTTTTTCTCAGTGGGATTTCTCGAGTGGCGCTCTTCACCGCCCAAAATTTCAGGTAAGATTTCTAGCTGCACCTTTTTGCACATGTTCCCACATTATCAATTAGGCTTCGCACCATCAGCGCATGTCAATGTCCTCCACCATATCGCTCGCTTTCCGGCGAGATCGTTCGGCGCAGTATCTTCCTTCAGGGATTTCCCAAGGAATGGATGAACCACCCTCCCCACGTTATCACCCCGCCCCTTCTCGCAATGAAATTGCTTTCGTCCAACCTGTCCTTGTGAGCCTTGGAATCATTCTATAATTTTGATGTTTTTGACCAAAATTGGTATCCTAGTTAAAGCAGTTGGATTGTGATATCCTAACTGTACTACAATTCCTTCCTCGGAGTATCTTGACGGGTACAAAGAGTGGACAAATAAAGCTTTGGATACGACCGCTGGCATTGAGGCAGAGGCTTTTGAAGGCCCATCGAACGATGCAGGTCGATGCGCAAGATTTTTTACCCAACCGAGCCGGCTCGGTCTTGACCTGATTTGTTGTAGATATTTATTCTTTATGTAACTTCTGCAACATCACCCTGTTTGTCAAGGCATACAGATATCTTGTGTGAATTATTGTAAATCATAAACGGTTTTAAGATTATAGCAAGGCGTGTGGCCATGGGAGATTGCAACCACAGATAAGTAGTGATTGATGGAGTCCAAGGATTGTTAAGGATTCTGTCCTTGGTCAATTGGTTGGGCAGCCACAGGCACAAGCACGGCAGTAGCAGCAGCAGCTATTATATTTACTTTGGTGTAATCTTGATCCAGCACTGGCTCAACAATATGGTGCCTAATTCCAAATATGAAGATGGGGGGACTTAGAACAAACGAAAATAACCTTACTTGGTTCGCAGGTGGTTGGTGAGGTTCTGCATCTCCCAGATCTTGCAAATTGGTATTTCGGGGCATCGATTGCACCTAAACTCGTAGGCTGGTTCACGGCCGAGGCGGAATGGTTTCCTCCTCCCTATTGGGTGTCTTCTATCGACGACAACATGGGTGGATGTGGTCGCACCGTCGACGCCGATTACTGGCGCTTTGATTAGATGTCTTGTAGCGGAAAACTATAAGTTCTGTAGAGCCTGCCAAAGGTTTAAACATACACTTCCTTGACATGGTCGATGGCATCCATTTGTGAGACAAAGTTATCGTAGTGTCTTGCACATAGGTTACAGCGCCAGATCTTCGCAATGGGTCGAGGGTAAGTATATTCCTGTTCCTTGACAAATCGGGTTGCTTCTGGGGTCAGGAGGAACCAAGCGGGGGTGCTGTGCATGGGTTGGGGCGGCGTTTCCAGTTGCATCTCTACAACGTGCAAGAGCTAACATACAGCCATTAAGATGAGTCAAAGGGGAGAAGGCAAAAGGACTTACACATTCTACCCAGTTATATACCTTCAGCCCTATCACTCCACGAGAGGGTTCCGACGTACAGTTGCTACATAGGAATCGGTCATTCCGTGTATTCATTTGCTCGATCGTCGTTGTCGCAGGGTCCAATCCAACGCAACGAACCAGAGACTCAGCCGCAGCAGAAGCAAGTTCGTTGAACTCTTGCATTCCACATACGTAGACATTGGTGCCGGCGATGGAACGCCGATGGCGACATATGTTGTTCCACCCCAGAAGGACACGACCATCCCTAACTTTATATTTACAGTCAATACACGTGAAGACAGACGTTGCCAGCTCGAGCTTTTCCAGTTTCATTTGATAATCCAGATCTGGCACTGCGGAAGGAAATAAGGAAACGACAGTCTCTTGTTGTTTCTTCGTCCAATCCGCAATAAAATCTGGGAATAGCGAAACGGCGTAAGAAGGAGCCATGTCTCCTCTCTTATCGTATGGGGCGTTAAGAAATTTTGAGAATCCTTCGATGCTTTTAACGACCTTGGACGGTGGAAGGTATTGCCATCTGTCTGGGTCCAAGGACTTCTGGTAGTCTTGATATATAGATTCGAGTAGCGTCTGGCGTTCCACTTTCAGCCGGGCAACCTTTCTGTTGATCACAAATTCTTCAAGCCTAGGACGGACTGTACGGAAAGCTAAGCACGAAGTCAGCCACCACCAATTCGCTGGCGCGACAATCCACACAACTGACCACGCGGGTTCAATCGATACACAAAGGCTTGTCGTAGGGTGTGTGCAAGGGAATAATGAACGTAGTCAATGTCTTGAGTCTCGTGTCCATGATTGTGGAGGCGTTTCTTGCACCTGATAGTTTTTATCAACACATGTACAAGCAGCACAAGCAAAAACACACACTCGTCGGCGATATCTCGATGCAAATTATCATATTCTGTGGAGCATTTTCGGTAAACATCCATTGCCCAGCTGTTTGCTTTATCAGCATGCTGGAACATATTCAGCGCGAGGGCATGCTTGAGAAGAAGACTTCAGACTCACCTCTTGGACTTTAGCAACATGAGCGACCATGGCGTCTTTATATTCATCAAAAAGCTCTGATATCATCGGTACTCCATTGTCGATTAGTAATTGAAGAAGGGTGACCTTCTTCATCATGATCTGAAAATCCTGCCGCAGGTATCTGCCGTTCGCTGGGGTGGCATATGCGGCAGTGTAACGGAGTCCATCTGTAGTAGTCATCAGTCCATTGCCTCGCCAATGCTACGAGGACTCACGGTATCGATAAGAACGTGGAAGCATGGTAAGAACAACATGGTCTGGGCCGATAATCTGGTGGTTTGTGTCCTTGAGAGTATTGGAGAAAGCACAGTTTTCTCTCTGTTCAGCGAACGCCCCGCGTTAGCGTCAACAGAGGTAGTCACTCCGAGGGAAAACACGCACCATGCAGGGTTCACACAATCTTTTTCGGAAGGCGAAGTCTGTCAGAGCTCCGTGTTTGCCACATTCCTTTCACTGCACATCAACGACGTAATTGTCCCGTCAACTGGACGACTTACTTGACATATACCAGGACCAAACAACATAAAGGCCCAATGAGCACCGGTAATTCCGGGAGGAGGGTTGGGCAGATCAGGATAGCGTTCGAAAGCTGTTTGCCACACCCCAGCTGCCTTTCGATTCATGACTATGGCCCTATTAAATTGGGATGTTTGAGAAAAGTGATGAAGATCTATTGGGTGACAATGTTCGAGGACCTAAACAACACAAGTGTTGGTAATGAATAACCCAAAGCTTCCAACAGCTGACGTACCACCAGTTTAAGCTCGATAGGGAGTTTGATGAAGACCTGATACAAGTCTGGTTTAACGGGTGCCTTGGGCACTCTGAGAGTTTTCTTCGTATGTCCAGCAAGGTAATTACCTAAGTACTGTGAACTCAAGTATTTCGTCGCCAGATGGAGGAAAGTATCACATACGAATGGAAACTGGACCATAATAGATTTGAGGTTGGCTGTGGCATGATGACATGCGCGGTCCAGAGCGAAAGTGGTTTAGTTCGGTATCATTCAAGGCTTGGAAAGGAAGAGGTAAGGATAGAGGCGCGTCAGTGGGTTGGTCAGTTTCTGCTGATGCCATGCTGCAAGCTCGTAGTAGCCGTCAAATAGAAGAAAGTCGCGTTACATGCGAGGTGTGGATTTATATTAAGTACAGGTTGGCTGTGTCAGAATGACTCCCATCAACTCGTGCGGCATAGCCGATCATGTGATAGAACCTTCGAGGAAGCGTCCCTTCGAGCCAAATTTAAATTTAGCTTGCCTTTGACCACCAACAGCCTACAGGAAGATGTCTGGAGCTACTCCTACATTGATTCCGCGCGAATCCATCTTCCCCCGTCTCCTTCCCAAGGCTCCCCAACCACATCCAATGCCGCTCCCGAGAAAACGCGTTTATGGCCACTTAAACGCGTTTCGAGATCTCCAGCGAGAAATGGATGACCTCAGCGACGAAGAGAACGAGCTTGAGGACCTCGTAAGTCTCTCTGCCGGAAATGTAACGTTGTCTGCTAAATAATGATAGAATAACGCCGTGCGTAATCGCGGATTTGCTTTCCTGGTGCCCATAGGTCGGTCTCTAACTCGTCAAGAAGAGAAAAACGATGTAAGAGATCAATGTGCGCTCACACTATAGATAGATCAACTGTATTATCTTTTATTTTAGGCTGAGGACGACACAGATGAATCTGGGTCTGCACACACTGGTGTCGCTCCTTCAGTGCTCGAGGATGATGGGGAGAATGATTCCGCCCAGGACCTAGATGCGAGCATGGAGGACCTTGACGAAGACGTCACCGCCGATACGGAGGACAATGAAGACATGATCGAAGGAGACACAGAAGAATTCGAAGAGGAGCCTTCGGATTTGGCCTAAACTCATCACATCGGCCCTCGCAGACAATAACCAGAGCAATGGAAGCCTCGACGTCTACGCGCCGACCTTCCTGCACCCCCGCCGTCAAGATGCGCCTTTCTTTGGGTAATACCAATTGGTTCAGGAAATTGCCAACTCGGCACATTTTCCGCAGCCTTCAGTCGTCCCTCAGTGGACGGCAACTCCTTTGGAAAATATCTTACATCCAGGTATTACGCTTGACTCCAGAGTGTTAAATGTATTTACCCCGTGGTGAGCTCACTCATCGAGAAAAGTCCAAAGTGCTCCAGAATCCTTGTAATCATGATGCACGACATTTACCAACCAACGGTTGTCTCTGACACTTTCAAGTACCTCTCGTTCTTCCGAGCCGGGTCGATAAAAGGAGGCCCATTCAGACCATATGGAAAATGCCTCCTCCTGCTCAATGTTTAGTCACGCTTCGTGGTGTCTTAACAGAAAAATATACCTTCCATGACATGAATGATTCGCGCTCAATGATCGTCGTTTGTATAATTTCCTTCCCGGGGAAAACACCCCAAGTTACAGCATTTCTCCCATCGTCCGGAACATTGCTGATACATTTTCCCTGCCAACCTCGTGTCAACTTGGAAATCTTTGATAACGATGCAGTGAAAATACCTCATTATTACACGCAAAGAAATGTACCCAGCCATTGCCCTGGTCCGTAATCCTTTTGCTGATTGCATTGACATCCTTTTCTTCACAAAAGAATTCTACAAAACACTTCTGAAAGACAGATCCTGCTCTGGGTCCCCAACCGACGGTATCGTCAGTGGAGCTTGCCCCATTAACAGCTGGTTGGGAACCAACAGTCCACCACCCTTTTTTCGTCAGATTTTCAAGATGTGGTAGGATCATCAACGATTCGGGAGACAACGGTGTTGGTGAGAACGGTGTACTGGTTATTTTGGAATGTAGATAATCAAGAAAAATCTGCGTTAAGTCCTCCAAACGCTTTGGTGTACCCCATTGGGACAGAGTTTCATTTTTCTACATGGTTTATAAGAATATGGCTTGTTTGCAGGAAGGGGAAGGACCATACCGAGATTCCAGATCCCCCCCAAGGATCCTGATCCCCAAATGCTGGGCTCTTAAAATCTCCAAAGCGTCCATTCGGGAAATCATCCCAACTTGCGGCGTTATTGAGCTCACCGCGCCCGGCCTCCCCTTCTGTTGTTGAAAACGTCGAGAGGCCGAGAGTGGCCGTGTTGGTGGCATTCAGCGGAGATATTAACAAAGTGGAGTCCATTCTCGCGGCACGAGATGGGGTGCCAGGAGGGTCCTTACAGAAATCAGCAAATTAGGACCTGTCAGTAGAGTTTGAGGGTGAGACCTACGACGATCAGCTTGTTTTTTCCCGAAGATAACGGAGGCCGCCACGTCCATCGCAAAGCCTCCAAAATTCTTTGTACACTCTTTTCAAGGTTTAGAGTGCAAAAGTGGAATCCTTGGATACCTCCTTCCAAGTGTATTCTTGTAATCATTTCTGTTGCCAGTTGTACTCCATAATCCTTAACGAGTTGGTCGTCGTGCTATTCTCAATAGACAGCAATTAGTTGTGTTCAAGGACTGCGAGCTAACCTTGGCTTACGCTTAGACTGGCCAAAGTCAATGCAAGTGATTCAGGGACTCGGGCTCCACATAGTTTAGTTACTCTTCCGAAAGAGGAGTAAGTTTGAATCGGCATGATTCCTGGGATCACTGGTACGGTGATGCCTGGTGGCCCTTAGAGAGATGAACCAGAAGAAAAAAAGTCAACAACGAACCTTTTTGCCTAATCTTTTTGTACCACGACAAAAAGTGATCGACATCGTAGAAGAGTTGGGTGATAACGAAGTCTGCTCCCGAGTCAACCTTTGCCTTTAACCTATCTATTTCGGTGTCCTCGTCCACTGAGTCGTCAGCATGCCCGTCGGGGTAGCCTTTGTTTGCATTATGAGCTCCAAGGAAGGATTCTTTGCAAGAATGCGTCACCTGCAACACCGACGCAGAACCAGTCAGAATACTCAGGTATGGAGCGGATGTAATTGACGAGATCGATGGCTCGAGTAAAGCGGGGATCAGACGCTATCCATTCTTCTTCGCCTCGTGGGGGATCTTTTGAAAATGGGATTAATAATTGGGAATTAAAGATGGTGGTCTGCAAAAGAGCATACCTCCACGTAACGCAAGTATGTTATTAATTCCCTGGCCTTTAGCTGACTGAGCGGGTCGGTTTCGGCGAGCGGAAATTCTTGAGAATCAGAGAACGTACGTTCAAAACTTCATCAATAAGACCCATCTTCATGTTTGTGCACGTTAAATGTAAAATGGTATTCAACCCATTGCTTTGAGATAATCCAGCAAGTTCAAGACTTCGATCTTTCGTGGATCCCCCAGCACCCCAGGTGACACTTATCGCCAGAGGATTCAAGGCGGATAACCGCGAAATTCGGGAAGCCAAATTCTCGAACCCCTGAAAGGTACAGGATACACGATTAGCCAAGCCCACCACTATTCACGGATGAAGTACCTGGTCAGTTCGAGGAGGGAAGAATTCGAATGTATAAAATGGCTTTGACGCATCATGCGTTGAGATTTGATCCAGTAGCTTCATCGCAGTAGTATTAGGCAAGCTGAGGTCCAGTTATTCGAATTGATTAAAATAGATAAACAGCGGCATCCTAATAAGGGCATTTGATCCGCCTCATTACAGTATTGCATTTCGCGTGGACGCATCTTGAGAAGCATGCTCCCAGGTCTTCGTTTGATTCCCATCGCCTACCATAGGCGACGTCCTGGGAAAAGACTCTTGTGTCAGATAGATATGTACTAGTGACTCATTCTTGAGCTTTTGCAAATCATCGAACCCGAGTCGCCCAACCAATTGTTATTAAACATCTTGCGTATGCCTAGCCAAAACTTGCTTTTCAACACCTTTGTAACTAACTTCTTTGGGACTACCTTCCTATAGGTGCTCAGCTTTTTGGATCAAATCGTTCAGTACCTTGCCATATTTCCGCCTACTTTCCTGGATGGACGGAAACATCGACTTGCCTACTGGCAAGTTCCAGTTATTCTACAAGCTGCCAGACGTGTGCGTACTAGCCACGCCCTTTCCTTTACTTATGCCGTTCTGAATCCAAATCTTCAATCATAGGGTCAACATCCCAAAAGATCCTCGAGTCCTTCCTTTGGGAGTCGTTGCTTTAACTTTAGCATTTCACATTCTTTACTACCGAATACGCCCTTCTAAACAAAGGACTCCTGTAGAAACTCACGTCCTAGAAGGCAACAATCTTGGGTCCCGGGGCTGGAGTGGAAATTTGGCCAGCCATATTCTCCATTTAGGTGGATATGTGGTATATGGATTTATGGTAGCAGGGTTAGCAGGCACGGTCGCGTTGTTTGGTCTCTCCGCGGTTACTGTGCGCGACTGGAGCTTACGAACTGGAAAGGACGGCATTCATTGCCCAGAAATTCCTCTAACCATCACATATGTGAGTGCCATCTCCTTTGTAGGTTCCACAACACAGAGGCTCATCTCATCATAAAGTTGTGCGCTTCTGCGTTAGCGTTCGCTGCCCTCCTGTCAAAGCAGACAAGCCACCTATACACGAGATACAATACAATCACATTACTTTCTGTCCTCGCGATTTATGCATACAGAGATCTGTATCCATTGGCGACGTATACAAAGCAACCAGCAGACAAAGGAGAGGGCCAAATCCTCTACGCGAAACTGGCTGTCCTCTGCTTGACAGCAGTGGTTATTCCCCTATTTACTCCCCGGATATATACCCCTGTCGATCCAAAGGTGTGTTTTGTCGGACATATAAAGAGCGTGGCACTAAATGGCCTGAAGAATATCATAGCAACGCCCAACCCCGAGCAAACTGCATCCTGGATTTCTAGGATAACATTCAGTTACATCGACTCGGTTATTCTTTTGGGAACCAAAGTTGCACATTTGCGGCATGATCAACTTCCTCCACTTTGCGACGATGATTATGCCCAGTACCAAACCAGAGAAGCGTCTTCGGTTCGTCGTTGTAGCTTTTATATCCTTTCCAGATATCTCATTATACTGCAACAGTACCTCGATCCGTTCTGTGGCGCCAAACGTCGACATTTATTCTTTGGGTTGTTGCGATACTTCCGTATGCCTTCTGTTTTCCGATTCCATCAGCGCTTGATTTGATTTTCATGATCATGTTGTTTTCCATGGTGTTAGGTCGCGATTATCTCATTCTCGGCCTCACTCTTTTCTGCACCTCTGTTTGTAGTTTTGCTGCCCCAATTGGAATTAATCAAACTCTTCGGTACGTCGCTCTTTACCTGTGTCCCTTTCACGTGTAGTTTTCATCGCCAAACGATCCTAGCTATCTCGAAACTGGCGGGGCAAATGCATCGATACACCCTTGGGTATGGGTTATGTTCCTCTTTGCGGGACCCTTATTGGAGTCATTGGCTACACACTGGAATTTGTTCACGGAGACCAAGCTACGGGTGCGCACCCAGGCATTGTTGACCCAGCTCGTCTTTGAGCACAGCTTGCGCATCCGATTGAAAGCTGAAACCTCTGACAATGCCAATTCTGGTCAAGGAACAGCCAAAGATTTGAACGACGAACAAAACGAGACCGCCTCTACGGCAACCGATAGCATGTCTTTAGGAAGTGAAACCACAGAAGGCTCGACTGTGCATGCCGAACCTTCGCAGTCATCAACATTGGTTGTTTCGAGAGATGAGTCCTTACAAGGAACCCCAAAGGGGTCTCTGAAAGGTAAATCGAAGGATATTCAAACCAGTGAGACGCTGCGGGCACCACCGAAGAAGCAACCGGCGGACACACAAAATCTCATTGGAAAAATCAACAACCTCGTTACTAGTGACCTGGACAACATCGTCGAAGGAATCAATTTCCTGAATTTCGGTGAGTGCCGAGTCTAGTCCGGACGATACCTTCCTGATACAGCCTGTATTATTAGTTTTCCTTGTTCCATTGCAAATTACTCTCTGTATTCTCTTCCTTTATCGAATTCTTGGTTGGAGGTAGGCTACTCCTGAAATATTCTCCTGAAAAGATTTTTTGATCATGTCGGAACCCTGTAGTGCCATTGTGGGTCTTTTTACAACAATAGCTCTCAGCCCGACAGTAGGATATTTGGGCAAGATGGTAAATGATGTTCAGGTGGTCAAAATGAAATCAGTTTGTTGGATTTTCACCTCGATAATATATTTGTGCTCATCCGAATTTTAGACTGATGCACGCGTTCAAAACATATCTGAAGGTGTTTACGTTGATTTAATAATTTGTATTGCTACTGATATCTGGTTTTCCTAATAGCTGTCAGCGTCTTGAAGATGATCAAGCTCTTTGGGTGGGAAAACAAGATGTCAAAACAGCTTGACATTAGGCGAGAGGAAGAACTCAGATGGTTATGGAAGATCAAGGTATGTTTGAGTCGTCGCCTGTCGCATAGCATCGATATTATTAACACCAATAGTTTCTCAAACTTTCGAATACACTACTTAGGCGTGTTGTTTGTCTCCGTGTTTGGATTTTCCTGACTGTCATTTTAACAGCATGTTTATACCGACGTTGTCGATGTTGGTTACCTTTGCGACATACACTGTGATTATGAAGAAAGAATTGAATGGTGTGTTTGAGGATCTGTATCAGGAGGATCGTTCGGACTCAACCTGGTAACCAGCCTCGACCATTTTCCCCAGCATGGCGGTCTTCGGCATTCTCCAAGATCAACTTCATCGAATTTCATGGCAATCGGGTATGATGATTGAAGGTGAGAAATGCCAAGTAAAGCCTATACGACCGTGATTAACGCCTGGCATAGGGAAGGTTTCCCTGGATCGAATCAGCGATTTTTTGCAAAACACTGAACTTCTGGATCGCTTCGCACACGAAAGCGAAGATTCATCCTCCATGACAACGCCTCTCGACGAACCCGAACACAGTCAGATCATAGGATTCAGGGACGCAGACTTCGCATGGGCTATCGAGGATGGGAATGCTTTCCTGACATCACCCAACCGACAGTTCAGACTTCATATCGACGGAGAATTGTTTTTTAAACGAAACGGCATCAATTTAATCATTGGTCCTACGTGAGTAGGTCCTTTTCCCCTGAAGTATGATCTGCTGATCTGCCGTGGCTTTAAGTGGGTGTGGAAAGACGTCTTTGTTGATGGCATTGCTCGGTGGGTATTCCTGCTTTGAAACGGCCAATGTAACTTAACTTGTCCGAAAAGGCGAAATGCATCTTATCCCCTCAAATGGCAATTCATGGTTCAACCTACCCCGTGGCGGCGGCATCGCCTATTCAGCCCAAGAATCTTGGGTGCAAAACGCAACGATTCGCGAGAATATTATTTTTGGATCCCCTTATGACGAAGAGCGATATCAACAAGGTGACATTTGCAACTCGTTGGATTTCCTTTGCGGCTGAAGCAACAAATACATACAGTCATCCACCAGTGTGCGTTGAAACGTGATCTAGAATTATTTGATGCAGGCGACAAGACGGAGGTTGGTGAAAGGGGTTTAACGCTGAGGTTAGTGGGTTGAATCTTTTCATGTATCAGTGAAATTACTCCTTAGATCTCAGTGGCGGACAGAAGGTAACCAGGCTTCATTTTGGTCTGGGAGCAGAAATCTAACCTCATGCAGGCTAGGGTCGCCCTCGCAAGGGCGATCTACTCTTCTGCAAAGGTCATCCTTCTTGATGACGTTCTTTCTGCTCTTGATGTGCATACGTGAGTGCTACCAAGTATGCCTTTGATAATCTTCCCACTGTCACAAAGGTCGGCCTGGATCGTAAATCACTGTTTCCGCGGCGACCTTGTAAAAGGAAGGACGATTCTCCTCGTCGTGAGTTTCCTGATTGCAATTTCAAACCCTCAGCTTGATGGCGCCCGTCCCAAAGACTCATAACGTCGCCCTTGCTGGCCCAGTTGCCGATTTTGTGGTATCTATCAGCATTGACGGAAATGTCCAGACGCGGGGAACAGAAATTGCAGCTGCAGTTGCAAGTGGTCCAACCCTTGCATCAGAAGTCAAGCCTGACCAAGAGATATTGGAGTTGAAGAAGGAAGAGGAGGTGATTCCTATCGTCGAAAGTGCTTTGGAGGGGAAATTGGTCGTAGCCGAGGAAATCGTGGAAGGTCACATCACTTTGAAATCCATGAAACTCCTCTTTTCGGGGCTAGGAGGGAACCATCCTATTTTCTTCTTCGCGGCCTGGACAATGGGGATGGTGTTTGCAGAAATGACTTTTACAGCTCAAACTTGGTTTCTTGGCGCCTGGGGTTCGCAGTATGAAAAACACGCACCATCAGAAATTTCTCTTCCTTTGTGAGTAACCACTTGACAGATGATGTATGGCGGACTATGAACAGTTGCTTCGAACAGCTACTTGACGGTGCTTAGCCTCATCATCCTTTCTAACCTCATCATATTTTTTGGAATAAACCACTACTACAACTATCGTTCCGTCTCCGCTTCCCGAATCATACACGCGAAATTGATTGATTCAGTCTTTGGGAGTACACTGAGGTTTGCACAAAAATACGCGCCGCTGTGATCACGCTAATGTTTGGTCTGCAACCACAGGTGGCTTGACGAAACGCCAACCGCTCGCATCATCGCGAGATGTACTCAAGATATGCGTACCGTTGATGGACCGATACCTCAATCACTATATTGGGTGTTCAGTGAATTCATCGGCATGTTGACAAAACTTAGTGTCATCGTCATTTTCAGCCCCATCTTTCTCTTCCCAGGAATTGCTGTTGCAATCCTTGGAATTTCCATGGGAAATCTGTACTTGAAAGCGCAATTATCAGTAAAACGAGAAATGAGGTATACCAAACTGCTAACTCGCTATCCCATGTCATCCTCATTTTATTTTTATTTTCACAGCAATGCAAGGTCTCCATTGCTCGCACACTTTAATGCTGCAATTCATGGCCTCGGTAAGATTTCCAATGATGCCATCCGTATGGGGATGTTGAACATGAACAAAAGTTTCTATCCGAGCGTATGATGCTCAACAATCCTTCAGAGTTGAATCTCTGAAGCGGATTGACCATTACTCCCGGACTGCTCGAACTTCCTGGAATTTGAATAGATGGATTGGTTTCCGTATTGACGTCCTCGGTGCATCCTTTACAGCTGGCCTGGCAGCTTACCTTGTTTATGGCAAGGCCGTCAGTGCTGCAAACACGGGGCTCTCGCTCAATATGGCCGTCAGCTTCTGCGCTTACATCTTCTGGCTGATTCGTATTTTCAATGAACTCGAGGTGCAGTCTAATAGGTGAGACTCCGTCATCGTATTCTCAGTCACCTTACTTACTACGTGAGAATACAGCTTGGAACGTATTCAAGGATATCTTGACATTGATCATGAACCTCAACCAACAAGAGCTGGCGTACCACCGGCGGCATGGCCTACAAGTGGAGATTTAAGAGTAGAGAATCTTTCTGCACGATATTCTCAGGTATACGGATTTCGAGTGACACTGGAGGATTTTACTCATTCATTCATTTCTCAAATTATTTAGTCGGGGCCCATAGTCTTGCATGGCCTTTCTTTCCATATCCAGTCCGGGCAGAGGATTGGCGTCGGTAAGTTTCGCACGCTTTACTCGTTTCCAAAGCTTCGCTGAGATATCGAATTGATGTAGTCGGGAGAACAGGCAGTGGAAAGGTGCGATTTTCTCTTAACGTATTGCATGCTTTTCGAAATAATACTGGTCCAGAGTTCACTTACACTCGCCCTCTTGAGATGTATACTAACAGAAGGGATGGTTTACTACGATGGTCTGGCGACTAACACTATCAATCTCGATGCTCTAAGGTCCAGCATTACCATTATTCCCCAAACTGTGAGCCACCTGTATTCAGACGTTGACTCCTGATGGACTTACCTTTACAATAGCCGGAATTGTTAAGTGGTAATTTTTATATGTATCATGTTAATTCCATTCCATTGACATTGATATAGGTACCTTGCGACAAAACCTCGATCCATTCGACCAAAATGATGATGGTTTATTGAACGATGCGCTTCGAGCTTCAGGACTATTCTCACTACAGGAAGAGGCGGGTCAGGCACGTCTGACACTAGACAGCAAGATCTCTGGTGGAGGGAGTAATTTGTCAGTCGGGCAGAGGCAGATCATTGCCCTTGCCCGTGCAATGGTACGCGGTAGTAAGCTCCTCATTTTGGATGAAGGTCTGTCTATTTGCTTCTTTTATTTGAAGTTGCAATTATTAATGTCAAAATCATAATCTAGCTACATCCGCAATTGGTTTGTTTCTCGCGTGGGCTAAATTTACTCGCCTGATCCTCTGTTTGACAGACTACAAAACGGATGCAGTGATTCAGACTACGCTCAGAAGTCAGCTTGGATCCGATATCACGGTCATTACTGTTGCCCACAGGCTTCAGACCATTATGGATGCTGATAAAATCGTGGGTTTTCTTTGTCGACCCCAAGTGTTGGTTGGCTAACCTAAATAATCATTAGATGGTCCTTGATAGCGGCAACATCGTAAGATCCATAAATTAATAGGAGAACTGACAGAAACATATTTGTCTGCCCTCAGGTCGAATTCGATTCACCCAAAAATCTTTTGAAGAAAGAAAAAGGTGCATTTCGGGCCTTGGTTGAAGGGAGCGGGGATAAGGATTCTCTACTTGCCCTTGCGGAAAGTAAGCTTTAGTGATATTTGCTTCCTGTTGTGAGATAAGATTTGAGTAGTTTACTAAGTATTACGTTCAATTTGGACAAAAAAATTCGTTCCTGAAAGCTGTCAAAAAAATAGGAGAAAATTAATAGAGGCCCGGAATGTTAGTACATCACGTGCGTTTGAAGTATCTCAACCTCCACCCGACAGTCAACGCCCGTCGCCGACGATTCACGAATTCATTTGAAATGCTCTCTAGAATCCCCAGAATGGCTATTTCACGAAACTTAGTTCGTCGACGTTTTATATCGTCGACGCCATCCAAAAGGTCGGATGCCCTATTTGTTGTGAGTACCATTTTATCACTTCATTCTGTAACTTCCCACTGAGTCATTCCAGCACCGAGATACACCATACAACAACCCCAAGGTAGCTTGGAATGACCTCTTCCCATGGTTTTACTTTTTATTCATCAATTTCAAGATTGCTTTCGAGTTCAATGCCGAAAACCTGAAGCGTGCAGAGGAAATCATCTCCCATTATCCACCTCAGTACAAGAAAGCGGCTGTCATTCCCCTCCTCGATCTTGGCCAACGGCAAAACAAAGGGTGGACGAGTATCAGCGTCATGAATTATATCGCCAATCTGCTGGGTATGCCACCCATGCGTGTATACGAGGTTGCGACGTTTTACACCATGTTCAACCGGTGCGTATTTAATTCCCTGAACCTTGAGTTCTCAAATTCAGGTGTAATTCAAAGGGAACCTATCGGAGAGAACTTCGTTCAAGTTTGCACGACGACTCCCTGCATGCTTCGTGGATCGACGGACATTCTCAACGCCGCATGTGAACAGCTCGGTGGTATCAAGCCTGGCCAAACCTCCAAAGACGGTAAATTCACGATCATTGAGGTGGAATGTCAAGGAGCTTGTAGTAATGCTCCCATGATGGCTGTTGGTGATGACTTCTATGTAAGTTTATTCATCTCGTAGGGCTGGGTACATTCTCAAAATATTTTTAGGAGGATTTAACTCCTGCGACCACGAAGAAAATCCTCGACGCCTTCAAGAAGGGTCAGAAGCCAAAGGCTGGCCCACAAAGTGGCAGACATACGAGCGAGAACTCAGCAGGACTCACAAATTTGACCACAAAAGTATTTGCGGCTCCTCATTGCCATCTGATTCGAAAGCTGATCATTTGCTTCTAGCCGTATGGACCGGGAGAATTCTGCCTTCCCCAATTCCAGTAGATTATACAGTAGAATAACCCCATCAATGAAAGCGGAATATTTAATTCTTTGTTGGCAATATTTAAACTGCAGTATCATGCATCAAGGGTTCCATTAATCATAAGCAGCATTCGTCCTAGAAGCCACTGGTGTCCGTCGTACATCCTGGGATTTTGTCTCAATCATCTCCTTCTCCGTCGTCGTATCCATGCAGGCCGTGTCCACCTTCCGGGAGTCTCTCAATAATATAACTATGCAGTGAAGGCCTTAATTAGCCAGATTTATGACTCGAGATGGGATTACTGACTCGACCTCTTCCTTGAGATCTTGACAATATCGATCTGAAGGCAAACGGTTAGTGAAAAGGCCCAAGAAAAGTTGAGGAGAAACATACCCAAAGGCAGGTCACGATCGTCATTCCCTAGCAAGAACTCAGATATAAGGAAGGTTTGTGATTATATTAATAGAGGGTGACAAACCAAATGGCATTTCAATTTCATCCGCAATTCCTTCAATTCCCATAAATGTAAAAGCAACAGCAGTCACAACTGGAACTGCGGCCCATCCTAGATCATGAACCAGAGTCACCGGCAAAGCGAAAAGGTAAAGAGTAACGCATTGCTTCAGGTGAATTCCATCTGAATTAACCGATGATATGTATGCGTTGTCGTTCATTCAGGTAATAGCTCACATGAAATGGGTATCGGAGTATTCGCGACACGTTCCAGAGCAGTGAGTTGATCCACAAGGCCGGATATTCTGCGAGCCACAAATCAACTCTGAAGACGATAGGAATTCGAGCAAGTCCACGAACATTTGTGTCAGGCCATTCAGACCTGTTGAATAAAAAAAGTAAGCAACGTCAAGATTTCTGCAGGCACACTTCTAATCGCCATACCCGCTGGGCCCACGGTTTCCAAAAATCCGTCTCTTCTATAGCCATAAATAATCCGGTTAAGTTCATGTGCGATTCTAGTTGAATATAACATCTTTCAGTGTTCAGATATGGCATAGAAGGAACACACATAAGGGGCAGAGGGAGTGAAGCTTCATCAGCAAATGGGTGGAACTCGATACTTCTGTGGGTGCCTTGCAGCAAAGGGGTAGAATGGTCAGGCATTTGCGGCTTGCTCCTCTTGACTCTGATCCTCTTTGTCGCGTCTGGTTTGCCATCTGGGGAGGTTCTGCCACTGAGAGATATGCTCCCATCGGGGGTGGCATCGTTGCTGGTGGCGGAATATATACCAGAGGGTGTCTTTTTTTGAGTATTGTAACCAACTTCATCGAATCGAGCGAATGACGACGGGAGAACGCCATGATAATCCGCGTAATTTACGCCATCCTCGCCACGCAGATAGTGTTTGGCAGCAAATACAAATGCCAGACAAAGGCGGAGAGTGTCCGCCTTGTGCTTGCGAAGCTGAATGTGGGTCAAATCTGTAGTCGGCGTTTTCCCTTTGGCGAATGTTGGCTGGGCGCCTGTTGGCGGGAGACCGACATTGACCCATATTAAACGGGATAAATTGCGCGTATGCGCAACTAAGACGCCAAAGGATTTGCGCCCTTCCCAGTAACGGTCATAAGACGTGCTGTGGAGTGTCTGTTATATATATATGGCTTCTAGGATTATGTATGACACACGCACCTATTCCTGCAATCATCAGCCGAGAAGAATAAAATGTAAGTTGGTATGTTAAATCAACTGATACCATGCAAGTCTTACCGGAAAACAAGTATGAGACCAACCTGAGAAGAGTTTTCAGGCCAGGTATTGTCAACACAGAGGTCAACTCACCACAACGGAAAGCAAAGGGACAATGGAATTTATCAAGACGATTTTGTATCCTTTGGTTGCGGCATAGGAAACGAGAATAGAGAAGAAGGTCACGGTAAGGACGGGGCCTAGAATACGCCCCATGATCTGGAGGGTTGTTAGTTAACTGAAGACCATAAAGTCGTCAAGACGTACGCTTCCTTTAACGCGAAACACATCGGGTAGCCATGAATACTGTTCAGGAGATAGACATCAGAGATAGAAACCGACGAATAAATTGTAAGGCGCATGTATACTTTTCGTAAATGCCTCCTCTTGAGCTTCGGAGCCTGGGGTCAGGGATAGGCAGAGTCTGAATTGGGTACAATATAAGAATGCCAGCGATACTCACCCTTATATTTGGCAAAACAGAGGTGAAGGAGCTCTTCACAGTGTGGCCTGACATAATAGGAGGTAAGGAAGGCGTGGGTCTCCCAAAAGCAGCCGCCAGACGGGATTTCAAATTTCAACCCTCTGTAGTAACTGCGGGCCGGCGGCGGATATTCTAGGCATGGGGAAGTCGGCGACAAAGGGGCTTTGACCAAACTTTGACATGATCAATAAAAATGTTGAGGTTGATGGGCCTACTTCAATTCGTGCGAATACAAAAAAAAAACAATTTATATTCCGTTCACTATATGTTCACTACATCATACTTGTTCAGACGACAGTGTTCGCGAAGGTCGTGGTTTTGGAAGCCTTTGGCAATTCACCAGGCTGCGTAAATTGGACAGATCTTGGCAGTTTGCAAAGGCCTTGCAAAGCTCGCTGCAGGAAACACGACCACCCATTTCCTCGCATTCGAGGACGTGCATTGGTACCTAGTTTGACGGAAGAATCGCACGGCATGGGGCTGGGAGCAAGCTGGGAGATGTTGGTTCACGTCAAATCACGTATATCGAAGTCTGTGTATGAGAGACCAGGGCTGGAGCTATCATCCCTTCCAACCCGTCATCGATGCCCGAGTATTTAGATTGGATATCGCACGGACACCGCATGTGGTACTTAATAGGGCAGCTGGCGAGGGGGCGCAAGTCCTTTTCTTCCACCTCATCTCATGGCTTGTCTCTCTCCGCTTGTGTGCACGGCTCTGAGTTAGCAAGAGGGTAGAGACTTAACGCATGGCGATTGATGGTGCCCCAGACTGTACAACTGCCCAGGCTTTGAGCTATTGTGACAGGATACAAGGCCTTGTCCAGGTTGCTGCTGTTGCGATCTCTTGATATCAATAGCCGTGGAGGGAAGGGGCCTCATATCAACAGCGATTGCTACAATTTGCCTGGGGCCGCCGTCGTTGGGGGTGCGCAAATGGAGGACAGGACTACACGCGCAATAAAAGGTTGAGAGTCAGATACCGTCTTTTGGACCTCTTCGTCATTCTGCAAGGTACGTGGAAGTTGGGTTGGGACATGGAGGGATCTAATAATTACGCACCATGCCTTTTTTCACCTTCCTCCAACCTCACCCAAAAATAATCCTTGAGTGCAGTCTTGAACGTTGTGAGCGTGTTCTGTTGCCCCTGGCTTCGCTGTGGACGCGGGCTGGGGATGGATGTTCATCCGTGACAAAGCACGTGAGGGGACAATGCGTGTAAATTACTTAATCATACCTGTTTCGAGTCAGGACTCCTTGATGTTGTCCTGAAGCGTAACTTATACGTATACGTAACATTTCTCTCTTCCATTTCACTCTCAAAACATCGCTCAAGGCCAAATCACTTACAATGACTCCAACCTTGTCTTTTTCCCTCGCAACCTTATGTCCTCCAGGAAGGTCAACCTTGCGGCTGAAAAAGGAAGCCAAAGTCGCCTCGTGTTTTAGGCGTTTACTTGAACTGTAATCCCAATCGTCAAGAAATTCACCCTTCCCTGTTATCTGATGGCCTCGCAAGGCCGACTGCCCTACGAGCACCATGGAGGCTTCTATCGTGGTCTCACACCAGGCGATGACCTCACAAAGCCTTGGGAATGGTCTCCAGTATCAAACCACTTTCTGCCACTGTCTCCATTGAAACCCGTCTTCGAGCTGCCACAAGCAGCCTCGACTAGCCCAGTCAGCACTTTGGCGCCTCCGACGATCAATATTGCGAGATTTCCGGCCAGGGGAATCTGGGCTCGAATCAAAGTATTCATCACATCCGGTGAGTCCCTTGATATTTGTTAGCGTGTACATGCGCCAACTTTCCGTCGATTAGGCAAGCTCTCGGTAAACGAAGAAGTAGTAATTCCTGCCTACGAGCCTGCTGAGCCAGTAAACGCTTCAATCAGCAAAGTAGAGGCACATGAGTGGAAACAATATGGCTACTGGGCTCGTCCTATCATTGACGATTTAGTATGTGTAAACTCCCGTAAGCCTCTTATTATGCATTAGGATCATCCTTTTTATAAATTGCTCCTCACCCAGCCGTCACAAGCGAAAAGAGCATTCGCACAGAAGACCTTTCGACGTTGATCCAGAGTATGCGTGGTCCAGGTCCAGAAGATTATTATCATGAACGATGGATTCCTGGCATTAAGCACCCATCTTTACCCCCACGCCCTTCCCGATGGAAGGATCCCGTGCCAGGCGAACCTCTTCCATTTCCGTGGGAGGTTCAAATAAATCCCTTCCTTCAGCATCTCTTATGGGGACCTTCTCCATTGAACTGGTGTCTTTCAACCCATCCTTTGGGAGGAGCATACTATGGACGTGGACGTGGACCCCATAGCCAGATTTGTGCAGGACCCGATAGAGCACAGCCGGCGACTTGGCCTTTTCTTACGCACATGTACTTTAACGCGGTCGCTGGTGACACTGCTCCAAGGTTTCCTTGGCCATTTACGGTATCCAACCCTCGCGGTATCAAAGTTGGCGATGTACTCATTGGGATCTACGATACTTTCAATACTGCAGTCACCGAAGACGAAAAGTCGAGCTGGCCAACGATGAGGCGGAATGCCGCCGAGCGAGCTCTCAAACATCGATGTGAATTACTTTCTCAGTATCAACCTTTTGACGATATCATGCGTCGTTGTGATGCCTTGGGCGGTGTGATGTATTTTCGAGGCATCGAGCCTACAATCGACGGAGGGGGCTGGATGGTCACTTTTGGAACACATTAAGTTGAAAAATTGGTAGTTTTTGTTTACATACGCTTGTTTTATCAATCATTGACTAAACTAGTTGCCCAAGCCTGAAAGAGAAAAACACAGAAACCTACGAACGGACATCGTACTCCGGTGAGCTCTGCAGGTGAGGGAACTAACAAGTATCGCTAAGGAACACGAGTAAGAGCGTGGGTAATGCTGGTAGCAAATAACATTATCATAATTATGCGACATTCATAACTCTGGGAGGGCTTCCGAGAGACGAGAATAAGTGGTCCTGTGGCCATCTATTTTCGATTGGGGTAAAAGAATTCGAAGAACGTATCGCAACTGGAGACGCCAATAGTATACTGTTTTCTGTGCAGGTTCGTGGATTGTCTGAAGGAGATGTAGCTATTCGAACAGAGGTGAGAGGTAATGTTGTCCTTCCGACTCCAAAGGTGCGGGTGTATGACAGGCGCCTGGGAGCACGCATCGGGGTGGCATTAGGTGGAGCAACCACAGAAGAGCGGCGCGCAGTGTTCTGTAATGGAATAAGAACAGGTGTACTTGGTAACTCGGACGTCAAGACTGTGGATATGTAACAGATAGGTTTCACCAGAGGCAGGCAGTCAGAGGTACCAGAGTTCGGTGTTTTCCTGGTTCCTGGGCGAGGGAGTTCAGGTGGTTGCAACGGGGTGTGCATGATTTGATCAAAGGGTGTAATTGGAGTAGAATGACCAGTGGGCATAGCGAAACCTGGTGTCTGAGTCGGTTTACCTTCACCATCGTTGGGAAGATGTAGAGGCTTTCGTTCGTGGTTGTAAAGTAAAAGCTGTGTTTTCCTCAGACGCCACCGACATAGAGGGCTCGAAATATCACGACAGCAAGAAGTTTGGTTTTCGAGTTCAGAGGCGTCACATTTGTTGGTGGGTTTCAGCGAGTATAGTGGCAGATTGGCGTCAAAGCTCGTTGCGATTGTCCGAGGCAAATAAATGCGCGAATTTTCAAAGGTTGAAGCTGTAACTTGAAAAGGTACTAGTCAATAACCACTTATGACTCGTTGCACGTTCATAGTTCTCAACATACAAAAAGACCAAGCCTTGGCAGCGCGAGAACGGCAAATACCAGTTTTGCGCATATACTGACGGAGCAGACGGTATTCGCTAAGTGTTCCAAGTTTTCTTGATGTAAAAATCGTCCAGTTCAATGGATCGTTCGGCCACGAAAATTGACGACGCAGATGGGATATGAAAGCTTCCAGAGACTATTCCATCAGAGCTTTACTTGCAGATTCCTGAGGTTGTAGCCATTACCTTGAAGAATTGCCATCGTTGGTTCAGAGTCAATTTCACTCTGGCACATCGACGACGCTCGACTGAAGCTTCTTCCAAAGCGTCTGCGAGGTGGCAAGAGTGAACGTTGGGAAAAGGTTACAAAAGACATGTCAGACTCGGTTGCAGAAGGATGTTGTGTTTCGCTGGTGTTGGGGTTGAATAAAGGTGGGTCTCACTCACTCTGCAGTTCTTTTTTGCCCCATTTCACACGTTTCGGTCACGGAATACTTTGCTTGGAATTTAGAGAAGAAAAACAATAAAAAACGATTGTAAAAATAACAGGGTGGATGAGTGAGTGATGCTACAATGCCAAAAAAGTGTTGATTTTGGGGATTAGGGTGGTAAAACAAGAGCCAATGGATCAGTCGCAACAACTCGGACGAAGCAAGGAAGGACATGGGACAGGCTGAGATAGAAGGAAAGGTAAAGAGTGAGGATCGTTGGTGATCAGTTGAGAGTGTGTCCTGAAGAGGATGAACTGGCTCGCGATTAGACAGCTGGTATGGGTTGTGGGTCGTTTGAAACGCCCTGAAAAATAAAATGAGCATGAGCCAAAAGATCGAACAAGAAACCAACCGTTGAACGACAGGCAGGACAATTGTTCCTGCCCCTTTGCAACCATTCATCGACGCATCCTTTGTGAAAGGCATGACGACAAGTCATGACACGGACGTCATCGTCATCCGCGTAGTCATCGAGGCAGATTAAGCACTAGATTATATTGTCATCGCTTTAGAGGGCAGAATTCAGGATTGAATGCAGAACATACCCTGTCCAAGCAGTTGGATGATACTTTCCCATCTTTTTCGTGCTGGAGAAGTTCAGAAGCTTTGATAATCGCTAATCCCGATTTGTCGATATCTTCCTTCGTCGCTGTGGGAGGTTTGACCTGACCCAACAAATCGGCTAGCTCCCTGAAAGCGGAAGATAGGTGAGCTATCGTGAATTGTGAATATACGCAAAAACGGCAAACGTACAATAGAGCTTCAAATGAATCGAGAATATTGGACCCGCCTGTGACAATGCTATGATCCGGTGGGTAATAACCTACATCAATAGGTTATTAGCGATATACGCAGTTTCAATAAGCGAACAAAAACATACCTCCAATGACATAAATCAAGAATGTCCTGCTTCCAGGAGCAATAATTGGGGCTTGTCCACCAGTTCCCGCATCAGCATTTCTCCGTCCTGGACGCAGATTTCGAATGGCATTGGCAGCACGAGAGTGCCAGCCTTGACCTCTGCCTCGTCCTCTTCCTTCATCTGGATTTGGATTTGCTCCTGGCCCAACGTGATGTTGCCCACCCCAACCATCGAGATCGTCGTCGTCGCCATTTTCGCCAGCGGTATTTGTGGTGTTTTCAGGACCACTTCCTCCCCAGAATGCGACCCCGTCGTTCTGACCTGGCTGCGGAATGTCAGGTCTCCATTCCGAATTAACGGACTGGAGGCCGACAACGATGACTGGAACCACAGAATTCAGAGGCAATCGGGGTGGGGGCAGGTCCTGAGCACGGGGTGCTGTTGGGGCGTTAGCTGGTGTCGGCAGCAGGGGCTGTTGCATCGCTGATGATGACGCTGGCGCCGAAGAACTACTTGACGTGGAAATTATAGGATCAGGTGTGCGCGAGGAAGTGTCTGATTGAGGGGTGGGAAGTGGAGCACCAGCACTTAGAGGCGGTGTAGGTGTAGGGCCAGATGGGCTCGTCCCAGCTGTATCAATCCTTGGCGAAACAATGGGGGGAAACCTATACAGTCTCCACCAGTTGATTCGTCCGGAGGCGTCAATGCGGCCGGTCCCTGGCAAGGTTGTCCTGGTCTGCCCATGCAAAGACTCGCCTGGAGTGTGAGTCGGACCATGTTCTGCGGAATGGAAGTCTGAATAAAATTTGAGTATCATTCACTTCGCGCGAAGTAGAAACATACCATCGTCGTCATCATATTCTCCGCCGTCATGCTCTTCTTCATCGAGCTCAGAGTCTGAATCAGAGACATAATGCAGGGCTGGCATATCTACATAGGATGAATCATCAGATAAAGATTGTGAGTCTGAAGTTGCTCTTTCGGATTGTCGTGGCTGTGGTAAAGTGGGGTTAGTAGATGACGATGCAGCAGGAACATTCGGGGTGGAATGTTCGGCATTGAAGGCAGGAGATCCTGAAGATTGTACTGTTTGCGACTCTGGTTGCTGGGGTTGTTGTCGAAGTCCTCCAGGTTGAGGTTCGTCTTCAGCCTGGGTTAGGGCTGCACGCAGATCAATTTGTAAATCAACCAAGAATCGCTCAAAGCTTCCCTCGGGAGGTATCGCTACACTGCCAGATGAAGGGCTTGGGTGAGATTGAGACTGGGGTAAGGGATCACCTCCAGTATCAGCAGTTGCGGCAACGGGTGCCTCAGTTGATTCTTCGGCTGTGTCATGCTCCGCTGGGCCTGTCGTATCGGGAGCAGCAGGCGGCATACCTCCTAAACCGTTCAACCCTAACCCAATGTTGAATGCCCTGGCCATTTCCGCCAGCATCAGCTCACGGGTGTCAGGTGTCGCCGATGCAAGGGTTTCCCCGTTTAATACGGAGGGTGGGTTAGTATCCCCGCCAGGGTTGCCCTGGTCCAGGTTACCCATTGGGGGATCGGCAGGCGGAGGAGCAGATGGTCGCAGACCTAACCGCTCACGAATTGTGCCCCAAGCTTGGCGCATACGTTCAGCTCTCCCTGCAGCTGATGTGTCAGGAACTGCAACATTGGGAGAAGGAGGGCGGTGATAAGCTGGTAAGTTGGGTAATGATGTACTTGATGGAGATGAGGTTGGAAGAGGAGATCCCGTAGAAGGCGGTGCGCTGGGGTTCGGTGGAGCGAGGCCGGATGATAGAATGGGCTCCGATGAACCCGTAAGTAAGGACGCCGCTGTAGCTGCTGCGGCAACACTGGGGGGAATGAGATAAGGAGGGAAAAGAAAGGAAATGGCATTATGCCCACCTGAGTAATGTGCCCAAAACATCGATGCTACTGGAAGAAATAGATGGAACACGATTTTCTGTTGCTGGAGGCGATGTATCAGCGAGTTGATCTTGCTGAGGAGAATCGATGTTTTCGTTGACAATCGGTATAGTCACATCTGTTTGAGTGGATTCCTCTGATGGCGACTCCGAGCCTGAAAGCGGCGGAGACTCCAGCTCGGGTGGCGAAGGGACTATTATTGGATCGGTTGCTACGGTAGACGACGGACGAGATGAAGTCGATCTAGGTCGAAGGAGGGCTGAGAGTCGATTTCGAGAACGAGTTCTGGTTTGGTCAGATCCCACTGCAAGGCCAGACGGAGCGCGCGCAATCAAGTTAGATGTATTATTATCGAGAAGAGGGGTAGCCGCGCGGGATACGTCTGTGGTGTGGACAATGCCCTGGACGACGACCAGAGTTCCTGGGGGTGGAAAATGCCGGGGTTGTGGGGAAGGCTGTTGAGTACTAGGAAGCGCAGACGGTTCATTTCCTTCCCAATTATGAACAGGTGTTGGTTCACTGGGAATATCAGCTCTATGGTCTTCTGTGGGGCTGTTATCGACGAGTTGAGGTTCTGAAGCTGCCTCGGTGGCGGCGTGCGAAGGCTCAACAATGGATGGCACAGTGCCCGGGTGTAGGTTGGTCAGGTTGGGTGGTTGTGGCGAAGCTTGGTCCAGATTGGGAAGAGTGGCGTCACTGTACACCTCTTCTTCTTCAGGCACGCTCATTTCTCGTTGTTTTCCCTTGTCTGTTGGACGGGGATCCAAAGTAGAGGGTCCAGCAGTAGAAACATCGGATGAAGATGTTGAAGGAGGTTCGGCAAGGGTTGGGGTAGAGCTCGACGGGGCAGCTGACCAGCGTCTTGAGTTCCGCCACGAACGTCCCATATCTCCTGAATTGGAGGCAACGCTGTTGACCCGCCTGCTAGGTTTGACGAGTTTGAGGATGCTTTTGCGAAACGATGATCGCCGGGATCTCGGGTGGGTTGGAACATCTGGGACGACATCCGAGGAATCAGGGGGAAGATCAGTACTGGCACCAGCGACAGCGTTGGGTGTTGCGGAGTGCGTGGGACGTGCAGGAGGTAGCGGCGAATCTTGGTATCTGGAGTTGCTCTGACCCATGGAGGTGGCGGTGGTGATACAGCAGAATTAGAATTATTTTATGGATACGAAGGATTATGGAGCCGGTGTTGGAAAACCTTGGGTCCACTGTTGTTGACGATGAGTAAAGGCACTTCAGTCACACCATGTCACAATTGCTCTGGAAGCGCCGAAAACGGAATCTCACACTGCCATGAACTCAATCAGCGCTGCATCTAGGGGTCTTGCGAGCATCAAGGCAACGAGAAAGGGAAAGGACTTGGCCGTCGACGATGCTATAAACCAGCTCTCTTCCATTCCAATATTGCTCGTAAGATTGGAATTCTTCTAAAAATTTGCTGACCTGGATTGTTCTTGTTCATAGGAATTACCTGCGGCTTCTGCAGCCACTTTCACAAGGCTAGCTGAACTCCTTCGAGTACGATTATTACCACTGTATTATGCTTCTCTTCCCCTTGCTCTGGATTACGCTGTTGCCGTCATTCAATTTATCCATCTCAACAAAGTGATCCCTGCATTAACCACTGGAAATGCGATACACGAATGGGAAAGCCTTCTGTCCTCCTTGTTTTCTGGCATCCTTGTAGGTTTTCATTAACACCCACTTCAAAACTTTGCGATGCTGAAGCGCTCGGGATAATTAGGACTTTCTCGATGAAAAGTCTAATAGTATGTTGTCTTGAGGAAAGTTGCTCTTTCAACTCTCAACTCATCCCGCACAAGCCAAGCACCGTGAAATCATTGCATCTGTGTTGCATCCTGTCCTCTGCCCCATTTATTTTGACCAGCCACCTGGATCTCTGTTCTCCAAGTTCTCCGGCGACCTGTTATCAGTGGTCGGTCCCAGCTCACAATTCTTGTCATATATGCGTGCCTTATCACTTCATATCAAAGGTATACCAACTCCTGATGGCAACTATCGAATGCAAGGGGCGAAGTGCGACCAAACTCCGAGATCATGATATTGGAAGGTTCGAACACATTCACCTCATGCTTTTTTACTTATTGAATATTTTGCGCCACATAGTAAATGCCTCGGTCTCACGATTTCTCAGACGAAAGGTGGGTTCCGCATCATTCAATATCTTTTTCGGAAACTAACCCTATGGCTTGGTTTGTTTGTAGATTTTCTGGCATTGGAATCTCTCCTTGACTTATTTGGATCCATCGTACCTTTGATGAAAGGCGGTCGCGAGAAGCGATCCCATTATATTCGAGAAGTTTTCGATCCTTCAATCTTTAAATGCAGTGATTTGGTAATAGAACATCTGGAGCACATGTCCAACCCAGATTGGAGCATAACCTCCATGAAGATCATCAAAACTTTGGCCGATTCAGACCTATCGTTGTAGGTCAATGCACTATTTTGAATTTCTTGACGACAGCATGACGATTTAACAGTCCCCAGCCATTTGACGCAACTTCTCTCATTCTCCACGGCGAGCCATTTAACGCGTCCTTCTCCTTTTATGTTGACAAAACGAGATTTACCGCAAACCTTGAGAAGGTAAAGTTTTTTTTCTTGCCTGCGACTAAACTGTATAATAACTACGTATCCAGGATGGAGAAGTGGAGACTCTATGCATACTTTTTACTACTGTGCTTGAAATCGCGGTCTCTGCCACGAACAACGACGAGGTGCAAGTAACCGTCCACCTCACAAGTCCACCAACGCTCGGAGGTGCTGTAATTTCCACCATCTCTACAGGGAACGTTTCTGTGTCTTGGAAAGTAAAAAAGATACTCGTGCGTCGATTCGGGAAGGCTTTGAAGACTCGTAACTTGGTGAGTGTTTTCTGCCCATCGACTGCCAGGTCACTCCTCTGATGGCTGGTTACATTGAAGAGTATTGGACACCCGGCAAGCAAGAAGTTATCAAAGACGAAAGAAATAGCTCTTGACTTCGATCCCAAGGGGAAAGATCACATGGCGCTGAAACAGGTAAACTTTCTTCATTTCCCATGCTCTTTTCGCTAACCCGCACCGCCATATCAGGAAAGGGTTCAGAGCCTATCTCAACGTAAGCTTTTAACCTGGAACTACGCATATACCCTGACACACATGTCGTAGTCTGGACTCAGGGCAATTCTCCCCGAGTCACGAATTCTGGCACCCTAACCTCCCCGCTCGTTCCGCTGCCTATCAAGAAGTCTTTTTCGACACTTCCGATAAAAGCAGCAAATTTCGGTTCTCGCGAGTTGTCGATTGCTCCGGAATCGCCCAAACCTACGGTATTTCTCGATGGCAAGGGAAACCTTGGTCACAACCAACCTTCTGGCCAGCAGGAGTATCAAAATGATTTCCCCAATTCAGGTGAAAAGCGTATAGAGAACGTTGAAAGCGAGCCCAATTATCGAAATGCCGTAGTGGCTAACAATGATGACGGCGATGACGAAATTCCTCGTTTCAAGGCAAAGGCTACACAAGCTAGGAAAAAGGCCATAGTTATATCCGATGATGAAGGGGCAGACAAAGGTGTTGGGGGTTCTCTTCGTTTCAGCGCTGACTAAACCCTCATCTTCAATTTCTTGCAGAAAAGGAAAAACGCCCGCAGCAAACAAAAATTCGACAACAAGTTCAAGCGACTACACCCGAACATCTTTCCCCATTTCCATTCAATGATTTGCACCGAGATGTCAAAAATCAAGTCGCCGAAGAAGTCCCTCAAAAGAAGCAACAAGGAAGACATAGAAACTTGGAAAGCAAGCTTAATGACCACCTTCCAGAGGAAGGGCTGAAACCCTCGAAAAAAAGGCCAGTATGGGACCTCGAAGATGACGATGAATGGCGCGACAACGAAGAACGACCCGCGAAACGTGAACGGCAGGAGCCCGCTGTGGTGGGCCCAAAAAGCGCTCGGACTTACCAAGCAAAGAGATACGGAAGAAAAGGACGGAACTCCTCTCCCGCACTCTCGGTCGCACATACCGTCGATTTTGACGAAGTTCCAGGACCCAAGCAAGAAGTTACTCTACCGCCTCCACCCAAACCCCGCGCGTCAGTTATGAAACCCAAGGCCGGGAAGTCAGCCCCAACGCCAAAGCCGGCTCCCGTAAAGAAGGCGGACGAAAAGAAACGGGAGAACCATCCCAGAATGGCAAAAGAAATGGCGAGTCGAAAGATACACGGAGACCCTGACATTACTCTTGTCAATCCAGGTGACGTTGTACTCGATTCGGTGTGTTTTCCTTGTCATGTTTTGCGGAAAGTACGACCATTTATGTTGGATAGCAGAACGTCATCGTCAAAGGAACTGATACAAAGAAGACTCGCGGAGCAAAGAGGGCTATTGCAGAGCAAACTGGCAATAAAATCGAGCCAGTCATTGGACGTACCTCAAAACAACAACCTCAGAAGCCTATAAAGGCTCCCTGGGAAGACGAACATTTCATCGAAATGATCAAGCAATCCTCTGATCCTGTATTTCCAGTCGAAACTTGGATCAAAAATTCGTCAGAGAGAACGAGTGATAGTGCAATTCCTCCTGATGACCAAGAACCACCTTTCGTCGTGAGGAAAGAGCACGAGGTATTTTCTGAAGATCGTTATTTCGACGCTATTGAACCTACCAAGGTATTCATTCGTCTTTGCTTGACTCAGCGGGTTTTTTTTACCGACTCCTGAATTAGCTGGGTTCGGGCTCCTCCGAGAATGACTATGAAACTCAAGAAGTTATCATGGTCGACCTGACCCTCGATGACTCACCGCCACCACCACGCAAGGCGAATTCCAATGCAGCAAAACGTTCTGATGAAAAGAATCGCAAAGCTCTGTCGGTCCAAGTGCTTCCAGAAGCCGAACGGATGGAAGAGGAGTTCACCCCGGCTGTGGTCCAGGTTTCTACGCCTGTCTCAAAGGAAAAGGCTGTCGTGCATCGATCAGAAGCCAAAGTCGCACTCGCGTCTGCTGCTCCCAGTGTCAGAGTTGGAGAAATGGCTCCCAAATCATCGATGTTCAACCTGAGCCCTCCGACCAAGAAGGTTGAAAGAATGATTATTCCCCCGTCACCGATGCCTGTTGAAAATAAACTACGTGAAGGACCTACTGTCAAATTTGCATCTCCTCTTAAACCAGATGCCTCTTTCAACAACGGGAATAATTTCAGAGAGGGGGTTCCCCGACCCCGAAATAACTCCTCAGGGCAGGAATTCATACGCAAAAAAGGTCGACTAGGACATGCATCTGTTCCTACCGGAAAGCAACGTAGCAGAAACATGGTGCCGGAATTCGAGATCGAAGAAGACCCCATGGACAGGATTGTGGAGGTGCGAATTGAAATGCACCGTCTGCTTGATGAATGACATTGACCAATTTGACGACACACAGGTCCTGAATGACATAAACGAGGTAGGTGAAATGGTCTTGTCGTATCCCGTCACTGTTGCACACCGTTTTAGGCCATCGTCCATAAGATTACGCGTCGCTTCGATGCAGTGACGGAAAACCTCCATCTGGGCCAACGGATCATCCTCGAAGGTACCGCAAGCACCCTTCAGGAGATGTGTCACCAGAGGTTTCTTCACTTGATTTCACTGCCTTGAAATTTGTTGCCACCTAACTGTTTCTCCGTCCAGCGTCCGGCACTTCAATGGCATGGTTGATCTAGAAGAAGTATATACTTCTCAGTGTATCAAAATTGACCAGGCCTTCAACGACTTCAAAAAAACTGGCGAACAACTCTCTCAGTGCTTCAAGGATGCGACTGTCGATGTCAGTCGTCGAAGCCTTGCCAAGAAATTCCCGGCGACGCTTTGTGGAAAGACGCCGGCCGTTATCTTGAACCCTACTCTCAGGCTTTAATGACATTCGGACATCTCTCTGGTGCTTTGTGGTTTGTGGTGGATCGGTCTTGAAATTCTTTCCTCTACTTGGTTCTATTCAACAATCTGGATTGGACCCAAATTGGACTCACTGGCGTTGGTTTCGCATTCTCATGTTCACTGTTGATGTCTGAGCTGCGCTGCTTCTTTTACTTCAAGCAAATTTCTCTTGCTTTCCCATGCGTGTATATGTACTCATTGGACCTATTGCTATAATTATTATGCTTTTATTATTAATGGAAAGAAATTGAACAAGAGAAAGGTTATATAGGGATATATTCTACCTTCGACGAAGAACCCCGAAGGCTTAACGGACCCAGGGAACGGAGTCCGGAATGGATGATGTGTTGAGATCATTTTGGGAGTCAATTTTGTATGTCGACCACGTTCTTCCGACGCGTTCAACACGTTCCTCTATGCTTCCCTCGAGCCACTCATTGTAAGGATGCACATGCAGCACGGTTACACGACGCGTATGTGCATCCTGGAATACCCAATCATATGACCAAAAGAAGGCTCACGCAGACGAATACATGTGCTCAGCCGTCTCAAGTTGCTCAAGACCCGGAATGTGACACATCAAGGCAGTACAAAACCGCCTATTCCCGTAATCCGGACCCACATCTTCTCCCGTCCTCCTCAATCTTATCCAAAAGATCACCACTCCTCAAATATCTGAATTATGCTACCATGTCCACCACCGCTGCTCCTGCTGGTGATGCAGATCAATACCGTCTCCCTACTAATGTAAAACCCACCCATTACGACGTCACCATCAAGACCGACCTCGAGAAGCTTAGGTTCCAAGGCTTTGTCAAAATCAAGTGGGTATTCTACTGTACCTTGCATAAGATTCAACCTCACATCTTTGAAGCCTTGATATCAAGGAGGACGTCTCGAGGATCGTGCTTAACACTTCCAACCTGGACCTCGGGAAAGCGTGAGACTTGAACCCCCATTGCAGATCATTTTAAATCGTCTGAGTATACTTTCTCTCAGAACTGTTTATTCCGATGCATTGAAGTCGGAACAAGTCACCACGGCCACTGCTTTCGATAAAGTCCAAGAGCGCACCACCTACCAGTTGACTGACGGCCTCCCAGCCGGATCGAAGGCCGAGCTGAAGGTCTTCTTCGAAGGAGAACTCACTGGGAATATGTTGGGATACTACAAAGCGTCTTGGGAACATGAGGGAAAGACAAAGTACTACGCACTTACGCAATTTGAGGTATGAGGCCGGGTCATCAGAATTTTTCTTCTAATCCATGACTTCCTCTGCACAAAGCCCACTGCTGCGAGACGCGCTTTCCCTTGCTGGGATGAACCACTTCTCAAGGCCACCTTTGCCGTCACCTTGATATCTCGCGCAGACACTGTTAATTTGAGTAACATGCCCGCAATCTCTGAAGACATCATTGAAGCAGGTGTGAACACTCCAGCCGATCTCTCCGAGATCCTCGCGGGTACTCAGAACGAAGAATGGAAAATCAGCAAGTTCGAGACGACCCCACCAATGTCGTCTTACATCGTCGCGTTTGCCAATGGGCACTTTGAATTTTTGGAGACATCGGTTGTTATGCCATTGAGCGGAAAGACGGTACCACTTCGCATATACAGTGAGACACCATTATATGCGAATTGCTGAATTTATTTGAACTGATCTGGGCACCTCAGCGACCGCAGACGTCATCCACCAGGCCCAATTCGCTCTCGACGTCAAGGCCGCCGTGCTGCCCCTCTACGAAAAGGTCTTCGATGTTGAATACCCCCTTCCCAAACTCGACACCCTCGTGGTAAGTAAAATCTCCGTCTTCTTAGCCTTCTAGCTGGCTGATATTCCTTCCAGGCTAGTGATTTCGACGCAGAAGCTATGGAGAACTGGGGTCTAATCACAGGTCGTACGAGCGCTTTCTTGCTCGACCCTGAACGTGCGGATCAGCAAGCCAAGAAATATATTGCTTCCGTTCAAAGCCACGAAGTCGCCCACATGTGGTACGTAGTTTTGATAATAAAAAGCGATCTTGATGCAGCAACTCACGACATAACTGTGTGCTAGGTTCGGTAACATCACGACCATGGAGTGGTGGAACTATCTGTATCTCAACGAAGGTATGCCAACCCTGTATTTAGATTTATAAATTTACTGGAATTCTCGTAGGATTTGCCACACTCGTAAGTTGATCGTTCCTCTCGGTGACCTGAGACTTACAGGATTTCTATCTCAGATGGGTGAAGTTATCATCCCAGGTATGCAGATTTTCTGTGTTCTTGGGTACCTCCGACCTTTTGGTTTTTAGACAAGCAAGTGGCCATTACCTCCCCCTGAAATATCAAAGGCTTACCCTTCCTCGTCGCAGAGTTTTCCCAGAATGGAGGGTTACATCCGAGTTCATCACCGAGCATCTTGCCCGAGCGATGTCCCTTGATTCCAAGCTCTCTTCTCATCCTATCGAAGTTGACTGCCCTGATGCGAACCATATCAACCAAGTCTGTATTTTTCTTGGATTCATATTTAATTTCTGAACCAAAAGATGTGAAGATCTTCGACGCCTTGTCCTATTCAAAAGCTGCATCTGGTAAGATCGCCTGCACCTTTTTTCCTTTGGAAATTCTTGACACCTAACATGTTCTAGTTCTGCGCATGCTCTCGAGCTATGTTGGGGAAGAAAAATTCCTCAAGGGTGTCTCTCTTTATCTCAAGAAGAAGTTGTTCGCAAACAGCGTTACGCACGACCTTTGGGAAGGCATTAGCACTGCCACAGGCATCAACATCACAGAGCTCATGGAGGACTGGATTACAAAGATCGGGTATCCCGTTCTGACCGTAACTGAAAACGCCAAGGGTATTACGGTCCGTCAGGATCGGTTCCTGGAGACGGGTGCTGCTGAGCCAAAGGATAACGAGACGATCTGGTGCGTTTTGATTCGAACTGTGGTGATAGGAGTGCTAATTTAAAAAAAAAATTCATAGGAATATTCCTTTGAGTATTCTTTCGGTAAAAGATGGACAGGCTGTTGTTGATAAGAGTGCCATCTTCAAGAACGAGAGAAATTCTTTCCCCTCGACACCAGCAAGCCATTCAAGTTGAATGCGGGAACCGCGGGAGTTTGTAAGTGCATCAATACATCAGACCTTGATTCTTTTTTTTTTTTTTTTTTTTTTTTTTTTTTTGGCTATCTTGACATATTGAAATTCTTCGACTTCAGATCGTGTCCTTTACTCGCCCGAGCGCCTGGCGCTTATTGCCGCAGAAGCGGCCAAGGAAAATTCCGTGTTCTCTTTGGATGACAAGATGGGTCTGGTTTATGATTCGCTGGCCCTTTCCAAGGCCGGCCTCTCTAAATTGAGCAGCTCTTTGACCCTCGTTGACTTGTGGAAAAACGAGAAGGAGTGTCAGTACCCTTCCCGACTGGCTGTTCTTTTGATCGAGCTGAACATTTTCTTCTGCGTAGATTTGGTCTGGGGAGCTATTGGCAACAGTGTCGATGGATTAGTTTCCACCTGGTGGGAATACCCTGAGATTGTGGATAAACTAAATAGCTTCAGACGTGTAAGCTCGAAACATGCATACACAGACGGGGCAATTTATAATTTGTATCTTTGCAGTCGCTCTTTGTTCCATTGGTGGAGAAGCTAGGATATGAGTATCCTGCAAAAGAACCACAGGACACGACCCTTTTGCGTACGCTTGCAGTCAAACAAGCGGCTGATGGAGGAGATGAAGGGTAGGTCCCTTTGGATCCAAGATGGGGATTTCAAAGCTTACCTTTTGCTTTGTTCAGGGTGATCAAGGAATTGAAGAGCCGATTCCAGTATTTCAAGGAGACTGGGGATGATTCGAAAATTCCCGCTGACTTGCAACGCACGATTTATGGTGTGGTTCGTAGATTTTTTATTCATTTCTGGTGCGGCCATGTGATGGGATGACTGCAGGCTGTCAAGTATGGTGGACGCGAAGAGTATAACAAGATAGTGGAGATCCACGACAAGCCCAAGACGCCATCGGAGAAGATTTCGGCAATGTGGGTAATGCCCATAGCATAAGTAGCCAAAAGACTAAACATCATTGGGATAGTCGCGCGATGGGCGCCACTGAGGATTCAGCGCTGCTTGATGAAACGACCAAGTTTATCACGAACAAGGCGCGGGATCAGGATATCATTTACTTCTTTGGGGCGCTGGAAGGGAATTTTAAAGCGCGGAGAAAGTTGACGAAATACTTCCTGGATGAATATGACGTGGTGGGTTCTACTGTGATATGCATGTAGACGAGGGGATTCTAACAAGATGTCTAGTTTGTGAAGCGTTTCGAAGGGAACTGTACGCTTGGGTACCTTGTCAAGGTGAGCGGTCCGAGAGAAGAAATGAGAAAAGGTTAACGGGTGTATACAGTACGGAACGGAGTTTTACTCGAGCAAGGCGGACTATACGGCGATTGAGGCGTGGTTTAAGGTGAGAAGCAATGTTAGTAGACAGACAGCTTGGAATTGACTGGTTAAATTAGAACAAAGACACGTCCAAGTATAACCAGTCTCTGGCACAGGCGCTGGACAGCATCCGGGCCCGAAGTGACTATGTGGAGGTAAGTGTTCCGATCTGTATTTTAGGGTCGATTAAGAAAGAAAATTTCACCAGCGATCCACGGACGATCTGAGGGGATGGCTGGAGCAAAGGAGCTTACATCAGCAATAGTTATGTAGAAAGTGATTGTGATAAGTTGTACGCGTTTCATTAGATATGCCAGCATTTGATCCAGTCCGCGATGCTGTCCTCAATTCCCCTGTCGAGTCTCGTAGACCAACCAGTCTCTCTGCCCTTCTCAATCCACAAACAGACTTTAACTACGATTCCCCCCGCCCCTCCTCCTCGGGCTCACTTCCAACCGCGTCTCCCATGGCAGCACCTTCCACCCTCCCTTACAATCCCACCAAGCGCGTAACCAAGCCAGAATCCGTCCTGATCCCACTGACACCAGCCGAGATCGAACACTACAGGAACTTTCGCGGAGAGGGTGTCGCGCGTCTCACGGCCAAGAGGAAACGCGCTGCGAGCGACGAGCCAGACCCTGTCGACTCTCGCCCGTCGAAACGACACACAAGCGATGTTGGAGTCGTCGTTGAGCATTGTACTGTATTTGTTTCCCGTCTATCCTCATTTGCTAACCCATGATTTGCAGACAATTCCCGGCCGGATGTTGGTGTGGTTCAACGGCTCGAATCGCCCATTATCGGCCTCAAAAACTTTAACAACTGGGTCAAATCCGTCCTCATCACCCGTTTTGGCCACCCCGCACTTGCCAAAAGCGCTGTCACAGGCCCCTCCGGCTCACGGATGCGCGTCGCCAGAGGAAAGGTTCTCGATCTGGGATGCGGGAAAGGGGGTGATATGACAAAGTGGTCAAAGGCTAATGTCAAAGAATTTTTTGGAGCAGGTCAGTTAGGCCTTGTCAGCCTGTAAATTCATCTTCTTGACCTATCCCTTCTAGATATCGCGGCTATATCCATAAATCAGGCCCGAAATCGCTGGGAAGGGCTACGGGGTCCACGTTTCGATGCCACTTTTGCCGCCCTGGATTGTTATACCCAACCCGTCTCAAAAGCCTTTCCACCAGCAAAACTTGTCCAACCCTTTGATGTCGTCTCCATGCAGTTTTGCATGCACTATGCTTTCGAAACAGTTCAAAAAGCACGGTGTATGCTTGACAACGTCAGTCGTTATTTACGCTCTGGTGGTATATTTATTGGGACAATACCAAACGCCGACTTACTCATGTACGTTGACCTCCCTCACGGTTATTTTGTGCTCGTTCATGATTTCCCCGTGTTTTAGGGAGAATCTAGACAACATTCCCACTAATGCTGAGGAATTGTCTTTTGGTAACTCAGTGTATAAGATAACCTTTGACAATCGCGAGCGCCCAGTTTTTGGACACAAATATTGGTTCTTCCTGCAAGATGCTGTGGAAAACGTCCCAGAGTACGTCGTGCGGTGGGATAATTTTGTGCAGTACGTTTTTGATCCTCCACCCCTCGTTTTTTTTTTGCCTTCCTTTTCTATCACTGGACTCTTTTTTTTTGTGCCCTATCGCCCGTGTTGGCCAGTTTATTTCTGTAGTACCGACAATCGCATGGCACAACATCCGTTCGCACCGGACGCTTCTTTGCCTCTCACGCTTTATGAACTTATTTGAGTTTTGCATCATGCTGTCGTGCATCACCAGCCCGTCGCGTGCTCGAGCTCAATCAATTTTCTAATAACCGCTAAACATATACCCTTCTCGGTCCGTTGTCTGTGTTTTGTAAGCGGTTCCCGGGAAATAAAGTTAACGCTAGGCTACACAATTTAACCTTCACTTTCACTTGTCTTCATCCCTTCGTAGTCAGCCAACGTCGTCAACCAGAGTTTCGTGCTTACTCTTTTCCGTTTTTAATTTTAGGATGGCCTCGGAATATGGACTCTCACCTATATACAAGGAAGAATTTCACCAGGTGTTTGAGGAGCACCAAGAGCATCCGGAGTTTAAGCCACTTTTGGAACGGATGAAGGTCGTGGATTCGGATGGAGCGAGTGCGATGGATGAGGATCAATGGGAGGCTGCCAGTGCGTTGTTGTTTTATTTTTATTGTCTTTATTTTTTGTGTTGGACCTCAAATGCTAACGCAAACCTTTTCCTTTTTTCTCTCGTTTTCAGATATTTATATTGCATTTGCTTTCGAGAAGCGCTAATGATTGACAACATTTCCAACCTTCCTTTCGTTCTTCGTGTACAATTCTTTTCAAACGTCATCCTTAGTACGATTCAATACCTAATTTATATATACGAGTTCCTACAACTACCTTATGCCATGATCGGCTTTTTGAAACTATTATCTATGTACAGTATTATGTATACCTCTGTTTTCGCTAGGCTTAGAAATGGTCGTTGCCAAAGGTCTCTGACGATACTCATTAAAGTTTGTTTCTGTCCACGAAGAGCCCAAATCGTAAGGGAAAGACAAAAATAAAATATCATATCCATATCCAAGTAGCAGAAGAGGCACGAAAGTAAAGTAAGAAATAAACGCAAACGTCAAATTGTCCGCACAAAAGTCACATACTATTATCATTGTATTTAGACCCCACTGCATCGCCCAATCATCCCTCCATCATTCGTGCGGTCTCGTAGTAAGCACAGGTGGTTTGATGAATTGTCGTCGTAGCAGGTAGTTATAATCACATCAACCAGAGACGAGAGAATAATTCGTAGATATACAAAGAAGGAAATATAGAGATGGAATTGAATGCCGTATATTTAAAAAGCGGATCGAGGCGTTAAAAAAAGGCATAATGCAGAGCAGGGTGAAACAAGGTAGGGACGAGCAGTTTATTCTTGACCGAACCCAACGGTTTCCCTGGGGAAAAAAATCAAATGAGCTTCAAACTTTCGAAGCAGAGAAAAATAAAATAAACCGCACTCGACAGCCAATGTTAGCTTGTGTTCCAAGCTTGCGTAATCCTTATACGGCGGTAGATCAATGCGGTTGAAACATGTATGACTCTTGGGTAGCTGTGAGGGGTCGCCTGATTTCTCGATGGTGAACCGCCTGGGGCCGTCAGAGCCTTGAAGGTCCTTGAAGCCGTTGACAGGAATACGCGAAGTACCTGTCGCGAATTGCAGGAGACGCGACTTGCGCTCGGGAGGCCAGCTCCGGACGCACTTCCAGAACCATTGGATAACCTCGTCGTTCATTTCGTACCCTCGGTAATCTGTGAACTTCGTCCAATCGTCACTGTAATGACACGCGTCGTCAGAACAATGGCATACAGCCAGGTCAGGAAAGACAACGTACACATCGATTTCAGACATGCCACCGATGAGGAGCTCAAGTTCTCGCTCATCAAACACGGTGATGAGATCTTGAGGGATAAGCTCGCTGAAACCCGACATGAACGCCTCGAATTGTTCCTTCACCCGTTTGGAGATACGGTACTCGACAACAGCCTCCACGTATTCCCTCTTGTTATCCTGGGTAACAGGGACATCAGCACCGCCAGGTTTGAGCTCAATCGTGACCATCTCGCCAAATCGTTCTTCAGTTGTCGTGAAGGTTTCGTCGATGATGTCAGTGATGTCGTTTTCCCTGTTGGAATGCAATTAATAAACACCCGCCACATGGCCGAGGCCGTAAATGAAGAACATACAGCATCCAAGTCATCCCACGATGCAGCTCGGCATCGACACTCTCCAGATCAGATAGAGTCACCTTTTTCTTCAAAATCATTTTGTAGAAGCTGACAATGAAATAGGCATCAAGGAATCGGCGATGGAAAATTCCGAGACCCAAGCATCGCCCAATAAACTTGAAGTAGTTCAAATGTTCAGGGTTGACACCGGAGGCTGGGTTAATCTGCAGGGTATAATTGTCGTGTGCAGAATACTCAAAGAGACAGTAGAATGGGTTGAACATTTCGTGAGACAGCAGGAAGAAAAATTCTCTGCCAAAAAAGGATTAAAGCATTGATAGGTTGAATGTTATAAGATAGTGCAAACCTTGATAGACCACCGTAATCCAGACCATCCTCACCATCGAACTTGATCATCAATCGTTTCTTAAGGTCATTAGGCGTCTGTCGCATAATCTCCGCGTAGCTGTCCTCAAATATATGGTTTCGCCTGATTTTAATCTGACAGTTACCCGGTTGTGCACGCATCGCTGGCTGACTCCTGAAGTAAATGAGTTTCCTCCTGAAGTCGCGCTTGTACTGCGGCACGCTCGAATCCAGAGTAGATGGCAACCGCGGATCATCCCAAGTGGTGGTTTTGGTATTATGATCGACAAAGTACACCCGAGCGGTTGATGTAAGACGCATCTCCCATCCAGATGGCAGGGGTCCGAGTTGGGAAATGGTCTGGGGTTGGAGGCCAGATCCCTGGCCGTTGGGACCCATCACCCGGATAATCGTTTGTCGGCGTGGGTCCACCCATGTTGTCGTTCTGGTATTGTGATCCACATAATAAGGGCGACCCTCAGGCGTATATCGTTCCTCCCATCCATTCGGCAGACTTCCTGTTCCGGCAGTCGTAGCCGTACTAGTCGAAATCGCTGCAGGTGTTTCTGGCTGCGGGACTGGTGTTGTTGAAGCCGGGGTCGGAACATTGCTCGAGCGGTATGCCGGATTGTTCGCTTCAAGAAGATCGTCTGCCAGGATACGCCGGGAGTGTTGGTCACGAGCTGCGTTAGTTTCACTGTCCTGGGTCGAGTTATTTACTGCAGCACTGGCCGAAGGTCGATTCCATGTAGTTGTACGAGTATTGTGATCAACATAGTAAGTCCTTCCGAGTGGATCGATACGTCTCTCCCAACCGGGTGGCAGGGGTCCATATTGATCAACATTAGGGTTGAAATTGCGCATCTGCGCGTTTTGCTGATGGCCAGCTTGTGTGGGCGCTGAAGTCCCTTGCGGGGCAGGAGCAGCAGTCGTTGCAGGTGCTGGGGCAGTAGCAGCACCGGCTGAATTTGCACTGGAAGCGCCGGTGCTGATAGGCCGCGAAGAGGAATTAACAGATATCGACGGCTGCTGATCTTCGGCGGTGGTTGCTGGAGAAGTCACACTTGATACTGGATTGGTCAACGGGGCTGTGGCCTCCGTAGTAGTGGCGTGGGAACTACTTGATCTCGAAAGCGCAGTGGTAGTAGTTGAGGTGTTTAAAGTTAAGTTAGATGTGCTTGCTGAAGGAGAATTAGCGCCTAGACCCATTTCAGATAAGGCTGTGGCGATTCCGGAGGCTTGGGATGGTCCAGGATTCGATATGGGCTGGGTAATGTTGGTGGAAAGGTACATGATAAGCTTCCCGTGAACAACCAGATTATCGTTGGATTTTTTGAGGTCTAAAGTCAGCATTTCTGTGGAGACGAGTTTGATCAGTTGCTTATCAATGGCTGCGCGCACCGGGCAAAATGACGGAACAGACCGTGGCCACCCAACTCAAGGTCCAGCACGTCGCTGACCCTCACATTGACCACCCCCAAAAAACCCTGGTCCTTTCGTTTGAACTTGCGTTGGTCGAATATCTGAACAGCGACGACTGAAGAATCTTTGACGGTTCTAGGGGAGGTGATGACTCGATCAGCGTTGCGACGATGTAAGCTCACAACAACTACTCACATATCAAAACTTTCATTCCAGTAAGGGTTTAGAGTCTTCTTTATCACACCTGTGGTGCTAGTCTGTTCGCCATCGACTGTGATGACTGCAAAAGGATCAGGCAGACGGAACACGTCCCGCTTGGATAATCCATCAGCTGCGACAACTATGGGGTTGAAAGACGTCAGTAAGCCATAAAAAATAGTAGAAACATTAGGGAAACAAGGGAGAAACAAACCTGTTACTCTGATCTTCTTCGTCCTACGAAATGGTCCAGCTCGTGAAACAGAGTTACGTGAGGAGAAGTGCTTACAGTGGACCAGGAACTGCAGTCATGGTCTGCGTCAGTATTAGACGTGCCTAATTTGCGTGGATACGTGGAGTGAGAACCAGAGAAAACGGAGGCGATAGAGCGCAGAGGAAAATGGTTGACGACGGAGACGGAGACAGGAGAGCATCCCTGAGCAAGCTGCCTACATGGTCACATCACATGTCACAATTTACAAATGCACTTCACTCCGTTACTAACGCTCTTGGACTCGGAACGCTTGCGAGAATCGTTTCGCAGATCTTTAAACCTTGAAATAACTAGTACTAAGTACTAAGGACAAAAGATCATTCGAAATGCCCTTCTTCGAGTCTTCGCCGTCTACGGATTAAAGTCCTTCCAAGCCTCCGAGTTGGGCACGCACGCAAAACACAGCACATCTCTCGATGCTCTTCAGTGTGATATCAAATCACCCATTTCATACCTGTCCTTCCACCTACTGTTCTTTGTGGAATCCCTCCACCTCCGTCGGCATTTGGAACCCTCATCGTCCGTACCACTGTCAAATCTGGGGTGTCCCAGAGGCTTGCTCCATCGGAGGTTCACTGCCACATACCCAAGCCCTTATAAGGGCCCGGCTGTACATTCACAAAAGTTTGTCGGGCTTGGGGGTTGCATGTTCTTCCGCAAGCAAGACTGGTTCGGTCGAAACCACCTGCCTTGACAGCGGCATCTGCAACAATACGTCCCTGACGTCCGATATGCCCGCAAACTCCCCATCCAAGGCTGCGAAGAAAAGGAGTCCCTTCTCTTTGTCAGTAAACTTATGCTACTTTGACAATTCGCAGGACGACGTCAACAAAATCACCACCGTATCAGGAAGGTTCGGCTCTAAGCCGGGATAACGCAGATGCGTCGACTTTATTGCGAGGACTGAGCAAGCTACTCATTTGTGTCACACCCTAACGTTCACTGATAGGATCCTACACGGAAAGTCATCCAATAACTTGTATTAAAACATTTGGATTCAAAATGATGAATAATAAATGACCGTACTTCAAGTATTTTATGTAGTGGTTATAAAGTCTAATTTGTCTCTATGAGCGCCTGTGCCAGTGCTTCGAGGCTGGAGTTGCTTGATTTAGCCTGGCGTCCATGGCTTCTTTTGGATTACATTCACACCTACATACTTAGTAATTACAGGCCAACTGCTTTATCCTCTTCCACGACTCCCTGAATATTTTCGTCTACAAATTGCGCTGATATTGGGGCTTTATGCACCATTGAAATGCCACCCACCGATACACCGATGAATACTGTGCGTGGATGCAGATAATAGTGGCCTTCAGCGACTCGGACTGATACCTCTTCTTAGGCCCACCAACATGCAGCAAATGCAGATGATTATCTCGCAAAGGGTTTACTTGTGCTCGCGGCTGAGGAGCATTACCAAGCAGCCGAAGCGTACATGGCCGCCATCGACCGCAGTCACGACGATTCAGTTTGTCTCTTTGGACCTCTTCTGCACATTTTATCTAACGTCATGGCGAATCCATTCTCTAGGCAAAACGAACTCTTAGGATGCTATACAATGAACATTGCAAGGCAGCGAAGGAGCTCCAGCGTAGGATTGATCAATTGAAAGCTGAAGGGAAGGATCCTTCATTGCCGCAGATACCTGAGCTCCCCAGGGCCGTTCCCCAAACACGTCACAATTCGAACGCGTATGCTGGGCCACATCGAGTAAACACGTCATCGCCGCAACCACTTCGACCCATGACAGACTCCCAGAATGCGGGAGATGAATCATTCATGCTTCTTGGTGGACAACGGGTATGTATTTCACGATTACGGTACCCATCGGCACAAAAATTGGCTGAAACATTCCCGTCTTCGTCAACTATAGTCAGATCCTGGAGACGCTTTCAATCAATTTTGGAATATCATGCAGGGGATGCTCGATAATCTTTCCCAACCTGTGGCCTTTGCGACCGTGCCTCTCGGAAACCCCGAAGCACCAAATGAATCACAAACGGATGTTAAATCAGAGGAACTTCGAAGAGACGGGGCTCTAAGCAGTGATACGGATGTAGACGAACCAATATTTTCCAAATTCACAAGAAAAATCGGCATAAGCCGCGAAGGCAGCAAGAGTGGGCGCTCAGACCGAAGTAGTCGCAATCTCGTCAGCAATTCTGTTCATCCGTCTTATGATAGCAATGATGGTGATTTTGAAGATTTCCTTGAAGAAGGTATGTCGATTTCCATGCCATTCTGCATTCTGAAACAGCTATTGCTTTTCCGTCGATCATTTAGGAGGTGACTTGTCGGGCTCATTCTGCTTGATCCCCTCCGGCGCCGAAACTTCACCCGCAGCTCTAAAAAAAGAAAACGACGCGCTGAAGGCGGAGGTAGCATCCATGAAGACTCGACTCGACGCAACGGAACGTATAATGAAGCTCCGAAAGGAGCAAGATCTGCAACTACGTGATAGTATCTTCATGGCTACTCGAGAGGTTAGAACATTTCCTATGTAGGTGGAAAAAAGGATGTTTTCTCACCCCGACCTCTTTTTTTGTGAATCACTTAGGCTCAGCGCGCCTTGGGAACATCGGCAATGCTTCAGAGGCCCGGCCCGCCTCTCGATTTCAGCAGTCTCAATATTAACGTCCCAGCAGTGCCAATACCTGGAATCACCACCGGCCGAGAGGCCCAGTATGCTCGGCGGGTAAAAGAGCTAGAGGACGAGTTAAGATTAATGAAGGTAGAAAACGAGAAGAATGTCAGTCCAGAGTTAGCTGCCTCTCTATGCACAGTCCTAAAACCCGACTGGTTTCTCACAGAAATTAATGATTGCAAAGTTCCGGGAACGTTGGGAAAAGCTGAAAGATTCAGCCAAGCGGAAAAAGGAGGCAAGAGCGGCCGCCGATGCCACGACTGGGGTTCGGGAACAAATAGTCGAAGAACCGGAAGCAGAAGAAGAACTTGACGAGGCACATACACGCGGTTGAATATTATTAACAGGTATGTCAATGTTTTCATTTTTCGTTAGCTAACTTGCTCACCGCTCACAACAGATTCTCACAGCGTGTTCCGCTTGCCACATATCTACACCCGATCATATCTATTTGTTCTCATAAAAATTCTACGCGCTGAACCCACGGACCGGCGGTGACTGTGACTAGTTGACTATCAAGCGCCTTGTACTTGTACTCGCCATCTCCATATCGGACAGCTGGAGTCATCACCTACATTCCCTTCAGAGTTTCCACAAGCCCTGGTCTCGTTCTCTGTTCCCGCCGTAGATGGATTCCAAATCATTATCATATATATGAAGGTAACAAAACTATCAAAATCTACCCAATGACCCCGTCGCAAAGTAACAGAAAGGTTCAACCTTGGGATTGGGCATACTTCACCTGCTCCTTCAGGAATCAGACTTCTTTATCTGAGATGGTGTAGTAATCACTATCCGACCATGTCGTTGTCAGAAGTATTACGGCTTGAGAGGTGACACAGGGATGTGAAAAAAGCGGTTTATGCGCGGGATATCGAGCACGATCTCTTCGGACGTTTGACAGATAACAATCGGCCCGTAAACGTCACGATAAACGCTGCACACTGGCACAAGCAGAGCATGAACATGGGAGATAAGAAGCTGTGCTCAAGAAGAGCTGAAAATCGTTGTGTTGCATTCGGATAATTTATTCAATATTGATTCTCGTCAAATTTGACATTTGGATCTCAAGATACAATTACCTGCGTGATCACGGTCAAGCGAAGAGCCCGAAGTCGACGATTCGCAAAGAACGAGAGAAAGTGTCGAAATCCGCTTCTACTTTTCCCATGTCTCGACTATTCACCACTCCGCCGTCAACAGCTTCAAGTGGGATGTTGAAAGTGACAACGAGGTCGATCCGCTTGGACTCGATTCGGAAGAGGGCCATCAAGATCTGGACTTTGTCTGGCGTAGTTTGGTTGAATTTTGGCACCATTTGATTGCCCCTGAGAACGATTGCGGGGAGGGTACTGTCTTGCTTGTCGTCTGGGATCGCTCCAACACTCTGCACCTCAGCGGAACGGGCCGAATTGTCATGCGCTAACGACTCGAAGTGAAATCTAGGATAGGCGATAAGGAAATCTCGATGGTTGTTATAACTGAAGGACACACCGGATTGCGTCATCCAAGTGAGAATGTTCAACCCTTTGGAGAATTTCGACGATTATGCTAATGTTGGAATGTGGGTATATAAACACCTCTTGTGTATCTGGAACTTGACGAATGTCACTATCGTATGTCATGAGTCAACAAAACCACAGATAGATTAATGCAACTCACGACGCATCAACGAGATCAGGGGCGGATTGTGCTGTGATGGCGCCTCCAAAAAGCTCGCGGAGAACAAACATTTCGCCTCTAAGGAGAACTTGAGCAGTTTAGGAAGAAATGAGAGGGTGTGAGTGTGGTTTAAAGAGCATTTCCTTCGAAGGTCATGACTCTGTCGGAGGTGGACTCGGAAGCTGCAAGCAGATTGCTAGTAGCTACAGATTGACTCGGGGAAATCACGTGCTAAAACCAACACGAGAACTGTTACGGACGCGTCGGTCACGCACAACAACTTGAACATCCTTGACGCGCTACCATGGATTCGAGACGGCGATCTGTCATGCAGCCCCTTGCAGACCCACTTGCCAATGCAAGGTCTGGAATTCCTGTTCCTGCAACAATCAAGAAACCCGCGCCAAATTTGCGACTATCACTCGCAGGACCTGCTCTGCGCGCCCCCATTCCAGCTGTGCCTGGAACGAACCCCCGACAATCGATGCTGAGATCGCAGAACGTGAATCCACTATTGCAGAGTACAAGCAAACCAAACTATGGGCGTACGCCATTATCAAAGTGTGTAATTTCTCCAACCTGTTGAAGGGACCCCCTAATATGTTCCCAGTTCTGTGCGAAGAGGTTCAATATGGGCTGGCGGTGCGACGATGGCTCCACCCTCCACTAGTCAAGCTCTGAAGGACAACCGACCCCTGCGAGACCGTCCATTTCAAGCAAAGATGCGTCAAGATGTCTATAATTATCTCAACGAGTCTGGATATGAAATCTCAATGCCTATGCTTACAAGTATGCAAGGAAAGGATTACCGAGCGATATTTGATACTCTCGTTTTAACACTGGACCCTTGCCATCCCTTGAAAGAAGGTGCTCGGTTCGAAGACGAGTTCATTCCAACCCTAAAAACTCTGCGATATCCTTTTGCCCACCAGCTCGATACGAAGTGGCTCGCAGCCGTCGCCAGCCCTCATTCGTGGCCATACCTCCTTGGTGTTCTCCACTGGATGGTGGAAGTCTGCAAAGTACCTCCTTGTGACTTGCACTTTAATAACATGCTTACTCTTCATTGGTAGATGCGCACTGAGTATTTATACAGCGGTCATCCCACAATTCAGGATCCCGCCCACGTTCCCGAGGAATTTGATGACCCATATGATCACAAAGCGCTTGCATTTCAATACCACGAAGAGACATACACACTTTGGCTCGACGGTCAGGATGATTTCGTTGAATGGAATCAAGTGATGGAAGAACGCTACAGTAGGTATCTTTTCCTCTTTTTTAACATATGCCCATAGCCAGAGCAGGTAGAAGGAACGAGCGTGTACAAACGGAACTGGATCAGCAGACTGCACGGCTGGAAAAAGCCAAGGGGGAGTACAAAAAACTCAAATCTACAGCTGTGAGCACCCTACACGATCATTAACTTCGTCAGCCTGACTTTTCCCATAGCCCAACGTCGAAGAACTGGAAAATCGTAGCCAACAGCTCAAAAGAGATGGCGAAAAATTCAAGGTTATTCTCGAAAGACACGAAACAAGAAGGCGTCGTCTAGAACAAAACATTGAAGATGAGAGGACAGAGTTGGCCAATGGGGGTGAATTTAACTGAAAAATCAGTCTGATATTGTACTCATTGATTGCTCAGGGGCTCTTTTGGAAAATCTACGAACGGAGTTGGATAGGCTCGGGGAAACCGTGAAATCTCAGAATCTATCACCCGAGGAAGTCATTCGGATGAACACCGACCGGGAAACGCTAACCAGGAATTTGGAAGACCTAAAACAAAAGATCGCAGAAACACATAAGGCTGTCCTTAGCCTAGAAATCAATGTCACGAATCGGGCTGCGGCCGTTGAAGAGGCGCTTGACACATACACAAACCTGCTCTCAGGGCTGGGACTTTACCCTACTCCACCAGAACCTTGGCAGGATATTGATCTCTCCTTGGAGCTTAACAGTGCATCTTCGAATCCACAACAGCTATTATTTGGATTAGACATCCGTAAGGTTATTCGACCTACTCTTAGCAGTGTGGCTGAAGCTAAACGCCTGGAACGGGCGGCATTCGAAAACGAGTCCGTGAAAGTCAACAATGAACTTGACCAGTTAACGACCGAGTGTAAGAATCTGGATTATGAACTTTGCGAGTTGGAGAAGAAGGCGACCAATCAGAACGAACAGGCTGATGACTTGCGAGACGTATGTTGCTATTTCTCTAAAATGACGTCCTTTCATCGTTTTAATTACCCGCTTTAGGCCGCACAGCAGGAAGCACAAGTATCAAGTGCAGAAGCGTCACGACTGGAGCGCGATTTGGCGCACGCCAGAACTGCTGCCATTGCAAACGGCCTGGGGGTCAAATCGCGGTTACAGGCTCTACAATTCAGGTTCAGTGACTTGCGGTCTACAGTCAAGGCATGGTAATCTGACATATACATGCTCACAGCTATAAGGAACAAATCGAGAAAGTATCACGGCTGAAAGAAGACACCGTCCGCGCTATATTGAAAAACAGCCAAGAAATTGCGATCTTCAAAGAAGAGGTTTCAAAACATTTGCAAGAATTGCGTAGCTTTACTGAAGCCGAATGATTGTTGCGCTTTCTTTCGTCTGTTCCTCATTATCCTGTATCTGTGTGTGTATTACTTAGTCCATGACGTTTCCTGTGAATCTATGCACGGAACGGGAGTGAATTGTCGCTCTAGGCCACATTTCCCATTCCATGTTGTCAACCTGAACCCGGTTCCACCACTAATTATAACTAAGAGGTTAAGGTATGGGAACGAGTGTCCGACTGAGGAGGACTTGAACCACCTGGTGCGGCCCGATGGGTCTTTGTTTGGATCTTGGGTCCTTATTTGGACCTGGCCGCAGCCTAATTATGACTTGCGTAAAGCTATACAACTGCCAGGATAATTCTGTTCGGACTCTCGGGCGGTGGGAGTGTACGACCGCCCTTACGTTCACGCCATCAATGTGCCAGATGGTGTAAATCGCGTTTTACCCATCATAAGACCTCTGACGCCGAGTCTTCGTGAGTGTTTCTTATCATTGTATTGCCTGTTGCAAACAATTAACGTTGTCAGAATAATCCAATGAAATAATACCTTTCCAAACTTCAGGACTCGGTAACCTCAGACCGCAAGCTCCAAATCTGGAAATCAGCGAGGATTGGTATTACATCTCGTTTTTACCAAGTTTTTACATTTCAAATTTTATGGACACTCGACGAAACACGACCACGACGATAGACCATTATTGAGGCTTTATTCCGTCTTTCCAGATGCATCTCATTGAAACCGTTCCTGCATTCAGATTACAGGTGTAATAATATTTGGCTCCGTTGAGCTTGGAGATCTGGCATCATCCCATACCCTTGGTCCGCTACTGGGGCCCAAGTTGATTTGCGGTTCATTCTGTAATTCGCATGGGTCCGATTTGCCGGAACGTCGGACTCGCAGCAGCCGGAACGTAACCCCAGTTCCTGCGACTTTATGCTACCATCTGAGGTCTCTGCACTGCTCTTTTTTTGGAAAACCCTTCCGTGGATATGTACGCAGATATAAGAGATGCCTGGCGAAAGGCCCGATTCCATGCCCCTCCTTTGGAACTCGGATTGGTTTTAATCTTCCTTGAGCTATCGATATCTATCCATCCCCCTGATGTCTGGCGAACCCAAAGGAATGCCCTCACTTCCTATTGATCCTGAGAAAGGAACACTCGATCCACCGTCACTCCAATTGCCTTGGGACGGTGATCTCAAAACTCATATCAAGGCTGCAGACATCCCCGTTGGCTTACATGGCTCCAAGGAGAAGGACGCCGCCGTGACAACAACCACGACGGAAGTCGTTGTGGCGAAACCCAAACCTCCAGCGAAGAGGAAGGCGTCAAAATGGATTTTATGGAATCTCTGGTTTAATACGTACAGGTATATACTTTCTTCATAACACAGCTTGTCGACACTGAACACGGTCTTAGGAAATTCTTTACCTTCACTTTCTCGATCAACATGATCGGTTTGGGGCTAGCTGCGTCAGGACACTGGCCTTACGGCGCCAAATACTCTGGAGCAATCGTCGTCGCTAACTTTAACGTCGCTATCCTTATGCGCAATGAGGTTTTCGGTCGCCTACTGTACCTCCTCGTGAATACACTCTTTGCAAAGGTTGGCTACGGTTTCTTCGATTTTCGTTCTGGCTGACCCTTGAATTTCTCAGTGGCCTCCTCTGTGGTTCCGCCTGGGTTGCACATCAGTTCTACAGGTCAGCATTTTATACTCCCATCGCCGAGCCATAGCCCATCCAGTTATTCATGCGTTTGTTACCTAGCATCTTGGTGGAATTCACAGTGGTTGCGCGCTTTCAGGAGTACTATGGCTGCTCTTCAAGGTCGTAAATAATTTCCGCAAGCTGGACGTCACCCATGATGCAGTACTAGTAATGGGTGTTGTTACCAACCTTGCAGTCATGATCAGTGCTCTCAGCGCTTTTCCATGGGTCCGAAATACTCACCACAAGTGAGCCTTCGTCCTTGCTCTCTGTTTCGATGCTAATACATGGTTCGCAGCGTCTTCGAGCGCCATCATCGCTTTGTGGGGTGGCTGGGTCTGATTTGCACATGTGGGTCTCCGTTCTTCAGGGCCTCTGCGAAGACTAACCTCCCTCACAAGGGATCTTCGTTATTCTTGGAGACACATACGACCCTATTACTCGCTCATGGAACCTCAACGGAGTAGCTCTCGTACATCACCAAGATTTCTGGTTTACCATGGGAATGACTGTATTGTGAGGCCAAACCCGCAGGTCCTGGACGGGAGCTCACGGGAACTTTTTTTTTAGCATCGCCCTTCCTTGGTGTTTCGTGCGAGAGGTGCCAGTAGATATCGAATTGGTGAGCGGTGCTCTATTCTTCGATCCGGGGATACCAAACATAATATGTTGAATGCCTACAGCCTTCGCCAAAGGTGGCCATCATTCGTTTCAAGCGTGGAATGCAACAAGGGTTACTGGGACGAGTCAGCCGCTCGTCGATAATGGAGTACCACGCCTTCGGAATCATATCGTGAGTTTTCCCTTTTATTTCCTTGCATCGTAGATTGACGTTCCACAGGGAAAGTCGACACGCAAAGTACCATTACATGATTGCTGGTGTACAAGGTACTTCCAAAACAGTGCCTCTGGAGAATGTTTCGCTGCTAAAATAATTCCGCAGGCGACTTCACTCGCAGCCTGGTCCAAAATCCACCGAAGACCCTTTGGACCCGGGAATTGAAGGTATGAGCTTCCCGTCGAATTCCTTACCGTGTAACCCATATTTGATGTTTGAAGTTCGCCGGAGTCTCCAACACGTCGACGCTATACAAGCGTGGTATCCGCATCTGCACTGGTACCGGCATCGGAGCCGCCCTTTCCACATGCCTTCAATCACCGTACTGGTAAGTTTAAGCCCTTTAACATCTCTATATCGCGATTGAATCATTGTGCAGGTATCTAATATGGATTGGTGAGCATATGGCAGAACGCGCAGCCTGCCTGAAATTGACATCTCCTCTCAAGGCTCGGAACAAGAAAAAACTTTCGGCCCCACTATCAGTGGGTTGATCCACAAGCATATTGGGCCAGAGCGCCTGCTACTCTGGGATAGTAAAGCGAGAGGCGGTCGTCCTGACTCGATGAAGATTTTGAAGGAAGCCTACGCCTCTTGGGACGCCGAAGGTAAATTTGTTTAAATTATATACGGCAAAACCCAAGCTAATTATCCGTTTGAAGTTGTTTTTATCACGTCAAACTATATCGGGAACTCTGAAATTATGGAAGGGTGCAAAGAGGCAGGCATCCCATGTTTTGGAACATTGTGGGATTTCGTGAGTATCATCTATTTTCATCATCACGGATGAATATTAATGGCTGCTTTAGTGAGAGGCATCGGCTCCTAAGGACTTTTCAACTACATATATTTATCGTGTAACAAACCAGAGGCGGCTCACTTTGGCAATAGATTTATCCACACCCATAACTACTTTATAATAATAATTGACGTGGATGCCACATTGTATCAATAGTCTCGCGCAGTGTTGAATAAAATCAGACTCATGTTCTTGTTTCCGCTTCAACAATCGTTCTGGAAAAAGTGATCCCCCGCGAGCAAGTCTCAAGGAATATAGCACTAAGACTTATTTCTTCGTCGAGTGCACCCTAGGATGTGCGATTTATCTGCTGGATGGAGTCGTATTTCAGCCACAATGCCTCTGATATGATAGCACAAAAAGGGAAATAGGTCGTATTCTCTCAAGATAAGCCATCCTCTAAAACCTGACCATATTTTCCCATCCATCTCCATCTCCTGCCGGGGTATATCGTGGTATTCGGCAAGAGAAGTACGCCCCTTCGCCCGAGTTCGATAACAATCTTTGATATATTCCGGGTATCCTGTATCACCAAGTAACCGAGTCAGTTCTATTTCCAGAATCATTGAAAAAAAGGGGCGCCCAGATCTCTACTGACGTCGATTCCACTATGTTGTCGACCTTCAAAAGCCGGTAAACCGAGTACCTTTAACTGCGCGGGTATATTCAAAGATGGACGGATTACACCACTGTTCATCTGTGGGATACATCAGAGTGATATATGTAGTCAAGGTCAGCAGAGAGAACTGACACGAACGACCGGAGCCTGCGAGTTTAAAGTAGCTTGAGTGTTTTTCCACTGAAGGACTGCGAACCGGACGTCTAACACGTCGCCTCGGATCCATTCTGGCATCTCGACCTGAAACCACAGCTCTTCACATGATAATCATTGCGGAGAAACCTAGGGCTTACTTGGGATATAAAGCATTGCTTTACGAAGAAATCTCGGATATCCCAGGGACCATCACTGCACCAGCAGAATCGCTTTAGTCGTTTGCCTGTCTCCGCTTCGATTAAGTCATGCTTGACCAGAAAAGCCTCCACCGAAACCAGTGCTTCTGAAAATCGTGGCGCAGAATCTACTTGCTCCTAAACTCCGTGTTATCGGGTAGTTCGCGACAATTTTGGCTCTTCAACATACCTGTTTGATGCCGGTCAGCTCCATGCAGAAATCGGATAGGATTGGCCGCCAAGTGGGTTTAACAAAAGTCCTAAACTCGTCAATCACTTCGAGGGTGCTTGCGATGCCATCTTCAGTCCTATTATTCCATTGCAACAAGAAGACTGGAAGTTCCTAGAATGAAGATGATGATGTTAGGGGTGCTCTTCGGTTGAAAGATCACACGTACGATGATCTCATTTGGGTAATTAAAGTCGGTGCCCTGGTTGCAAGTCCCTTCAATGTCCAATACCAGAAATGCCTCAAATGGCTGAACGATCCCTGGGCTTCGCGGCGGTTCCGCTGTTGGTGTTATTTTTTTTTTGGCTTTCACACGGCGGGGAGTTCTTTGGTAACGCATGGCCGTCTTGTCGGACGGCTGCGGAACGAGGGGAGGGACAGAGATGGCCTCCGAAGGTTTTAGGCGATACCAAAATTGAGGGGACAAACCAAAAAGTGGGGTAGGTTGGGAAGAAGGGGTCTTAGATTCAGCCTCGTTTTCTTTGGGTTGGGTCCTAAAACGTTTATAGACGGAGCGTGTTAGGCAGGTTGCAATCATGACTAGCATACATGCGACCCAGTGGTCGAGCAGCACATTGACCGGCCACGAAAGACGGACGGACTCCAGAAATCCAAGCGGCGGGGACGCCATGGTAAGATGAATACCAGGTATTGAGGAACGCTTCCGCTGAATCCGCTCTTGCCCCTTGTCAGTGATAATAAATTGGGTGCACGTGACCAATCTGCTATTTTTTGCCGACCTGTCGTCTGTCGTCGTCGAGACTCAACATCAGACCTTTCTCCTCGCTCTTTCATTCTTATTATAATGCAAGGAGGCGACGACCTTGAGGATGACTTCGTACCCGATGAGACTGTTGCACTGTCAGGCGACGAAGGATTCGGAACCACCCACTTGGACGAGGAAGACGTATTCGTAGACGACGGAGATGACGCGGAGCAAGACGGTGAAGATGAAGACGAATACGATGCTAAAGATGCATTATCCACACCAGCAGCTAATGGAGATCCTGCAATTGTTGCCAAGAAGCGGAAAAGAAGAGAGAAGGAGAAGGAAAAGAAAGCCAAAGTTTGTCCCAGTAAAACAAGCTTTGCGAATGCTGATCACGACCTCTGCAAGTAGAAACGAAAATTGACAGAAACAATTGAGGCTGTGGAGGGGTCAATAACTGCCCAACCTCCCCATGAACTCTCAAATCTTCTTAATACAATGCAAACAAAATGCTTTCCAGACCTTTCCGTTATTGAGATGGACGACCTTCGAATAACAGGTATGCCGAGTGCCTGACAAAACACGTATTCAAGTACAAATTAACCTCTAGACAGAGACATCCATCGCGGACACGACTTCATGGACGGGGCCACGGTCGCTGGACCAACTTGTGGACTTCATTATGAAAAGTAGGTGGCTCCTCCCTTTTCATAACTCGTTTTCATTCTTGGAATTGTCGCAGCTCTTCCTAGTCTCCGCCTTCGCCTATCACAAAAGTCCAAGTCCAATGGTGCTCCTACATTATTATACATCGCAGGCGCCGCATTACGAGTAGCCGATGTGACCCGGGTACTGAAGAACAAGAAGCTGCAGGGTGACAAGGGTGGGGACGTTGCGAAGTTATTCGCCAAACACTTTAAACTCGCTCAGCACGTCACGTACCTCAAGAGAACGAAGATAGGAGCAGCTGTTGGGACGCCTGGTAGACTGGGCAAGCTCCTCAACGAGACGGGTATTGCTTCGCCTATTTATTTCCCATTGAACCTTCACAATGACGTTCCCCCCTCTTAGATTCCCTCAGCGTGTCGGCTTTGTCCCACATCATCCTTGATATCACATACAAAGATGCGAAGAACCGGAATTTGCTTGAGATTCCAGAAACAAGAGATGAAGTTTTCAAAACTGTCTTCAACCAGGAACAGATTCTGAATGGCATAAAGGAAGGCCGAATACAGGTTGTCCTATTTTAAAGCATTATGTGGAGTGGTAATGGAATAAATACTTTTGGCATAATGCCATGTGGGTAACAATGTGTTCTTAGAAACCCTTCGGATTCGTCCTTAGTGTCAACTGGAAGTAATGAAGCCATTAGTGGGTTTGGGAATGCAGGAGAATTAATTACACACTCTCGTCCATTTGGGAACTTTATGAATGCCCTTGCGATAGCCTTTGGCATGCGGAGTAAAGACTGTATATTTGTCCCGGGCAGGCATTTCATGTTCCTTCGGTAGTTCCAGCGCGCGAGCCTGACGAGAACGGGGATTAGGAGTAAGTTCGAACGTGAAGTTTTTGATAGTGACGCACTAGGGAGGCCGTTAGAACACCACTCGCTCTCACAGCTTCAATAACGGCGTCGACTTTCTTTAGCCTTGCTCGCGCATTTGCTTTCCTGGTCACTGACAATTTCCATGGTGTTTTCCTGTGGTAAACAAATGAGTGGGTTCTCTAGAGTTATTCTCGTACACTGACCAGAGAAGACCTCCGAGGTTTACATTCGTAGGCCTGAACGCTCCAAACATTGGTGGTCAGAAGTTTAGGAAGAAAGTTGACCGTGAGAAAAACAATATTGAGGCCTTTCTTCTCGATATCCGACTCACCTCTTCGCCTTCACGTCCACGAAGAAGAGACCATGACAGAGGTGGCGACACTCCTCAATGGGATCCACATGAATGACCAGGCAGACTACGAAATGGGGAACTCCAGCCTGCGGTTCAGCAGCGGACTTATCCTTCCTCCACCAGAAATAAAAGGTGAGGCTTGTACATCATCATGTGTTCATTCGCTTATAAAACTATTCTATCAGCGGTCATTGACCGAACAGCTCTGTATGTCGCCCGCTCTGCCAACCCTCCCCAGTTTGAAGAGAGAGTACGAGAAGGACAGCGTTCCGACCCAAAATTCTCGTTCCTCAACCCTGCTGATCCGTACCATGCATATTATCGACACCGAATGGACAAGGTCGAACAGGGTGAAGTGGAGGATGAATCAGCGATGAAGGACAAGGAGGCAGAGGTAGCTGAACCAAAAGAGGCTGTCGACATAGGAGTCGAGCCTCCAGCCGCAGAATTCATCATTGAGCTACCCCACATGAGCTCTATTGACTTGTAAGTGGTTTATTTATCAGCTTACCTCCAGAACTACTTGAAGGCTCACGGTATCTCTCAGGGACATCATGAAACTCACCGCGTTATTCACTGCTCGCCGAGGACGCAGCTTCCTTGCTAGCCTTTCTGGTCGGGAAGGCCGCAATTACCAATTTGACTTCCTCCGGCCAACCCACTCCCTTTTCGGTTATTTTAATCGGTTGGTGGAGCAGTATACCAAAATCATCCAGCCTAATAAGCAAATGCTGGAACAGCTAAAAGAGCGAACGCAAGAGGAAGCCCAGTGGAACATGCTCGAGAGTGCACGAAAGCACGCCAAATGGGAGAGGAATAAGCGAGAGAGGGAACAGAAACGACAAGATGATCAAGAGGCGGAACGAAGTGCGTAATCTCTTCTATTTATCCGTTGCAACAGAACACTTACACAAATTTACAGAGGCATTCGCCGAAATCGACTGGCATGACTATGCGATTGTTCAAACAATCGAATTCACTGCGGTGGATGCCAACTCGGAGCTTCCACCTCCAATGAGCGTTCAAGAAGTAGAAAATATGACCCTTGCTCAAAAGCGCATGGCTGCTATGATCATGGAAACCACTGCGGAGGATATTGAAACACATCGTGCACGCCAGGCCGTAGCGGAGGCGGAGGCTGCTGCCGCTGTTGGAAACACTGGGGTTGGTGGAGGTGAAGACGACGCAGAGATGGAGCAGAGTGACGATGAAGAGGACGCCGCTGACAAGAAGAGGAAAGAAGATGAAGAGAGGCAGAGAGCCATCGCTCATGCTCAAGCCTTGCAAGCAAGCGCGATGAATCCGTCTGGTCCGATGAAAATCAGGACTGACTATGTGCCTAAATGTGCGTCGCTGTCAACTAGAAGGTTCTTTTTTTAACTATTTTTCTTTTCTTTTACAGTGGGCGAAAAGAAGGGCAAGGTTTCGATGACGACGTGTTCAATTTGTGGTCAACAAGTTGCCGTCGATGAACTGCAAGAACATATGCGTATCGAGTTGCTCGATCCCAAATGGAAAGAACAACGCGACAACCTTGAAGCCCGCAAAGCTCAAGCATCGGAACTCCAAGGAGGTGCCAATGTCGTCACGTCTCTACAAAATCTTGCACGGAAACGTGTGGACATCTTCGGTACAGAAACGGATGAGGAACGGAGAAAACGCGAAGAAACGCTGGAAAGGGAAAAGCGAAAGGAAAGGGAGAAGGTTGTTTGGGATGGGCACACGTCCAGCAAAGCAAACACTCTCGACAAATTTTCTACCAATGTCAACACTGACGAGCAAATCGCGTCTATTCATCGGAGGAAAGGTTTGGGACCACAAGAAGCCAATGCCATTGGACCTGGTATTGGACCTGCAGCGGTTCCTCCATCTCTGACCTCTCTGCCCCCCGCCCCTTCCTCCCTCCCCGCCCCTCCTACAAACTCTGGTGCTTACACCGCGGCCACAGTTTCGTCAGGACCACAACCTGCCTCCATGTACAATGCCCAACCGCCTGTCATGCTCCCACCGCTCCATTACCAAGGCATGGACGCCTCGCAGCCCTTTGGGTACCAGCCCGCGCCCGGAGCCGCACCTGGCATGCACCCAACACGAATGGCTGCACTTGCTGCTGCCAATAGTGTGATCCAGAGTGTGCAGGCTGGGATGGTACGGTCGGCAGACGAGATGGAGGATGGGGATGAAATTCCTCCTGCCAAACGGCAAAAAGTTGCGAAGCTTCCTGGTGGCGCCTTGTATCCAGAAGAAGATTGGATTGCTATGCATCCTGTACGTCGAATCTCTTCCTTTTTTCTATCGAATATATACTCACTTTTATTTTTGCAAAAGCACCCAATATCGCTTATAGTTCAGATGCCAAACGACACATCAAAGCCAGAATGGAAACTGGAAGGCCAACTTGTCACGATTCCAGACTTGCCCCTCAACCTTCTTGTGTCAACACTCCGCGACCGCATCCTGCAACACACGGGGAGTACGGTGCCCGCATCTCGAATCCGATTGTCATATCAGGGGAAAATGCTCACGAACTCGACATCTATTGCCGCTTCGAATTTGGAAGACGAGGAGATGCTGCTCTTCAGCGTTCGTGATCCCAAGAAAAGATGAGGTGCTTGCTTGTTTCTTTGTAATATCGAGGGTCGTATCCCTGGACTCGCTGCTCATGTCATTTGTCACTTATTGAGAGACTATTGAAGCTCGCAAGTATAATCCGAAATGGCGTGTTACCGCGTGCAAAGTGCAAAGTAATCATACAATATATTCTGACGAGGACGAAATTGTAAGTAGTGCAGGTGATTTGAACGTCGTGTTTAACCAGAAATCCAAGGTTTGATAATAATGAATTCCACCCTCGAAGCCCAAAAATGAAAATAAAATGAAAATGAGGAACAGGTGATCACAGTTGCTTGGATGAGAGCGATATATAGGATGCGCGTTACTTCGTGAATGTGCTTGCTGAAAATCGATGGAATAGACCTTTGGAAGGCTAGAAAAAAAAGGAAATGGGGCCGGCCTCGGCTACCGCCCGTGTGGAATATATATTGGGTCTGAGCTCGGTTGACCTAGCCGTAAAATGTCTGGTTCTGAATGGGTCTGACACAGTTGGGCGGGCCTATTGTCAAATGGAGGCTGAGGTGGAGGTGCGAGGGAGTGAGCGAGATATTTTGCGATTTGGGATTGGGCTCTGCTCAACGTTGATAAAGGGGATGGAGGGGTGGAATCTGTTGTGGGCGAAACAGGCTGCGGGCTGGGCTGTCTGCGGGTAAGCTTTGGTGTGTGTTCAGAAGAAACTGGGACGGTGTCCTGCAGCCATCGCTCGTCCTCTTCGCTGGGGAGTCTCGGGGAAGGAATATTGCGCTTGAACAAGGGCGCGTTGAGATAAGGAGATTGTTTGAGCGAGGGCGGGACTGGAATGTGGGGGGGCTGGGGAGGTAATCTGAGCGAGTTTCTGCGGGGTACAGCGGATTTCATTGCTGGCTTCAACCGCCGCTGGCCAACTGCATGGTGGCCTTATATGAGTAAGTAGGTCGGCAAAATTCTTTAGCAGTCAATGTCTCGGTCTGTCTTGTCTCAGTCAAGCCCGGTTCATATTACATGCCATAGATGACTACAAATACATTTATTCAAACTATTCTCCTACAGATTATCGCGAATAGCATCACCAATAGGATGCAAATCGCTGTGTCCAGCAGCATTGGTGGCTTTTGACTTCTCCGGCCCGCAGTACTCCCTCGATCATGATTCACGGGCATCGGTCGACTTTCAACGCCGCCTTGATTCAGCGCAGGAGAGTGCGATGGATTGCGCTCCGCGCTGCTTACATCGTCTGGTCGTTGGGGCACTGGAGACATTGACACGTGAAGTACTGGACTCTGTAAATTGTTTACGCGCTCGTCCTGCGGTGGGAGAGGTTGCACTGCCGTTGTTGTTTGGACAGTCTCTATCCTGTTTATGGCCGCAGCAGCAGCAGCAGCTCTGGGCTCAGGAATATTAGATTCTGAATCGGAGCGTAGCGTCCCCGCATGTGGATCAGGCAGTAGTTCTAGATTCGTTTGGTTGCAGTGCGGACAGACCCATTCTCTTGATCTTATAAGTAATCAGTATTTCAAAGCAAAAGTCGAACGCAATGCCGAAGCGTCATTACTCACAGAGTTGCTAATCTCTTCCTTTCCGCAGCAGGATATTCAATTGAGCCAACACCGACGGCAGCTTGTCCCTTTAACGGAAAGAACCCCTGCAGCCCGATGATAGCTGCGGAGAGAAGTATCATTACTCGAGATACAAAGACGGTTGACTTCCGACGCACCCGTTCGCACTCCCCACGCAGGTTGCCATAGTTCTTCATGGTCTGGATTTTTATGTGAGATTCGTAGACGACTTCCGAAATACCGAGCTCACAATTCGTGAAGCTGATACAAATCTATCATCAAAATCAGAGGCGGCATGTTACCCAAACGAGAGGCACGTCAAAAGATAATACAACACACCTTGGTGTTAAGTTCAAATCTGCCGTTTGGTGTAAGAATCATAATAGATGGCGGACGAAAGGGGTATTCTGCGGGCAACAATATGCGGAAGTGATAAAGGCCACCTTCGAACTCTGTTCCGGCAGGTCCGCGAAGTGTGCAATGCCATTCCTACATTGGGAGAGAACCGGTAAGCGCATTTCGAGAGATACACGAAGTTAACATACGAAAATGTCATCCTGTAAAGGCGAACAAAAGCTATCAGTCAGCCGCTTTCATACAGCAATTTCAAGTGGCCAGAACCTCACCTCCAAAGGTCCTGCGGAATAATCTGTACATGGATCGTTCGCCAGCTCCCTCGCCTCCTGCATGATACGTTTGACGGCTATAAGGAAATTTCGCAAGTTATACCTTGGATCTGGACATAACACTGGTCACTTGGCTAACCTGAATTGTTCTTGTTAAGCGCAGACATTCCGTTGGTCAAGTTGCTGTTGTTGGAAAATCCTCTGCGACACAGAGAAGCTGTCGTTAATAAGTTTTTCTAGTGGTGGACAAGATGAGAATGATGGGCCTGGACACGACAAGCACGACGTGGAGGGTCGTGAGCATTCGTTCCTATGTTATAAACTTCCATAACGGGAAACCCAGTACCATCACGTGCATGCGAATTATTGGAAATTCAAATTTGTTGAACGCCGTCGACTGAGGACTCGAGTCTCGACGACGTGAAGCCCACCCCCATACGCGGTGAACGATGACCATTCATATAAAGAATCTCAAGGCTAGGCCTCGCAAAGGTGCATATCTTGATCCCCCTTCTGACCATTGCTCTGACGCTTGTTTGGAATAGCGGCACAGACCGTTATGTGTGCTCCTCAGCTTACTACTATGCTTGCCTGTTGGGCAGCCGAGAAAGATTTAATGTCAGTGGGAAAGTGCCATACCGCAGCGAATGATTTGTTTCAATGTATGCGAACAACGGTGCGTAGTGTACCTTCTTCCCTTTGGACTCCCAAATTGAGATGGCACCTGCCTCTAGCCTATGCCCAAGAAAATGCATAAGCCCACCATTAATTATCACCTTGCTAGATTGGGGAAATCTATTCAATAATATATAGAAGTAATTCAATCATTTTTCTTATCCGTTATTCTGACCTGCGCCAAACTTATCATCCGGAACCGCCAGTCGACTTTTCGAGTATCGGTGGCAAAACCTCTAAACTATTCTTTTATTTGACTCCCAATTTGTTATTGTGTCAGAATCAGATCCATGGCCACGATCTCATGAAACCTTGCAAACCACTGCGTTGACTTGGCACACTTCTTCCAAAATGTTCGCCCATCGAAAGAGACTCACGGTGGGGGGGGTCATTAACGTTCATTCCCAATCTCGAAGAACCCAGGTGCGTTGCTACAACTTTGGCGACCCTGTGGGTGCAACTCTGCGCTTCTTTATCGCTTTATCCTGCAGTTATGGAGCAGCTTTCCAATCGGCCGAAATGATTGAACATAACCTCCTGACACACGATGTTTCTAGCAGCGCTAAGCCTTTTAAAATCACGGTGTGCGCCAGGGTGATATGTAATTTGGCGAGTTTCAGTCCTCGTATCCAACCTTCCAACCCTTTCTTCCTTTTCTGATTCAATCCTCGTGCAAAATCCGAGCTATTTCCATCTATGGCATCAAGACTTGCTCCTGCCTGCAGTCAACACTTCTGCACTCGCTGGCACACCACCACGCGCGTTTTACGTTATTTCTTCCCTGATCGAACCTCGTGTATTCGGTATGTTCGCTAGACCACGCACAAGGTGAACATATAAGTGGGACGGCCTGAGTAAGGTTATTCACACTCCAGAACGTTCTGAGGTTGGAATCCCAAGGATATCACCGCAATGAGTGTTCAAGCTTATGATCAGGAGAACCTCACGGTTTTCTGGGATTTTGGTCAGTCTATGTTCAACGTTTCCTATGTCGTCGTGGCCATCGAAAATTTCGACTGATCTGCGTACACTACTGACAGAAACGACGCAAATATCCAACTCGAGCTCGAACATCCCGATCCATGAAGTTGTGAAGAATTTGCGCGAAGCGCTCCGTCCATTTGGGCTAATCAAATCGTTTCGGGCATTCTGGGACTTCTCTGGTCAGAGCATCTCCAGGCTACCCAATCTTCGTTCAGAACTGTCGTCACTATCGTCTTCGGGGGTAACCTTGATTGACTGCCCTGCAAGTGGCCGAAACGATCTCGCTGTGAAGATCATGTTGGGTACGTGCTTTCCACAATGTTATGACGGCCTCCCTGAACAAAGCATCCAAGTCGATTTGATTGCCCATGGATGGGATAATTCGCCTCCGCATACATTTGTGGTCATCACTGCAGACCCCGATATGGCTTACGCTATCTCGACTCTCCGAATGCGGGGATATCGAGTGGTGGTAATTTCGCCGAGTGGCACTGCCGAAAATCTTTCCGCGCAAGGGTCGGTATTTTTGGAATTGACCCGAGCTTTTTTGGGGCTCAAGCAAGACGCTGGTGTCGACGAATTCCTCGACAGGTCTGTACCCCCGGCGGAACCCACTTCTACCTTTGCACGGCAACAACCTACCGCTCGGCCAGCCCCCTCCACAACTCAGTACCAGAAACCGAGATTGGCAACCTTCGTTGGAACGAACCCATATGAAAAGCCACCTGCTGCTGGTTTCGAGTTGCGCGATTTACATACTGCACGTGCTCGTCGCGACTCGCCTTTCTCGTATGATAGGCGCAAGTTCGATATTTTTGGAGGTATGGAAGACCTTCCCGCGACATCAGATGTGGGGCGGGGGTCCTTTGGACTGGGAGACGGCCCCCTGTTCCCTCGTTCGCTATCTCGTGCGGAAATGGAATCGCGATCGCGGGCGGACTCTGCACCACCCAACATGTTTTCGACAGGAACCCTGCCAGCATACGGAGGTTTGGGAGAGAACGACAACGGATCCCCCAATAGACCTGCTTCTAAAGGAAAGCAACGAGAGCTTCCTCTTTCTGAACCAGAGGACATAGCGCCTTATCCCGGGGAAGCATTCCCGCATATTCCGTACTCTGGCTCCGTCTTTGAGCCTTTCGGGGAGAAACGACCACCCTTCCAAACGGCTTTCTCGTTTTCTCCACCTCGAAACAAGTCAGAAGTGATGCACAGTTCATCCAACTCTTCGGCGTCTTCGACTTCAAGGGCTTCGACTTCAAGGGACAGCCACTTCTCCCTCGTCGCATTTCCCGAATCCACTGTCGAAGCATCGACGGCACCTACGTCTGCCGAGATTTTTCCGTTTACACGCAATCAACAGTCTCAACAGAAAGCGGAAATTGTGATTGAGGTGGTGAATGAACCTACGCGAAAATTACCCCCACCTCCATCAGGAAAGCAGACCGAGACCGCCCTCCAGATGTCGCCACCGTTTAGCTCTTCCATTAACGAAACTGCACAGAAGGCTACCCAGACATCGACGGGTCCGGACGTGAAGACCCATGCAATCGTTGAGGAAATACCGACTCCTGTCCTTGTCCCTCCTGTTCCTACGGACAAAGTAGCTCAACCTTCGACCGTGGCCGCAAAGGAGACTCCCAAACCAGCCATCTCCAAGACACCGCCGACAATGATAGCTAGTTCCTCGAAACAGGCCGCACCAGTTTCTGGGCCAAGTCGTAGGCCGAGCGTTCCAGCCTCCTTCCAGCTCTTAGTCGATCTCCTACGCAAACATGGGGCAATGAAGAGGACCTTCATGGGGGAAGCACTTGTCAAAGCCGACCCCAAAGTGTACTCAAGCCCGAACTCGAAGTATAAACATTTGAAGACATTGATTTCCGCTGCGTCCCAGGCGGGTATCATTGAACTTGAACAGCTGGTCAACAAGCGCGGACAAGAAGTGTGGCGTCTGACGGAAAAATATGCTTAATCTCACGTTCTTTGTCCAGCATTTCGGACTCTGCGCGCTCGATAGTATCGTTAGGAGTACGCATGTTCGGTCCTGTATGTGTTGTCTTTCACAATGTCCACATCTTTCCCATCTTGTTGAGAATGCCCACGAAGTACCTTTAGGTCGGTCTTAAAGTCGGTTAATTTATTGGCAGTAGTAAAAATGCATGGCAGTAAAAAATCCTATGCCTTGTCATGAACAGAGCTTGGTATCTTGGTCACAGCGCCGACCAGATACGAGGTGACAACCGCTGCCCTGCTCGGAATTGATGGTTCTCTACCCACTATCCAACCATTATCATGATTTTATTTCCGTGTAAAATACGGGGGTGTAATCTAGAACTATTGCATCAATTACGCGCCGTAACTGAAGCCAACGCAGAAACAGTTGGTAGTGTGGAGTACAATGATTTGCCCTGTCAGGGTGATGGAAAACAAGTAGTCAGTCCCAGTTCACGACGATAAGGTAGAGGACCATTGACTTCTGAAAAATACAATGATCATTAGGGTATGTATCTGCAACAGGCTGAAAATGAGATGGAGAAAATGAATGTCATGCGAGCTATAATAAATTAACGATGTATGGTAGTACAGAAAGCGATCCAACGTATGAAGAGAATAGAGGAAGAGATGATGAGTGGAGAGAAATAATTAATTAAACGGAGAGGGGGACGGCCAGGTTCACTGAGCATCTCACTGAAGCGCTGCAACACCCTCATCCCACTCCTCCTTGGTCACACACCCGACGCCCCTACAAACTGGACAAGAAACTTCCACATTTCCATCTTCCACGGCGCTATCCACGCCCTTTAACGCAACCCTCGTTGCACTCACAAGGCAAGAGCCATGGAACCTGTGCAGGCAAATCTCACTGCCCGCACCATTCCTCTCCATGATGGGCATTTGCTTCATTCCGACGACGGTCTCGCTGAGCTCAGGATCTTCGTCCGAGGGGCCAACACCACAGCTAACATCGAAGCACCTTAGACCAGCCTCCCGCTCGCGGAGCTCAATTCGCTGTCGCAGACTCGGTCCAGGGGCCGGAGGAAGAGTCCAGGGTGGCTTCGGGCCATCGTCGCGCTCCTGTAGGCCGCCAAAGAGACCCGAGAGATTCGCGAACATGCGGAATGGCGGTGGTTGGCCATTTGTTGCATTGGCAGCTTGTGGATTGGCAGTGGGTGGTTGCTGAGGTGGTTGATCCTGTGTCTGCGGTGGATGTGGCGCTTGAGGTTCACCTTCCCGATCTTCCGCAGGTGCCTGAGGTGGCTGTTCGAGGTTACCACCAAACAACCGCGAGAACACGTCGACAATCGCCCTGTCTGTAGCGATGGCACGAGCAGCGGCGTCAAGATTAGCCAAGGGATCCCCCGGTTGCTGTCGGGGTTGGTTGCCTGCAGTGTGAGGCTGAGGTTGCAGTGCAGGTTGAGGCGCAGAAGTAGCTCCACTGGGAAGTTCCCCAAATTGCTGGCCTTGCCCAGGTGCCTGTGCACTCGGGATAGGACCAGCTTCATTAACATCCAAGAGAATGGGAAGAAACTGAGTGATACTAATAAGGCCGTTGGCAGTCCGATACGTGGTTGTCGCGTGGCGTCGGCCACCAGCGGCTGGAGGAAGTCCAGTCGGATGAGTTTGAGCCCCATCCGAAGGCGTCGCGGTAGTGGGTGCAGGAGTGGGTGTATTGGTTTCACCGGACGTCTGTGTTGCGGAAGGGCGGAGGATGAAGGGTATTGGGAAGTTTAAGAAGTCGTTGGGGACACCTTGGTTAAACAGGTCGTTGGCAGTATTTTCCAAGTTTTCTGGGTGCTCTGCAGTTCCAGGAGTAGGCTCTGTAGGGGTTCCACGATCGGCCTCTCCACGCTCGGCTTCCTCCCGCTGTCGTTGCCGTGTACGCCATGATACATATGTCAAGTTCTCAGGATCGATGTTGAACCTACATGTTGGGCATGTCGTATGCCTAGGTCGCGAAAACCAAGGGATGAGGCAGTCGGCGTGGAAAATATGAGCGCACGGAAGGGCAACAATTTTGGCTTGCTTGTTTTCGGAGTCTGAGTTCTCCTCCGCTGACGAGCTGTCCAATTTCCCAAACCCAGTTCCCTCCGAGTCCAATAATGTGTCCCAACAGATTGCACATCCGGCATCCCCGCCCCGAGTCTCGTCGTGGCCCATACCGCCTCCTGTACCACCGACCCGCACCAACCTTCGCACCAGACCAATAGGCACCTCATCTAGACCATCGACGAGTTTCCTCGCCCGATCTGGATCCTCCCTTTCTGCATCCAAACCTGGCCCAAAGGTCCCAAAGCCGAAATTAATTGGCCCCATGGTCTCCCTCAAGCGCTGGAGCAAATCGAAAAGTGTATCATTGGGATGTGGGGGCTGGTCGGGGTTCGCTTGCGCTTGCTGATTCGGACCCGGGTCAGCTCCATCCACTCCTGCCTGCGGTGGTGGTGGCGGTGGCGGTTGTCGTGGTTGTCGTTGGAACGCACCCGGACCGGGTTGTCCAAGAAGAAAGGACAAAGCGAAAGTGGGTGGACGAAAGGCGGCATTCCCATTTTGCTGTGGCTCCGGTGGGGCGGGAGCATTGGGTGGCGTTGCTGCTGCTGCTGGAATGGGATTATTGTGATTAGCCTCTACGTCAACGTCATTAATTGGCGGGCTGCCAGGATCATTGGATAACATATGTTGGAAGAAACGGAATGGTTGATCGTTGCGACCTCCCATGTTGAACATCGCGTGAAAGATGCTGTGCTGAATGTTCGGGGTTTGGCGTTGTGTGTTCACCTGTGGGGCGGAGGCGGAGCGGGCAGGAGACTGGGGTAAAGGGGCGTCCAACACAGAAGATGTAGAAGAACTTGGATTACTGGCGGGCTGGGCGACCCGTTGCGAGGGATGTCTGCGGTCACGGTCATCATCATCATCGTCCTCTAATCGCGCACGCCGGTTACTAGCGCGCGATGGAGGTGAAATGGATAATGAAGGCAAGACCGGGTCATCGTTGTCTTCCGGGTCAACGTCCATGTCGGATTCGAGAGGGAGCTGGGGATCGTTGGCATCAGAGTGATCCATCGAAGGTGGTGGAAGTAGGAAGAAAGATAGCGCTTAAGGGTGCTGACTGTTAAGTATCCTAGTATTACATAAGAGTGGCGTCCTTGCCTCTCGTACCATGCAAGATGTCGCCATATTCTGGGACTACGGTTCGCGCTGACCATCTACTCTGAATGCTTCGCTGACCTCACTGACCTCAGAAAACTGTTCTGCACCTGCCAATGCCTCGGGATATAGCATTGTGAACAACATTCGGTGCTTGGCCCAATCTTATGGAAGTATCAAAACACTGAAAGCCTACCTTGGCATCACAGAGCAACCTACACCAAGAACCCTTTCCCTCCGCTCCGAACTCCAGTCTTCAGGCGTTTCTTTGGTCGATTGTCCACACAACGGGAGAAAGGATGTCGCGGACAAGATGATAATGGGTATGTATCATGGTGCTGTGCAAATAAAGAAGTACTACCACTCATTGGAAATCACAGTCGACATGTTAGCATATGCCATTGACAACCCGGCACCATCTACAATTGTTTTGATATCTGGAGACCGGGATTTCGCATATGCTTTGTCAATTTTAAGGCTTCGGCGCTACCAGGTGGTACTAGTTACGTTACCCACTGCTCACCCAAGTCTTACCTCACAGGCATCTATTTGCTTTGATTGGTTAAACGACATTCTCCTTGGAACATATAGCTCAGAGAGCCACCTTGAACGGAGCCGCGCAGCATCATTTCGAGAGAAGCCTTGGGAGATTTCGCATGTTCCCCCGCTCCGCCCCAACATTCCTTCGCATACCATCGGGCAGGTGGATTTTGATGGTCACAATGAACAGTCTAGTTATCTTTTACAGTATTCGCCAAAGAAGGGACAGCCAAAACCTCCATTGGTCTCTACCATTCCAGCACCCACTGGCCTCGAAAGTATTCGTAATACCCAGATACACGTTGGAGTATCTAGTCAGAATCACCAGCCACCAAATTACAATCCCAGTTACAGTCATCCAGTGCCCCAGAATACAAATTTTCAGTCACCGCCCACGAATACGAGTATCAACGATGTTGACCTTGCTGTTGGTACTCCTGATACCCGAAACCCTCAGCGTCCTGCGGAGGACTTTGTATTGCCAGAAGAATTTAGCACTCCCTTGATGTCCCCTTCAATGCGCCCTGCTTCAGCATCATCTTTGCTCCCCTCTCTTCCACCAATTACCGATGCCTTAGTATCAACATTAACTGCCCCAGATAATCACCCCATCCGTCCAATTTCTGCAACACCGACTGCCGCTGCTATAGCCTTGCCACCAACAACCAGTGCTGAGCAGGTCCATCCAGATGGAGGCTCCACTACTATCTCATCAAGTTCTGCCACCTTAGTGCCGCCTATGTTTACTGTCCTGGTAGATATTTTACAGGCCCGCAGATTGAAAGGTGACCACCGACCCCTGAGATCTGTGGTGGCGGACGAACTTTCTAAAAAGATCGTCTTTAAAACGGCAGGTATCAAGAAGTTCAGTCATTATGCCGCTCCAGCGGTACAAATAGGGATTGTGGAGCTAGGTGGTGAGTCCGGCAGGGATTGGATTGCTCTGAAGCCACCGTTTCATAACGCTGGTACCTGATCTTGCAGCTTTGCTCTTGGTTCGGCGAAATGCTGTAAACTCGAGAACATATATTATCTTTTGAAATGTATTATACCTCGATACTACTGTTCAGGTGATGTAAAGTCTAAAGTAGTCCACACCCGTAATGTATCATCGATTTCTTCGAGGCCCTGTACGAGCTCCTTCACTTGCTGCTCTACTTCAAGATCAACGCTCTGGCGATCACTCGGGATGTAGGCCATTTCAGCGGATTCTACTTCTATGCCGGATCCAAAATTCGAAAGGGCCTCTTCGAATGAGGCCAACTGCTGTGGCGGGCAGTAAAACTGGAAATAAGAAAATGGTATTGTTGGTATTCAATAAAATAGTATTTGAGAGACTAGAAATATGTACCAAGTATTGTTGCTGTTCTTCGGATGATGTGGGGGCTTCCTCGAAATCTATGGCACCTTGCTCTGAAGCAAGGTCGATAAATTTGCTAACAGCAGGAGAATCAAAATCAAGGCCTTGTTCCAGTGATACCGTTACGCATCCGTGACGGTGAAATAGATAGTTCACTGGAGTCATATGTGCACTGAAGGTTGAACCAGCCACCGACTAAGCCTCGGTTCAGGTTTATGCACGAGGCAAGGACAGCACATACCTATGCTTCGTTAAAATTTCTCGAACGTTGTGGATTGTGCGGTTGGCATTATTGGTGATACACTCTCTTTGGGATATAAAAATCAGCTCATTCAAAAAGGAACGGAGGGGCCTCACATAATGATTCCTACAGAGTTAAACGCAAGTGCCTCGTAGGTAAATCTCTCGCCTGACCTTTCACCACCAACACACTACAGAAAATAAAAATCGCGTCAAATACAACATACATTCGAATGACATGAGTGCCTTACACGAGCGAGCGACTTCGCGATATTCTCTTTCGGGATCCCTTGCTCCTTGGCCTTCTTCAAGGCATTGGCAAGCAGAACGTTTTTATCTGGGTCAACCGAGCCTCCTCCTTCAGGTTAACAACGGTCAGCATCGCGTTCAATAATGTTAACCGAATCAAGAACACGCACTTTTGGCAGCAATAATGATTTCCTGGGGTAAGTATCAGTAAAGTGGATTACTTGCGAAAGCAATGCAACTCATACATTGTTCATCCTCGCGTAAAGAATGCTCTTCTGCGCATCATGAGCAGCCTTCTTGTCTTTGATTTTCGACCACTTGTGGGTAACACCGACTCAGCACAAATCAAATTGGTTCTTCGAATGCTGGTTGGCGTACTTTGTTATGTCCTGATTGTATCGGGGGCTGGGCAATAAAGTAGCGCTTTGCGACGAGTGGCGAAAATCGAGATGAGGAGCGTAAGGACGCAAAGTGGTGCATGTCCGAATCTGAGGACAAGTGCAAGGCGATCGGTAAGAAACGGGCCGCATTCTCGCGCTGGTAAGACGCTCACCACCACCCAGATCAAGTCCTTCTACTCAACAATACTTCCTTCTACTGTGAGTCCCAGGACCAGGAAAATTTTCCAGTAGGAAGACCCGTTTGCCAATTTTTTTCTTTCTGGTGCAACCGGGAAAAGTGAGTGGTTTGCCAGCCTGAGGGGTTTTTCTCAACCCAATGTCAACCCGGGAACTTGAATTCCTTGCCCAGGAGTAAACCGGGAAAAACCACCTGCGAAATGTCTGCCATTCCCGGTTATGGTTGGGTGATATTTAGCAGGTAGTTTTACCCAGTTACTGGCCCGGCAAAGCTTCCCTGGGTCCACTGCAAATTTCCTGGTATCACAGGTAATTTCTCATGGTTTTTGGGCTGTGGAAATTGGATCAAATTGCTAGTAATACCAGATGTGGGTTCTATAGTGACCTTCCTCCATGAATATCTCCTTGCACTAAATTCCTACCTCGTTTATTTTAGCCAACATGCCTTCATTCAGCCAACCATTTCTCTTGTTCGCTCATTTTCTCACTTTCACCACCCGGCAGACACTAGTCACAACCATTACCATAATCTCGAGGCTGATTTACGAAACTTCTCATCGCAAGCCGGGACAACAAAAAAGTTTAGTTAGAGCACATGCGACAATTACAGCGACTGAGAGCCAGAGGTAAGAGGTAATCGTAAGAGATAGGATATCAATTCGGGACTCGGATATCGTTACGTCGGTATGGAGCCTAAATACCAGATGAGTAGGATGACTGTCGTTGTAAGGACGACCCAAAAATAAAATAAAAGGATATTCATTTCGATACTCGTCCAAGACCACTTTCTGCGGCCCTGACAGCTCCCGCCAAGTCAATGTGGAAGAAAGGTGTCTGGTCAGAAACAACCGAGGTATATTCATCTTCGCCTGGGATGGGAGATGCCGATTCAGAACGTCGCTTTTTGAGGTCAGGTCCGGATTCAACATCTCCCCCCGTTCGGTATTCTGGAACTCCGGAGGCAGCATATTGGTTTGGCACGACCGCCGCAATTTCGCGGACCTTCGAGGCGGAAATACCGGTACCGAAGCCGCCTGCGATGAGAGCGCGGCGAATCCAGGGGGAGAAGATGGTAGCAAAATGGAACTGGAGAAGCCTTTAGAACAGTAATTCAAAAGAGAACGCCGGAAATGGGACGAACCTCGACTGGGTGATTTGCCCATTTTTCTATCTCAGCTCTGGTATCTATAAGAGCTTGAATGGCTGTTGTGTCGATATGAGATCTGAAAAGGTATTAATATACATAAAGTCTGGGGAGCCGGGTAGGAGTATGCTCACACTGTCGAGAAATCGAGGACAATAGCATGTAGGACAGGCCTCTTCTCATTGTCGGTTTGATCTTGAGCGGCTCCTCCGCGACCAGGACCAGGGTCGTTCCAGGGGCGATCGCTGAGTTTGACGTTGGTCATGTCGCGGCCACGTCTCATATTCTCTTTGACATAATCCACGAGTACAGAGTTGACGATGGATGCGTTTGGATAGAGGTAGCTCTCCTCAAAACGGTACACCAGGACACCGGGTGATGGCGGGACGACCTTGAGATCCTGGTGGGTTATTCCCCCCTTATCAAGAGGTAGGAAAATGTCCCGTTGGCTCTTGTCGCCAGAAGACTCACGAACTGTAACCTTACCAAGGAAAGAGCCGCGAGGGTGGGCAATTCGGACAAGGAGGAGGAAGCCCGATGCTGCGATCGAAGTGTAGATACCGTTCTCGATGGATGAGAAGATTGTGACGAGAACAGCTGCCAACCAAATGAGGAACTCCAAAGGGGAGACACGCCAGTAAGAATAAACCTAACCAAATATTATTGGACCTTGTCTTGTTTTAAAAGCATTTGGAAAAACCCACCTGAGATGGCGAAGCGACAAGATCAGCCACAGCGTGGATAATAATGGCCGAAAGTCCAGCGGTAGGAATCCAGAAGAAGGCATCGGTCAAACCATAAAGAGCAACGATGACCACGATAGCTGTGATGATACCAGCAGCGGGTGTGCGCACACCTGACTTGGACTTCAAGGCAGAACGAGAGAAGGAACCTGTAGCCGGGTATGCTCCGAAGCAGGAACCGATGGTGTTTGTGACACCAATGGCGATCAGCTCCTGATTGGGATTAATTTTGTAGCCATTCAACCGACCGAAAGCTACATCGCAATGGACTCAGAAACCTGATCAAGATATTTGATATTTAGATGACAACTCACATTTAGAGATAGCGATGTGCTCGAGTAAGAGAATTATAGTTGCGACGGGGAGTTCGGGCCCCAACGCTTCTAGAAGTTCTCTATTCACATCTGGTCGCTTGATGTGCTTGAAACCGGCAGGAACAGTCAACAAAATCTTGATAGGATATTTTCCGGCCTTGCTTTTCCTGTGACGGCAATAGAGCCAGGCAGAAAGGGTCAAGACGATGATGACGAAAGCATTACGCAAAACGCTGATGAAAAAGAAGAGGCGCTCTATTGAGTCGTTGTCAGGAAATGGAATTTAAGTATGGAGAGAAAATCTGTACCTCTGCGAGGGTATTTCTTTCCCAAGTACAGACAAGCATATCGAATAATGTAAAGACCGACGAGGCCAGTGAGGCCCCACGCGGCATCGAGTTTTGTTCTTGGTAACCCCTTCAGAGTATTGATAATCACCTTGTATGTTGCGGCGCGAGTACTGAGAATAAATATTAGATATTGACAGAGAATTCTTTTTTGAGAGGAACATTCTTACTCGAATCCCGTAATGCCCATCAATCCTGGTACTTGGCCAGCAGCGATGCTAATCGCTGAACCGGTCATGAAGCCGCTGACGGCGGGAGCAGGAATGAATTCGACGATCCATCCAATGCGCAGAAGACCGATCCCCAGGACAATGAATCCAGTGATGAGGGCCAAAACACTGGCTATCTGGGGTCCTGAGAACTGAGGATCCTTGTGCTGAACATGTTGGATGATATTGGCAACAGTTAAAGACATGACGGCAACAGGCCCGATGGACACATCCTTTGAGGTTGCGAAGAACTGAAGAGAGGATAAATTAGAAAAAGTCCAGTAGTATATGGTTGAAGGGTTCCCACACAGTAGATGAGTACACCAACGAAGGAAGAGTAAAGACCATATTCGGCAGGAAGACTGGCGAGCTGGGAAGATTGGTCAGGCCGCCGGACATTTGATGTGAAAGAGTTTTACTAACAATAGCATATGACATGCCCTGGGGCACGACCACCATGCCAACAGTCAAGCCAGCAATCACATCGCCAGTAAGCCATCCCAGGTCTAAATAAGGCGATTAGAGATATGCAGGAGGCGAGAAAGCAAAAGGAAGAGCCTCACTGTATTTGGTGATCCAAGCAAGGATGGGAAAGAGACTGGTGAGATATGACTTCAACTAGAATCCAAGAAGCCAGTGTCAGTGAAGTCAGTGAAGAACCATGAAAAAGCCCATACCCGCGATGCTGGGGTATCGAAGATTTGGATCACATAGTCAACACTGGAAACAACCGGAACACTCGTCTCTGGGTAGCCAATAACCCGTTTGCCCAGCCGCTTGGCTGAGGAGAGAGACATGGATGGGGTGAGGGAAGCAGCGCTATCAACGGATTGGAGTGGGGATTGGTTTTATAGGTGGAGGACCCAATATAGAATTCGGGTAAGAGGATAGTTCCCGAATCCAACATAAACAGAAGAGTAAGCAGCACAGCTTTGAAAAGAGTTGAATATCATATCGCATTCTGAGGACTTAGATCTTCGCATTTGCGTTGTATTGGGATGAGCACCACTGTTGCGATATCTGACAGAGATGGCGCAATGTCGCGCACTTTGAAATCCTTCTACAATTCCCTTATAAGGGTTATCTCCCACTCCGCTAATGAGGCCCCATCATATCCCGGCGGGTCTATATGTGATGCAATGGGCAACAATCAGGTCAAAGTTCTGTATGCGGGGCAGCTTGGGGGAAGGTAAGGATGGTGGCATTTCCTGGCATTTGTCGCAATCATGCTCCCGGCGCCTGCATCCCCGACGCTGAGGGGTCTAGTTATGTTCATGGCGAGCATAGAACCCCAGGGAGTCGAGACGTCACGGTTGAGATTTGTATCAGTGCAGTGTACCATTCAACTTGTACTTCAAGCTGGAAGCGGGACTACACACCTCTCAAAATGGTATCAGAGTCACATTTACACTACCCTGCTGGGAACCTAACCCTAGACTAGCCCTACCCTCTCGAGTCTCAATCTACTTAGAAGCGCTTAGATCGGGTGGGTATCAGAAGGCTTTCCAGGACTTGTAGGGCACCGTGAATCAACCGTGAATACTTTCCTGAAAGCGTTTCGCATTTGTTGCAGGGACCCTGTCACGATATAGACCCTGCAGTAGGCACACCAGCCAAGCAAACTCCATTTTGATTGGAATGTCGTTGGATAATTGCGAGAGCAATGGTTCCGGGTTTCCGGTGCTTTCTGCAGGGCGTGGCGTGTTCGCGTTGAATCTCAATGTTCCTTTTCAATCTGTCAAGTAGTATGGCAAGGGGCAGGCTCCTATGGTGCCGGCCACCTGTAGGCCGCTACTTTGGGACAGTGGCTGTGTAGTGGCTGTGCAGTGGCCAAATTAGCGGAGAATTTTTCAAAAGTTGAAGTCACTAAAAATTCGCTAAAAGTGTGTAAAAATGTCTCACTGCTGCAACTTTAGATGCTCTAAATTCTCAGAAATACCTCATATATGATAATTTTTGCAAATATATCTCTCACAGACTTTTCCTGAGACTCTAGCTGATCCCCAAAGATTGTGATTAGATTGTGATTAGATTAGATTAGGACCCTGAATTGCCTTTTTTGGATGGTGGCCAATTCGAGCAGATGGTCACAATTAATAACTCGGTCAGTTTTTATCGGATCGCTTATCCCTCTAACAGTTTTGTTCCTATTGTGAAAAGAAAGCGTTTTGTTAGAGGGATAAGAAAAATACCCTTTTTTTGGCAAGTTATTTCGGCTGTACAAAAGTAGCGGCCTACAGGTGGCCGGCACCATAGAACCAGCACGTCTCGTATCGCTCGGGGAGCTTCATCCGGAATACCCCATCTTATCACATCAAAATGTAAACAAGGACGCCATCTAAGGGCTCCAGCTCGCGATAGAGCGGCTGGCAAACTTTGGATTCGGTGATCCCCGAGTCACATCAAGTCACACAGGCCCAAGCATTGGTACCAATGGTGGTGTAAGCACTTTCAAGCTCTTCATGTTTTCAAGGTCAAGATTTCTAATTAAAAAAATGTCTTCCAGCTCAAATTCCTTTTTTTTTCTCCAACAAAAAACGGAATGAAAACGAATTTATCACTGATTTTCATGGTTGTGCATGCTCTAAGTTGACATAGAAGAAGTTTCTTTAGCTTAAGTCCATATATTTTATTCCCTGACCATTTTTGTGCAGATAGGAGTACTTAACCATCTATGAGGGCGTGACAACAGGAAGGGACTTGTGCCTGGTTACGGGGATCACCGAATCCAAAGTTTGCCAGCCGCTCTATTGCGAGCTGGAGCCCTTAGATGGCGTTGTCCTTGTTTACATTTTGATGTGATAAGATAAGATATTCCCCACTATAAGATGAAGCTCCCCGAGCGATTACGAGACGTGCTGGTTCTAGGAGCCTGGGCAAGGGGTAATGGATGTCAGGTCTGAAGGTTTAGATAGGTCAAGTGATACCCCATAAGCAGAAACTGGAAGAAAGTCCTGGCGAGCGCATTGGCCATAAATCTCCCGCAGGGATTCCTAATATCGACATGGGCCTTATGGCGCAATTTTGGCAGAAATATTGCTCAACGCCGCGCTGAGACTACAGGATAACCGACACGAAACGATCTGCCCAGCGTCCATTGAACGAGTTGGTGATGGAGTCCTCGAGCTCCGTACAGAGTTAGTCCCTTCGCCACTTCATCTTCCGGATGGCCACTCTACACAGCGGCGAGGCAAGTCCAAAATTTCCAAGTACTGGTTAATTTTGAGTGGAAAATACTGTGTTTGAGTATTATTAGCAGAAGGAAAGGCGACCCGAGCGCCTGGGTTTGAAATAAGGACGGAGATTCTGTTGGATGCCACTGGATCAAGACGGACAGAAATAGGCATGTCCAGGCACATTCGGCGCTCTTTCAGACCGACCCCGAGAAATGGCTCTGGAGCCATGTCTGGAACAAAGTTAACGCCTAATCGGGCGTTAGTTAACACCCGTTTGGGAAACCATCAAAGTTAACACCCAATTCCAAGGGGGTGTCAGAAAAAAAATTAAGGATATCACGTCGAAATTTTTTTTAATCGACAATTTGGTGGACTAACTAACTGATCGTGAGAATAACCTTCCAGATATAGTAATTTCTTAATCTAATCTAATCTAGATAATTTAAATTCTTACTTTCTGACTTTTTTTCTGACTTCTTAGACTCTTTTCTATTGTCATCTCTTCCATTTATTATGACTAAAGCATGTATTCTTTTTTTCTGCACTTGCACTTAACTTTGGCCAAACCTCAATTCACAGATTGTTATTATAATTTGCTATGTCATTTCTCCTTGGCAGCTAAAATACAGGTTTGGAAGATTTTAGCCAAATTATAAGCTTGTTAAAGCAAAAATCCAGCCTATATAAATCA
>Ga0307517_10000038_pt1 | contig 170555 bp, 173 predicted proteins | sample 23_EM_MG_FD_194515 | JGI IMG/M metagenome (GOLD analysis project Ga0307517, IMG submission 194515) | Populus trichocarpa ectomycorrhiza microbial communities from riparian zone in the Pacific Northwest, United States - 23_EM | ecosystem: Host-associated > Plants > Roots > Unclassified...
CAGCTGAGGGGCGGCTTATTCAATTATTACCCGCACTATATCATGATATCTGATGTTATACTAGCATCCAACCAAATAGTAAACATCAAAGGATACGCTGGACCGGTCGGTCGAGGGGCTGCTAGTCTTATATGTACTGCACATAATTATCCAAATGTCCTATCTGATCATCTATGCCGAGCCCACCACCCTTTTGCGTGGCAACCGTTGCACCTACCCTGAATACCACGTCACACACCTGTGTCTCACATATTCAGCCAAGCCCTACCACACAACGTGCACCGTGACCATACCTCTCTATATAATTTTTCTCTCACTCCACACTCTCCTCTTCTCCATCACCCCCCGCACCTCTTTCTTGCACCTTTACAATATCTTCTTTTATTCACCCTTTATTTCTTTCCCCCCACCGATTGGTCTCTCATCATATTCCTTTCTTCTGCTCCCTACATCCTCTTTTCACCCACCAGATTCACCCCATCACACCCTTCTGATTCTTACCATTTCCCCTCCCCCAATTCCCTCTGATAATTGCACATTTCCCTTTGATCTCTTTGCTAACATATTGTTTAGTTGCCTACCGGATATTTGGCCGCCGGCCGGCACGCCGTTACCTGCTAACAAGCACCACTCTGCCCCGACCTTTTCACTGGCCTCAAGGTGAGCTCCTATGATTATTGATTTTCTCTCTCCTTAAATATTAACCAATTGTGAATGAATTACAATACAGGTCAATATGGAGAGTCACAGGTGTAGCGGGTGTCGGCGTGACAGGCAACCGGGTGAGTTCGACACTGACCTTCGAGGTAACCGTCGTCGAATGTGTAGGGAATGCTTGGTAAGAAACTCTCTCTCAATGCATGTAAAGAAATATCTTATGACCAATAGCTAACCAATAAAAATCTGGCTAGGGGAGACGCCGTGCCGCGCGGCAACGACTCCGAATAGCTGAAGGTGCAGTTAGCAATATGGCTGCACTTGAGGCTGTGGAGGCTGTGGGGCAGAATACTGAACCTGTTCCCATGGCCTTTATTGAGTTGCGTCTGGAATGGGCAACACACAATTTGGGTCGGATGCATCTCATTTGTGGTAAATGTCATGCACTGCACTGGCAGGATGAAAGACCACTAAATGTTACCCGTGCTAAAGCAGGGACCTTTGAGGCCTGTTGCAAGCATGGGGATGTGATCATAGAGAGGATGAGGGCTTTGCCTGAACCTCTGAACACCTTGATGACTGGTCAAGATAGTCAGTCAAGGTTGTTCAGAGAGCATATCCGTCGCTGGAATGCCCTCTTTGCCTTTACTTCCATCAGATTTAATGCTGATGATCGTACTGGAGCTAATAGGCAGGGTGTTCAGCTCTTTCAAATTCATGGTGCTCTCTATCACCAGCAAGGCCCTCTGGTTCCTCCAGCAGGCTTGGATGCCTTATACTCACAAATATATTTGTTTGATCCAGTTTTGGCTGCAGAGGCAAGATCTGCAAGAGCACCTACCCTGGATCCTGTATTAATAGCATCTATTGCACAGATGCTTCAAGCAGGCTCTCCATTTATCCAGCTGTATCTAACAGCCAGGGAGCGGTTCGCACAGCTTTCAGAGCAGGAACCAAACCTGCGTATCATTCTCGATCCCCAATTGAGTCTGATCGTGGTGACAGGGGCTGATCTGCGAAGAGAGAACTTGCCAACGGCTAATGAGGTTGCAATGATCCTGCCAGAGGAATATGGCAGGGGAGGCTTTCGTGATATTGTATTAGCTGAGAGGATTAATGGTGAAATTCCCAACCGTGGATTCTCCATCATTAACTCCAACCATGCTTCATACTTGCCACTGCATTATGTGCTCCTCTTCCCTTATGGGGAGCCTGGCTGGCACTGGGCAAGAACTCTCCTCAATGAGGATGGCAATTGCCAGAACTTGAGGATGTCACAGAGGGCATTTTACAGGTTCCGCTTACATACCAGGACTGATGAGCCAGCTACTCTTATGAGATCCCAAAGGCTCTTCCAGCAATTCGTGGTTGATGCCTGGGCAGCTTGCGATCAGAACAAGCTGAACTGGCTCAGAACAAATCAGTCTAAAATTAGAACTGATTTGTACAATGGTCTTGCCGATCTACTGCAACGAGGCGATGTGAATATGGATGAAGTTGGACGCAGAGTTGTCTTGCCATCAAGCTATGTTGGTGGAGACAGATTCATGCAGCAACTGTATCAGGATAGTATGGCTCTGGTACGCCACTTTGGAAAGCCTTCACTGTTTATTACGTTTACGGCTAATCCAAAGTGGGCAGAGATCGAAGATGAACTCCTTCCAGGACAGACAGCTATTGACCGCCCAGATCTTGTTGCTAGACTCTTCAATCTCAAGCTTCGTGATCTGTTGGATCAGATCAAGCATAAGCAGGTATTTGGTCCTTGGCGTGGCTGGGTATGGACTATTGAATACCAGAAGCGTGGGCTTCCTCATCTTGATCTTCTTCTATTCCTGCAAACTGATGCCCAATTCCTTACCCCTACGTATATTGACAGGTTTATTTCTGCCGAGCTTCCAACTGAAGATGATATCATTGGTCAACGGTTGAGAGAAATCATTCAGACTACGATGGTACACACCCAGTGTGTTGGGGGAAATGGTAATGCCTTATGCATGAAAGACCTAAACCCAGCTATTGTAACAACCTGTCATAAGGGATATCCACATACCTTTTTGGAAGAGACAACGATTTCAGAAAATGGCTATCCACAGTATCGAAGGCGCAATACAGGCAGGTCCTTTATCATACCTGTTCCTGGATCTGGAGGTACCCTTACTGCTGTGATTGACAATCGTCGAGTTGTACCATACAGCCCCTACCTGTCTCTCCGCTACAATGCCCACATAAATGTTGAGGTTTGCTGTTCAGTGCAAGCAGTGAAGAATATTCACAAATACATTTATAAAGGCGGAGATAAAGCAAGCGTCAGTATGGAGTCTGAGCACGATGAGATCAAGCGCTATCTGCATGGACGCTATTTAGGTCCAACTGAAGCAGTTTGGCGTTTGTTTCAATTTGCTATGCATGATGAACAGCCACCGGTAACTCATCTGCAATTACATCTGCCAGGGCAACAAGCTGTTTACTTTGCCCGTCATCATGATTCTGATCACATTCGTGATCTAATTGAGGGGTCTATGACTACACTGATGGCTTTCTTTTCTTACAATGCACAGAATGAAGATGGCAGGCAATTCCTCTACTATGAATTTCCTGAGCACTTTGTCTATGTGGGTAAGATAGGCTGGAAGAAGAGGCAAAAAGGGACTGCAGTGGGCCGGATGTATTCAGCCAGTCCCTTTCAGGGTGAGAGGTATTATCTCCGCCTACTATTGACTGTTGTTCGAGGGGCTACCAGTTTTGAAAATCTCAGGACAGTTGATGGTATAGTGTACGCTACATTCAAATGTGCCTGCATTGCCTTAGGGCTATTAGAGGACGATGGAGAGTGGGTAGCCCTCTTTAGGGAAGGTGCACAGTTTATGACTGGTTGGGCTTTGCAACATCTATTTGCTTTGGCCCTGCAGTATACAACTATCAGCAACCCACTTGCTATTTGGGAATCATTTTGGCAAGCCATGTGTGATGATATTCCTCATATATTGACTACTGGGAGGGTTCCAGTACCCCTAGGAGCTGAGGAAATTGTGGGTAGGATTGACCCTGACTATGGTCTTTTCCTTATTCAGGAGTACTTAAGGGAATTTGGAAAATCACTGTCAGATTATGGGTTGCCAGAACCACTCCTTTCATGGGTGGCACAACAATCTAACCAGAATATTGCAATCATTGAGGAAGAATTAGCCTATGAGCCACATCAGGAGGAAGAAGCATATAATGCAATGAAAGCACAGCTCAATCCAGAGCAGAAAAATTGTTTTAACGAAATAGTCAATATCGTGGAGCAATATGAGAGTAATCCTCGTGGATATCATAGGTCTGGTTTCTTCCTCCAAGGTGCAGCTGGGACTGGAAAGACATTTCTCTATAATTGTCTTTGTAGTTACCTACGTGCTCAGGGAAAGATTGTCCTTTGTATTGCGTCATCTGATATTGCAGCACAATTGTTACCAGGTGGCCGAACAGCTCACTCAAGATTCAAGATTCCCTTATCCAATGGACTCAATTCTGGGTGTAATATTAGTAGCAACTCACCTCTTGCCCACTTGATTAGAAAAACCTCCTTGATCATTTGGGATGAGGTGCCTATGCAACATAAGTCCTGCTTTGAGGCAGTTAACTGGACCTTGAATGACATCTGTCATGTGAGTGATAGTTCTCTCTTTGGTAAAATTCCCACAGTATTGGGTGGAGATTTTGCACAAATCTTGCCAGTAGTAAGGCGAGGTTCAAGGCAGGCTACGGTACAAGCTTGTATTCAGCATAGTTCTATCTGGAACAGCTTGCAAGTATTAAGGCTTAAGACGAGTATGAGGATTGAGGCTAATGATTCCAACCAGATCTTCATTGGCTTTCTTAAGAGTCTTGTGAATGATCTAAATATGTATGGAAAGATATCTCTACCAGAATATATTCGCAAAGTTGAAACAGTTGATCTACTGTGTGATCAACTGTATCCACAGGCTCTGCTGGATGAAGCTGTTACATCTCATAGTGCTCTGATTGGAAGGGCAATTCTGGCTTTCAAGAATGACACTGTGACTGATTTTAATAATAGTCTTCTAGATAAGATGCCTGGTACAGAACACCGCTTTGAGGCTGTCAATAAAGTAGAGCTCAGTGAAGAGGCTGCAGCCTCAGAACCCTATGCGGTATTATATTTGCAGAGTATAAACTTGGCTTCTATCCCACCATCAAGTCTTAGATTAAAAGTTGGAGTACCACTAATCCTTATGCGGAACTTGAGTCCAAAGTATGGAATGTGCAATGGTACAAGATTAAGGTTGTTAGGAATTAACCGCAACTGTTTACAGGTAGCTATTCTGGGTGGCAGGTGGGATGGAGAGATTCGCCTCCTGCCTCGGATAAAGCTTACCACCAGTGATGAGGAACTGCCCTTCATTCTTGAACGCAAGCAGTTTCCTGTCAGATTGTGCTTTGCTATGACCGTTAATAAGTCGCAAGGTCAATCTTTAGAAAAGGTAGGTGTAGATCTTCGTACTGATGCATTTACACATGGCCAGCTCTATGTAGCACTGTCTAGAGTAACATCACTGAATGGACTTACTCTATTGCCATCCAGTAATACTCCCACAGTTATATCAAACATTGTATATCCTGAGGTACTGCTTTAAGATACCCTTGTGATATATATCTCCATTCTGACTTCTGCTCTGGCTAATATTATATTCCTGCAATATAATATATACTAAGCTATTGAACAGATTTTGCAACAGCCTGCTATTGACAATGGTATATTTATATTAAAACTGTCTTAGTTTCCTTATCAATTTCGTCGTTTACTCTCCTTATTGATTTCATCTTTTCTTAATGCGAATCCTGTGAAAGTACTCTTTTTCCATACCAGCATTTTTCCCTCTTATCCAGAGGTTTTTGACTGAATGGTTTTAATGAGGCTTTCTATATACTGTTTGCCTTTTTTAACCTAATTTTATAGCCACTACTAAATATATATATCTATCTCTTTATTGTTTATACACTTTGTTCTTACATAATCACCTAATTATTTATCTTATTAACTCAATTCAAGTTGGTGCTATGAAACCTATTATTCTTTGTTTTCTTTCAATACTTTATATCACATGGCTTGATTATTAATTTCAGAGTTTGCACCTATAACATCGCATTGCCTCCATCTACTAATATCACCTTGGTTCTACATATATCGCCTCCCTTGATCCTCATACCATATCACCATCCACTCAACTATCTCACTCATACTACATCATTCTCCTATACCTATTTGATCGACCACATCTCCCAAGACACGGCCTCAAGGTCTTGAGGCGGGCAGCGAGTCTATTATGTACTGTACAACAAATCTTGGCGTGTGCGATCTGATCATCTGATAACCTCATGTGAACCCTATAGCAACAGCCCTACCAAACCTGTCCTTAATGCTTCCAACCACTTATACACAACACACATAACCATAAGATAGGCTGAAATGCCGAAGCAATTAAGCCTTTGGCATTAATTAAATTAGATTAAAATAATGCAAAAAACACTTTGATGTAGCCGTTTGAACATCTACGAGTTTGTTTTGATAAAGGATTTTATGCTAAGGCACTACCCATTGGCTGCAAGCCCAGTGTTGTGGATAAGGGGCAGAATCATATGCTTTCTTGCCAATAAAGTGAATACCCATTGCTGTATTGAGGCGAGAGGTTAAGAAAGAATAAAAGCAAGGGAAAAAGATGAGAAATAGAAGAAACAAAGCCTCTTGACTAATATAATACTACAGTGACATGAGGATTATGGATAATGGCATTCATTCGTACTTTTGTAGTATTATCAGAGAACAAAAACAAGGGCAGTTCAATAATTGATAGCAATGCACCCCGCATCATTACCCCGCCCTTCCAACACTTCCCACACTACCTAAACAAATTCCTCTAAATCAACTCAAACTAAATCATCCTATCTGACTATTATTTTTAATAAACAATGTCTTCCGTTTTTCGCAGTTATGCACAAAAACCTACTCCCTCCAAGTACCTCTCTCCAGTTACCAGAGAGAATATCTTTGAGTTACATAAGGGTCAAATAGAATCTGAGCAAATTTCCCACTCTCTTAACATCTCTACCACCATTATCCGGAGCACAATTCCAAAGTAATATCAAGAAAGCAAGGAGAATCAAAGTAGAGGAAGATATTTCAAAATTGCCAAGTTGCAGGCTAAAGTCATAGTTAAGGAACTTCTCAATAATCGCCACACTACCTATTGTGAGATTGCTAAAACAACATTTCACCTATTGTTTCTCCCAAGACAGTAAACAGAAGAATTGCAGAAAAGCATTTTAAAAATGTGTGACACAAGAGAGAGTCCCTTTGGATAAAGACCTAGCTTATAAGAGGTTGGAATAGGCATTAGCTCATAGGTATTGGACAAGGGAGATGTGGAGAATAAAGGAAATATTGGAGGATGATCAATTTGTAGAAAGAAGTGAGGGAAAGAGAAGAAAATGGGTAGTTAGATGACCAAATGAGAAGTGAAATAAGAATTGTCTTGAACCTACTGCTAGGTGAGAAGAGAGAGAGATTAGCCAGATAATAAATCATTTTTTTTATGGTCAAACTCATGGTCTTTTGTGACATGTTTTATGTAATCCTTCTTCTGCTCGTGGTAGAGTTTCTGGAGTGTCTATTATTGATGTCAATAATCATTATGACACTCTGGAAATATGAGAGAATATTAGAGAATGGGTCAAAGAAAATGTATTTTAAATAATTGACAATGCTAAGACTTACTTGCCTTTTCGGAATGGCTCAGAAGGCAGGAAATTGCCCTTATGGAAATTTCTGCCTATTTATTGGATCTTAATTCAATTGAAAGTGTTTGGTTTCTGGTGAAAAATAAGGTGCATAAACACTATCCTGAGCTATATCTTATAAGGGGTGATGTCAATGTGATCAAAAACGCAATAGAGAAGGCTATCACTAATTGTTGGTAACATCTAGACACAAAGGTTTTGGTAGTTTGGCAGGGTCAGTTGTGGATATAATGAGACAATCATTAAAGCTAATGGATTGTATACAAAAGATTAATTTCTACTATGTATTTACATTTTTTGAATGAATATGCATGAGAGTGGGGCTGGTGGGGGAGGTATTGTCATTGGCGAAGATTTTGCCTTGTGAGATCACTATTATTTTTGTCCCAGGATCATAGTTAGCTGATTATCCGTGAAAAGACAGACAGGAAGCAACTCAGTAACAGGTGAGAGAATGGGGCAGGGGAAGGGGAGAGAGAGAGGGGGTGGAGTGGTATAGCCAGTGGAGTCATGCGAGAGTGAAGCCTTTTCAAAGTCTGAATAAAGTCTACATTGAACAAGAGCAGACTCACTCTTTAATATTGCAATTAGCAGATTGCTTTCTTTCCAACATATATAGGTTATTCTTACTATCCACTAACAATAAGGTATGATATCAATAGCAGTAGGGCGGACTATAATCCAGAAAAGGGGGAACTTGAAGGGGTATAGGGTTGAGGAGTGGGAAAATGAAGAAGAGTGAAGAAATCGGGTAAATAGAGGGAAAAGGACAGGGGGAGGAGGTAGAAGAGAGTAAAGGGGAGATATGCATCATAGTAGCAGGAGGAGGTTGAATGGCAGAATGGGAAAGGTAAAGGGTGGGTGGGAAAAGGCAGGTAGTAGGGGGTCAGGGCACTATTGGAGGAGAAGGGGCAGAGAGGGGGGAGGTCAGTTGAGGATCAGAGTTGAAGAAGCAAACAGGGGAAGGTTGAAGAGGAAAGAGGCTGTGAATATTAGCAGATTATATATGGCAGAGTGGTAGAGGATCAAAAGAGAATTCACACAGAACTTAGACACTTCACTTATGCTATTGAAATTCTCTTAACTAAAAACAAAAACTCATAAGAGAAACAAGTATATAAGGAAAACATAAGTAGCACTGGGTGATCCTGCTGTCAAACACAACACATCTATCTCTATCCCTACCATGTCCTGATTCTTCTAAGTCTGTGTACTCCAAGGATAATAAAGTAGAGTCATGTCCATCTAATCTCTTTCATATACTATCAAACATTCTATCTCAACCTCCCAAATCATCTGCCAGTATCTAAACAAGCATACAGTCTCTCTTGCACAGTCCAAAGTCAAATACAGCCTTCCAACAGGAAAGTCAGTACGGGCAGAAGGAACAATAAGTAGAATGAGACAGATGGGTGCAAGGAAGGGAATCGGCAGAGTTGGAGGAGAGTCAGAGGATGACAGTGTAGGGGTGTCGGGAAAGTAGCTTTGGTGTATAAAGACTAAAGTACGATCAGTGTTCCCAACGGTGAAAGTAGGCTGGAGCGCAGCAATGACTGACTGGGCTGAGCCTGCCAATAGCATGTATAGACTTAGTACTGGTTCCCTGATAGGGCTATATAGCCTAGGCTAGCCTACTCTCAGCTAGCCACACTGCAGTGTTCATGGTAAATTTTACAATTAATATTCTCTGATTATAGGTAGCATTGAAAATACAAGCTTGATTTCACTTTATTAGCAAAAATACTTGACATAAAGTAGTTAATTAATACATTACATTAATTGTAAAACAGAATCTAGAATACTGAAGTTGAAAGAGGTGGGGGAATCAATACACTGTTAAGGTGATCTGTTTCTAATGCTGATTACGGGTCCTATAGTCTATAAAAATCAGGTCTGATTGATTTTCGCAGGTAATTCAAATTCAGCTGGTTGGAAACACTTTAAGATAGCACCTACAGATGCACATACCTCCCTCGAGGTCTCGAGGGTGGGGATTCTAGTGAATATCGTACTCGCATACCGAGGCCATAAACTACCGGCACGGTCATTTCCGGGACCCTTTCCTACACTGACTTACTACTAGAACTCTAGTTCTCACACCTAGAAGGGGGCTCAGCTTATTCTCGTGTTTTTTCTTAAGAGGATAGCTGGTATTTATTTTCATCCCCCTGTGTCTTGTACTTTCTAACATTTTGTTCCCGATTTCTGCGTCAACACGGATAGGAGGCTCAAATGTTTTAACATTGAAGCTAGATTAATGTTATAGACAAACCATGCAACATAGTAGAACGAACCGATTAGAAATTTGTCTTTTAGTTACAAAGTATAGTGTAAATTTTCCAGTGCAGATGGATATTTTCCTTTAAGCGGGATGACTCAATTTGGGGTCTTGATGTGTGCTTCGCTGTTTGGTTATCATTGATAGATTTGTTTTTGTTTCGTTTAAGTCCTGTCCACCTTAAAATGTGACAGCCCCTCCGGGCGGTGTCTGCTAAGATAAAATAAAAATTCTATCTTATCAAATCTTCTGAAAATATATGCATTCAGCAGTTCTGGTATTTTCAACATAGTATCCCTTTCTTTCTTTCTTTCTAGGACAGCCTTATAAGGTCACGATACCGAAGAATAACTTCCCAATCCTGTTTTCTGCAAACTTAACCATGGAGTCGGGTAAAGTAAAAATGTAAAGGACTCTCATAAAGAATCTAAATGTTACTCCGCTACCGGTATTCAAGACAAGAATATTTATTTTTTCCTGCCTGTTTACGAGTAAATCTACAAGTATGAACTTGAAAGAAAAAAGAGAGAAAAGCAGAATCCTAGCCTATAATCAATCAGCAAACCATCCCCCCCGAACCAAAACTTCTCAGACTTAGAAATTATCCATGCAACGCAAGGACAAGTACACATGCCTCCAACTCTTGCCTATTCAAAATAATTACAGCAACGAGCTTAGAAAAATAACCCAAAATAACAAAAGAGAGGATATGGACTGGTGTCCTGGGCTCATGGTCGCCAAAGGCGCACCCGCGCACGGAGGGAAGAAAAACGGCCCCACCCCCGCTCCACCGCACCAGAAGCATAGCCACATATTTATTTAACCACCTTACCTTAATTTCGTTCCGTCAGATCCATGGTATGACTCTGGATATATGACAAGCACCTCCTAGGTGCAGTACAGGTACAGCACAAAGATTGCATGTCGGCATGGCAGATAAAAGCCAGAAGCACAATCATACCACCAGAAGTAGATTCTTGTTCCAAAGGAAACCTCCAAGCATCACTGCCTTACTCTGAGTATGTACCGACTTTGTATCCCTACCCTTCCGGCCGGGGAATGTATAATTAAAGATACCGCCGGCCACTGTAGCACCTTTATATTCAGCAAAGACACCAGGAGAAACGCTCTCGCTAAATCGGCACAGTACCACCCTATTAAGCCCAATTATCTTCCAAGAAGAGAAGCGCTTCGCGGCAATCACACTTCACCTATAAGCGAGAACTGCTTTTGTGCCAATGTGCGCCATTGCCTTCCTGTGATGCATTGTACGAGTAGAATCGAGAATCTGGTGTTTAGGAGTCGGATTGGGGCCAGTCAGAGGGTGGGAGAATTTCAAGCTTATTATTAGGGGCGGGGAGGTTACGACAGCTTGGGGAGTTGAGAGGAATCTCCTTTCCCTTAGGCTATTTCGAATCTGCGGCGATAAAGATTTGCCGTGAGTATGGGTAATTGATGAATGGTTGCTCGTGCAATGCTGCACTGGTGTTGGAGTTTTTGTGCTGTATGACGCTCAGGGAAATCCTAGCTCTGGATATCTAGTGGTAGTTGAGTCTAGTTGCACGACTGGGCCTGGGATTGTGGACAATACTCAGAAGTATCGTACTAGGACAAGTAGCGCTGTACCGGAATGGCGTGGAAAGTACCGGTAGCGGCTTAATGAAACGAGGGGCAGTGAATTTGACTTGCAACAGCCACAAACCTAAAAAGATATTAAGTTATATGACAGCTCTCTTAAGACCTTCCCGAAAAGTCTCCACCGAGTTCCGGTGTATTGCTCCTGGAATACCGGTACCGAAGAAATTTTCGCAGCGACTCTAACCATGGTTCCCTCGCTCATCATTTAAGATCGACCCTTCATAGGGGCCCAAGTATGGAACGATAGACCACACGGACTCGCTTAAGGGTTGATCAATCCAGTGTCGTGAAACGCTGGAAATGCAGGAACAGGCGGGCGCCTAACTGTGAGAGAAAATTCAAGGCCTTTCAGGTTGTCTTGGAAGTGGACGGTGACATCGAGGATGTTTCAACCACCGTCAGGGATGATAGCCAGTAATTGCCAACATCCTGGTTCGGGTCCAGTAGCACCCCGGATGGGGAAAATCGGAAGGCAAAGACAGCCTGAGGAAGATGAGCTGAGATGGAAGATCAGAGGAATGTTTGGATGGTATGCACTAGCAGCGAGGACCCGTTATCAAACTGCCAGACCTGTGGAGAGGAAGAGGGGGGGAAAGACAAAATTAATGATGTCGTTGTCTTTGCTTCTGTAGACTACCGAAACTTATTGGCTTATCTTTTGATGAGATGTGGCGGTTGCTACTGCAGTATGGGGTTCCAGGTACGGCAGGTTGCGCTCAGGTTTGCTGGACTATGCAGTACTTTTGCAGGCCCTTTCCCTAGGAAAGAATGTCGCGATACCTAGGGATACCGGTATTACAGTGACCCTAGAAGGGGCACTGCACCTCTAGAAACTGATGGTGGGAAGCCTTGGTTATAATCTAAGAGATAGTCTTGGTCTGTCGTAGAGCTGGACCACACCCAATCGGGTTGAAACCCGTGCGGGAGGGGGTAAAACTTAGGAAATAGGAGATTGGTCCCGGGAAGCCCTCGTGCGGAAAATCCCACACTCAAAAAAATCTTAGCATTTTCTCTCACGATATATGTGAGGCGAGCGTTCCTCCTCCCTCCCTCCTCTCCTCCTCCTTTTTTCCCTCGCCTCGTTCCTTTCCTTCCATTGTTGGCTGGTTGGCTTCGTTTCTGGATTCCCTAGCATATACCCCTCCACTCTTTTCACAAACCTCTTTTCTTTCACTCCTTTAACCCTTTTTCACTCCTTCACTTTTATCCTCACCCAGTCGCTCTTTTCTTTAGGTGCTTGTGGATAATCTCCCGGTGATATTCTATATAGTTTTCTTTCTTTCTTCTTTTTTCCCGCCGTCATTTCATTCAAAATGCTGAACCCGCTGGTGCTCTCCTCCCTATTTTTCCTGGGGGTGAGCGCTTTCTGGCGTCTGCCGTGCCGTCAGAATTTGGCTGTTGAGCGGGTTGATCCGCTTGTGCAATTTGGCCAGGTCGGGTCGCATGTGCACACCATTCATGGTGGGAATAGTAAGTGAAATAGGTTATACAAATTTTCTTGGTTGGAAATTGCTGACTTTTTGCAAAAGAGTTTAGTCAGTGGTCGCTCGAGGAAGATTTGCTGAAAAGTACTTGTTCGTCTTGTCAAGTTAAGCAGGATAGATCAGCATATTGGACTCCAGTTATGTATTTTCAAGATGAGGCTGGCAACTTCAATCTTGTTAACCAGATCGGTGGTATGCTCGTGTAAGCTTTTTCCGTATTCCGCACAAACGACTGTTCAAACAAACATCATACTAATACAATAGATTCTATATAAAAAAATAGGTATTACCTCCCCCGCGGCGAAAATGTTAAGGCTTTCCCTGACGGCTTCCGCATGATTGCCGGTGACCCATTGCTCCGAAACTTCCCCTACCCGGATGTTGAAAAGTCCCTTTGGACCGCCCAGGACATGACCGAGGCCGCCCTTCGTCAGAAGGCTATCGGGTTTAATTGTCTCAACTATGATTTACCCGCCGAAGCAGCACTGGGGATGAAGACCCTCCCAAAGAACCTCTCGTGCAAGGACGGTCTCCGAGCAGAGGTATTCTTCCCATCATGCTGGAACGGAAAAGACCTCGACTCTCCGGACCACAAAGGCCACATGCGCTATCCATCTCTCATGGACGATGGCGATTGTCCGAAGGGATTCGAGACTAGAGTGGTATCGCTGTTCTTCGAGACTATCTGGGATGTAAACAAGTTTAGCGGGCAGAAAGGGCGTTTCATATTCTCCACCGGTGATCCCACTGGGTGTGGATACCATGGGGATTTCATGAATGCTTGGGATACAAAGGTTCTCCAGGAGGCTATCGATGTCTGCACTTCCCCATCTGGTATCGTCGACGAGTGCAAGATTTTCGATTTGTACACCGAGGACGAGATGCATCAATGCACTATCAAGCCGACTGTTGATGAGGACGTGGTTGGTCCATTGAAGAAATTGCCCGGATGTAATCCTGTGACTGAGGGCCCAGAGTCAGCAAAGAAGGTTGACTGCCCGGATGAAGGACTCGGCAATGATAATCAAGGCTCATATCCTCCCAAGCCCAAGGAAACCAAGGGGGCAGGATCTTCAGAAGTCGCTGCAACCTCATCCTCCCACCCGAAGCCTTTCAAAACCTCTGCCCCTCCCGCGCCACCGGGCTATCATCCTAAAAAGGAGGACGCTGGAGTTGCGCCAGCTTTATACTCCACAACTACTTCGGATCCCTACCTCGTTATTGTCACCGTCACCGAGACGGTTACCCCACTCGCAACGACGGTTACGGTCCCTACGCCCTCCAGTGAAAACACTGCTCCCCCATACCATAAGAAGCGTGGTCTTCACAACCACCGCAGATTTGGCGGAGGACATCACAAACACTAAACTTCTATTTCTTCCATATGCCCTCAATTGAATTCGCAGACTATGCAAGCCATTTTTTTTCTCACCATTTTTTTCTCACCATTTTTCCATGTGCAAGGTGTGGGGAGCGTGAGGTGGATACGGTCCTCCGTCGATACCCAAACCCAATGAATATCTTTTTCTCTGTGAGATGTACAAATAGCCCTTATCTTTTTAAAAAATTAGCATGTTCTCCTAAACTGCTGTGATGAATGGCGGTGGGAGAATTAGGCTCCAACTAGACCCCGTAGTGCCCCGCATTGGGGCCGTTAGCTTCGTACCTGTACCGTATCGTTGCGCGTTCTGTGGCCGATAGAGAAAGAGGTGTATGGGGTTTACACTGTTCAGCACGAGGTATCACTCGATTGGTCGAATTACTCAGGCAGGGACTGCTACCGTAGCGGTGTGACCCACTGTAAGCCTTAGTCGTTTAGTGAGAACGATGGACCGAAGATCCAAAATGCAATTACTAGCTGTTAATGGAGTTCTACCACTTGGGTACATACGTCCGAGATTGTCCTTGAAAATCAGAGTCTTGTCCCCTTAAGCTATCGCTGCGGCCACCCTTATTCTCCTAACCTCGCGATGAAATAATTAATTCCTAGCAGATAGATGTGACCCACAATCAAGGCATTTGACGAACCCTACATAGCTATTACTCGAGCACAAGCACCAAAGGCTATGCATGCCTAATTAGGGAGTCAAAACGTCCCCCAGTGATCTCTCTGGGTGCTATGTCAACCGCAGGGGGTGGGTGGTTACGGTAGAACTACGCTCGCAAAGAATCCTCAGGTCAGGTCCACAATTAATTTATCGTACAAGCACATTCTCCCTTTCTCGGGGCCAGAAAGCATATTATCAATCTCGAAAACACCGTCAATGCTGGAATCTTTTACCCCCAACACAATTTCCCACAGCCCGCTTTCCTACCTTTCCACACGGACTTTACCTCTCATGGTTAGAGAGAGCCAATTTGAATTCCCGGAGCGGGGTGGAGAGAGAATTTTTTATTTTATTTTTCCCTTGGAGATTGCTGAAGAACTGACAAACCGACCACCTTTGAGAAATCTAGAATAACCCCCCCCGCGTACAATTTACAATTGCATTAGTTCATCAAAGATTCAGCAAAAAAAGAGAGAGACAGGAACTAGTGAATAGACAGGTGGAGGGGGGGGGGGGGGCAAGCGCAATCTTCCTCAACCCTGGCACAAACTTTCTCCCTGAACTCGGTATCACCATAAATTGCGGGAGAAAAAACAAATTCTCCCCCTCCCCGCCTCAAAAACAAATAAACAACTGAATGGATAAATAAAAATTCAAACAAAAGAACCCGTAACGCTCACGCAAGCTTTAAAATTAGCGCCTCGTAATACACGCATAACCTAGTTGGTAAAATCTTAGTCCCGGTGTTTGTCCCGTTGGGCGGGGGGTTTAGGACAAGGTTGCTCTTCCTGACTTTGAGCCAGGGCCTGGGGGGAGGTGAGTTTGGTCTTGGCTAGTAGAAGCTCACGGTGCTGCGGACGATATATCTGCTGCTTCGTGTGCTATGGTATTACAAATTGGAGCCCGTAGATGCGACCATTGACCTATGCTGCCAACGGGAGATTCGCCCGTGGCTTCTTCCGGTTGTATGATAGAGGTCCGTGTTTCCGGCTGCAGCCTTTGCCCCTCCCCCCTCGAGAGCTGGGTTGTGAAAGTTGAGGTTTTCTGGTTCGGTAGGGCCGATTTTTGTATTTTTTCGATAGGGCAGCTTGCGGCTGGGACATGCGGTCATAGGGCACGTGTGTATGGGGTGTGTGTGGTCGTTAGGCACATGGTATATAGCGAATTGTTGTTTTCGCATCCGATGCTGGTGGGCATAGGATACAGGTGATAAACGGTTTGTTGCTCCTCCTATGCCCTACACCATTTAGCGTGGGGCAGTGGGTTTGGTTTGATTTTCCCTTTATACTAGCCAGCATAGGGCGTAGGGCACAGGGTCTTAGGACCGGGGTGGTTCTGGATGGTGTGTTCCCTTAGAATTCACTGTTTCTGGGGTTGTCGGCTATCCAGAGATATATATCTCCTGGTCTGTCCTCAGCTAGCGTACTCATCGATTCTCTAATCCATCATTGTTTTCTGGTCTGGTGGGCTTTGTCCACAGTGGCCTCACTCGCATCTCTCTGTCCCTAGTTTTTCCTCGCAGAGGAGGGTAAATTGAAGCTGATGGTCTAGTTCTTGATGTTTCCTTTGATGCTCTTCAAGCTATCTGTGGGTTTGAAGAATAGACTCTCGTGGGCAGCATTGAAGCCCTGTTGTGGGATCAGATTCCCCCAGCTGTGAAGTTGACCCCGTCTGGGAGTCTGTTGGCGTCTGTTGGCGGGCTGGTCATATACCCCCTGCAAGATTTAGCGCTTCCGGATAGAATCTGTTGGAACTATTACTTCAGTGTGATGATCTGGTACGAATTTGTTCGGTCGTGGTCAGGCAAGTTGAAACATGCGGATCTAGGAAATGGCAGTGGTCACCTTGATGTATATTCATACTGCGCACTACTAAAAATATAGCACTCTCAAGCGTGTTTGTAGGATGGTAAGAAAGCAATCGTCTCTCTCTCTTTCCTTCATTTGGTTAGTTCTATTACTTTACGCTTCAACTCTGGCCGTTCCTGTGTGACCTCCAACAGATTCTGGTGCTCCATATCGAGTGCGTTTCTGTGACCCGGTCGGTTGCAGAGACTACTTAGACTGTATGGCGCTCCCGATCGCCATACTCTAGTTCCTGCTTTTCCCTAAAGGTCTCATTGCCTTCTCCATTCGCTGAGAAGGTGTCTTGGATCAAGTCAGCAAAGACTCCATCTTCATAAACCGTCACTCTGTATCTTCCAGACATGATAGGAGGGGGGTCTATGCAGATCCTGACGCTGAAATCTCTCACTATTGGTACCCTTTACCATCCACGGAATTTTCGTGGAAGCTAATACTCGATTTTCTAAGCACAGAAACCAGTATCTTGGCTCACATCGGAAGAGAAATCTTTTCCCGGGCCCGGCAACCCCAGGGAGTGGCCTAGTGACGGGAGTCTCCCGCAATGCGATCTTGGAGGCGGGCGTTCCAGGGTGGGTCGGCCTATTTCTCGGCGTCGGGACGGGGTCAGTTTATTGCCCCTTTTCCCGAGTTGAAGTAGTGGTATTCTGGGCTAAGTGCGCGGTGGAACTCATGGTGATTGGGCTTCTTTCACAATGGTGGTTTCTGATGGTGTAGTTGTGGACACCTCGTGAACTGTGAGATCATAGTGGAGGGGCCCCTGATTTCTAACTCAGGAGAGAGCTTGAGCGTATTAGAGTAAAAATATTTGGATCTCAGGGAACTATTAACTGGGGATCTGATATTGTAGGTATATATGAACACATCTTACCTTTGTATTGATGACTAGCCAAGCGCCAAAGCCAATACCATTTAAGGTGGTTCTACCCACATGCAGTCCGTGCGCCATAGTGTTTCTCTAGTCAGGGGGATATATTCAAGCCCGTTTCACCATCCCTCAAGGACTAGAATTCATGAAAGCCCTACCCAGGTGGCGAGTCCGAATCCGAAAGTAGGGTCTAATTCCACTCGGCCCACTCCGGATAGCAAGTAAATTCTGACAAGCTGATGCCAGCCCAACATTCAGCCCAAGACCCTTTGACAGATTGCCGTTAAGCCATCATTCTGGAACAATGTCTGAGGTGTCTGTGAGCGCTTCTGCCACTCGGGTAGTAGCGAGGGTCCACTGCACGATCTCGATGGCAAAAGAAACGTGCCCCCACTGGGCTTTCCATACAAAATGCCTATTCTCAAAACGTCCCTACCTACCACCATATCGCTGGAAGAATCTAGGTACAGCTTGGCATGGGTGCTCACATAATTGAACACTATATTGCAGAAAACATACCAGGAATTCCTGAGCGCCAGGGCTCTAAGAGAAGTGCCTACAAACACTGCTAAGATAGTCAATTTGTATGGGATTTTTACATAGTAACCGCATTAACTGGCTTCACTCATATGCTGCTAGCACTTGGCAATTTTATATGTCAAATTAAATTCTCTGTGATTCCCTTTCATTTTATTGCTTTTTGAAGAACAAAATTTATTGTCCACCCCCGCGGTGGTTAGCTAAACCTGTGCATTTTGTATGGAAAACTAGGTCGGGGTTCGTTTCGTTTGTCGTCGCTAGGTTCGACTTGTAGTAAGAAAGCTTGGAACGGCACAGTGATTCCTTCTGGTAGTTGAGTCGTGAAGGAAAGGGAAAAAGAAGTGTCAATAGACCCCTCGGGCTGGCTGTTTAACGCCCCGTTCTCGCCGTTCGGTGGCGTGGGCTATTTCAGCCCTCTGGAAATGCCGGGCAAGCCTGGCACAGTACAGTACTGTACCTACGATTTCCCTTTCCCCAGCAATTTTCAGGCTGAGTTTGCTCTGCATTGCTGCAGAAGGTTATTAAGCCTACTCTCTCCTAAAGGTCGCATGCCTCGGCGGTTATAGACAGACGCACGAGAGGGAATAGTGTTTTCTAGGCGGGGTTGTGCTGGGCAAGCTGAGCTTGCTAGACCTCGCCGACTGGCACCCTAATTTCTTTAACCTGCTCTGCTAAGTCTATTGTGGCTTAGTACTGTGCGGAGGTTTCAGCTGTGGTATCTGATGGCGAAACCAATGGATTTTTACGGTAGTCAAGCTTGGTAACATATACTGTACCCGGAGGTGGAGAAGACGAGCAGCCAGGATCAGCGCTCCTAGGGCCCCAGCTAGCTTAGCTTCCCCAGGCTTTCCTTTAGAGTATAGCTTTCAGGGAAAATATTAGTATTGTACGATTGCGCTTAGTGGGGACGGAGTGCGGGTTTCCGGCGCTTTGCACAGGAATTATTGAAAGCCTTGCTCCCTCATGAGGTTATTCTCTAGAGAGGTAAGTTGAAGCGGGGCTATTCTGAATGTCTAGGATTCCGGCCGCCTATAGCCCGGAACTAACATGAGAAGGGCTCCATCCAACTGGAGTCTTAGCATTCGCTCGCCTATAGGGCAGTATCTCTAGAGGAATCATGGAAATTGGGTGCGGGAAGTATTCGATCTGGCAACCCTAGAGGACCCATGTTCTCCGAGGGTAGGTTGTCGCCAATATTTGCGGCACTAACTTATGCAGTGTGATCAATGAGAATACTCGGATTAATAGGACCGGAATTTATACCATACTTCCCCGCCTTTCCCCCGGGATAGCATCCCCCCACTACCACAATAGGTTCCAGGAACGCTAGTAGATGACCAAAGTCAAATTCTCTTGGTTTTTTTGCCCCCGGATCTGGCCCTAATACATGTGTGGGCTTCATGGGAATTCTGCCTATTTGGCTACTATCTCCACCAGCCCATATGATGATGAAAGTTCGCCTAGACTCGCCAATCTAGACGCCTGGCACGGATCTGGAAATGATGATATTGTAAGTCAGAGTAGGTGAGAGTAGGTGAGAAAGTGCAAAGCAATTCGTAGCTTAATCAAGTTTTACCACCGCCGAGTCCCTAGACAAAAGTGTTGACATGGCCTTTTTACACCAAAGGGCATCGAATTTTAGCCGCTTGTGTGATTTATGGGCCGCGGGAGATTTTTCTGAGCAAGAACTCTGGTTTCTAGTTGCTATAGCTTCCCTCAGTCAAACGCCTCAGCCATGAGCTAAAAATGTTATATTGTGCCAAAAAGTTTCGAAATGGTGCAGAAGTGCTACTTTGGACACAAATTTGGCATAAGGACAACTATTGTCAATCCTCAAGGCTCGTAATATAACAATCGAGGGTGGGTAAGCTTCGTGAGCAGTTTCCGGTGAAATTTTAGGCTATTTTGACAGGTCGCATGCATCACCCGTACTCAGAGCATTGTCGATTTAGTCCTTGATCTGCTTTTCTCTTGGCCCCCACGGTAGAAGATTTGATTGGCTCTATAACTGAGAGTGTCAAGGTAATAAAAATAGTCCCTCTAGTAACTTTGTGAAGAATCTCTTTCATCCTATTCTCATTTCGTTAATGGGTTCAAAATCAACAACTAGAATCAAGTTGCAGTGGGCTATTTGATGGGGATGCCCAAGATTTACAATTCTAACTCCAACCACGACAAGCTCCTCATGACTTTGGGTGAAAGCAAAAAATCATAGACTATCATAGTACTGATTTATTATGTAAATAATTTTACACAAGGAGTTCGTAATACCACCTCAATAGAAGCTATTCCTAATCTAAAGCTTTGAATCAAGCTGGCGGCCGGGGACCATACGATACCCCACCTTCTCCAGTCTGGGGTGTTCTCTGTGGCGCACCATCCTCACCACATCAGCCACGTCTAACCACCTTCAGAACAGCAAATCGATAAACAGTCTACTCCAATGCCATAGACCTTAGGGGGCACCAGTAATCGACGCTTCTATCAACCGAACCTGGGCCATCTAATTAAACGGTCAGCTTTTATGGGCACTTCCTGCCGAATCCCAGAACACGGTGGACACCGTATTCGGATCCACAACGGCCAACTCGCCGACACTCCTGCAGGGGGCACCTTCTCTATCAGAGAATGTCTAACAATACAGTTGACGCGGATTTTTTTAAGCTCCTCCTCGTTGCCCTCTCCGAAATCTTATCAGAATTATCAGGGGACTAATCGCTAGGTTTTTCTGCCCCAGTACAAAAAATGGGTAATAGCCTGCGCCGCTGACTCGCGGGGGATCCGCTCTCATGTCACGTACATTAGTCTCACATGTTCGTAAAGTGAGGCCACAGAAAAAGCAGTATTGTGATAGCTAAAATGCGATGCGCTTTCTGGGTCGGGAGGATAGCGCAAGTAGGAATAGATGTCCCGCCGGATGCAGGCAGGGAGTCTTGCTGGGGTGCCGTATACTGTTATTACTGATAATACGGCAGGTTACACACTGCCGCAATTACAAAGTGCATTACTCGCGCAGATATGGATAAGAAATCCCCACGGTATTTCATTATCTTGACCGGGGGTCGAAATGAAGCTGATTTTGTTATTCTTATCCAGCTTACTGCCAGAACCGGGGTCGTTTTATCAATATCGCAATACTTGTACCATATCCTTCTACATCACTCGCATGCCTCCCCCCGATCGCCTTATCCTCGGCAGTGTGGGCTTTAAGGGTGATAGTCTCGTATTGGCGTTCGGTAGCGGTTCTGCAGGTTCATCCTGAGACAAATCCTCTTCCTTCCTTCCTTCCTCCCTTCTTTCCTTCCTTTCTTTCTTGCGCTCCGCATCCCAACCTTGCGTGCATCTCACACAAACTGATTGATCAACAATCAACCTTCACATTGATTTCTGTCAGGCAGATAAACAGCAACAGAGTAACCCAGGGTGTTTGGCATCCCCTTTTTACTCGGTGTGAATAGAGATGAAGTTTGCTCCCCGATGGCATAAGATATCACTCGGTAAAAGCAAAGGCTTCGAGGACCGGCTGCCTCTAGTTTCCGGCACGTAAGGTTAGACAACACCAATTGAGTGATTCTATCTCTCCACGAAAGATAGGGATTTTCTTTTCTAGGCACGCCCCAACTTATTTTCTATCTACCACCCCCATTCGTGTTAAAAAGCATAGCAATAGGCAATAGGCGGGTTCACGTGCATTGGTCCTGGTGCGTGCTTGTACAAGATGAACCATTCCACGATCTGCGCCGCGAGCGCTCAGAAAAATTAAGGGATCTGGCCTGCCCCGCCCAGGGTACGCTTACTCGTTGAACCCGGAATACCTAGAAGGCAGTTGGCATGGCTCGTTTGAGCCTCCGTGCACTATTTATTTCACTCAAGCCAAAAATATGATTTTGTGGAACTGGCGATCACAGAAACTTTCTGTACAAAATAACCCTTCAATAGAGGAAAATAAAGTATCGGCACTTACTTGTGCTATTGCCACTGAGAAAACCCTTCATGAGGTGTGATACAGAGTTTTACTAGCCGATGCCTTATCTCAAAAAAAACTGTTGTGCACCAGAAGTGAAGTAGGGTAGCTGTAAAACGGATCGTGGAGACGGCAAGGTAACTCTGTTAGTAACAAAGCTAATAATTTCAGGGCGAGCCTTACGCAATTGCCAGGTGCCGAGAAGCCCCTACACTCTCGGCGAATACCAAAGACATATCATATCGTCTCTCGTAGGCAGCATAGTATCGTGCTCTATATAGTCAAGCCCCACTGTCCCGTATGAAATGCAATAAATTCAAAAATCTCCTACGGAAACACTTACCTTTTGTCCCGAATCACTCACTCTACCAGATAGATTCTTTGGATTCCACTCGTCCAGGATAGTGAGGCGCAACCGCAGTAAAGAGGGGAACACTATCGGACTAGAAAATCCCGCGGCACTGAGAGCTGAAAGTGTGCACACTCTGTCTTAAGCAATCGATTGTAGTTAACTAGTTAGTCCTAAATCAGACACATGCCGTGGGAAACTTCGTGGCCTAAAAACTAGAGAGTTTGAAAAGGGGTTTCAAGGCATGCAAGGCATTATGTGAACACTCGAAAAACAGTGGATTCCGGGGGCGGGAGAGGGGTTGACTTAAAATGGTATGACACGATGCCGGATTATCTGGTTAAACTGCGTCGTAGCAGCTATTTCGAGTTTGATCAGATAATGCGGTTCCTGTATTCCGCTCGCTGGCTATTCAATGAAGATTGGTTTGGTGTGCCCGGTTCAGGGTTTTTTTACTCGTCTTTGGAAAATGTTGACATTGGACGTCAGGCTTTGGAGATTGCTCCGAGCCCAATAGTTGGATTAGTTACTGACCTTACCACCTTTTTTGAATTATTGGCACACCCAAAAGTTCCTCAGGTCATCCGTTACTACCCCTCAATTCGTAAAGTATCCGGACATCAAAGTTCCTAGAACCGATGTTCTACGCCCGAATTCGAGGATCTCTAGCGGCTGAGTTGAAGTTGGACGTCAGAAACAGAAATTGATCTGTTGGCCAATCGGGTAACAGGACTCCCAATATCTCTGGCTTCCGGTTGGCCCCTGGATCTAAGATCGCCACGGTGTCCAACTTCGGCTTAGCCGCGCTAGCGTTCTAGGCTCAAGTGGTCTGTCCTAACGCTTTTTGTTTGCCTCCCCGTGGGCTAGAACTCGGCCAGTAGCCTAGCACTATTAGACGAGCCGCCCTACACCATACTTGTTTGAGCCAATAGGTTGGTTGGTTCGGGATATGAGACGATCTTTGATACACCCGTAAGGGCACCTGTCCCAGACAAGAGGTATCTGAAAATAGGGATTCACAAAAGATATTGCAAAATGTCAGTGCCTACTCGAGAGCCCATGGAGATCGTCAACTTCTGTCTTTGGATACTTCTTGCTTGGTGTAAGTAGCATACAAGAGCGGTCCAGATGAGGGTTAGGATCAGCCTCTGCCTTTGCCCTCAGAGAATCCCTTCGGTCGGATGCCGAATTTCACGGAATTTTATGGTAAAAACTTGACTGTGTCTCTACCGAGAAAAAAAGACTTCTCACCCCGGGGATTTGTGGAGAATATACTTAGGTGACGTTATTGTTTTTTTTATAGGTAGAACGCTGTTTAGGTAGCGACCCCGCTAGTACGAACAAAGGGATGACCGAGGCACCCTGGGGTTCGTCCTAGGTCGCCGATCGGAGTTCTAGATGTGTATGTTGAAGTCTATGGTCGAGAGGAAGTTATCTTTTGCTGTATCACGTCTCAGGATTAGACACCTCCGGGATTTAGAATATCCTACAGCTACCGTACTCATGTCTCGAGGCCAATAGTTGGCATACAATTGCCCTTTTTTTAGGTCCAATAGTACTGGTATCATACTTGTCCCAGGCAAGAAGTATTCGAAAATACGAACCGCGAGTTTATATGGGCGCTCGGACACGCACGGATTTTTTACCATATATTTCGCGAATCCCTGCCTTATCCCTGTTTTCGAATACTTCTTGCCTGTAACGAGCACATGCAGTAGCCACCCCAAAGGGGTGCCAACCTTTGGCGCGGGGACACGAGTACGGTTCCGTACCGTACCATTAGGCCATCCACAGCATAGGGAGCGAGGTGCTTTCCCCATTGCTACCACATTCGGTAACGCAATCAAGGGTAAAAGGGGGCTAGGTTTAAGCCACCTGCTAAACCAAAAAGAGCACATTATATGTCATTGAGGCTTTCAAAAGCAAACAAGATTACGGTTGTGGAGCACTGAAACCTCGGGAATTCCCTGTCCTGGCCTGGTTGGAGGCTTTTTGGAGGCTTGAGACAACTCGAACACACCGGTACTCTTCACCAGTGCTCTCTCTGAGTTTAACTTTAAGTTACTGGCTGGTCCCTTTTCAACAACAATAATAATGCTTAAAACATTGAGGCCTAATGGAAGGCACCATTGGACTGAAACCTGTTTATAAGGAACTCGGAACCACCGGTGGTATTGTTTCAGAAGGAAGACAGGGCAGTCTAAGGGTCGGCACAAGACCTTAAGAAGGAATATTATCTGATTCCTGGCGATCCATAATCCCGCCAATACGTACCTGATTACCGTACCCCTAGAAATCGGAGCGAAGAGCGATTTTGGATTGGACGAAAGAGTGAGGAGGGGTCATGGTATTACAATACCGTACTAGGACCCTTGACAAGGGGGGTGTTTAAGCCAAAATAATCAAACATTGACCATTCCTTGTCCTGTTGTTTGCCCACAGGACTCGAGTTCTGTGCTCAGGTGTCTGTGCTCGAACACCCTCTGTGGGACAAGCGAGGGGTCTACCGTACGGGTGTTGTATGGTATGATATTGCCCGTTTTCAGCCAAGATAGGGCATTGCTTAAGGTTAGACAGTACCTGATACCTGAAGTCAGCCCTTTCGACAACTGAGACCATCAAGCAAAGCCAAGGGTGAAGACACTCTATAAAAAAACGGGGCGGTACCAGCACAAGGTAGCTCTTCATATAACTGCCGAGTATTTACTCCTCTTTATTTCTATCAACTTTGTTTTCTAATTAACAATTGTTAAATGGGGATGTGGTTTTGGGAAGCACTAGTACAGGACCCTGGGTTAACAAGGTAACAGAGCTCGCAGGCTTAGTCTCAAGAACACATTCAGCCATATAATCTCTGACGCCCGAAACTGACCTTGTTTACTGAGGAGAACTGGTGTAGATAAGAGCAATCCCGTTTTACTAACTACTTACCCAATAGGAAACGGAGTTCATAGAAATGGAGAGGAGCGAATATCAGATAGTTCTAGAGAGAATTCCCCTCGATCAATTTGTCTTTCTTTCTTTCTGATAGGGTGTGTTCATTGTTAGTTTCATTTGGTAATTTTGTTCGTCAAAAAAGGTTGATTTCAGACATCGGGAGCCATCCAGCCTCGAAGGCCCTGCCCCCACGAAAAACCGGGCAAACAATAAGGCACAGATGGGTGCCCTACCATTTCGTTCCCTACAGTCCGACGGAGCAACCGGCCACCAAGAAGCAAGCATACCTTGTCACCCTCGCGAATTGGGATTCCGGTATGGCTTTAGCACGGGCACTAGAGGGATAGGGTAGTCCGCAACCCCATCTTCCTAAAAACTACCGTATACTGCCGGCAGCCTCGGAATCGATCAGATTTTCTCAACTTCCGAAAAGCAACTTCATATGCTATTATTTTACTTATCCCTTTTATACAAACACTACTCAATCATGCGAACAACGCATTTATAGAGCGCAGTTGATTCTATAGAGATGGCTCTTGCTCTAATACCTCTTAGAGTACAAAATATGAAAGAACTTGGGGCGTTTGCATCTATAGGGAGAGGAAAAGGGACAAAAGGGTTTGGCTGGGTGATGTGAAATATATTGATCAAAGTAGTACGGCCACTTGCTATATTAAGACCAATATGCTTGCTCCGGGTGGCATACCGTAGCCCTCTCCTATTGTACCGGTATCATGGTCACGGTATTCTGTTGACGATTGATTGGAAAGTGGATACCATACAGAAGGAATCCTGTACTGTCGGGAAGTGATGTTCTGCCAGGAATGCTGCAACCGGGCACGATACCATGTTTCGGTCTATCTCGCAGTAGATCTATCGGGGGATCGGTCCTTTCCCCCCGACATCGGACCAGGCACGAGATCTAACCAGTCTTCCTGAGCCAAACTTTAAATATTATCACTTAGATTATAGTAGGTAAGGATCTTGCCATTGCCGTACCGTACGGCACTTCCGAATTTTGTGACTTATACCGGGCCGATGTTTTTGCCATGTGCATCGCGCCTCTCGTCTAAACATACGGTCACCTTTAGGAGCCTCGAGACATTCCTTCCGGAGTTGAGCAAGCAAAGGAATCTGTTTCTCCTCATGAAAAAAAGAAACTCAGCGGCCTACTCTCCTTCTTTCCTTCTTTTTTTTCCTTTTTGCGAACCCGGACAGCCAACTAACATAATGCCTTCGGTTAGGATAGGAAGAGGGGCAAAGAAAAGGGAACATATTGGGAGAAGAAGAAAAACCAATACTCAACACAGGTCTCTTCGATGTGTAAGTTCCCAATTCGGAAGGTTCAAGGGCCATGGATACTGCCCTAGGATCCCGGAAAGAAAAACGGCTCAGGAGAGTATTGTACTAAGTTAGTACCCTTCGAAAAGTGAAAAAAAAGAAAAAAAAGAAAAAAAAGCGTAAGAGTATTGTACTGTGCTCGAGTACTCCTCGAAAGATTTAAAAAAAGGAAAAAAAGGACTCGTACTATTACCATTATCTTAAGCCCCTCTCTGCCTTACAGACACCCTGCACCATTCTATCCCATAATGCGGATACACCCGACGGTGTCTAAGACTCCATCTTTTGTAGGAGTTGTGAAGGTCGGTACGATACCCGGACCGATATCCTGACCAAGCCGGGTAGTTCTTAGTTCTATCCCTCGCTATCATATTTGTGAGGATCTGTTCGTAGCGTATCAGCTACGGCACACTCTCCCGACCTCTATTGGACACCCAGTTGAAATAGGGGCCGAATAATTCTTGCATGGGATTCCTGACGCGATGTGCTGAGTCTAGCGGAAGGCCCGGGAGAGGTAGAAGTTTCTCACTTTTCTGGTCCAACCATGGTCAGAGAAGATAGACAATAGCCGGTATTCCCTCCCCTGTGCCTGGCTTTGCCAAGTTTAGCCACCGGCTTCTCTGGTTCTAGCAATTGTTGGCGCTGAATCCAAAACTCGATCCCTTAGACTGCCGGCGGATTGATCGGGAAACATACGAATCATTTAGTAGAATAAGCCGTGAGTTAGGGATCTGTTTATCGGAAGGTTTGTGTTAAACTTGTGTAGGGACATCAGCCGTCTAACTCGGTCTTTCATGGGTTAATAAGCTCATGGTCAGGGACGTGCCTGAGTGTTCTCAGTATTCAGAATTCAGTTCTTCTCTATGCATTGCCTATAAATATGAGATGTCGATATGGGAAACTACCGCAGACGCAAGAAACTCGAGAGGAGGCGAAGGAACGCTGCAGGTATTGCCGATCTCAAATCCTGGACCAATCGTCAATCGGCACAGTACTTAAATAAGATCGGGGGCTCTTCTTTCCCAAAATGGAGCCTCCACTCCGCCGGTTAATATCCAGGATGAGTACTGCTTGGAAGGGGTTCATTGCAGTGCTTGGTGAGACTTTTTGGTTCACCGTGTAATTTCCCCACCGGTTTGGCAAAATCTATAGACGAGAGGCTAGTTCTGCGAAGAGAAAGGCGGGCTTGATAGTCAGAGGGCTCTGGAGTGGGGATGCTAGTATATATGATAGCTTGAAAATTTTTCGAACACTAGTGATTGCACCTTTCTCTTTCTATCAAGCTCGATACTTTACCGACCGTCACTGAACCACCACACCTTCTTGCGATCCGCCTCCGGAGCTGGTACTAAGTACTGCAGTCCAGCTTTCCTACTCGTGATTCATGAAATAGGAATCTTCGCTAGGGGTACGAGAAATAAGGCAAGATGCCTCGCTCGAAGTGATCACGAAACCCCTCAATCAACTTTCCGCCTACTCAGAAATCTACCCACTCTAGAACAAAACAACATTTCAACCCTTAGCTAAGAGATACGTGTTCTAGTGTGCTGCGCAGTGCGGGTAGTAGTTTCAGATTTCTCTTGGAATTGCCACTCTTTATGACCGGATTCCGGATTCCAATGGTCAAATATCCTCGTATACTTAGAACCCAGACTCGCCAGAAATGACTATGCTTCCGAGGCTAAGGTTCTTGGTGATAGAGATTCGTCCGCTAGCCTTGGGCATAGGGTTCGCCTACGGGACTAGTGAAGGAGCTTGTAAGATTGGTTAAAAGTTCAGCCCCTGTAAGCTGCGCCCGGAGGTGTGAGCACTGGCGTCAACACGCCTACTTCAGCTCTATTTCACACTCCCTTGTGGGAGCCGTGAGCTGGGCCGGAGGACCTGTCAAGGATCTCTATTTGGTGCTAGGGCAGGCAAATTGCAACAGGGCACTTGTAGACTGTTATTGTACAAATACAGTTCAGCACATATACTATACCTACCTTCTAGTAGCAATCCCCCGTTACTAGCGGGAGAAAATTGTCACAACTTGTGATGCCCTAGAGAAGTTAGAACGAAGTCTTCACGAAGGGTTAATGTTGTAAATTCTAGTACAAATTTAGTAGGAATACTGTGCTCCAAGGACTGTTTCATAGGTAAGACTGCGCTTAATAGGAGGGTACGGTAATAGCAGCCTCCCCTCGTTTACAAGTACCCAGGCAGATGAGTTGCTCGGATCATGGCGTCCGCGCTGATCACTTCTTGACCTGTTCCTCCCTTTCGACTCTTACCCCGGACGAGCCCAGTACCACAACCCCAATCACTCAGCCTGGCAATTAACTACGAGTAACAGGTAAGCAGTGCCTGAACATTCGAGTACCAATTCAGCACGGGTACTCAGATACGCACAGATAATTAATTATATATTATTCTAATCCCTGTGTTCGGATACTTCTTACCTATTGCTTATAGAACCAGGTTTGTCCAAGCTAAATTTCAATTCTATTGCATGTGCTTGCAGAGCAAGCCAAGTGTGACACAAGGGGCACCAGCTGTGAAAAAGAATAAAAATTTGAGCCTCCGTATAAAAAGAAAAAGAAAGAGGGGGGAGAGGGGAAAGAATGGTAGTTAGACAAGGTAGATCGTGGAGTTCCGTAGCAGAGGGGGGAAGGGGGGAAAAACCGAGTGAAACATAGCAGATCATACCAAGCCGTGCTACGGGAACGACGGAGAACACACCTAGAGTCTCTCGCTTGATATAGTTAAGTGAGCAATAAGACCGGCCCTACGGTTGTCAGATACAGGTTCCTGGGACATTGTGGATGCATGAGAATCACCTTAGAGCTCATCGTTGATATAAACTACCGGATTTCCCAGCCATTCGGAAGCCTTTTCCTCTCCCTTCCTCTCTTTCTTTCTTTCTTTCTTCACTTTCAAGCTCGTTGTCCTAATCGACGCCCTTCGCCCAATCCGACAAAATGTCTCTTCTGTCGCCCCATTTTGTGCTCCAGGAGGTTACCAGGCATGATCTGAGTCTGGCGTCTATTTGTTGGGGATTTACACTTGGATTTGGATTCCTCACGACATGGGAAGCGATTAGGCAGACTTTGCGGGCTAGAACACCTTGGAAGTCTATCTATGTGTGGATGATATGGGGCGAGCTTTTTGTCTGTTTGGCGTTTTCAATTATTTGCTGGTTGTATCTCGATGGGGTAATCGGACCAAGGTAATTGGAAGTCCTTCGCAGCTCCATGGAAGAGCGTGTTATGTGTCCACCATATGCTAACAAATATTCAGTTTCTGGTTTTATTTTTTCATCTGTGGGTTTCACTATCACGCGGTTTTTCTTGGAGCTCTGGCATTCTCAAAGAACTATACTAATTTAATCAGTAACACTCTGGGCACTCCAAGTCCAACTTCTTCTCCAAATCATCATAAATAGAATCACAGTCATTGTATCAGACAAACCCCGTGCGGCAAAGATAAAATGGGGGGTTGCGGCCTTGATCACAGCAGTCAACATCTCGGTCTACTGCATATGGATCCCAGCCCGTCTCCAAATATCTCACAAGTGAGTAGTAGTCATTTGATCTTCACAGGATCCAGTAACTAACGGTTTCGTAAAAAGGTACATCCACATCAATGATATCTGGGACCGTTGCGAAAAGGTCATATATCTGGTTGTCGACGCCATTCTCAACTGGTACTTTATCAACACCGTCAGACAGCGACTCGTCAAGCAGGGCAGCGCAAAGTACAACAGACTTGTAAAGTTCAACGTGCGGATTATCTTTTTGTCGTTGACTATGGATGTGAGGAAGCCATATCGGAGATCTGGATGATAGAGGACTAACATATTTTCTCCACAGTGTTTGATTATTGGAACTATGAGTCTTAAGAACGGCTTTGTGTTTGTCCTTCCTGCCCTGTCTAGAATATCAGAACTTTAGCTAAAGAGTGTCACCAGCTACATGCAATTCCACCCACTAGCATACACCGTTAAGCTCATGATCGAAATGTCCATGGCTGACCTCATCCGTACCATCGCACGAGAGAAGAACGAATTCAAGGGCAACCGAAGCTACGAACTCAGCATCGGCGCGGGGAACCGAGGCCACCAAGATGGGAACCATTCACATGTGGCCGGAGTAGGTGGAGTGGGTATCACTTCTGTTTCAGGAGTAGTAGTTCAAAAGGAGGTCATCATCGAAAGTCGCAGTATGGACCAAGACAGCGAAGCATCAACTTCGAAAGACAACGTTCATCACCAAGAGCAGGAAGATGAGTCGCCATTGAGGAATGAGAGTTGGGAGAGAGTTGCATACAATACCACCAACATTACGAGCCACTAGGCGATGATATCTTTTATTTGATTCAGTTTGCTGATACATAGATCTTGGGTCCATCTCTTATTGGCAATAATAATGATTTTTTTCGTTTTGTCTCTTCAAAAGGGTCTATGCTGGTATAGTTTATTAGTCTAATATTTGTTGTGAATATTTCATTTCATGTATTATAAGGTTCTTTCAATAATGTTCTACAACACCTCGGCAATAATAATAATGTTTGAAAGAAATCAAAGGCGACAAAGAGTAACGCTGCCTACCTTTGAGAAATCACTGGTCTCCACTAGCCGCAGTTTTGGACTCCCTACAAATTGTGTATTGGTGAGGGGCTGGTGCCCTGGCGGAAGATCCTGCACCCCAAAGGTTCCAGCAGCACGTCAATTCATATGCAATAACCCGAACAACCTTTCTCTAACCACAAGTACTCTTCGACTGCAATCAACCCTAAACACGAGTGATGAATTATGATTGCCATTATCCTAACGCATGGTCGGCCGAACACCTATATGCCATCCAGTACTCTCTACACGAATTCAGAAAGAAGGTTTTAGTGTACAGGTATAATACCCGTTATACAGTATCTGCGTAAAGCTATCCTCCCCTTTGCTCCCTATTTCCCCGCCAGCCTCTCTAGAACGAGAACAAGGGTCAACATGGGTCTTAATAGCGTCACCATGGCCTTCCGTAAATTTGTAGTTCTTGGACAAAAGTCGTCATTGGTCGGGCAAAGTCCCGATTAAAAAGCCCCCAAATAAGCGAAATCCGACCCCAATTAAATCCACAGCACCTAAGAACCTCACTGTCACTAATCACAAGAATTCACCCGCTGGCAACCAGGAACTCGGAGACTTGGTACATGTCTCTTTTGCAATTAATTGTGAGCTGGGCCTTGTGCAAGCTATTGATTGAGGCTCAAGCTGTTGAAAAGTTAGTGCCAAGCCTCGCGATTTGTATGGGGCATGGAACAAGGTAATATCATATGATACATACCCGTAGTTTGAAAACCCAGATCTTCGCAGGTCCACCGGCAGCGCAAAACAGGTCCGATTCAGCTGAAATTTGGATATTGTGAAGCCTAGACCAGCTCCTGGTTCCATGATGGGATTGACATCAAAATGATGCTGCCGCACGGTTGCGAAAGTAGCCATTTTGGTGTAAAAAAGGCAGGTCACAATGACCGGAAGCAAGTACCCTTTCATATGACCCACCTTCTGTTCTAACGGCCCAACCAAATTTCAAAGCCTCTCTACACAGACTAGATGGTAGGAGATTCCTAGGCCTATCAATGGTGTGAGTAGTAAAATATTGATACCGGGATTCTCGGCTACTTGAACATACAACTTGGTGGGAGTTTGTGAGGGGGTGACGCGGTGGAGCTCTAGCTCCTATTCCCTTTTCACTATTTTGTTGTGGTTTTGGTAGGCGGCCAGCGATGAGCTATCATACCTCCAGGGGCTGGATAAATTTGATGCCTAGCAGCAAAACAGCAAAGCCACAGCAAAATGCTGAGAAAAAAAATAAGGCCTTCCTGATTTTACACTTTCCGCGTCCAACCCCGTCATGAATTGTTGTATAAATATATCTACAAGTGGCTAAGAATTAAATTATTTATAGCCTGCACTTTATCTGGTTAATTAATCTAGGATCCGTCCTGTGTAGGCGATCCTATGAAGAGGTGCTCTAACATTTCCGTGGGATCCGAAAACACAAAATCCGGGACCGTGAAGAGTATTTTTCTGCGTATCCTTGACAAATCTTGAAAGATCGTCCGGGGCAACGAAGAGTCCGGCGGAGTGAAATCCGGGGCAACGAACGTGATAATAGTTCCTTCATCTATCAAGCTAACGTCAGAGCTAGAATAATTGAACCACACGCTAGGATGTCGGAGTTGCCTCTCCCAGTAACGTCTGTTGGATTTTTCTTTTTATCTGTCTCGGGGGATGGCCGAAGGTCGGTTTTTTTCTGGGTGGTCCCCCCGTTTATCGGAAGTGGGGAATTCAAGGCATCTTATCATGAGGTCCAACTATTCCAATTCCTACGGCGCAGTCCGGTGGCACAGCTCATCTTCACTCGTGCATTTTCCTCCAAGAATGTCATTTTTTGTCGCCCCAGATATACAATAAGTTAACCTACTCTTCAATTACCACAAAATCTGGCGAGCAAGAACACTCACTCGCTATGAGCAACATATTGAAATCTTAGATTCTCTTATGCAGAGTAGAGTTATGTGGGAAGACCAGAGCTCAGGTGTTTTCCAATTAGGTAACTTTTTCTATGGGTCCGGTGGAAATTTTTGACCTTGAGTTTAACCCCTGCCCACATAGAAAACATATTTACTATCACCGGTTTCCATCTTATTCTGGCTTAAAACCTAGCATCAGGGCTGTTGAAAGGGGTAGCTATACCACTAGCAGTCCACCTCCTAAGAACACAGGTTAAATCCTTCTCCTCTTTGCCCCCCAACATACACTATGATAGCTCCAGATTGCAGTTAACTCTTACTAGTGGATGTCTCAGACTCAATGAGGGATATTCAACTTTTTTATTCTTACATGAGAGACCTGCTAGTGCCGTATGAGAAGGACTCGTCAATGCGAGATGAAATTGCATATTGAGTATGATACCATCAGACTGTCTATTGAATTTTTTGGCCCTCCCCCATGCCCTTTGTTTGCTGCTCCACCCCTCATTTACACCTTATAATTATTATGAAATAGTTACTAGTATCACCTTCTCACGCGGCCATCTTGATAGGACAGTTTTTGGGATCCGATTCATTTCGTGCTTTATGCATGTCTTATAAATTGTTTCGGTTCCATGCTGGGCGGGCTTGGTGCGCTGCGGAAGTTCCTTCTTGGGATATGCGCTCATAGTGCGTCACTCGGGATAAGTTAGTCATGGAGGAAAGTGTGAATTTTGGGCAATCTTTCGTTTCACATTTCACAAGGAGGCAAACTTCGTCAGAGAAGTGAGGACAGGAGCGGAGTGATCAAAAATAGGTTAATCTCTAAGAAGCAGAAAAGAGCTTTTATGGCTTTGGCTGGTGCTAACATCAACATCCGGCTGGACCTAGATTTACCCCTTCAAGCTCTCCCAAAACTCCTTCTCGGTGTGCACATCAACCTTCAAATCGAAAAGCCAATGGCCATCTCCCTTCCTCTTTGTATTTTCCGCCTCCACCCCGTCGATATCCTCCCGCCCATCCCCCTTCTTCTGGAGAACCTTCTTGGTCCCTGCCTTTGCTCTTTCCGCTCCCTCCTTACGATCTTCTTTCTTCAGAACTTTCCTAATCATCCAATCCCGAATTTTCCTAAGAATCCACAAATCTCCCATCACGGCGACCCCCAACCAGAACCCCAAGTCGGTAACTCTCTCCGAACGTTCCATTCTCTGACTTTCGAAGTACTTTATTCCGACCAGCTCGGGATTGGGGCCAGCGCCCTCGGCCCAGGCGCTTCTGAGCAAGGCATTGCACAGAACGAGTGACTCTTCAATGCCCATCGCAGCGCCCTGACCATGGAATGTATTCATCGGGTGAGCCGCGTCGCCGATAAGTACAACGTTCCCATCTGAAATGTTGCGAAAGAAGGTATGGTTGATGCGGACTTTCATGAACCTTTCCGAGCGGGAAGTGATTTCCGAGAAATTGACTATGGGTAACCTACAGTTCTCCGTGGACGCAGTATACGGACAGTTATCATACAACTTCATGGTCTCGACCGCTTCCTTATCCGTATACTTCCCGCGACCAGTACTTGAGGCTGGTGACGGCTGGTAGCATATCCAGAATACTCTCCCCTGCTGAAGCGAATATGTAGTGTACGCCCCTGGGACATCACGGAGGAACCAATGCATGGCCCCTAACCCCTCATCATCCCCGCGAGCCGTCAATAACTGCGCAGGCAACGGCCTTGTAATCCCATACAAAGCAGTCCAGTGCGTTGGTGAGCACTCCCAAACTTCCCTCTTAGGTCTCAACAACGCAATAGCCGGTGTGAGAAGGCTGAATGGGAGCATGGTACTAAACGGACATCTGCTCGGCCGGTCCACCTCCCCCGCTAGGTTTCGATATACCTCCTTTCGCACACCAGAGTACACTCCGTCCGCGCCAACAATGTACTCCCCGGAAACCGCCTCCCCGGAAGCAAACATCGCTTCAACACTCCCGTCATCCAGTGTTTTATAACCCCTAAAGTCGCGATTATAGTATATCCTCCCACGTAATAACGAGTACCGCTGTAATAGCAACAACTGCAACGGCCCGCGCTCAACGGTTTGGAGGGTATGCGGGTCGGGGAATAAATTCTCCGCCTCAGCGATGATGGTCTCCGGCTTCGATGCGTGATGCAGGACAGTTCTGTTGAGTGGCATCCCAATGCCCTCACGAGCTAGATCGAAGTTCAAACCACGAAGGATGTGGATTGCGTTTGGAGAAAGATTTATAACGAAACCGGATTTTGTGGTGTCCTCCAGGGATGAGGACTTTTTTTTCTCCTTGTTAACCTTTGGATAACAGTGGGTGGTAGGGGGAAGAAGAATAGGGAAGAGGGGAGGGGGTTGGTGATTACCTTCTCGAAAATCACTGGCTCGTAGTATGCTGCTGCGTGAGTTAATAACTGCACCCCCAGCGATAGTCCTGTCAGCCCCCCTCCGATGATCAGCACTCGTTGCTTTTTATTCTCCGACATTGCAAAGTAACTCAGCTTGCTTTCTTTCTCCTTCGATGTGAAAAGGAAGCCGGTGGGAGCGGGAGTGTGAGTTGAGGGCTGGTAGGTAGGTAGATAAATTGATCAAAGAAAAAACCGTTAATATTGTCCTTGCTCAATATTGTTCCGCAAATGGATGGGTAACTAGAATTAGTTACGCTCAGAGATTGCCAAGAAACGTGATGGCGGTGGTGGGCAGTTCTGGTAATGGTGGTGGTTGGAGCGAAAGCTTATCACGCTTTCGTTTGTGGAATGTAAATGTTTCACTAGGAAGCGTCAGGGTGCGAACGTGGACTTTGTGGAAAGTTTATTTGGCAAAGGAGGGCTGCACAGTACCTAAACACGGAATTACCGTTCCTGCAGTGCCCTGTCCCCCGAGTCCCTGTTCTGGGGTGAAGTGTGGTGAAGGATGAGGGTTGGGTGCTCTCCGAGTGATGGATAGTGAGTTAGCTTAGTATCTATTTTTGTTGATAATTTTGTTTTTAAGGAATTGCCCCTCAAAACTGCTGTATCGGGGTAGCCGGTAGCGGCCCTTAGATTCCAAGAATTTGCTTTATCAAACTGATTGAGTATGCCCCCCGGCATCTGAGTGTGGTAGCCTGCCTTTAGTTTTGTTAAGATACTAGAGGCCAAGAAAGAAATGGGCCTGTTGTGGAAGATCCAGTTGAAAAGAGGGTCTACCATTCTTAGCGTGGTCTACAATATAAGCATATGGGCTGATTGGGCCCTGTTCTACATCGAGGGGGATAACAGTAGCTTGCACCTCTCGCTGAAGTTAATTCTCAATCTCTTGAGATTACTGAAAAGTCCCCAAAAGAACCCACGAAACCGCAAAAGCATGCAAGAGCTATCGTGCTTTATCACAAAGCCTAATCCCTCAACTCCGCTTCTATGCCTTGATCGCAATTTAACTTTTCGGGAAATTTGCACCTAGCTGACGGTATGTCATACGTGAAGGCACGAGCAAGCGCAGCAACAGTGTCGCAGCACCTGGCAGTCTCGACTAACTTGGGAAAGCATTGGCCAAAGGTTCTGGCTTGATACTGTAGAATCTGATAAAAAGTGCCTTCTGATATTTATCGACGTCCTGGAATACCATAGTGTGACTGCCCTCAATGGCAAGTTATTTGTGGGAATTACCGCATATCTTCTAGTTCATTCCATCTCTGCCCTCAGACGGCCTTGGCATACAGCCTTGTGTAATTCGTGCGCCATTTTTATATTATCGTACATTTATCACATCTAGAGGTTTCACAAATTTTGAATCGTTTGTTTGATTGGGCTAGGCTATTCTGACTCCTCAATCATTACAAATCGACCCCACCTTTCCTCAGCCCATAAATCTTTGTCGACCGACCCCTCAATTCCTTTCCCTCACCCGTCGACCACCATCCCGCCTGGCATCAGGGCAAGACAGGGAAAAACGGAAAAGGATTTCTTCATGTCCCAATAATACGAACTCTTTTATTACGAGTCTCGATATGAAAGCCTTGAACAGCCCTTCTCCCGATGAGAAGTTTGAAATTCCTCCATGGCCGCCCCCCGCCTGAGCCCCGCATACGGCATCAGGACATTCAATCCCGCCACGGTTGGCCCGGTGGGGACTGGCTCCTGCAAACCGACGAACTCGTCGAAGCGGTACTGGAGAAAACGAATCTAGAGAAAATAAATCCGATAGCCCTGTCTTGTTTTGCTATGGCGATCCGGGGGTTGGGAAGACTTACGCGTACATCAGGTAAGAGACCATCCCCGAAGAAAGGGGAAAGAAAAAATAAACCAAGAACTAACAAACCATGATTTCAGTTCCCTGGTGATAAACTACATTGCCTATCGGGTCCGAAGACAGAGTATTGCAGTTGCCTGTTTCTACTTTGATTTCACTACTCAGGAGGAGCAGTCTCCGACGAATATGCTAGGTGCCAGAGCTGGCCCTAATGGATTGGAAAAGATTCCGGAAGAACCATTCCAGGCTTTTCAAAACCAGAAAAAGGTTATTCGGATTGTCGAGTCAAGCTTCTTGATTCACTAAACCAAATCCTCCAAAAGTCACCAGGCACTCGAATATCCTGACTGGGAGACCACATATCCAGGGTGATCCGGGGTGAGATTGAGAAGCATCTTGCTGGAAGAGTAGCGACTGTATCCATCAGGCGGGAGGCAGGTATTGTAACCCCCGATGCCTTTCCCAAAACTATATGTGGAATCAACCAGACTGGGAACTCCACTTTTGAGATGCCCGCTAACAGGTTCATGCATGCAGCGAATAAAGGCGTAACGCGGGGAAACCCTAAGGAAAATTCTAAGACTTGCGACAAAGGGTCTGATGTGGATAACTCCACCCTACGCGGGATGAGCTCTGTCACGCTCTGGCAGTCGAAATAGGATCAACGGATCTCAATATCGAAAATGTTCCTTCGATATAGACATTGCTAGACTGCTGTCAAGGGCTCGTCATCACAGATGAGGAGGCTTCCACCGTCCGTTTTGTCCATTTCACTCTACAAGAATATTTTAAGCACCCAACCCAACACGATAATACACTAGCTCCCACATTCCAGGCGACCACGATCGACTACGACCGAACATCGCTAAGCCTGGTCATGATGGAGGGCTGGGGCTGTTAGGTGCTGAAGGCTATGACCCCAGGACTGTCTGGGGCGGAGGGGGCATAAGGTCTCTTCATGCATTTGAATGTTGAACTCAATGTACTCTCAATAGCTACATAGATAGGCTGGTTAATGCCGGTGCTATCCCCGATTTAACTATTGTTTAACCGTCTAAAACGCATGATACTTTCTTGTAGGCCTAGCTGTGAATATTGTGACATAGAGCGGTCCCGGCCTAATAAGCCCTTCCACAACATGCCGTATATCGCTAAACCTCGCCTCAAAGAACATTCTATTGAAAGCCTCATTAGCTTGTTTCAAACATTAGGCCTCAAGGAATTTTAAGGTAAATTGCTGTACCGGTAGTGAGTCGGGCTCTAATAAGCAAAGAAACTCATCACCGGCAAAATATTGAGACCAGATGCGAAAATGGATTTCTCTCGTTCGGGGCCCGAAACAAGGTGTCTAGTCCCTCACAGACTCTACTTTGGTGCTCTCTACACGTATCTTGTTCCTAATAGTGGCTTTCATTTACTGTGCTTAAAGAGGGGACCTGCCTACAGAGATTTATATCTACCGGCGCAGCTAAAAATCTAAAATCCACGGTGGATCAGAACTCTGGTTCGAAAAACCTAGCCTGCTGGTATCGTGGTTGACCTCCACTGGGCCGATCGCCGAAACATGAGTCAGGCTCCAGAAACAACATTCTCCCAAGCAACAGTATCATAAACAAATCTGTTGAATGCTAAACGATACTCGAGCACAACCTATAATTGTCCCCAAGGTGCTGTAGAGCATATAGGTAGCTTATGGGCGGCTCCCACGAAACTGCTACTTGTGGCCAATGGTCTTGATCTCCAATTGCTCACCTTACACGGGAAACCCCTCCTAGCCTCAAAGCCATCAAGCCCGGCGGTCACGCTCCGCTCAGAATTCTAGATAAAGCCCATATTTGCCGTCCCAAATCCGACAAAGTTCTGTACAACTCACCACTAGCCCAATACCCTGCCCTCAGTACACTAGCAAATTTTGGCACTCTCCATAGCTTCATTATGTACGCTTCAGTTACCTACATTTATGTCATATAGAAGGCTTCGTGAGAATATCTGGCCTTCTCTCCAAAGCATAACAGGTTTCATCGGCTCCTCAGCCTTACCAGTCTCTCCTCTTAAAGCCATAGAGCAAATGACAAGATTTGATGCTTTGGATTCCTAATGGGATGCGCAGAACACCGCACCTGCCGCCTCAGTTGCTGGCATCGGTTTCTCTTGTTTGCCATCCCGATGTCCGATACCGGAAGTCGCTCCCCCAGGGCTGTGGATGCACTTGTCTCACACCTTAACCCAGTCGGTAGCCTTACCTGCGTCATAGAATCATTCTTGCTTCCCAAAACACTCATTCCATCAGGCCGGGAATGCACTTACGGGACGGGAATATAGTTTCACTAATCTAACAGAAAATGCCCAATCATTGTCACCGATCAAGCCGGGCGAGCTCCGTCTTGGCCCTCGAAAAAGTATAAACTCCCCGCCGGAGCTTTTGTGCGTCATATTTCAACGAATTACGTGAGGAAAAACTACGCGAGAAATTCCCGAAGTGCTGATCAGTCCGATCACGGTGATACATAAATGGGGGTTCTCCCCAGTATTCAGAGCTTATCCCAAGTCCCACCTTAATATTTGATACTCTACTGTAAAGGAAAATAATAGCCGGGTCCAGACAAAAAGAGAGGAAAGAAACAAGATGCACTGCAAAGAAATAAGTTCAAGTCCCAACCCCGTCTTTTTAAACTTCCCATGCTAACGTTTAAACCCCAGAGCTGCACAGCTTCCACGCACTCATTCCAGCCGTAATCATCAACCCGAACTGTCCGAAATGAAACAATCCACCCTTGTACCTCCCTTTCCCACTGCTGTTGTGCGGGCTACCGACGTAGCCATGAGTGTACACAACTCTGCAAGCAAGCCAGAACCCAAGGAGCGAGGATGAGACAGTGGGGTAGTGAATTGCTGACGCGAGGAAAGCCGGTAACACGACAGCGAGGTTCTCGAGGTAGTTTGAGTGCGCACGCTGAGCGCAGTTGAAGCGGAACTTTTCCTTGTCCTTGGAGGCGTCCTCCGCACTCGCATAGGCGTTCGGGTAGGGGACTCCCGACGCCTTGCGGAACCTACCGACCAGAATGGTGTGGTATTGGCTCACGAGGGCGGTTGCGAAGAGACCAGCAAGGGCATAGCTATGATTTGAAGATTAGCATCCGAGGAATGGCAACAGAAAATGAAGCAATCACCTATACTCGTGTGGGATGGAAGAGAGAGTCATGATGCAAGTTGGTTACCTGTTGTTGTTGAGGAGAGTTGCAGTGGAGGGGGTTGATTTGAGAACAGTTGCTGTTTTACCTTCCATCAGGGAGGAGGCGGCACAAGTCCACCTTTTTATCATCCCTCCTACCCTATATCCCACAGGGCACTACAGGACACCTTTCATCACCTCCCTGGCCTTCTCCTCGGTACTCCGACGACTAAACTAGCGAAACCATTTTTCCACAGCCACTAACTATGATACTTCATTTCAGCCGAGACCGGGTGCTTTGGTTCTGGAAAGTTCTGAACGAAAAATCAAGTGCTGGTACAGAGGTGCAACCTGTGTTGGGTTCTGGTTATTTGAGTCGGGTTCGGATAGATGTAATTGCCCGTCGATGTATTAGACTCCAGAGCAGTGGTGCATTAAGCAGGTGTGGGGAAGGCAGGGGACGATCTGCCGCGCAACATCACAACTGCTGGACCACATGCGATCATCTACTATACCGTGCCCGTTGCCAAATGTTCACACAAGTTACAGCCAATGAATACCGTATTTACTCTTGCGATCCGCTGTCTCCGTCGGCTCGGGATAGGTCTGGCTTGACGAGTCAACAGAATTGCGCATACCGCATCCACTGATCAAATTCACTAACCCCGTCCCAGGATGTGTTATTTCCGGTCCAATCAGAGGGTAGAATTAGGCTCCAGATGGCGTTTCCCATTGGCCACTGCAACCCAACTTGAACCAGCCAACTACAATCCATTTGTTTAGGCCAAAATCTGGAGCAATACGATATCTCACTGGGCCGGAAATAACACATCCTGGGAAGGAGTTAGTGAATTTGCTCAAGGAAGCGTCCCTGGATGCGGTACTACTGTAGTTAATGAGATCCAACACGTCCTGAGAGTCGAGCTTATTATACCGTGACAGGACAACACTAACCCCTCTCGGAACCCTTCGTCCATGAATCCGGAGATTAGAGGCGTGCCGGAGATAGAGAACCGCAAGAGTACACTACTGTTCACTTGATTCTCATACCCTTACATGTATCTGTGGCAGTGTTGCTACTACTCGAGTAGTGATGTACCATGGCAACCAAATATCGCTGGAGATGGTACATTTTCACCAGTCACAATACTGCCACAGGTACACGTTGGTGTATGAGAACTAACTGAACAGCAGTGTCCCGGTACTCCAGTAAACACGGGTACTATACTTGGAGAAACACTTGGGCCAATATGAGGGCCCCGAAGGTTCTCATCTCATCCGCATTTCATGATGCGGCACTCTTAAAATAGGTGCACGAATATTTCACTGCCCAGTTGTGCACATCGTAGCCTATCCACCGGCATCCTACCCACTCGTATCGCCAGCTTCGTGTTATAACTAATCAAATCCCAAAGCACAATGTACGGTACAATAGTACCAGTAATGTCAGGGGGAATTCCCCTGCCAAATATCATAACCTACGATACTTGTACTAGCACTGTCGCCTCACTCGCTACTTCCTTGCTCTCCCTTGGCTTCCGGTTGGCTATTGAACTCGCATGATGCCCACGGAGTTCCGTTGGTGGGCGGGGCGAGGATGAAACTTGCGTCACCTCCCGGGGGAATCGGTGGCTCCTGGGCCGACGCAGGCAGCTATTTGTTTCACCGGTACTACTCTACTCGAGAATGTTGTGCTTCGGCCGACTGATAGTAGCCATCCACTGGTTTATTTTCCGCCGGCGGGGCGAGGTTCTGCCGAGGGATTTGTAAGGTGTGGAAATTGTGGGTTTGGCTTAAGTTACATGAGCACAGTGCCGTAAGAACTCGAAAAAAAAAACGATCCTTGTGCTAGGACGTTGGAGTTGCCTCTCTTAGTATGGTCTGGTGTTTTTCTTTTTTTCTTTTTCCGTCTCCCGGGGCAGATTTTTGGTGTGTTTTTCGCCCCTTTTCCAGAGGAGGAAATTTCGGACCACCGTACCTAGCACAAAGATCGTTTATTCGAGTTCTTGTTATGAAACGACGTCCGGGAACACGGCCGCTACTCGAGCATTGCATGCCAAGATCTAAGCAAAAAGGGCTGGGTTTTTGGCGGTGTGCAAGAGCAGCCGTGTTCACAAACATCATTAAAGTAGGAGCGAGCAGCGATGATTAAGCACTGCGATGGCACAAAGCGCATTTGTATCTACAGTATGATATCATACTTCAAAAAATTTACGCCATTCTTCTCTTCAATTCATCCTTCACCTCTCCCACTTCTGCTTCTAACCTCTGCAGTCTCTGCATAAGCACCTTAAGATCATCCTCTCTCGCAGTAGGAGCATCGGGCCCCGGGATCTCCAAGGCCTTCCTCCCCCCGGCCCTTGGAAAACGCTCCACGACATCCTCCTCGATGACCCTGACAACCCTCGCCGGATTCCCCGCGACCACACACCCCGGTGGAACATCCTTCGTAACAACACTTCCCGCACCAACCGTGCTCCCACGTCCGATCCTCACGCCCGGCAGGACAGCTACGTTCCCGGCGATCCAGCAGTCCTCCTCTATCGTGATGGGCGCGCCATACTCCGGCCCGCGCATCCCATCCCGCGCCTTTGCGCTGAGCGGGTGCGCGGCTGTGAAGAGGCAGACGTTGGGCCCGAGAAGCGTGCGCGCGCCGATGACAACTTGGCATGCGTCTAGGATTATACAGCCAAAGTTCAGGTACACGCCAGGTGACATGGTGGTGTTATAACCGTAGTCAGCCGTGAAGGGGAGCTCCACCCAGGGCTCTTGAGATAGGTTGGAGGGAGGGGTTGTGGGGGGGAGCGGGGGCTGGTGTAGGATTCTGGAGTGTAAGTTAGCTCAGGGCGATAAGGAGAGGTAGAGGAGGCAGTACGCTCGGAATAAGTTCGCACGCTCCAGAGGCGGGGTCGTGTGCGTGGTTTTGTTGAATGCCTGGCAGGCTGCCGCACAGGAGGCTCGTTCCGCCGTTAGCTCGTCGGTGAAGGAGCAGTAGAGCTCTCCCGCGAGCATCTTTTCTTTGTTTGTGCGTTCGGGCATCCTTCTCTGTGGATTATTTACTGTGCCGTAGCTTGGAATTGTGGGGAACAGTTACTACGAGGGCTGATATTGCGAGCAGTGTGAGCAGCGGCACTAGTTATATCCGACCGGTTTGACCCCCCCTCACTACCATTTTACAATCACTAGACATAAGTCCCGGTGATTGCGGATTACTGAGACAGTCTGTGTATCCAAGGGGTATTTGGCAAAAGGCAGATAATGGTATTGCCGTGGTGGGGGGGGGGGGTGAAGAATTAAACATGAAATGTTATTTTAGTAGAGTAAAGGAGCTAGAACATATTGAGCACACTATTCCATACTGTGGAAGGCCTCCTGGGTAAGGTGTTGACGTCCTTGTTGATTGCTAAACTCCCCTCTCAAAAGTATTGTCCCATACCCAGTTTTACAGCCAAAGTCGGTGTATTCATTAACTGAAATAACAATAAAAATAAAGTTATGAAAATTTATACAATATTATTCTATTCAGATATTTATAAGAAGAATCTGTTTCTGATTTTTATTTATTTTATATATTCATTTCACAAGGTTTTGTATCATATCCATTTCTATGCAATGGTTAAAATAGAATGCCAAGCCCACATACAAATTTGAGGGCTTGGCAGTAATTTTGGTGGGGATTCACCTTTCATCACACTTCGCCTAGGTAAATCCAGGTGCAACTCATGCAAATATGGAGTGTTTTTGATTTTTATTATGGGAGAAAGTAATTCTTGTACATAAGCAGGAATTTATGTAAATTTTCTGTATCACTTTTAAGATATTTTATTATATAGAAATGGGCTAGCAAATTACTCAAGTTTAGGCACTTTTTTGGTGGGGTTTTGGGAAGTGGGACAATACTTTTGAGAGGTCATTGTATCGTATATACAGAAGGGTCTTAAATACAGGACAGAGATCTATTGGCCGCGTCATGAAAGCCATCAACGTAACCAGCCACCAATGCAGTGTTTTTCATGGTGGGACGGGGTGGGTGGGGGGGGAGGATGTTCTACTATTCTCTCCTAGCCCTGCTGACTAAGCTTTCACCAAGACCTTTGTCTCTTGACTGTATCCCACCCGCTGTTTCATCGTTACAAGAGTCACTGTAGGAGTACGCGGGGAGATGTTTTCGTACAAGGGAGGATACCGGCAGTCAACCAGCAAAGTACTTGCCGATTCCGAAAGTCTCTGGGAATCTCGACACCTCCAAGGCCCAAACCTTGCCAAGATCTCCAAGTACCAAAAGTCGGCACCTGTTGTTGACAAGCGCGCGCATCGAAGTGGCAGTCTCTTTCTTCTTTGAGTTAGATGGGGTATACCTTGACCAAAGCTCGGCGAGTCTATTGCCCCATTCGGTGGTTGCCCCAAGATAGGACTAGATACGATGCAGAGATTCGCCCAGAGCAAGAAACATCGATCTTTCGGAGATATTTCGGGAATTTTACTTAACATGGCGTTTACTATGATATTATGGTAGCTGTTTTTTTAATAAAAAAAAAGAAAAGGAAAAGTCTCCGGAACGTCGTGGAGTAAAGGATCGGGCCGCTGTTTAAGCGTTTTCTTGGCAAAAGTGGGTCTATTTTTCCCTTGAAGGTGGTCATTGAAGCGCAGAGTAGATTACTATTTATTTAAGAATGAACTTTTTCAAGGCAAGGTAATATACTACTGAGAGTCTATTGCTGGGAAGGGAGGTTCCAGATAAGCTGTGAGGAGGTAAGGAGTTAAAAATACTTTTAGCTATGGTTCGGATTGAGTAAACTTTAGAAAATGGCAAATATGAGGGGGCAGGCATTCTGGGAAAAATCGGAGGAAGGAAGGAATATGAAGGGTCAGGATACTATGAATGTTTGATTAGTAGCTAGCTACAAGTAAATGAGAGGTAGGAAGAAAGCAAAAATGAATTACAGTACCAGCTTAGAGGAAACGCTTATCCTCGGGCAAGTGCAGCTCGCCGCCATCCAATCTGGCCCCAGCGTGCCTGGCAATGAATTTCACTGTTTTAGCAGCCCCAAGGGATATAGAGCACAGGAACTCCAATCAAGGCCTAACCTCGTTCCTGATTTGGATCAGCAAACCGATGAATTGCTGAACTTTGCCAAGAACGGGTCCGTCAAGGAGTCTCACACCATGTTGGGGTATGAGGTCCGGCGGAGAGGTGTCGGATCGAGAGGGGAGGTTTGATGTGCTAGTTTGGCAACGATTGTCAATTGACATGGTGGGGTATGTTCTGGGGGTTTGCGTTTGAATCGCCAAGAAATTGTGGAACAGATAATGGGGGTTTGCTCCCGTGAGACAATACTCGAATAAAGAGTCTACTTCATGTCACGAGATAGGGAAATGCAAACACGGTGGAATCATTTCTTCGTACCCGAGACATTGACAAACTGTGGCATACTCCTTGGGGTGGGGATCATATATTCCCCAAAGTGTACCGGTATTTTAGAATGGCTCAACTACTAATACTTTCTAGAGATGCAATTTCGCCTTCACCGCCCCGACATCCTGAGCACAAACCAGCCGAAAGCCAATTTCTCATTTTCCGAGTGACAGAGGGTGGATTCGGCGTTTAAACAACATATTTGTTTCCCACGCCTCAAGTCTGACGCATACACTGTACCAGTCTGGTGAGCAACCCCCCAATTACCTACCCTCCCCGAACCTGTCGAGCCTTCCCCGCTCGCAAAGCACAGAATTTCCCCGCTTCCCCCCTTCAGGGCGAACGAGAAATCTCGATCTGAGCGGTTAGAACTTAGTCCACCTCCCCCCCGTTTCACCAACCCCCCCCTTGCCTGTATGTGGTGACTTGCAGAAGGCGGTCACAGGCAGTTCCATAATGTACCCCGTATACAGGGGGCCACAGCACGGGGGGGGATGGACGTGGCGGGTGCCATGTACGAGTAATTTAAGCGCTGGCACAGTTTGAAAGAGGGCGGATGTGATGACACCGATGATGGGGGTGATGTGGGCGGGGTGAGTGAGTGAGGCTGATAATAAATATGCTATAACAAATTCGTTCCTGAGATCTCACACAAAAAGTGGGGTTTGTATAAAAAGCTAAAATTGCGACTACCGGTGCCAGTGGGGAGGGAGGGAGGGAGTGTGGGACGGGGCGGAACCTTCTATTTGCACGTTGAACAGGTCCAGCGATGGATGAAAAATCGACAAGTATTCTTATTTCTGCACTTGGCCACCACCATGCTAAGGCTGTGCCGGAGGGAATTGGATGAGAGTGAGGCTGCGGAAGTGGGTAGATACAGTACCAGTACGAGTACAATATGGTACAGCACCATCACCAGGGTAAGTTAGATGGGTGACTTATTTTCATCATTTTAGAGGAAGAACCCTGGATCCTCAGATTGCCGCTCCAGTATTTGGCCCGTGCAGTGTTCATGTTCATCTTGGGGGTTTTTTAAGCATTTTCCTTTGACTGCGAGTGAGATGCAGGCTCGGTCAAATTCATATACCAGATTATTATACTGTGCAGAGTATTTCCCATTACCAGTATCATGTACTCGAGGATGCGCTCATGCACCCACCCCTCCACCTACTCTACGATAGCGTACTGTGCTGAAAGGCGAGAGGCTGTCTCATTCTGCCTAGCCCACTGTAGCAGGCTAGCAGCCTGCGAGTGGCCAGCCCAGCCAGCGAATCAGCCGGCAGCCCATTCAGATCCAGTCGGAACGAGAGCCCCCCACAGCCAACCAAGACGAAAAAAATAAGAAGATCCTACTCGAGATCCTACCTGACCAGGGAAAACAGCGAAGCAGTCTCCGCCATTTCTCTTCTCACTACTTGTTGTCGTCGCTTTCTACGACAACACCAAGCAAACATCGTCAAAACCAAGTGCTCGAGTGCACGCAACGGTCCACCATCCACCAATTTTTATTCCCGAGCTGCAGAGGGGTCACGCTAACCTAATCGACTAACCAACGGCCGTTATGGCGAGCCGGTAAATTAGCCTTCCACAACATTGTCTCTGGATGCACTGTCCACAGAATTTGTCCTTTCTCGCTGGGAAGGGGTTAGACGACGACGGCGACGACAACGACGACAACGACGAGGATCACCACCACAAACACGAAAACACAACCGTTACCCCAACAAAAAAAAAAACTCGAGTCAATCACCCAGTGGTCTGCATCAACAACGGCAACTTCCTACATCACGAACAAACCACGCGGGGGATAGACAAGTGTCGTTAGTCGGTCACCGGGTAGGGGTAGTGGTGGGATATTGAACTGGTATTCTGGGGATTTCAACTGTTTCTTTCATCGGCAGCTACCCGCTCTTCCCGCCTGTTCTGGCTGTCGACTCCTCCCTCTTCAAAACGGTCGGGAGCTGAGGGCAGGGCAAACACAATAGAAAGAGGTATTATACCCCTCATCCTTTGGGAACGAGGTCCGATATTTATTTTCTTAAAAAAGGAAAAAGTTTATATATAATTTTCCTCCGACTTTGTCTAGGTATTGAAGCGAGCCGAAATCCAAGAACACTTTGACTTGGGGGGAGGGGGTTGGGGCAGTCATTCGCCTGTAGAAATTGTTAGGAGAAAATAAGAGGGAGGAAGGGGGGAGGGGGAAAAAAAAAGAAAGAGGAAGAGAAGAGTGGAGTCTCAGCCAGTCAGTCATCAGCAGGGCTCATCTTCGTCCACTAGGTCCGTATGTGTCATGGCTCCAATCCTCCGTTCACTTTCTCGTTATTTTTGAACAATTCCTGCCCTTGGATCTCTATCCTCGATTTTATATTGGTGTTTTCGAGGATTTCCTTTCTTTTTCCGTCATTGATTGCGATGCGCAGCCTCATTTCACTTTGAATTTGGCACCCCTGTCTCAAGATCTCTCTTCCCCGGCCAACCCCTTCCCTGAGCCATTTCTAGAAGACAGATCCACGCCTGCCTGCCCGACTGACTGGCTTTGTTGCGCACTTTCTGCACTGTCCGTGGGAGGTGCTTGAAACCTTCCGATCTTCCCTTCCAAAGCAATGACAGTTCGCCAGGGAAGGATTGCTTGTACCTCCAACTTCATTTATCTCCCGTGCTTCGTCATCTTAACTTTTCTCATTTTTTCCCTCTCCCCCAGATCACCTTCATCGTTTCTTACTCAACAAGGGCGCCAAAAAACTGACTGACATGTCAAAGCAGCAGAGGGGTAGTAGATCGCTGCAAACTTTAATTCGGTCGGCGATCAACCATTTCGTCCAATAATTCCCTCAGCACGCACTACAGCACTGTGAGGGCTTTCTGGATGCGTTTCGTCGACGGACCCTTTCACCATGTGCTTGTCTGCTCCCCGCCGTCATCCACCTCCAGCGCGGAAAGGTAAATCTCCTCCATCCTCCTTTTCTTCATTAGGCTCGTCCGCGGGTTCGGACCCACCCCCATCCCCTCGAAAGCACCGGCGAAAGGGTTCCATTACTACATCGACTTCCAGTGATTTGCCCATCCGCGTAGCAAAAGTTCCGCCTGGCCAGCCACTGCCAACACGCGCGCCGCTGCCTGTGCGGAGGTCGTCGACTAAGAAGAGTTCAAGGAGTGGGTCTGTCAATGGAAACACAAATGGGAGTACAGCGGGGGGTCCAATATCGTCGCTTCCGCCGAGTCGGCGCTCGTCAACTAGGGGGCGGGGCTCATCGAGGTTAGCCCCAGCGAGTCCGATGGTAGGGCCTGGGGGAAGGTCACCAGCGATGTCTACCCGGTCAGCGATGAATACCCCTACCCCAAGTCCGACAAAACGAGCGTTGTCACAACACAGATCTTCCTCGCGAAGCAAGTATTTAGGAACACCGGGCTCTCAGCGATCGAGCTCAACCTCTACACCCCTTCCATCGCCACGAATTCCTCGGGAAAAAAGGGGCAAGGATAAGAGCAAAGGAGATATGGACATAAAACCTGGGGACCGAGTTATAGCAGCGAGGGTCCCAATGGAGGGTGGTGGATCTGTTGCCGGGTTGATGGTTGTTCGGCCCGGGAGCAGCCGACGGGGAAGCGACAACGGGAGCCACAAGAGCAAGAGCTCGAAGGGCAGTGAAGCTGGAGAAATTCTACCAAAAAAATCGGCAAAGATTATGGCTGCTCCTCCTGCTCCAATCGGGCTCGGCATCACAATGGATAGTCCGATGCCTCCTCCCTCAAAGGTGGTAGAGCGAAGGTCGCGAGAGTCGGAGGTTCAGGCTCGTCCCGCAACGCTGTCAGTTCCTCGGATATCTGTCGATGCACCTCCTGCCCCGGTAGTTACTCAGCCGGTTAAGAAGGCCCAGGCTGTGCCCGTCCAACAACCCCCGACTGTAGGCCCTGCTCCGCCGGCTTCTACAACCTCAGCACGGACGGCAGCTCCAGCGAAATACCCAATACTTGCAACAATGTCATATCCTACCCAAGATCAGCTGGCGTATAAGCCGGTTGACCGGTCACAAATCCCTACAACAAACTTCCCTGGGAAGGTTACGGTCGCTTCAGTTCTTACTCCCATTATGGCTTCTGCACCGGTGAAGGCCTCGCAGAAGACTCGTGCTCCAGTCGTTGCGGTCGCCCCGCCCACCAAACCACCGCCGGCGAGCAAAGTACCCCCTAGTCAGCCCCCTGTGGCTAGACCACCTGTGAGCCTCCCATTACCGGCCGCGAAACCTCAACCCCCACCAGCTCCGATTGAACGCCCAGCGTCCATTGCATCATCAATCTCCTCGCGTACGACCGCAACCTCCTCATCATTATCAGCATCATCAACAGCGTCTGAGAAACCAACCCCTCGGCAAATCACCTACTCCCCACATCCAGTTTCATCCCCTAGCTCTTCTAGTTCCTCCTTGGCAAGTATTTCTTCATCCGGCTCATCCTCGACGACAACCTCCTCTGCGCACCCGCGGCGTATCCCCTCGTCAGAACCTATAGTCCCAGAAATGTCAAGTAGGAAACCAGCATACTACCGGTATGCACCAAAGAAGAACACATCACAAAAGCGAATAATGGACTCCCCAGCCTTCCCCCAAGACGAGGAAGCGGCTAAACCGCGGAAGCCCGCAGGGCCTTGGGACGGAAGGCCAGGCGCTGACCCAAACCTCGGAGTATACTACCGTACCGCCGAGGCTGAGAAGCTAAGACAGTCGAAATCTCATTTACCCTCGGAAGAGACATGGGTGGACGAAGCCAATTTGGCAAACTACTACAAGCAGGCTGACGCACAAAAGCGTAGAATGGCACTAGAAAAGATGAAGAAGGAGCAGGAGTGTTCAGACGGGGAATCTACAGTTTCTTCGTCTGCTGTCTCATCTACCCCTTCGTCGGAAGCATGGGTAGACCCGAACGTGGCGGCGTACTACCGTCATGCTGAATCCGAGAAGGAGAGGAAGAAACAGTTGGACCCCCAAACACCGAAGAAGCAACAGCCAGTGCCGAGACCACGGGACGAAAAGGCCCTAAGAATCTACTCCTCCCCCCCTACCCCCGCTATTAGCAGCCACCACCCATCACCAAATATCCGCCTCCGCCATGTCCGCGGAGGTCTACCCTCCCACCCCATCCCCCCACCAGCACCCACGCCCCCACCCCCTGACACCACGGACACCGAAACCCTCGGCGAGACGCCTACTGAAAAGAAACCTGGGCCTCCTGAGGGTGCGGCAGAAGCATGGTTTCAGGCTTCAATGGCGGCAAAGGGTGAGAGTGCGAGTGATTATTGGAATGCCTCGAGGTCGACTATCGAGAGTCCTGAGGAGGAAGTTGGAGGAGAGAAGGTGGAGTTTCCGGAGGGATTACCGCCGGCGCCGACGCCGCCGTTGAGCCGGGAGGATACGCCTGCAGGGGCGGCGGGAGACGGGTCTTATTATTCGACGACGGGGGGATATAGGAAGGAGAAAAAGAAGGGTTATCGGAGATGATTTTCTTGAAAATTACCGAGATTGAGTGGACGTCGGATGGTGTATTGCAACAATTTGGTTCTCTTCCTATCTTTTGGAGCTTACGTGAAATGCCGGAGGGGAGATGTGTTTCTTTCGCCATCCCATCCTTAATTATTCCCCTTTCCCGTCCCTTTTTCCCTCCGTGGCTTGCGTTTATCTCTGGATTACGCGGTTTTATTTGGATATATAGCGCTGTGGGTATTATTATTCCTTACCATTTCCTCTTTGCTCTTCTCCCTGCTCCCTTCTCCAGTGGTGGGTGTGCGAAAGCAAAGATTTCTTTCTTGCTTTTCTTGTCATATTTTGTGCTGCGGTTTGGATTTTTTACGATTGACGAAGGGTACAATTGTGGGATTGATTGATAGTTAGTTCTGAGGGTGTCCGCATATAAAGGGTTAGTGCAATGCTGGTGTTAAGTCTGTTTTTATTATTTCCTTACTGTTTCCATCCATCTCATCATCTCATAATTTCCTCATTTTACCTCATCTCATCTCATCCACATATCCTGTCCTACCAAAGAGCCAAATACCGAAATATCATCGCGGACAGCGAGACAGTATGTCACCAGACTGGTTTCATTTTCCCTCTTTCTTTTCGCCGGGGGAATTTGGCGTCTAACTGGCGCGGTTGTGGACTTTGGAGGGGAGTTTTCTTTTGCTTTACTCACGATTGCGGACTGTGGCGGATATCGAGGCTCTGCCGCTTTTGAGAAATTTCTGTCGAGAACGGTTCGGGGATGTTTGGCGATGTGTAGTATATGTTATGTACTGTAGTATAGCCTGGGTTATGAATCGAGGGGGTGTATATGGCAGTTTTGGTATCGTGTACTGGGGGGTGGAGTTGGGAATGTACCTATTGTGTTGGCAGTGATCATTATATACTAGATCCTAGATCCAAAAAAAAACGGCCACCGAGTGACCACGCGTGACTAACCCACCCCTCCCCACACCTACTTCACTCTACTCTACTCCCTCAATCTTTACTATCTCCCTGTCTAGTATGTATTGGACGAACTTCAGTCACCTAATCAGCGCACTTTCTTATCCCTCACCGACGGGGAATTATGTACTAGAGGGTTGACAAAAGTCGTGCGCACGTCCGAAAAGGGACACACAGATTGTGTGTGGGCCAGGCCAGGTTAGGAAGTTTGAGTGAGCAGAATTTGGTGTTGGCAAAAGGTAGGGCGCACTTCTGAATGTATGATAGTAGAGTTACAGTCTCCCAGAGGGTCTCGAGATTCTCGAGATTCTCGAGTTCGTAGCATAAAAACGGGTACAGTACATGCCTCCACTTAAACCAAAGCTTAGCCCAAAAGAGAAAACTTCAATCCCAAGAGCAAACAAACAAGAAGGGTATCATATCAAAGAAAAATTTAAAAAGCAGGGTGGAGAGCGCGGCCACTCATCACGCAACTCGAGAATCTCGCGACCCTCTGGGAGACTGTAGTAGTAGTAGTAGTAGTAGTAGTAGTAGTAGTAGTAGTAGTAGTAGTAGTAGTAGTAGTAGTAGTAGTAGTAGTAGTAGTAGTTGAATGTCGATAATAATATTGAAAAACGGTTCAATTGTCAAGCCGTATACCGTAAAAAAACATGTTTGTTACGCGCGAGAGAGAGATGCTTAGGAAATTGGTTCAATCTCAGAGGGCGGCCGGGAAGGCCTAACTTACTATTTATACGGTGAAACAGCGACGTATATCCGCGGTAGGAAAGAAAATAAGGATATGGAAGACAAGAGAAAACAAGTGAGAACGGAATTGCGTAGTAACCAGTCGACTGATTGGGCGGCAATGTGAGGGAAAAGGTCAAATGCGGTAAGTCTAACTCAGAGAGTAGGAAAAAAAACAGTAGTAAGAGAGAATGGTCGGGCTTTGTCGTACTCTAATGCGTAGAGAGTTGCTTATTCCAACAGATAAAAGCAGAAAGGTGTGAGTGATATATCATGATCCAAGTTATATTATTTCTATATTATTTTGTTTAAATACGAAAATCAATACTGTGTTGGTTTCCCCTCTATATTGATGGCTGCTTCAAGTTGAAGCAACTCAGATATGCTCTGTATAAGGGTTGTCAGCCTTTGATGGGGCTTTGACTACGACTATAGTGCAAGAACGTATAAGTGTCAACCTCGTTTAGAGGAGTTTGCAATCAAACATAACCCACACTACAGTGGTTCAAATAATATAAAAAAACCGTACAAATGTAGATCAAGTGAAGTAGAATAAAAGTACGGGTTTTTAATTGAGTAGAGGCAAGTAGAGGAAGTGGCATGCAGGTTTCAAAACTTCATTATTTGGTGTGAATCTCAGGTCTTGGCATAAAAATGCAACACAAAATTGCTGAGTAATCATATAATTTAGAGGTGAGATGGAAAAAAAAAACTAAAGTATGCCTCTATAGTGATACCTTTAACGCTCAAAGAAGTTACTTGGAGCAACGATTGAATTAAACGACTCGGAATACCCAGTTCGTTTTTTCCACATTTATTATAGTAAACTCAATTTTATTGGGAATTTTTGGAGGGGTTCAAAGTGCTATACTTGTTGAATAATATGTAGATACAATATTCGAGCATTGCACGAAATGGTGTGTGCACTGGCATGCTTGAATTTAGTAAAATCAACATTGATTTGAAAGTTGTTGGCACATACTGAGAGAATGATAAGAGCATACCATAAAGGTATTGCTTATAGTACTCTAGACTTTAAAGAGAAGATTACAAAAACACACAGAAGCCATTATCGAGTCTTAGACTCTCAAACTGTTGTATTTAATTAATTAATATTATTAGATTCTTATTTCTTATGATGGTTTACACTTGTTCATTGTCAATCACTCACAGTCTTGGCAATTATTTTGCACAGCCACTGTTGCATTTCGCTGTGCCACATGGTTGACAGTCTTCCCTTCTTGAATCCATAGCATTTAGAACTGTTATTAAAATACTAATATTATTAATTCTCCTCTAGTAGGTTTTTCCAAACTTGTTTTCTACTATATCCAATCATAATGCTTTGATTGGGTTCAAATCTGGCAATTAGGTAGACTGTTGAATAGTTTGTATTCAATTTAGGTTATAGGATTAGATGAAGAACTTCTTATAATATAACAGGGTTTACAATCCAACAAATAATATAGATTTCAAAATTAGATTATAGAGAATAAAAAGCATGTAAGAAAGAGTTAGCTATCTACAAATTCTATATCACTGTTATCTATTTCATTATTTGCATTTGAACTCAAGGTAGCAAGTCTGATGGAATTTTCAAAGTGCTGCCAATCACCAATTTCGACAAGATCTTTCAAGTTAGGCATACCCTTTATGGATAGTAACTTATGATCACAGAATCCATCAATGAGTAAAGTCAAGCCAAGCTTACGAAAAGTAGTAACAATAAGCTCCTGATGTTTAGTACAAAATAATTTCCATGCTTTACCAATACATTTGGTAAATAATATATGTCTCTGTGCAATGGTGTTATAGTCAGACTTTTGCAACTCATGGAGATCACTTGCATGAGTATTCTCATATTGATAAAAGGCTTCATTAATAAGGTCTTAGAGTAGGTCTTTAAAGGGCTCATTGATAGATATATCGACCACTTGAAACCCACTTAAATTGTGACAAGACTCATGCCTCTAGAGTCCACCAATAACCCATAGTAATACAATAGTTCATGGGGTACTAGCCTGGGACTGGCATTGGGGTTGTTGACCTGAAAGCGTTGCAGCTTCCCCGGTCAGCCCTAAGCCTCCTACAGTTAATTATACTACTACGATGAGGATAAAGTATGCCTGTAGGTAGTTCACAGGCATTATTCAGGTAGCGGCCTAGGAGGTACTAGTCACCCTCACACCACTCATATATCCTAGTTACAGCTTTCATTCGGTTGGACAGCAATGATGCAGCTGGTATTGTGGAAGCATTCAAGTTTCTATTGATTTCACTTTACTAGAAAGCATACAACTATATAGCCAGACTATGCCATCACGCCGTACCAATGCTGGGGTTGTAGAGAGGGTGATAGGAACATCTCCTTAAAGTTATAAGACGTTCAGACCACTTCTACTCTGGCGGTATCCCATTTCATGACATATGAAGCCGCCCTCTGAACATCTAAGAGCTTCACCATTGTGAGATAACTTTCCCCTAAGTTAGCAGATGACTTTATTGGTGAAGGTAGGGTAACCGAAGTTCCTCAGTTGGGTAAGATGGTCCCTGAGGGAGGGTAAGAATATTTCCAAGTTAGGGTAAGATTACCTTCCTATGCCTTTATTCTCTTGGGGAGTCTGTGTGACTACATATAAAGTTACTCTTGAGACTCATGCAACATTTACTATGTTTACTTGTCTTTGAAGGTAAGTGCTGCTTGTATATGGGCTTCAATATCGCCCTGTGGTTCAACCCATTGACTTGGAGGTATAAGTGCTGACTTCAATATTGGTGGCATGATTGGCTCTGATATGTTGTGTATTTGTCATCGAGCTAAAGCGTATATGTTGTCAAGTTGGAGAAGGAGATAACCGTCTGTCAAAATATGAATGTCTATTAAACCTCAATGCTGTTTTCAGCAACAATATTCTTTGACAAAGTAGGGTTAGGCCCTGAGTTGGGGTTTTATTACAGGGTTTCTCTGCTAAGCCACAAATTACTGTTGAGCTGTAAATTACCATTCAGCTGTCAGGCACTCTCTAGAGTGCCCCCGGTTGTTAGTCAGCGAACCTTCGGGGGTTGCGGCTGCATGCCGCAACCTTGGCACAATTATATTATTATAAAGGAGTTATTCTATAGCATGATAAATCTTTCATTGGCATAATTTGCATACTATGATGTTTCTACATTGTGACCATTTTGTTAGGGCTCTTTTGGAATGGAATGGTTGGTGCCTTTTACCATTGCCAAACACCCATTTCATTCTCCAAATTTTGGAATGGAAGGGGAACGGTCATTTGTATGTGGCAACAGAATGGGCCCAGCACAACCAAACAGGCTCTAAGGGATGAAGAGATTAAGCACTGGAGGGGCAGGGTTGCTGGGAAGAACTGCCCCCGGAAGCATTCGATGTGTCTGAACGCAACAGAACCCAAGATCTATTTTCTTGCTGGCCCCAGCCAGCTCTGCGAATATCTGGCTTGCCAGGCACCGATGCCTGAAGTCCTGTACGACTCTACTCGAGGACTTCGCTTCATCCCCTAACCGGCCACACGCCGAAAATTTTGCGCCGCCCCTGTCACATCCTGAGACATAGATGGCCACTGAGGGTTTGACCCTCAGTAATCGCCATTCCAGGTGTGGTCATATGGCTGATATCCGTTATGAACCAAAGTCTCTACATCTGCAAATTTTGGTAAAAGGTTGGTCGACAGTCTCTGTCTCAAACCCTGAAAAAGACGGCACGAAATTTTCAATGTCCTGCTGCCGCTCCAGGAGATATAGCCGCAGGCCTATCAGTGTATATCAGACGCACATGGAATACCACACCATATACCGGGGCTCTTTGGTGGGGGATCGCTGTAGACTACCTAACATACCGGTACCTAATAGAGTGATTGAAATTGGGCATAGCTATCGTCGGTGAACGCGCGGCGAATGCTGCTAATCATCCCACCATGAGAAGTCCGAGCCCTAATGGCCAGTCCGAAAGAATGGCAGCTCTATCGCTTCAACTCATCAACAACATGCGCTGCACTGTACCCGTAATATTGTGACGTTCGTAAAACAGACTGCCATTGCATACCACTTACCGCGATACATATAGTTAGCTAGATTCTTTTGAAGAATAAAATTAGGTTTCTTGCATCCACCGAAACACTATGGCTCTAGCCAATTTTTGGTTGTATGCAATACTATAAGAACTCGAAAAAACGGACCCCCGCCTAGGACGTTGGAATTACCTCTCTTGGTAAGGTCTGGGGTATTTTTCTTTTCGTCCATTTCAGGGGCAGATTTTTGGTTCCGGGAAGTGGAAATTCCGGACTCCTGGCAGTACCCAACAGTAACAACTAGCTTGAAAACGTCACCACATTACGAGTACTGTACCAATTCTGTCCCACTTGGAGATCCCTAACCCTGATCCCTACCTCGGGCACACTAACCTCTAGGCTACCTTTATGATACTGGTACAAGTGACAGGCATATGGAACTCGAACGCAGGGATAAAAATTTTGTATAGCAAATTGTCTGTGAGTATCTGACCGCCCATGCAAAATTCGGACTCAAGTGTTTGGGTCCTATATGCCTGTAACTTATGCTCGTACTCCAGCACAGAAGAGACTGACCGCACTAGGGGTAAAACGACACCAATTCTGGGTTATGGAGCCCCCCCACGAGGAACACGTACTCAAGTACCATCCCATCTCTCGAAGATGAGGCTATTTCTAAATCCGGGGGAACGCTCGGGCCCACCACGTGCCGGGCAATTTGTATCGGAGGGCTCAAGGACCAGTCGTGCACGAGTCTGACAGTCCAATTAGGCTTGCGGCCCCACCCGGCATTCCTAGAAGGGAACTGAAAAGGTGCAACATGATATAGGTTAGCGCCGTGTGATAAGTGAAATGGCTGAACCATGGAGAGAACACCGGACTACCATGGCCATGGAAGCAGGACTCCGGCGCATCATACCCAATACTGGCGAAAGGTCGGGGGGAATCGGCTAGTGGTGGCGGAATACTGGTTGATGTGTGGCTATTGCCACAACGATAGTGAATCTGCTCTTGGCTCTTTTTAGTGAGGAGTGCGGGGAGTGTACACGTGTGTAAGTTACCGGGCAACTTAATTTCTCAAGTATTCGAGCAGCGGTGAAATGACAAGATGGGTGTGCACCAGGTAGGGAAGTGAAGGCGGAATGTCCACCGCACCTCTCCTGATACAGATCAAAGGTTTTGCATTCGTACGGTATCCAATTGATTCCGGCCCGATGCCCCTCTTTATTCTCTGCCAAAATCCTATTGGAAGTCGGGGCTCCATATCTAACGTAAGCCCACCTACCACAAGTTACCCAGGGTTACCAAAAACACTAAATCAAAAGCACTGGAACTCGTAGCAGGCAAAGAGCACAAGTAACAAGCAAGAGGTATCCGAATATTTTACTATAGCAGACAGACACGGGCAGATAATTAGCCATGCACTTTCTAATTCCTGTGGTCGGATACTCCTTGCCCGCTACTGTGCCCAAAAAGCAGGGGTTGTGAGTTTTGCGGGCGTTCAGACACGCGCGGATTTTTCCGCCATAGATTTCTCAAATCCTCGTCTTCCGGTAAATTACTTATTGCCTGCTACGTGTGCTCTACTTGCACCTAGCTTTTGATATCTATAACGAGATCTACAGATTATATTAAAGATCTAGTGCTCTTCCGTAGCACAGGACTGGAACGCAACCGTATAAACGAGATCTTGACTATGCGCCTCTATCCCAGGGCCGGAGAGACCCTTGCGAAAGTGATTAGGCATTTTTGAACGATCTAAACCTCCGAGAGGTCAAAAGTACCGGCTCCCGGTGCTTGCCGGGGGCCAAGATCCTATATGTACGAGTACCGCAAGACGGGGTTTACCGTGCTAAACCCCGGCAGGCCACAGTGCAGATATCGGGTCGTTGGTACAGGTTTAGCAAGGTTCTATCACATCGGGGCACTCGAATATTGAAAATATCCCTACCCGAACAAGAGGGTCCCACCCAGGCACCGGTACAGAATCCGCTGGAGGCTTCCTACGATATGCACAGTATCGTAGCTCATCCGATCGAGCGAGGGGGTATACCCAGTGACTCCTCACGATATCATGGGCTGCGGACGGAAACAACTATTGTCATCTAGCCGCCCTTCACTAAAATTATATACAGTAGGCCATATGTCGAGCAGAGAGGAGAGGGGAATGGGAATGGGACCTAGCGCGTTTCGTCTTTGCCCCTACACAACCCTCTCCAGAGCTCTGGTGAGGATGTAGGCAAGGCGAGGGGACTTTACCGGCAGCTCCGACACCCACACTGTATCATGGCTAGGCTCCTTGCCCAGTCTTACCCCAATAGCCTTATTCAGTCACTGAGCCTTGTAATCCCAGCTGTTGGAACCATTTGGTAATCGGATCCATGCGGAGAAGCTTGCAACCTACATTCCTGACAAATGTGGACTTAGGCAGATGCGTGACGTCAAAGCGGCAGGTTCCTAGCAGATATCACAACTCTCTTCCACCCAATCGAATAAGAAGTAACGGTTAAATTCATGACATATACTTGTATCTCCACTGCTTATCAAAGAAAAGAAAAGAAAAGAAAAAACATAACCAATACCTCTTGTGGCTTGCTCTCCACCACTAATATCCGATCAGCTTGGCACCAGGAATATTTAGAGTGAGTAAGAAGAATACAGCACCTCAAATTAGAATTGATCCACGACAGGGACCACGAAGAGAGGAAGGTTAATACGTACGAGTACTTTCGTTTCACATGTCATGTCGTTCATGTTGAAGTGGCATGATAATCAGCGATCCCTGCGCCTTTTCCGAAGAGACCCGTATAATCCAGTGAGAAAAGAGAGGAGAATCCCTAGCCCATACATCGTGGGAGCTTTTTATTTTATATTAACGAACCCTCTTTTCTTCGAGATATTCCCTGCTGGCTCACGCGTGGAGGTACAGGACGAGCGTTTTCGCTCTCGATCCCAGCGACCGGTCCTTGATACCTAGCTTCGTATCCCCAATAGCCCGCGAGCAGGGTGAAAGGATATTCCGTGAGGTTCGGACTTGGCAGCACCACCTCGATCGCAACCAGGTCGTCCCAAAACGCGCCTTATTTCACAGCGAGTGATAGAATATGATTAATTCTAGGCCAATCCGAGGAAGGCATTGAAAGCTCCGCGTCATACTAGAATAATCCTTTGTATGTCTCCCTTTTGCCCTCCACTCTTCGCTACCGCATACGGTATTCATCTCCGTAGACTGCAATAAAGTTTATCGCTGGTTCCCTGGAGTGGACGGATCCGCTAACACCATCCCGATGAGTTCAGAGTTACAGTTCATAACTCCACGCCAGTTAAGGCAAGAGTATCAGATATAATAGCTAGGGGTAAGAATACAATGATAGCACGAGCGGCGCCCGCATTGACTATCTCCGCTCGCCCGCGATACCAGGATCTAAGCTAGTATCATACAGTATGTATCATACAGCAGGTACAGTACAGCACAGCGCTCGCTGAAGATAATCTTTTTTACCCACCCAGCGTAGCGTGTTTAAGCCTTTGTACCTGCTGCGATCAGAGCCTATTTTTCTCCCTAGAACCTAGTCAAATCCTATATTCATATATATGTGTGTACTTATGCTTATATGCAAGGCACAACAGCAATGGCAGGAGACCGCGAAATTGACTTACTAAGCTAGTATTAAAAAATTAAAATAAATAAATAGAAAAGTCAAGGTAGTAATTCAGGCAATTATTCAAACTATGGTAAGTGTTATACGGAGTTTGATGCCTCTATCTCGATTTCGATCTCTCGCAATTCAAGCAAGGATCCAGCCAGTAATTCGGATAAAGACGAAAGCTACAGCAAACAAAAGGACAACACAATAAATAAAAAAATGATATGATAAAATAAAATAAAAAATACCCAAAACGTAGTTCGAGTTCGAGAGATAGGTGAGAGTGAGAGCTCAACACCTTCAATGAAAAGCTGATAATAATGAAATAACATGCGGGTGGTGCAGTAAAGCTTAGAGTTACCTAAACACCTAGTAATTCGCCTAACCATACCGGAGAATTGCCCGTTCATGGCGACTTTCAAGCTCCTATGACCGTGGCTTTCCACGTTAATGGAGGTTTTTCCGGTCCGCTGCTTCGCTGATCCGTGCGCACGCGACCTGGGGGGGCGGGGCAATGAAGATGAGTAGGAGCGGGAACCTCGTCAGCCAGAGGGCCGTCGTAGCAATTCCGCGGCGATCCGATTCTAGCCCAAATCTCCGAAATATTTTGCCCACTGTAACCTATCAGATTTGTGTCAGGCTCAATGAGCTAGAAGGAAAAAATGATATTGGATATGATTCAGGGGCAGGGTTTTGGATTAAAGCCTTGGCACATTGCACAAAATGCCGGAATATCTAGTAACCGTGATGACCATTTGCGATAATCCTCATGTGTATCCAGGGAGAATCGACCGAATCATTCAACCCGCTGCCAACACAGAGTTACCATCATTTAAAAATAAATGGAAAATGGGAAGATGGAAAAGGGGGAAAATAATAAATCAGCGAAGATAAGGATGTAGAAAGGCTTTATGGTGTTAGTAAATTGAGGGAATGGTCAGCCCTCAACATCACTAAGGTGGGATTCTATGCAGGGTAAGCAACAAGTTGGTCTTCTGGTGGGGAATTCTCTGTCGGAATCCTCGTAAAAGCATAAGAGGTGGAGGGTAATAGTCATCTGACATGCCCCATCTTCCCTTCAAATAGGCCCAACTATAATTAATCTCGTCCATAAATCGGAGCATTTCTCGTATCCCGATGCCCCCCCCCGACCTTACCGTCCACCCATCTTTCACCCCTCTCCCCATCCCCATCCCCATTCTTGTCCCTTCTCTCCCTTCCTCTTTATGCTATACGAGAGTTTTTAGTTGTGTGTGCGGGATTTTGCTGGATTCGGGCTGTCACACCGAAATAAAATGGTTCGTAAACCTTACCTATACATTCTGCTGCCTCGCAATTAGCCGCCATTCACTCGATTCCAGGTGAAGGTGCGATACTATGGGGATTGTAATCGGGATGAGAAATAAGGAACCTGATTACTATTGACGCAGAGACAGAAGTTGTATTAGTCACGAAAGGTCTCGGGATAGGCTGCATACCCGGGGGGAGCTTTGCGGTCACAGGTATGGTATCAGACCGCCAGAGAAGTACCGGTACTGTGGCGGTTGGCTGCTGATAACTACCCTACCGAGCCGGACCGTACCGTAGCAAGTGACAGGGGGTAGGAGGGTTATTGAAGCATTGGAACCTTCCTTCAGAGGATTTCGCAGGCGCGCGCTTGCTTATCAGAGCCCCCAAGCCGGGTTTTCCCACAAGGCACAGCATAGCATTTGTTTCGCACCACGCTGAATATCCCATACGATAGTTCCCGCCGGGCTGTGCCCTGCGCGGCTATGTATTTTTTTTGCACCGATTATCAGATTCCTGTGCAGAGCACCAAAGCAGCCAGATAAACTTCAATAGGCAGTCCCAGCTCAAACCATGCGCTTAGCCAAGGGCACAGAGGTTAATGGGTAACCAAACCTCATTTTTCCTGGAGGGCAGGCTATGGCACTAGACCGTATTCGGTGTGTCCAAGCCGAAATGTAAACTCCATCGAGCGCGTGCATCTTCATGTTGTAACCTTGCCCTAAAAAAACAAAACAATCAGCGATACGTTCCACCGAATAATTCTCTCCTCTCTGACGTAGTGCGGGGTTGTATTAATCACCAAAGGTCACTCGTACCTCTCTGTTCTCATGCTGGGTGAAATGCATTAGTCACGGGGGCTGCCCCTCTAGCGCTTCCCCCCTTCTTTGGAGAGACCGCTGTGCGTCTTCCCGAGCAGCTTAGCCCGAGGTGGTTTTATAAGAAGGATAGGAGGATGCACGGCAGTGAAGACTCGCTTTCTCGCCGGATAGGCGTTTCATAATTTATACACATTCCTTCGCAAAGAGCATGCCGGTGCCGGCACTAGCGAGAATGTGACTAACCGGCATCTAAAGAAAAGATCTGGGATTTGCGAGCTATGAGACCAAAAAACTCATATTGGCAACATAACTCTCTGCTATCACACAGGCAGTTTGAACAAGACCCGACCCGCCCACGCGGGTCTGGGTTCGATAAAACAAAATTGGACGCTCTCTCGTCGAAGCTAGAACATCATAATATAATCCCCGTACTTCCCCAACGACAAGTTAAAGCTTGGGCCATTTCCTGGCCTCCACAGCTCGATCGAGCACTACCGTAATTGAAGTCCCTAGCCCCGGGGAATGGCCCGAGTATGATACATATCTGTACACCACGAGATATAAACCTCCTAAGCCCAGGCGGAGAATCTAGAGTTGCAGAGCCCACTAATATTTACCCATTTTATTTGCCGCTTAGCAAACGCCCTACATCGAGCATCATAAATATATCGCATAACTATAATATCATTCAATCATTTGGTTCCCGGGCAGGAGCCCCGGAAGTGCATATGAGGGCGGGGGCAGGCCCTGCATATAGGGTAATGGCTGCCTTTCCAATAGGCTCGGAAACTGCCCTCGAATTGTATTCGTCTTTGTCAAGTAGATATCAACCCGTCTCGCATTAAGAAAAAAACTAGCACTCTTCTATACCGATCGCAGCTAGAGCGAGAAGAAAGGGAGAAAAAATTCGCATGATCCGCCCCCAACTTATCCATTGGAGTAGAGTTGTTGAAAGATCCGCCGGATCCCAGTTTTCCACCATCTTCCTTCATTCGAGGGTCAAAATGTTACTCATAATCCTGATAACAATAAGTAAGGGTTCAGATTGGTGCACAAAGCCAGTATCATAACGAGGTATTTTTATGGCAAACTCTTCGGCGAAATCGATAGAACCTTTAAACTAGAGGAAGATCCCTCCGATTCATGTCACAAATGCCTGTGCAATCCCCTATTCAACACAGAACTCCACGGAGTCTACCTCCTATGGGGAAGTGGATGGTTCAGGTCATTCCAACAATAGGGTGTCAGGTGCATATAGTTTCCCACCACGTATCCCAGACGCTAAGGGCCCGGGGTTCCTATGGACTTGTGTCACCTATAAGAGCACACAACTTTAGTGCATTCACTCTAAAACATGGATAGAGAATATAGTTGTAAAACTCAGGGGACCCAGAAACTGCTATTCCATATCGGAGCTCGCTTACCCCCCCGACCAGAGGTTCATTAATGGTTCCTCAAGTGGGATCAACAGCATTGTGATAAACACTTGGCTATTAACACCATCTGTGAGGGACTTTTACCCCGGCATATCAATACCCATGAACTTGAAGCGAAATGCGTCCCGTTTGGACTAAGCATGTGCCTACGCCCCCCCCCCCCCCCCAAATGCCTGAGCCCACTGGCTACAGTTGGCCTGCTTCCCTTGTTAGCCCTGGCATCCGTTACCCCGACTAGCAAAATTTTTAATGCAAGGATAGAGGAGTACAACACGTTCTGGACTACCGGTTGCCAACAGACACACCTGGCCCCTCTCCATGAGTGCTGCTGATACACAACTCGCAAATCTTCCCATGCTAGAACAAAAATCACAATCCTTCCTCCCACCGTGAAGACCCAGTGCCCTACCGGCCACTGGCCACAAAGTTCGAGGATCAAAACTACCCAATGCCAATCACGGATCGCTCCGTAACATTCTCTCTTTCTTTCCCTCCTGTCAGGGAACCAGTAGTACACAATATAATGTTCCTACAAGTAGCACGGATAATCCAGATGTCGGTTTATTGTAGTATCTTCGTGGTAAACTACAGAAACTGAAGATATCAATTAAGCTCCAACAGCTGCTTACCATAGAGAGAGAAAAGTTATCGCCGCTACCGTATTTCTTTTCCCTCGTCTCCTCTGTTCAAGGCCGTAGCCCGTGCTTCTCTGATTTGTTCAGCGTTGTTGAGAGAGTAATTAAAGGCTTTTTCATCTGCATGCCATTTTCAACCATGTGCTCCCTATCAAATCACCCCACTGATTATGTCATCCTAGCGGGCACAGCATCGATCCGATTTTTTTCTTCTCCTCCGCCCTACCTGGGTCTCGGGCCATATCAAAAAAAAAAAAAACCTCCCCGTGATGCTAACTCTAAAAACCAAAGGGAAATTCACGGTCAATTTACCGGAGCGCCTATTATTTCTATCATCGAAAGATCGCCCCCCAGCACGGAAAGATAAGCGCAAATCCATCCCCCACCGCATTCGCTCCTCTCAACAAGCCTCGCCAACCCACTTCAAACTAGCCTGACCCTTGTAATGCTTCAATCTCACGTCTTCCAAAAAGGGATCCGCTACCCATTCAACCCCACCCTAAATCCTTTATAAAAGTACTCGTACAGTAGGTACGAGTACAGCACTGTACCGCACTCGGCCGTTGCAATTTTGCCATACCTTGCCTTGCGCAACTTCGGGACAAATAAGGCTTAAAACACCAAGCCACCAGACGGATAATTCCTTCAAGCATTCCCATCCCCTCCCCCACTGTACTCGAGTACGAGCACAGTGCCCTCAACAACCTCTCCGCTACACAAGATAACTGCCCGTCTCGCGACCCCAAGCCAATTAAGAAGGAGGGATGTTTGAATCGAGTTGAAACAAACACTGAAAGACGGCAGGACCACGAATTTTCTCCTCCAACGCAGACCACAGCGGTCATACAAATGCGCACGATGTAGCCAGAAAGAGTAAACCCATCCTTGCAACGGCGGTATTGGACGCGATTCACTTAATCTACGAACAAAAAGAAAAAAAGAAAAAAAAGAGCCACAGGTCTCCTAATTTCGTCGAGACCTTGTCAGTAATCCCTCACCTCATCCCGATTTCGAGGATTACTAGAAACATTTGTGCTGGTACTAGTACAAGTACATACACCCCTTCACGAGGCTGAACTGAACGTCGCAGCGACCCGAAATCTCATATCATAGGCAACAATCTAGAGGGGAACGTGGTGGTACTTGGTGCGCCAAACTGTATCGGACTGTCCTTGCACTCTTCTCGCGGTGCCCGCAGTATCGCACATATCACCACCCATTCTACACATCTTACTTACCAGCACTCGTACGATGGGCTCTTAGTGCCCTGTGTTCGTACAGCACTCGTACATACTACTTTAATCTAATTCCCACGTATCTCCACCTAGTCCATTTAATTCCACCACCCCTTGTAACCTTCCTCCAGATCCCCCACACTCGATCCGGAATAGGTACAACTTGGATGCGCTTCTCACGCTACCACTACAGCACAGCATCCGCTAAATATACATATATAAGATTTAAAAAATGAAGTGATTAAAAACGTGGTTGCCAAAGAATCCGTTTCTCTGGGCTCCCGCACACCCCGAAAAATCCGCTTATTTAAGCTAAGACGATGGGGTGTCATCACACGTGGTCACTCGACTTCTCTAGTTATCCCGTACCTCTGTAACTACTATGCATGATGGCCTCGCCGAGGGTTAAGCTCGGGCCCTAATGCTACCAGACCTCTGGGATGATTTCAAATTTGTCGGAATCTAGAAAAAAAGGTCCCACGGTACGCTTCTGCACGAACGAATGGGAGTGATTACACATAGTGAAAGCAAGAACAGCCCTATTCACGGAGCCTTATAGACCCTAGTACCAAGGCACTGTATCCATGGGCGGGGGGAGCGCTGCGGACCTATAGCTATGACGACTTCTGTGAACGTCACAATAACACGGGAGTTCTTTACTATTATTCCATTAAAATTTCTCGGTCCCGACTCCCGACGCTCCGATACTTCACCTTTATGCAGCACCCCCTGTAACCTACTGTGGTTTGAAGTAAAACCCTACGATAGCCCCAGCCCCAACGACCAAATTTACAATCCCCATTTTATTTTTTGATAATACACCTCTGGTACGTAATAATCACCATACCACCCAAGGTAGCCTACGGCGGCTAATAGACGAAATTTGTGGCTAAACTGCAACGAGAAATGCACTACAAAGCCAAGCGAGGCTGGAACTTAGACTCCCTTATCGTACGGGAGCTTACCTCAATAAGACCGACCCGACCCGGAGGGGTTAAGTTACCGCTCAAAGAAAAAAAAGTAAAGGAAAAAGAAAGGAAAAAGAAAGGAAAAAGAAAAGGAGAAATTTTGAAGACTGACCGACCCGTCGCACCTGTTGCTGTACCTTGCCATAATCGTTTCCAAGCTACGGTATGTACGAAGAAAAAAAACCCCTTGACTTTTTTCCTTCATGTAGGTTGCCGAATACCTTTCCCACCTTCCCTCTACTGGCACGAGAAAGAAAGGCTCATCGGGTCGTTGCGCTTGGCTACCTCTCCATTCAGTCAAAAGTTCTCATCATCTGATAGCACTCGGCGGTAATAGAGTTGGGTTGGTCAACGCCACAAACCGCCGTGTCACTGTTTTAGAGATCACGGTTGCATACACCAGCACTTGCGAGACAGCCGGCCAGAGGGGAGTTGATCGCTCCGTGGTCTCACTCGCACACTTCGTGCCTCCGCAACCTGAGACATTTACACCTGAGTTTTTATTTTTTCTTTCATTTCCTCCCTTTAGATCGTTGGTCCACCGGTACCTCTTTTATCCGTGTGAACACCGTATGGCAAGCTCGCCCATACTGCGACAGTGTAGATACAATCAGTTTTTTCATCCTGGTTTTTTGGTTTTTTCCCCCTTCCCTTCCCTTCCCCTCCCCCCCCCCCTTTTCCAACCCCATTGGCCGGTCACTAACTTCTCATCTCTGTACTGTGTTCAATCAATCAATCAATTGATTGGATAGAGCACTGAGTACTGCCGGCACTGACCTGGTCTGACAGCTGTCAGAACCTGGATCAGGGACTACGGTAGCGGAGGAAGCGGACAGGAGAGGTTCTACAGCAGCACAAGTTTGAGTCCTCTCCAACCATATGATATAGGCTGGAAGAGGGAAAAGGTTCCTAGTACAGCATAACAATAGCATTCGTCCAGCCCAGGGCTCCAAGTTTACTGAACAGCGGGCATGCAACGAGGGCACGATATAGTTAACAATAGCTACAACCACAATCTGGTACTACAGTACGGGTGCTCCCAAAAAAAAGTGGAACATCCAGAGCACAAGCGATTGGTCCCTTATATATATACTAATGCAATGCAGAAAATACCCTGTACCGCCGGTATTCCGTGAACGAACAATGAGCACGGCGAAAGAATGTTCGGGAAAACTTCCGGTCTCCCCCGCTTCATGGCTGCTCGGAATGTGAGATGTGGATACACGCCGGAGGGGGAGGGAGCAGGGGGTGGGAGGGAGGGAGGGAGGGCTGACACCCGCCGGCAATGGCAATCATATGGTAAGCGCAAAACTGAACGTTCGGCGGCCTAGCCTAGCTGCGACTAGTACATGCACCAAAACACTCGATACCCCTACTCGAGTACCGGCACTCGAGTAGGTGAGAAATCGGCAACACGCAGCCATCTGATACAAAAACCTCAGAGATAGTGCTAAGGATACAAATACCAGTAAAAGTAAAATCCAACCTCCGACCCCACAAACTAAACATGAAAGACTGTGTTTTTCTGTTGTTTTTTTCCCTCTTTCCTTTTTCCATTTTTCTCCATTATTTTTTTTTATAAAAAAAGTACAATTGTACTCCCTCTCTTTCCCTTGCTTTTCGTCCCGCCCTAAGCCTGAGTCCTTCCTCCCTTTATTCGCTGTGGCGGAAGAAGGAATGGTGATAAAAAAGAAAAAACGAGTTTTTTTTTATAAAAAGAAAAGAAAAGGAAGAAGAGCGGGCATTGACTTATATGCAAGACATGCTCCATAAGCCTTCTTCCACTTATCGCTACAAAAGCCCGCCCGTGTCGCTGAAAAGGAAAGGAGAAAATAGCTCTTCTTCGAAGGGCAAGAGATGTACAGTACAGCATGCATACTGTACCAAATGCACTGGTACCGGTGACCTTCTGTTCCAAATACCGTGAAACAGTAGGAAGGTTAGATTATCATTATCATTGTTATTATTGTTATCGTTGTTATTGGGGGGGGTAATAAATCAGAGGTACTATATAGAGTACACAACGTATAATATGCATGAGATACAAGGAGAGCCCTACCAGCATCCGCAATGTTGAAGCGTTTTTTAAAAACGGACTGCTTAATACCAAAGCTTGGCTCTTCCCCTCAGACAGAGGTAGTATGCAATGACAGTTCTTTTTTAAAAACGCTTCAACGCAACGAGTATCGTAGCGAATAAATGCTACAGTTACGGCTATCTCTCGGCCCAGAAGTGAGAGGGAGGGGGCAAGGATGATGCACGATGACGCTCGCTTGCCTTGATCCTGCAGCTGCCGCGTAACCAACCAGCCACTCAACAAAAGCTACCCTTTCGCAAGACCCCAGCTGTGCTGCGCCAAAGGGAAAGTTTGGGGAGAAATAAATGTCATACAGCATTCTGAAGTGGAAGGAACAGGGAGTTGAAGGGAAGAAGGAAAAAGGAAAAAGGAAAGAGGAAAAAAGTGAAAGAAGGAAAAGGAAAAGGAAGGAAAAGGAAGAAAAAGAAAAGAGGAAGAAAAAGAAGGGCACGAATTAACCAATTCTTCAAAACGTTAAAACACCTCGTTGTATCATTCCCTTCGAATCAAAGATACAGGTTGTAATTACAATCAATTCCATCTCCCTGCAGACACTATGATATATCATACCAAAGATGCCAAACTGCATGAAGCACAGTATGAGGAAAGGAGCGTGAGAGGCAGAGAGAAGGAGAGAGAGAAAACGAACAAATATCTGGCAAACCACTTTTTTCCCTCCCAACTTCTGGATTTGATAGGAACATGCCAATTGGCCCGGTTCGGCGCACTTTCTGTTTCTACTCCCTCTTTTCCTCCCAATCAATGGAAAGAGGAGAAAAGGCATTACATATTTGTGCTCTGCTCTCCTCACCAGATTCCTGTCTCGCAGAAAGCATTGCCAAGTGCGCCAACTGCTGCATCAGCCCTCTGCATCTGTTTTCAGAGACATTATGTCTATGACACCCTTTTTTCACCTTCTTTCCTTCACACCATTATTTCTTTTTCCAGGGTGAATCTATCTTCTCGACCGCAAGAACTAGAACAATTCCCGCGCTAAGACGTCCAAAATTCCCTCTCTTGGATAGGGGGGGGGGGGTGAAAGCACTGCGAAAACTGACCGCCTCAGCCTCAGCTTAAGACAGAAGAAAAACAAAAAAAGTGCCATACCTTACCAGCAAAGGCAACTCCAATGCCTCAGGGCGAGCTTTAATTACCGGTATTCGAGCTCTCAGTGTAGCTGCTTCCGCTTGCTGGCATGCATGTCTATCTTCGGGACAGATTCACGAATTATTTGTTCCAAAATGGATTGTTCAGAGATAGAGCTGTGGTTCGGGTGATACTGCGAAAAGATTTGAGGTTAAACAGATAGCTTTGCCCCCTTTCGGGCGCTCACATGGGAATAAGTAAATGAATGAATGGGTTGAGGGACGGCGGGGATGGGTGGGGAAGACGGGGAGGAGGGAGGGTTGGTGGTGGTGGGGATGGGAGCACAAGTACGGTAACCATACCGTGCAATAAGGCAACTGGCCAACGTGACATGAGGGTCAAGTGCGTCAAGTTGCAACGGTACTGTGCGAGTAATGTTTTTTTTTCTCAATCGGAATTCAGCAAGACAGTGCTTTGGGAGTACGGTACAACACCTGCAAAACCAGCAAGTTTCTTAACATAGCCCAAAGCCTACAGTATCCTATGTACACTCGGCACAGCGCAGTAATATCGAGGTTAAACATCAGCGTGCGCTCTTAAGCTAACATTAAGGCAGGATAAGTCGCCATTGGTCATAAATCACCTAGTGCTCGTTCTAGGCAAACAAACCCAAGCCCATAATGGCAAAACCTCTCCTTCTAGAAATAAAATGATCCAACCACGTTCGAATCACTGGATGGGGGTGTTCCGTTAGCTACTATCCAACGAGCTCCTTCTGTGCTTTCCTAAATTGATTTAAACCGGTCTAGTCCGATCATGGCCATCGTGATGGGCTGGCTGTGGATCTAGATAGCACAACTCCTAAAAATTGTTATTGCGAAATTTTGCGCATCCCCCATCGTCTCCATACTGGCAAAGGTTTCGGAATGCTTGTTCACCCAAAGCACCGTTTCATTTAAGAACGCACGTGGGCGCTTGATCTCGATGGTGGTCAGGGATTGTGAGAAAAAGTAAAGGGAAGCAATGTGGCTCTCTGGATCACCGGCATTCGGTCTTCATCACCCCGCCGCGTCCCATGTTCCAGGTGAATAAACCTCGTGGCGTTCCGTCAGGCCCTGGAATGAAGCCCGGGGACCCTTCCACAGGACATACCTGCCTATGAGAACCCCGTACGGTAGGGATGCCATACGAGAGAGAGAGAAAAAGAAAGAGCTCACTCTTTTCCTTCGCTCACTTCTCTTGCTTCTTCTCCCTCTTTTTCCTTTTCCACATATGTCTACCTGTTAAACCTGTAGCCCGATCATGTCCGCTGTACTTGCATCGCAACGCATCCCGTATCCCGTATTCCGTATCCCGAACCGTGCCATCGTGGCGAAAGAGAAGAAAAAACAAAAGGACACAAAGTCTCAGTTTTTGTCTACGCAAGCCCAGCCCAACAATGTGTTTCAGTAGATGGCCCGCGGTGTAGTCAATGTAACGGTTGAAATCTACAGTGTTACATCATATCAGTGCAGTACTCGAGCACAAGTCGACCTTGACGAGCGGGAGAAAATTCTACTCGAGTACAACATGTTTTATCGATGTGCCCAATCCCGGACCCAACCAACCAACCGACCAACCAACCAGTTCCCCCACCCACACCCATAGTAGCAGCAGAAGAAGAAAATAAACATCTTCCACCCCTCCCGCACTCAGGTCATACTTGTACCGCAACTTTTTCAAACTGTATCTGTGGAGAAAGCATCTTGGGTAAGCGCATCTTAGCACTCAATTCAATTCACACAGCCCTCCAGTGCCGCAATACAGATAGTGCAAGTACATCCGCCAACGGGGACACGAAGAAAACAGGCGGGTGACGAGCAGGGGCATTGAATCCGTCAAAGTAGGGTGGCAGATATACTTGTACCTATTCCTGATCCCCTATCCCTGATCCCCTACGGTATCCCTGTTCGTCACCCGCGAGTTTTCGTCGTGTCCCCTTCCCGTTAAGAGTGCACCGGTACCGTATTCTCTCTTCTTGCTCCACACATCAAATCACGTGAGGTGTGCTATCTCCATCAGCCCTGTAATCTCCGGACTCGAGACGCGTTAGATCTCATTAACCAGTATTCGCAATCCTATTAACTTGTCAAATTGAACCTATCCTAGGCTGACGGGCTGATTTCCGCTGACAATCTGATAGTCGATTCCACGAGATTTACGGCTAATCTCACCCCTTGAACCCCCACCCCTCGGATCCTCTAGCGCAACAACCAGGGCTCGTAAGTGTCTGGGCGTTTTCAAAAAGGACTATTGCATGCCCCCATAATCTGGCCCGTTTCCTTGACTCTGGGTAGTATGCCATATCATAGCAGAGTTTTTTTGGGGTTCTATTTGGTTGACACAATAAAATAGATTACGATACACCCAAACCAGGCTAACTCCAATGAAAAGGTTAATACCATAGTAAGATAGCAGATGCTCCTTAACCGATTCTGTGGGAAGGAAACAGCAACAGGAGGCTTACATGTTGTGGGGTAAGGAGAATTGTATGTTGGGAATTGCCCCACCTGTTGTCCTGCAATATTTTGCAACATCGCTCTTTTCCTCTTCTCAACCTATGGACCTTGTTTTCCTTTGCCCTCCACACAGAATAAGTGCAGGAGCATCTACTATCTGACCATCGTATCAACTTTTTCTCCGGAGTTAGCCTACTTTAGGTATATAGCAAAGCCCCGGTGTTGCGGGTGTCTAGTTGCGGGCAAGAAGTACACTGGGACAGGGGCTATATTTTGTATGGGCGTCCGGATAAACACAGATATTTTACTATCTACTCGAGTATTTCTTTAAAGTCCTGTTTCCGGGCGCTTCTTGCCTGGGAGGAGTAACGGTGCTCATGTACAATATCATAGAGCAAAATTGTACAACACCCATACTCTACATATATATGCAAAGATACATGGACACCGTAAAAAACTCAAAGAACGAAGACAAGTGTGCTAGGACGTCGTAGTTTCCTCTCCTAGTAAGGCGTCGGTTATATTCCTTTTTGTTTTGTCTCAACTAAGCTCTAAGTTCGCAACACTACCTCCCCTTCCGTGTCGCCGAGAATGGGAATTCTAACGTCCTAGAACATTCGTCCTCTATTCGAGCTGGTGCAGCACCCACTTCCCCAACCCTCCCCCTTCCGCGTCTCCCCGTCTATCCCAGACCTAGCGCTTGTACAACCATCCAGCCCCAATGCCCAATACTGGTAGCCCCATTACCCCATTGAACCGTACCATACCCAATCCTGCCCTGCCCCTACAACTCGCACGGACAACAGTGGAAAACGAGTAACATAGCCGAGCACTCGAGGCTGCCTAATATCCATAGCGCCCAACCTCCCGTTTTGGGCGAGATTTTAAGTTCAGTGTTGTGGGGAAGCTGGCATCATACGGCATAGTGGGTGTACGAGTATACAAGGGTACAGTACTCGGGCGAGGGGGAAAATATTGGGACAAGCGGGGGATAGTACAATTACTCTAGCTAGTAGTTTTCTTACTTTTTTGGTTCTTTGATTACTCCTTTCAAGGTATTTGCACAGGCCTCTGCTACCCCTGCTTGTCCCAATACTTCACCCCTACCCCGAGTACCATCAACCGGAACTGGCTGGGATGTGTTTGTCTGGTTAACCTCAAGCAACCTTTCCATAACTTCTTGCTAGGCCCTCGTGTGTGGTGGGCTGCAGGCTATGTTATGTTATTAGTGGCGAGGTTAAGTACTGTGCTGTGTGTCCCGGATGGCATATGTGTCGGGGGAGATGCTTTCGCACATACTCAAGCACAAGTCAGAGATTATTCGCGGGTTGACTTAAATCAACTGTTCACTAACTTTATTTGGGGTGCCTATATAGTACGGGGGCGACAAGGAAAGCGAGCAAGCGTACATAGTCCACGCAAAGTACCACAAGCATGAATATATGATGGGAAGAAAGAGTGAAGGATGGATTGATAGAGGGGGCGAGGGTCATGGATGCGATTCAAATAACCACGGTTGGGTGGTGGTCCCGTAATAGTGTTCGTGCATGTGGGGAGAGAAATCATGTGGGAGGTGGTGGTAGTGGTTTATGCATCGGTCAATAGAATGTGAGGTCAGGGGGGGGGGTGGTCGTGGAGGGGGATATGTATGTACTGTACTATTTGTAGATGTGTGGTTAGCTGCAGGTAGTGGTGGTAGTGGTGGTGGTGATGGTGATGTTCTCTTGAGGCTCCCCTTAACTTTTTCTAGCTGTGACCCGATGGCGCGATAGTGGTAAATTTTGGGTTGGTATTGCTGGATCAATTAGTATGATGCATCCCCCCCTCTCCATACGTTACTCCTGACTCACAGTACCAATCCAGTCGCGACAAGGTAATGACCGGACAAGAAGGTAATTATTTGCGTATGATCTACGTTTTATCGGCAAAATTAATCCCCGCCTTGTCCGGTCACCGTATTGTCACGGTTATACACCAAGGGTTATTCCCTCTTGGTAATTGCAAATGGTCCAAGGGATTGAGTGGATGAATGAACGAAGGAATTAGAGAAATGGGCTCACAGGCTGGGGGGAGAAAGAGGCATAATGGTATAATCGCACACACTACTCATTCGGTATTTGGGAATCTCTCTCTGCCTCTTCTTCACTTTCTCCAGGGGCCTTTGGGGCCATGGGTATGGTGATTGTTGAAATGCGATGTTTCTCCTTCTGGAAAGCTTGAAGACTGGTTGGAGGAAACGGACTGCATGAGGTTGCGACCGAACATGATGATCGACCATGCAATTGCAACCACGTACCCCAATTTCCCCCCACTTACTATCGGGTGGTTGTTCTATCGTAAAATTTTTATCGTCCCAATTATCACCACCCTTCCTCTTCACTCTTCACTTCACCGGCTACCCGTATGACGGATAACTCCAATCTCTCCACTCATTCTCCACCCTCACACTTTCCCCATTATTGTATACCGTTAACCGATTATGTGTGCTGGGATACATATCTTGGTACCCTATACCGGTCTTGCAATTGTCATTTGAGTTTTGGGAGATTAGCAGCGGGGGGGGGGGGGGGAAGCTGAGAGATATATTACTATACTTTGGCGGTACATTATTAAAACTCTCACCTGAACCCAGGTGTATCGTTTTTCACTTTGGAATAGACTAGCCCGGTCCAGCACGAGTATGCACCAGGGAGTTTTTATTATTATTCTATTTTTTTATTTCACTCGGGCGGGTTTTGGGTCCTATCGGGGACCCGCTTCCTGATGGATGGTGGGGGCCATAGCCATCTTGTGATCCCATTTCAACTGAACCATTTCGTAAACATCATTACCATTATCATCATCATTAATCCATTTTCACATACAGCCTTTCTGTTGTCTGTCTGGTGTGTAAGCTGCTGTGAATATTACTACATTTACATCTTTTCTTGTAAATGCAATCCTTGATGTGGGTTGGAACAAAAAAATCACAAAAAAAAGAAAAGAAAGGGCAAGAAATTAGAAAAGCAAAACACAAGGGAAGGGCTTGGAGTTGCTCCTAGCGGCACGCTTTTGTATCACCACTTCTCGGCGCAGGTAGCCGTCCAAACCCGAATAGTTACGGCCACGAGTTTTACGCTTGTGTTAATTTTCCTTATTTTCCCCTTTCGCTTACCGGCCGAATGAGTAAAATGTCATACGGAAGAAGCCCTCCTGATCTTATTCTTTTTTCCCCGTTCTGAACGAGTACGATATCGTGCCACAGTGGAATTCTTTCCTTCTTTGCTCATTTTTCTTTTTTTCTCTCTCCCTTCCTCACGCTCCTATCTCTCGCTGCGTCAATGTTTCCGCAACTCGGGGTGGTGGGAAGGCATGAGCGACGGGGTACTGGTATGGATAAAGCCCGCTCTCTCATCAGACGAGGCGAGCAGGGGTTACTTAATTGGGGACATACCTAGTGATTGTGTGCTTGTGCGCTCGTCGTGTGCATATGTAATTCTTGCGCCTTGGATGGGATTGCCCAGTGTCCGCAGAATTGGATTATGAGATTATTTGGGCGATTCGAAAATTCGAAAACTATGGTAACAAAAAAAAAAGGTATAATCGTAGAATTATGAAGCGGGGCGCTGGGGTATTGGTAAGAAGAAACGATGGGGGACAAAGGGGAAAGGAATACAGGAAGAAGGGTAATTGATGAGCTAAGTGGAGGGCGGACATGACCCTATTAATGACAGAGCTGGGCATACTGTATACTGGGTAGTTACTGGGTAGTGGAGAGAGGGGGAGGGGGCGCGCAGTACGGTAGGAAGGTGTGTGGTGGGAGTGAGGGGGTGGGAACAGCCCGCCCCGAGAGACAGACAATGTGCAACATGGTGTACTGCGCCAAAGCACCTTGGGTGAAGGGGTGAAAGGGAGGGGGTGAAGGGTACCGGTACTGATGAGGTAGGGTTTGAGGGATGCGAACGCTCTAGCCACTGCATACAAGCAATTATCACGTCCCCGTTTTCTGTTGCGAACGGACCTTTACAGCTCTGACCTGCTGCCGCGGTAGACCCTCCTGCATCATCGTCTCGAACGAGGGCGAAAGAGTGAGTGAGAAGAGTGGATTGGGAAAGGATTGGGAATTCGAGAAAAAGAGGGGACGGGCGAGAAGGAGAGGAGATATTGAGGTTTTAGGCCAGAGAAGAGGGAGGAAGGGGGGAAAATAAGAAAAAATATTGTGCAGAGGGAGCGAGACGCTCGTGCCGAACATTATCACCAGCAAGCACGCTCCAAGCCTCTTCCTCCCACAAGCACCGGGGAGCCGAAAGGCTTTTGCCTGGCTTGTGCGACCTCAGGTAGCGAGAAACTGACCGGAAAAGCAAGCTAGTTCCCAACGTTCGATCGACAAGACAGGATTTCTGCTTTTTTCACTTCCACGAACAAGTGGAAGTGAGAGAAAAGTATCATTGTGCTGTGTCTGTGTCAATATTTTTTCCTTCCATTATTCCCTATCTGCCAGTCAGTCTTTCTTTTCTTGAATCTGTTTTTTCTTCCTTTTTCTTCCTTTGGAGAGAGAAGAGAGAAGAGAGAAGAGGGAGGGAGAGGAGAGATACAGAAGACAAGAGGGAAATATCTTGAGAGCAGGCGGATCTTTGCGGTGTTGGGTATCGCTGTCGTTCTTGAAATTCTTCAAGGAACTGATTACGATCTACGACAGAGATTCATATTCGCCCTTCCCCACCCTCTATTCCTTTTCCTTTCCTTTTTTATTTATTTTACCCTTTTGTGGGTAGGAGGAATTGAGGTAGAAGAAAAGCGGAGCGGAGCATCGCAAGCTCGCACTCCGGGTGCGGCCGCTTTCCAGCGATTCGGGGTTTTTTTTTTCAATTTCGGAGGGGCTCGTCCACAATATTTCATTTCTATCCTTTTGTTTTTATCTTTATTTTTTTCGATTCTTATTCTTAACTTTACTCCTCACTCCTACTTTTTCTTATTTTTTCCATTTTTTCTGTAGTGACTTGATTCCACATTTGACCTTTCACCATCTCACTGCCTACCCGATTTTTCGCGGGGGCCAGGACAGGGGGAGGGAAATTTGTGGTGGTGGTGGTGGTTCAGTGGATAAAAACAGTCAGTCAATCGGTCGGTTCATGGTGGAAGTTGGTGGTGGTTTTGTGGTGGTGGTCTCTCTCTGATTCAACCATCTCTCTTTTTTTTTTGAAGCGAGAGGAGGAAAGGCGTCACCTCCTCTTTGAAAAAGAACAATCCGGGGTTCGCAGGTGGGTGTTCACGGTCTATCATCACGTCCCTCGTACAGTACAGAATATCGCATCTAGATATATCCGATCAGGCCTGCTTGCTCTCGCCAACGCCTGGCGCACCCAGCGCCGATCCAACTACCGGGAGGAAGGACGACTGCCGCCCCCGCCACTGCCTGTCGCTTTGCTTGCTTTCTTGCTTGCAGTTCTTGCTCTCTTTTCTTCAAGAGCCTCAAAGTCGCTCTCTCACGACTTCAGACGTCTTCCCTTCGACTGGGGCCACTGGCCTCGACCTGTTGCGACTGAACTCGCCCAGTTCCCCCCGCCACCCGCCAATCAACTTTGGTCTGTTGGAAGGGGTCAGGGTACTCTATTGAGGGCCTGCTTCGACTGTAACTAGTCAAGTAGTGAGTTACCCCATCCGCATTATTTTCTCATCTAATAGTATTCTTCTATACTCTTTCTGCCTATCATTTATTCTTCACTCAACTGTTATGAGGAGGAGGAAGGGGGAAGAGAGAAGAGGTTGTATTTTTAAGCTAACAACTGCGTTGTCTTTTCTGCTCTTCGCTCAGCGCTCAGGACAAATAGAAAGGAGGAATACGCATACGGTATTCATTTGGTTGGAGTCTTTTTGGGGACGAAAGGCTTGACTAGTGGGTCGAATTCGATCCTAAACCAATTCCCTCATCCACTTGCCCATCCGCCCCGCCTACAGCCTATCTATACTTAGTGCTGTTGCTACTGCCACTTGCTCCTACTACTACTGCTGCTATCATTACCGCTACTACTATTCTGCTACTATCACTACTGCTATACTGCTGCCACCACGGTTACTACCCCACTGCGAATAATCTCTTGTTTTCACCAGATCAAAGCTTAATTCGCCTTTGCATGATTACGCTATTACCGTTTTTGAACAGAATTTTTCCCCAAAGTGTTACTCTTCCTACTCTTATCACCCTCCCCTCCACTTTATCGCTGCTATTACACACCAACTATACCTCGCAACTTATTCAAAAACAAACAAACAGAAAACTCCAGAAGAAAACCCCCAAACTCCTTGTTCTTTACAGTCAGAAACTGAATGACTGGAGTGCTTGGTATATCATCATCATCACACCCCTTCAGTTCGGTTTACTCTACAACAAGCACAGCGTCCTGTCCTGCCGGATTGTAGGCTAGGGTCGTATATTCGTGCCCGGATCACACAATCCAAGGTTTGTCTCTCCCGATGCACACAACCTTTTTTTTTTTCCCTCTTACCTTTTCTGAAGAAAGCCCCTGGGGTGTTCCTTTGGTTCCGCTGGCCAGTTACCGTTTTAGGCAGGGCATTATAGGAAGCTCTAGGTTATATTTGGTCACGGTTCTCTCATGCTTGCTCCTCTGGAAGAGCTTCTTACCCTTCAAGCACTTTATACCCTTTTCCAAACTCTTTTTTCCCCTCTGTTCCTAAGCTTTGGATATATGTTCCACTCGCCTACTATACCCTTTACCTTAGCCTTGCGTTGCTCCTTCCACCCCCCCAAGCAACCCACTCCTCCAGGTTCTCCCCACACCATCCCATACCATAGCCCTTCCCGCGCACCATTCTAAGATAGCCCATTTGCCTTCATTTCATCCGATCTTTGTTGAATTTGTTTTTAACATAATTTCCTTTTCTTCAAGAGGTCGGAAAGTAAGCGCCTTTCTCGATGTCGGAGACTAGCGGCCGCAACCCACATCCTTATCCCTCCGCTGCTCAGGTTCCTCAACGGCCAGTTCCTGATGGGAATGGTGTACATTCGGTCCCCCACGACTCTATTGCTGCTTCATATAATCACTCTAACGACCCGTCCCTCTCTCAAGCCCATGGATTGATAGATGAAAGGGCTATGAATGGCCACCACCCTAGTGAGCAGCACTATCACTATTCGGATGCTCCCTCTTCGACTCCTAGAACTGCTTATCCCAATGGCTCGCTTGCAACAGCTGCCCCAAAATGGCCGCCATATTACCAGGGCCAGGGGCAGTACTCGAGTCCTACGAGCGATCATGATCAACCGCGTCAGCTTCAGCACAACGTTTCTCCTCTTAATGCCCAATTTTCCCCTCAACAAGCACAGCACGGGTGGGAATCAACACGGTCCATTGTTTCAAGACAACACTCTGCTTCTTCTCATGACCCAAGCTTCGCTCACCCTCACCATATGACACACCCACCTCCTTACAGTATGACACCTCCGTCCTATAATCGTCCGCCACATAACCCTGTTGAACCAAACGCCGCTGCGCCATCTCCACCAAATCAATATCCGAGTTCCCCTCGAACTCCTCAAGTAAATCAGTTACCTGCAACCAATGGCTTGCCAGCTTCTTTGGGTACAAGGACTTCGGCCGCCAGGGTAGTTCCATCTATGCCCGCCTCAGCCATGAACGGGCACCACCAACACCATGAATCACTACAGAATGACATCCGGAGGGAATACCATCAGCCCCAACATCCCAATAGTGCTCACCCTTCGTCTGACCGGGTAATGTTTCCGGAACCCAATCATGACCCGCCAGCCCGATATCCTCCGCTCAATGCTTCTGTTGCTGCTAGGAGGCCTTCTGGTCTGGATATACGCCCAGATTCGAGGGATCGAGTAGCCAACCCATATGGACCACTCACCCCTGTAAATCCGCAGAGCTCCTTCTATTCTTCGAGTTCACCATTATCTCCTGAATCAAAGGTTACATCGATGAGGAATGATAGTGGTAGTGTTAGCGCTGGTGGTCATTTTACGCGTGGCTACCATGATGGTTATCGTTACCTGGACCATAATTCCGAGAGGCACCATTCAGGAGACCGTGGACACCCTATCGCCCCAAGCCAATTGGGGGCTCAGAAGCGTGGGCCACCAATGGAGTCTCGGAAACAGTCCCCTCGCAGGACTTCAAATATGTTGAATGGTCATCCACATTGCCAATCGAATGGCCGTGATTCAGTTCTTGAAGATACGGACGATGAGGATATAAAGATAGAAACTATGTCGCGAGCTTCGAGTGTCAGCCCAACAACTGCTCGAAATGCTCAGCGGGTGCGGAGGGACAGTATGGATTCAGTTGGCAGCACAGAGAGTACGAAGGATGGGAGTAAAAAAAGAGGGGGACCTGTTTTCACTGATATCAACGGGAGGCAGCATTATGAAGAGGATGTGTTGCCACTTGGGGTGGAAAACGAGATACCTCTGGGCTGGCAGATGGGAACTGGAAAGAAGTGCCTTAGGAAGCTCTTGCCTGTGCTAAAGGATGGACTACCTGTATTCCCAGAATGGGGGCTCACTTCTGCTGGCAAAGCTAGGCAAAGGCTACCGAAGGCCTGTGCCAGCTGCCGGACAAAGAAGATCAAGTGTGTGTAAGTTGTCAATGTTGGCCTGGGATTTTGCGACGGGGTTGCTTCCGGCTCTGCTTTGGCTCTTCGCTAACTGTTATCTGTGTTATCCTACAGTGAGAGTGAGCAGGATGAAACCAAATGCCAACACTGCGTGAAGATGAAGATCCCTTGCAGCCAAGACCAGTGAGTCTCTCATATTATGTTTTGATCAAGCCCTTCTTCACGCTCAGTTATTTGCTAAGACAATCAGAAGGGAGGAGAAACCAAGCCGGAAAAATTCCAAGAAACTCTCTGGAGGGAAGAAGAGGAAGGAGTCGGACCACGACAATATTCCGGGAAGTTCTGCCTCGCCAGGAATTATTCCCCCAAATGGTGCTGGGAGTAGTCAGATGGGTTCCAGGAAGCGCAAACCATCAGAGGATGGCCGAGGGGGTAGTGTTGTTCCTAAACGTGGGAAGTTGTCGAGGGGAAGCTCTTTTTCTACTGAACCGCTAGATCTTAAAACCTCCGGGCTGGATCGTTCCATGGAAAATTCAGTGATGCACCCAAGGCACCCGCAGCCACGGCCACAGGCAACCCCAGTACATGGGGAAAGGAAACTAATGTTTGCGACACCAGACGCAGGAGTTGTTCCATCGAATGATATTGAGGATGATAATGTTCCGCCTGAAATGTCGAGACGGTATCATTCCAGACAACTGGCGGAGCAATATTCTGGGTACGGTGTTCCGGGGCGCGTGGGCGTTGGAGCAGAAACTCCTCCACACTCATATACCTCCGCTTCTCCCTCCACATCGGTGTCAAATGCTGGACTTGAGACTGCCCCCTATGGCACGAGTGTTGGTACCTATGGAAGCAATATGAAAGGAATGAGCTCGACACCAACGGTAATGGATACACCACCTTTATCATCGATACCGAGATTGATGAGCGAAGATCCAAGGCACACTTTACTTCCTAGCCGTGAACATATGGACCACCTGGTTGAGGTCTATTTTACACATGTATATTCTCAAACATACGCGTTTCTGCATAGGAAGACGTTTGAGGAAAACATGGATAAGCATCTTCCTGTCCTACTCTTTTCATTGTGTGCTGTTTCGGCAAGATTTTCGCCGTCATTGTCAGGGTCTGAGGAAACCTATGCCGTTCTGGCAAGAGAGGAGATCTTGAAAAATTACGACAATAACCGCATTGAGGTCGTTCAAAGTATGATTCATATGGGATTGCATGATTTCGGGAGCAATAACGGGCATAAAGCTTGGATGTTTGCTGGTATGGCGGTCAGAATGGGCGCTTCTTTGAACTTGAATCTGGAGAATGGGAGAGCAAAGGGTGCTCAAACGGTTATAGCCAGGGAGGTAGCACGGAGGACCTATTGGTCCTACTATTTGATGGATGTTAGTTGCCTTAGTTTCCCTGACCCCGCTCATCTATGGTACTAATAAGCATAAAACATAGCGATTGAATAGTTATGGTGTGGCCCGGCCTTTCCTCACGCAAGATCACGACTGCCATGTTCAGCTTCCCTGCAACCAGCCATCATTCAATGAGGGTAAGTCTGTCATCACTGAACACCTTCTGGAACCAAACCCCTACTGCCGCACATCTGGAACCGCGTATATGGGAGCAATGGCATTTCTTGTTCGGGCTGTTGGAATATGGGGCAGTATCCTGAAACAGATCCATATGTCAGCGTTTGAGCTCAACCGGGACAAGGATATCGAATTCCGGCGGCTGATTGAAAGTTTGGAAACTTGGAGGAAAACGTTACCAACTGGTCTTCAGTATTCGAACGAAAATCTTGCTGGACAAATTGAGGTGGGTACTGCCGGAGCTTTTGTCATGATGCATGTCATGTGGCACACTGCCATGGCATATGTGCATAGGTATGTCCGGTCAATGGGAAATCTGGCGGATCTAGCCGGTGAGGTTGGCCCGAACAATCAGGTTATACAAAGCATTCGTAAGACATTTGTTCACGCAGATGCTGTATTGCTTATAATGTCGCATGTCCACGAACGAAAGTTAGAGGCACAAGAACAGAATCGAAGTTTGGTTGTCAATGCGCCTTTCCTGGGGCAAGCTATATCGGACGCCTGCGAGATCTCTATGATAAGAGCAAAGGAACTAAGGGGGGAACACGGTGGGGCTGGGGCCCAAAAGCAGAGGGTATTCACTGGGCTGGGTTGGTTGAGGGAGTTGAGGAAGTACTGGAAGCCAATGGAGGGGATCTACAAGAAGCTACGGAAGTCTTGCAGGGCGTTGGAGAGAGGCCTGTCTCAGCCGCCATCAACCCGCTTAAGAAACGACATGATTCCGTCTCCCGACTCAGGCGCCGGGAGCCAGGAACTTAACAACATCTCGTCGTTTCCAATGTTCCATTTCCCAATTGATGCGGGAATGTACGACCTACAGCCTCATCCGGATGCCATCAACCAACCTTTGCAACCCATGACTAGCCAACAGGCCCTACCATTCGCCGGCTTTGCTTATACTGTTCCTGATCGTTTCTATGAAGTCGCATTTGCAGATCATAGTATGAGCTTATACGATATTGCTCAGGCGGAGGGTGGATTTCCTAATTTATACCTCCCTCACACCGAGGTGGATATGAGAGCCAGCATGGATCCAATGCCAACTACCCTTGCGCCATCCAGCAACTACGACGTGGCCATGGCCGAACATGGAATGCTTGGTTCGTCTTCCATGCCATTACAGGAGGGATACGAACACATGGATGCTCAGCCAGATATGCCTGTTGAGGGCCATGACCACAACCACGAATTCGATGGTAGCGAGCCTGAGGACGATGAAGATACTGACAACGAGGAGGATGGAAAAGCTGGGGAAGACGGATCACCAGCATCCAATAAGAAGGAAAATGCGCACCTCCCGAGTATTTCGACCATGTATTTTCATCCCACGGCTGTTCGGTGTGGAGGATTCTCGGATGTTTCGGGTTCTGAGAGTTCTGGTCCTGAAAGCCGCCGGGCCAGCGAGGTGGCACCAGTGAAGCCTGAAACCAATCGCATGGACTTACTACATCTCCTAGTGACTTCAGATGATGTTACTCAAGTGGTCAGTAGGGCGGTAGCAACTCAACAGAGTGGTGCAGATCTTGGCACGGGAAAGGCAGGAATAATGGTACCAGACGATGGTACATTGGTGGGGGAAATTAATGTGGATAATAGTAACGAGAATCGTGGTTAATTCAGGACTATCAATAGTTTTGGAAAAACAGGTTGGAGCCCAGGAGTTTTGTGTTTTGTGTTTCGTATTTCTTTTCTTTCCACTTCCGTCCCCCATCCGCAGGTGTGTGGTACTTTATTCAGCGTGGCGATTTGGAGTGTTCCCCCCCCCCTTTTTTTAGTTTCATTTACTTTTTTATTTTCTAAATGGCCTGCATAGTGCGGGTTTGCTCTTCTCTCTTCTTTATATTAGGGGCTTATCTATTTTGTATTTTCGTCGTAGGCTCTCACGGTTGGGTATCGTTATTGGTAATCGACGTTTTGTCTTAGAGGGCCTTTATACCAGTATCCAAAGATTGAGGGTTTCGCAAAGGTCTTGTAATTCTTTTCTAGGGACGGGCTCACCTATCTGGCCCCTCCTTGTTCTACTCTTCCCCCTTACTGATCCCTCCCTCTCCCTTGTCGATAGATACCGTTTTTCTTCCTTTATATCACGTTTAATAGGGGTCTTGTTCGGAGGTTAGTGGGGAGAGGGGGATATACGGTGACGAGTGGATGGATGGATGATGAACTAACGGAGGGGATAGGGGTCGAAAAAAAAGCATATTTTCCATTCTTATGTGTCTTTTCTATTTTCTATCTTTTTCCCCTCTCTCCCTCTTTCTATCATATTTGATTTGGTTTGATTAGTTAGTCGACTGGTTGAACAATTGGTTGATTGATTGATACAAAAAAACTGTCTTGTGGTAGCGTAAGGATAACCTAAAGGCTGACTGTTTTCGGGTTCTTTTTTGTTATTCGTATGAGATAAATTGTAGGATACTGTGGTTGCATGGATGAGTACAAGGTACCTTACTATATCAAAAACCACCTGTAATTAGTATAATAATATACCGTACGCAATTCCACCAATTAATTAACCTTTTAAAGTGAAGTCTGGTACTGTAGTTCAAGCCTCATCATCACGATCCCTCACTCGCACACTCCTCCAGCTACCCTCTCCCGTCTCACGGCCCAAGCCGGGTGTCCGCAGCCAGTCACGCACCGCATGTCTCACCAAAGAAGTCACGGGACCCCGGCGACCGTGACTGCTAACCCAACACAAACAAACCCGCCCACTGACTTATGATAGGCACAGAATCTGCAGGGCCAACCAATCGTGTACACCCTTCTGTCTCACCTTTTTCTTTTTCTTTCTCTTCTCTTCTTTTCTTTTTTAAACATGCCATTGGTGGGCACAATGGCGCCGCCCTGCCGTGCCCGGTACCGGTACTCACCGCGCGGAAAAAAGCGTACAGGTATATATACTCGGGTATGAAGGTTAGTGATGGGATGGACAGGGTTGGCGATGTCAAAGCTTTTTTGCCCTTCCTAGCATCATACCTCCCAAATTAAATGTTTTTTTTCCCTCTGACGGTCATGAGCCCGGGGACCTCAAACCCCTGTCCATCCTATCATTTACGTCTACCCTCGAGTAACGTCATGGGAGTGCCCACGCGTGCATGTTTAGTCACTCGATTGGGGGGTTAAGTTAGTAGGGGTTTGGAAGCAGGTAGGGTTTTGTCCGACCGCTGGTGATATACTAGTAGTAGGAGTGCATACTATATGCTGGGGTTTGGGAGTTGGATATGGTAGGGCGGTGAGTGTGGTTTGGTGGTTGGAAGTACCGGTAGTGGGTGGTGTTATTGGTTGGTTGGTTGGTCTGCCGGTTGGCTGGCTGGCGGGTTGGTTGGTTTGGGGGGGCGGGATGGAGGGAGTTGGTACCGGGCTTGTGGGTTTGTCCGGGTTACTGGGTGCTGGGGGGTGGGTGGATGTTAGAACTTGGAATTTGAAAGGTGGACTTGGGGGCCGGGGGGGGGGGGGGGTTGTGCACTTTTGGTAGGTAGTATTGCATGTAAGGATGGATTGGGCGCTGTAGTTTGCTGGTGAACTGAGGGCATATAACGGTGTGGTGTCAGTGTGGGAGCAGTGGGGCTGCGGCGGGTAGATAGGTGCTTTAGCAGGCAGGTAGGTGGTGTTTGGTTGAGTGGTTGAGTGGTTGAGTGAGCGAGTGAGTGAGTGTCCGTGCGGACGGCATGTCGATGACGTATCATGCTACCATTTGCTGTACATTTTTGGGTTGAGAAACTTGAGATATGGTACCGTGGAGTTGGCTTTCGCTTGGTTTGGGTGCTAGGGCCTACAAATGCCTCTCTAGGGTCCATGTGGGAGGTTAATTGCCCGATAGGGGACACTGGTGCTGGTGTGCATAGGCGGGTATCATACCTTCAAGATCAGGGGCAAGCCTTTTTAATGTGATTGTGGCACAAGTGCCATTTAATTGATTTGCTGTGTATCGCTCGATCTAAGGCTTTTGTTTGGGGTTTGATGGTTATGAAGGGTTGATATCGGTAGATATACAAGCACCTTGGGCCCCTTGTATACAATTTTGGGGAGCATCGCAATCCCGCGGATGTAAAGTGAGCACGGTACTGTGGAACACACAAGTACTCGCTTCGCAGCGAAGAATTTCCTCTAGTCCACCTGTTGATTCTGGCACTGAAGTCAGTAGTGAGTATAGAGGAAAATGTGGTATTTAATGGGGGGAGACTTTGAGTATCGTCAATAGATTATCCTCAGGGGATCGTCAACGATCAGGAGAATTAGGACTTGTCCTTTTGTTTTCTTTTTCCCTTATCTTCTGCGTAGTTTTCGTTTATAGCACTGGGAACTTATTTTCCTCAGCTCTCCTTGCTTTCACCTATTCTAGCGACCTTCAAACGAGTGTGCACTGTTAGCCACTACCCCCGAGACCGCTCGTTTTAAGTCAGGAAGTTGCAATTTACCAGGCACATTGGAACTTTGTCTTAGACAGACTGACATCTCCTGAAAAGAACCCTCGGACCCGGGAGACTTTCCTACAGTAGCCTTACTAGCAGAGTAGTGGTGCACCGTGGACAAACGGCCCATTAAGGCTGTGGTTGTAGTATTGCTTTATTTTACTAGCTTACCTAGGGGTCATGAGAGCTGTAGCTGCCTCCTACTTTTTTTTTTTTGAAGGCAACTTGTATCACTGATTTTCTATGGTGCTGGGAAATATTAACACTATAGGTCGGCAGGGGTTCTACTAGAACTGTGGGAGAATACTTGAGAGAAAAACAAATAACACCGAGTTTTTTGGACAATAGCGTGACTAGATCACGAGAAACCCCGACTAGTGTGAGTAGAGTAGGCTAGTCTTGGTTAACTAATCTCGGGGGCTCTCTAGTTACAAGTGCCCACGAATGTTTTCGTACGAGGCAGGGATTACCCAGCAGCGTACGAAAACATATCCCCGGACACTTGCAGAGGGTCTAGAGCTGGGTGGGGAAAGCCGATATGTTAGGAACCTGAGTAATCCCGTACGCCGCCGCCACGAGCTAGATTCGGCTACCGGTCTCAGTAAATTCTGGGGATCCTAGTAAATTCTAGACAAGAGGCTTTATCACCTGGGGTGGTTATAGTGCTGAATTCCCTACAGTTTGGCGAACACTGCTTGGTAGGAGTAACTTCAAGCCAATCTGTCAGTGTTGACACCATTATGATGCTAGTGATCTAGCTTGGGGTGTGTTGGGTTGCTTATCGGGTATGCAGTTATAAGTTAGCTCGTACGGTGGTGAGAGGTGTGCGGGGATTGCCCGTATAATGATGGGTTGTTTTTACATCCTATGCTAGTAAGATATGTGTGTTGGTTCCTTTTCGTTGATAGCCGTTGCCATTGTACATCAGGTGTCCAGTGTTTGGGTCAATTTGTTGTTTCTTCCACACCATCTGTCCCTAAGCATATGGTAGTTGGGTAAGTTTTTTGAAAGTTAGTTTAGGGTCCGGAGTTGCTAACCAGTTTTGGGATGTTTTTTTATCTCCTGGTCTGTCCTTAGCTAGGGTTTCGATAGAGGGTCTAGCCCATCACTTTCTCTCATTTAGTGTGCTTCATTCACGGAGATCTCACTTGTGCTGTACTGCTGCGCCCCTTTAGTCCAGCATTCGCAAGCGGCCAGTCCGGCCAGACTTGAGGTCCGGAGCGGCTGCCCTGGGCTTTCGTGGTGGGTGGCCGGGCCGGACTTTGGGCCATAGTGTGGCTTTCATGGCCTACCTGACCGGGCCTGGCCAAACCGCAGATATCTGCGGATTTCGAGCCATCTTCAGATATCTTCTAGCATCTTCAGATATCTTCTAGCATCTTCAGATATCTACAGGTATCTTCAGATATCATCCGGCGCCTTCAGATATTTGCGGGTATCTTTAGATATCTGGAGATATTTGCAGGCATCTAAAGCTCTCTGCTACCATAAACAAAGTATATACAAATCTAATAGCATATTTCGAGGGCCTGCCGGCGTCACCAGGCATCCATGAAGCCTCCCCTGCAAAGCCCGGGTCAGTTTCACTTTTAACCTAGCCAGGCCGGACTATATCTACTGGCTATCTGCAGGCCCTGGCCGCTTGCCGGAGCTGGTTTAGTCATTTCTTCAGGGTGTTTCCCCATTATGTGAGCCCTGGCGCCCCGCGGAGCTTAGGAATTAAGAGATTTTGATTCACATCAGAGGCTGCTAGAGTGAGGCTATTGCTTATAGAGCGCCCAGTCAGTGGAATTTTAGGCCCTCTATGGATATATCCGAACGGGTCATATAATACCTTTTACAGGCGGTGGTTGAGGTCCGGTGCAGCTAATCTGTGTTTGCGGGATGTATAGTGGGTAGGCTAGGAAGGTTCTGCGCCCTTGCTACTGCAGGCGGAGGGGTGCTTATATTTATTTCAGGCTTTTGTCTAGAGTTTGCACAGGGCTGTGGGCACATGAACTAGGTACGGCGTGTTGTCATGTATCTTTCCTTATCTTAGCAGATACCTTGAAGAAAAGGATATTTCACTCCCTACTACACTAGGAGGGTGGAGGGAAAAATCCGACTCTTTTTTGTGTGGGTCTAGTATAGCAAACTACCTTCTGATTTTTTTCTATGTTTCCGCCCATGGTGGTTGGGTAGCTCGAAAATCTGCTGTTTTGTGTGTTTTGGCCTCAGTTTGGTCACCAAATGACCCTGTTTGGGCCCAGGTCAGGCATGATGTGCTATGATGCAGCCCCTGTTCAAGCACCTATTACACATGAGGCGAGGGGTGGTTTTTTTCTAGGCCCCGGATAAGGGCGCCTAGTAAGTTTAGTAAAGTTGTCGTGCTGTGTGATATCATACGCGATGTGAATTCACCGGCAGAAGGTCATAAAGAGGCGAGTGATTGGCCATGATGGGCTTTGGGGGCTGGGTTGTATGTGGGGAACGAGAAATTCTGACATTTTTATGTTTCAGGGAGTATGAAATGGGATTGTATTAGGAGTAGCTGCTCCTGTTGATATATTGTGCCGAACGCCCTTGGCGTATTAAGTCTCGTCTGGCAATGTCAGCAAACTTAATGGGAATATACAGTCACACGTTGATCTGGACATCGATATCCGGGTATCATGAGGAGAGAATAGGGTTATATGGTGAATCTATACAACCCCAAAGACCCAGATACTGCACTACAATAGTGTTAAAATACAGTTGTCACCAATAATTGGTCTTCTTTGCATATGTAGCATTTGATTTGGGGTGGCGGTTTTTTCCTTATTTCATGGGAATGTAGAGCATTTGTCTGTATATGCTAGGGGAAGTATCCTTTGGATTTGGTTGCTTAAAAGAACTCTACAATATAATTGACTGATACTGCATCAATATTACGAGTCACCGAGGCGGCGAATTGAGTAGGGCATTTTGTCAAACAGGATACAGTACACTACGAGATAAGAAGATCGAAGCTACGATAGGCCAGAACAGGATCCAAGAGATTAAAATAAAATAAATTCTTGCCTAGCAAGCTATGTCTCACAATAAAAATAGTTGACCCATGTTGTATGCTAGGACCTCATGTATACTGTTCTATACAGTAATCGTAATGTCCTACCGTTTGTGAGCACAACTACTATTGAATACCAGCAAAATCTTGAGGCTCCGGCAGATTTTCTGCCCATATGCAATAGCGGTTGTGTTCACAAACATCAGGACACTACGAGTAGATGGAAGCAAAGGCCACAGCAGAATGCAATTTGTCCACTGGGCCAACCATCCAACAAGGAAAACCAGGATTACTTTTATCCTTGACAGACCTCTCCAAAGCACATAAATTAAATTAAAAATCTATAAAAGAGATATTGCAGAGTACAGTAGTGCAACTCTCTTTATCAAAATTCTGCTTTGATTGTGGAATGGCTTTTTCTGAAAAACATATTTCCCAAGAGCCCAACACTCTGATGCTAGTATGGTCTTCAAGTAGGGAACTCTAAGTTAATAAATGAAGAAGAAAAAGGAGAGGAGCCCCTTCGTATGGTAGAGAGTAATTATGAAATGATTTAGGGAAGTATTTTTGCTCAACCCTACAGTACCAGAGCTATGGGAGCAAATCTTAAAATTCATAGCTCCTGCAAGCCTGTAATTACCTCTTCTTGCTCCCTCTGGCTCTGACAACAGAATCTAAAGTTTAGCGGAGTGTTAAGCTTTTAGAGAACGGTGCTGGGAATGCTCCTCCCAATTTTTAGAGCTCCTACTAGGGGGTATTGTGGCTAGTAGGAATTTATAGAATCACATCTCTAATCAAAAAAGCCTCTTAACTGTCAACGGTCACAGAGTATGATACCTGCTCTCACTCCTGTACACATTCCCGTAAGGTCCCTTACTAACCTCAAGTAGATGGACACCCAGATCTTGCCCTTCAGGGAGTCCCGAAGGATTTGCGCTAAACCTGCTAATTTGGCTAAGAGCCAAAAATGCAAATGTCGGCAAGCTCCTTCATGATTTTGACCCACTCGACAAAGCTGCATTCGTAGAATACACTAGGTGTTAGTGAGGTTTCTCTATTGAGAGGCCCACTGTGGAGGCAAAATTTTAACAGGGACTATTAAGTTAGCTAATATGTCCACCAAACATTCACTGAGCTTCCCTAACCCGACCACCTTCCTAGACTTGCAGGCCATGTTGTAGAATTTCAGTATACCATAGCACCACTGGCACTAGAGGGGATCTCATACCATGTATTATACCTTACAGGGCAATCCATAGTAGTGATGTCCATTTATTATGGTATATAGAGATATAATATGTAAATATGATACTACTTTTTTTAATTTTTTATTTTTAGAGAAAAAGGCAATGGGGAAAAGAAAGAGATGGAGTTTCTTCTCCGGGTTCTCCCTTCAAGTACCTATGTCTTTTCAAGTATGACACTTGATACGAAAATATCGCCTCGGCTCTCGGTTAGACTAATGATCGATTTAACCTAATGGGACGACAAACGGGCGGTAAAAACTTTAATAGGAGAAAAAAGTGCTAGGACGTCGTAGTTACCTCCCCCTACTACTCGAGTAAGTATTTCTCCTTTGTTTGTCTCAGCTGAGGGATGAGTTTAAGGTGCTTTCCCCTCGTCTAGCAGAGAAGACGAATTGTAGCGTCCTAGCACACTTCCTTCGATTCGAATTCTTATAGTGCGGGTAGTCTACAAAGAGCCAAACCATGGGCTCAGGCCGCCGCGCTTTAAGAAGGTAACATTAAACTTCCTGTCCATTAGAGGCATTTGGCCTCTGGGTTGAAAAGAGGTTATGAATGCTTTTCGAGTAGAAGAGCTTTGGTGTGTTCAACGCCTTCGGCGTAGACAAATCTCCCGCAGACTAGTGGATCAACTCAAAACTTGGCACTTGAAAAGCGCTTTTTCGACAAGGGCTAAATACCTCCATTCGCAGTTGTGTTAGAACGGTACGGTGAGTATGTTATTGTACAATACAGTAAAAGTGTTATAGACAATGGATACAGTACTCTACCGCAGTGTAAATTACGAGTGCCAGGCGCAATGCATTCAAATACTGGATCCCAATTAGCCTTTTTCTCAGAGATCTAAGGCTAATCTACTAAAGAGAAATCCGTAGGTGGATTGACATCCGCCAAGAGCTTTCTTAGACATACTAGGATAATGATTAGATCAGCCATACAAATTGTAACCCCAGAAGCCTAATGAGTTACCACCCCCTCGCTTCAGCCCACAGAGATCCCGCCAAACTCCGAGGGAAGTTAAATTCTCGTTGCCTGCGATCCCTCTTTATTCCTCACGGAAAAAGGTATTCAGATAATAGACTATAGCGCAGATGTGGTCAGAGCAGCAGCAAGTTAGCGGTATTATCAACTCGTTTAACAACATTGTCAACTTCATTACGGAAATAGACAGCGAGGAGCGTCAAATTCTGCAGTGGCTATCACCACTTGAGCCACAGCTGCGGCACCAAGGTGTACGAACCGAACGACTCGACGGTGTGGGAAACTGGGCGCCAGAAACCAACGAGTTCGGAAAGTGGAGAGATACTGAAGATGGATGTGTTGAGCCAGTGTTGTTCTGTTACGGGAATCCAGGAGTGGGGGAAACGTATCTAAGGTATGAAGGCCTCTTGTCTGGAGAAAGATAGCGTAGGCATTACTAACGGTTAGTATATAATAGCTCCCTGGTGATTGATAGCCTATGCGATCAGGCTTGGGAAAAAGACGCCGCCGTTGTAGGACTCTACTGCGATTTCCTTGCCCAGCAGGAGCAGTCCACCACAGGCATGTTGGGCGCCATCCTCAAGCAGCTTGTCAACAGAGGAGGAATCCCGGAACATATACGGGAGGCCTTTCAGAAGGCCAAAAAGGAATTTGGTGGCCGGGGTCCCCGAGTTCCAGATCTGGTGGAAATTCTCAAGAAGACGGTTGCGTCTCTGCGGCGGGTGTATATATGCATTGACGCTTTAGACGAATCCGTTCCGAAGCACCGATGGGAGCTCCTCGAATCACTGCGAAAAATCATTCGGGAGTCACCAAACACGAGAGTTTTCTTCACTGGAAGGCCCCATATCGATGACGAAATCACGAAATGTTTTAGCAAGACGGTTAGGATACCTATCAGCCCTACCTAGGACGACATCGAGAATTACCCGGAGATGAGGCTGGACCGTGACACCGACCCCAATGCAATGGATGATGTACTGCGGGCAGATATTATGAGGGCCATTTCGGAGAAGATCTCAGAAATGTACGCAAGAATATCCAGTTTATACCCAATGAAAGACCTAACTATTGTGTGCTAAAGTGACATCCAATTTCCTTCTCATTTCACTAAACATTGATGCAATCCTAGGTGAGGTTACTCTCCATCAGAGAATGAAAAAGCTTGATGAAATGACCAAAGGGAAGGGCCTAGGTGATCCTTACATGGCAACCCTATCACGAGTCAAATCGCAGCCAAGAAGCAGATCAAAGCTTGGCATGGAAGCTCTAATGTGGGTATCACATTCGGAGCGGCCACTACATGTCAACGAGTCATGCCATGCCCTTGGGGTAGAAGAAGGATCTACCGACTTGAATGCTCGCAATGTCCCTGCAATAGAAACACTCCTAGCATGCTCTCCGGGGCTTATCACGGTTGAGAAGTCCTCGTCCGCCGTCCGCCCAATCCATTACACCCTGCAAGAGTGCCTCTCCGACAATCCCAACCTGTTCCCCAAACCCCACCCGATAATCGCCGAGGTCTGTCTGACCTACCTTAATTTTCGCCACGTCAGGGACCTTTCCCCTGCTCTTCGTTCAGTCCCATCAACCGCCCCTTTTATTGAGTATGCTTCTTGTTACTGGGGTACACACGCTAGGCGGGAAACAACTGAAAGTGTGAAAATGCTTGCATTGAAACTACTGGATGGATATGATAAGCACATATCTTCGAAGATGCTGTTATTGCATAGGACGAGCTCCCTCGACAGGCCCCTTGATCAGGATGACACCCCTAGGGGATTTACGGGGCTTCATGGTGCTGCGTACCTCGGATGCGTAGAAATAACAGCTGTTTTACTGAAGATGAATAAATGGGATGTGCGGGCAACTGACTCCTGTGCGCACAGCAATCACCTGGGCTGCTAGAAGAGGGCATGAGGGGGTCGTGAGGATGCTGCTGGAACAGAGCGATGTCAATCCCAATGCAGCTGACACCCAATGCAGCCAAACACCGCTCTTGTGGGCTGCCAGAAATGGGCACGAGAGGGTCGTGAGGATATTTCTAGAGCGCAACGACGTCAATCCCAACACTGCTGACACCCGATATGGCCGAACACCAGTCGGCAACAGGCACACCAGTGTCGCAAAGCTGCTGCAGGAACCGACGGATTTGGTTCCCAGATATCTAGCAAGCCCCCAATCAACCGAGCTCTTCTCCCCTGAGTCGTCCGAGCTCTCTGAACCACCTCCCGGGAGAATCCACAGGTCTTGATATCCAATCCAAGGACAACCCCCTAGTGTTCTTCCTCCCTCTACTTGGCATACCCTCCTAGGAGGGGGGCGGGCCCGCTGGAGCGAAATCCTAAGCCCGCCACAGACGGCTCTTTATATGTGAATCGACAAGCCACCACAGATGCAAACCCGCCGGGCCATTTACTTGCAATATCTCGTTGTCCCATTGGTGTCCTTAAGCCACTTCATTACCTTTCTCATCTCCCGTTGTCATATTGTTCGGGTCTAACCAATTTTGCATATATACATTGTACATTAGTGCATTTCTATGCTCCCTACCCCTTATATATGCCGTTTTGACCCGTATTTTCTCATGCCCATTTAGTTAAGTTATTCCATGTCAGTTGATCATTGGCCGTATCTATTTGTGCCACCGCATAGCGTAGACAGCAGCAGTGTTGTATTATGAGTGGGCTGGATGAAGGCCTCGGATATAGACATAAATCAGATATAGACATATACTGCGCATAAGAGATCGGGCTGTAAGAATCAACGGAGAAGAGTATATGGTCCATGACCCACAGGGTCTAGCCTATTCTTTCCATTTTCTCCCTCTCCCCCCTCCCTCTCTCCCGCAGCCTATTCTTCGCTACTCACCTATTCATTTACCGGATCACAAAACAAACCCTTCTCTCCGTTAATCCCAAAGACATAGCTCTCGCCCCCCCTATCCCTCTTTGGGAATCGCGATCAGCACATCGTACCCTCACAGTTGAGTCTTCCCCTCCTCCTGCCCACTCCCTTGCGGCCTTTGTAGGTCTCCGCTGCTCAGAAATCACTGCAAGGGCTTGTCTATATGTGCCGGTGCCTGAGGCTCCACGGGAAGGCCCCTTAAGAGTGCGAAACTCTGTTAAGAGCTCGCTCCGAAAGCGAACACCCACTGCAACGGCAGCAGCAGTAAAGTGCTGTGCATAGGAACATCAACCAAGTCCCAGAACCGAAAGCCGACATACTAGAATTTACCTCAAGGTAACATTACTCCCACAATATACATATTACAGCTCAATCCCTGTTGGACGAGTGCCCTTAGCTTTGTTACGAGAGTAGGAAGGAGAGTTCAGGAGACATGCAGATGGAATGGACGGAACGGATATGAGAGAATGTTCAACAATAGATTTTACCCGCTATGTTGTTTCCTTTGTTATTACGGAAGTGTACGGAGAAACAAGAGCATGCGGGAAACATAGAGATAGGTGTGGTGATCCATAGGGGGTTCAGGATATGGTATTTGTGTTTTACTTATACACCTGTCTCTACCGATAGTTTGATTTAGTTAAATAGACGTTGTGAGTGAGAGCGAGAGAATGAACCAAGTTAAAAACAGAAAAACCTACGTTCCATATCATTTCTCCAAAAGTGTCTATGTTCCAGGAATATTCTCTGAGTCTATCAGCTACTTCTGTGCGACCCTCATTTCACCTCTTTGACAATCCCTAACTCCCACCAGTGTTCGAATAATTCTGTACTTTACCGGTATCATATCTCGCACTATAAAAAACCTTATGCCAAGTAATACTGTCTGCAACAGTAGTTCCTGCTTCAGAAAGTGCTGATTAATTCAGATTCCCTATTGCGAGCCAATTCCAGATAGCCAATATACGGAGGCCAAGGTATGACTAGACAAAAGACACAAAGGTGCAGCTCTAGCACTACACAAGAACCATGAGCAGGAGGATGCTACTTAACAACAGCCAAGCCAGACCCACAATATTCTTATCCGAAATGCTAATGTTAATCCTGTATTTGAAAATCTGAATTGGGGGTTCCTTGTCCTCTACAAGCCATGTTTACACTCTCCCCTACATCTCCATTGAGATCTAAAGTGTCTTTTTGTTCTCCTTTAAGATACTACCCCGGCTAGCTGGGTCTACCAAGTTTATGGCAGGCTACCGGACTAGCAGGGCCCCAAAATTAAAAACATTTCTCATTCACTAGTAAACGCCAGGAGTCACACTAGGTTACCTTACCGTGTCGCCAATATTATCCCCATGTTTCTGGTAGCACACTCGAGCGTGCCAAAGTGATTAGAAGCAAAGCGCGTACTGTAAGCATTACTCACTCATGACCCCCAAGCCCACGTGTCCTTTTAGCAGAGATAGCAGACAATCACTTTTGGTGTTTATTGTCATACCTGAGCAATTTTTTTCTCGGCTTTGATTTTCCTCCGCCCCCCATGCTCCATTTCCGAGCCCGTTAACCAGCATTCTGTGGTCGCTTCAGGCCTTCTCTCCCATCCCCGCGCTTAAGCAAATAAAGGATGGTATGATCTGGTTGGTCGAGTCGGGATGGTATGATAAGCCTGCCGTCTTTGTGTCCAAATTTGGATCAAACATTCAGCTAAAAAAAACAAGAAGAGAAAACATAGGTTCTTACAACTTTTTAGACTTGAAAACCCATATTCTATGATACTTTATGGTTTATGCACTAGTAAACCCAGCACCCCAAGCCCGATGTCCCCAGAGCTTCCCGAGTGCTCGTTCATGATCCGGCCAGGGAAGCAATATACCTGTATAGCCACACCAGTCAGGACAACGCAAAATCAAGACAACCACGGACACAACTTCTCTTTAAGGAAAAAACCCACCCTGCAAACAATAAATTTCACAAGCAAACTCACTTCCCAGCCCCGCATCCCGGCCCATCATATGTTTCATCCAAGTTCAACACACTAAGTTAATCCCCCCCCCTCGCCATTAACAAATCCAAGCAAAGATAAACGCCTACTCGCTTCCAGCCACCCCCAGCAAGCATTCCATCAAAAACACCGCCTCCTCTCCCCTGCAAACTCTTGAAAATCAAGCTCCAACCTTTTTCCTCTCTCTCTCTCTATGAGCTCACCATTTTAAAAACACCGCCGTACTCGTGTTCTGTCCTTGTATCCCTTCCCACCCCAAAAATGGACCCACGAAAGGAAATAATACCGTGCAGTACAGTACCCCGCCGCCCAAGTAGGGCAGAAATCAGACCAGATCAGGTCAGATATACACACTATGTCAAAGGAAAAGGCGCCTGTGTTACGATACACACTTCGGCTTAAACCTCATTATCCCTTTCGGTAGCAGTGTAGAAGGCCCCACAAGAAGTTATGGAATACTGTAGTCATTCAAAGTTAGCCACCCAAATATATCCCCGTCTATTCCGGTTAATAGGCCAGTAGTAGTACAAGTATGTACCCTCGTAAGAGTATTCATATTTCCAGCGCTTATTAGCTAAGATAATACTTATCGTGTTACCCGAATGCCAAGTCACAAGAAGTTTCCCCATTCTGCCAAAACTCCCCACCTACCCTCAATCTAGACCTAATTTACCACCAAACAATACGCCTTCAAGAAAGAAAAACCCAAACTTTCCTAAAACAAATAACCCCTCCGATAACCTTTTAGGGGAAGACCTTTCTTATGACTAGTTTTTTCCATTGCATCGGCAGTCCCGAAGACAATCATTGAAATGTGATTGCGCCCGGGTTGATCACTCGACAAGGACATGCGACATCCACCCAATCCAAGCCCCCAACCATGACAAGAAAACTTCCCAACGCAGAAACTTTGAATAATCGAACCCATGTGCTCCGCTATGTATAATTGTCAGAATACTCCGTTCTCCGGAAAACGAGCGCGAGAGAGAGAGGCACAGCAAAAGGCGCAGCCCCTTCCCCCCGCTCCCTCCGAGATGGACAGACAGACAAAAAGAAACAGAATTGCTGGACCTTACTTACGGTGTATTGTACTTTCGGAGGGAAAACGAGGGGGGGGGAAACATGGGTCAATTCTGGGATAATTCTGCTGGAACAAACAGGAACATACAAGAACCTGGCAATGATGAAAAACCTGAACACAGGGGATGAAAATTTTCGCATGGCAAATCTTCTGTCCACATCTGAGCGCCTGCACCCAATTCAGACTCAAATGTTCGGGTTTCCCCATGCTAGTACAGTACAAGTACCTTGCCTCCGAGTACTCGAGTACAGTGCCCTCTCAAAAGGGCCTATCCCCGATTCGGAAACTTTGTGTCAAAGTCAGCGGCAAGGGGAAGGTTTTGAATTCCGCACGCTGCAATCATACCCACTCACTCATTTACCCACCCTTCCACCTTTTCCGCTACGAGTACTTGCAACTTACGAGTGAGCCTCCCATCTGGCATACCCGTCCATACTCCCATCACCACCACCGGACCCCGCCACCGCCTTTCCATCCTCGCTTCCAAACTTAGCTCTAATCTACGCCGGCGGTAAAGCTAAAGCTTAGCTCTCCAGCAACGCATCACTTACCACCGCATAGCGCCGGTGTGGGTGTGATACCACGGCGAAGATCAGATTAGATCTTTTGTTCGTCGAGCCCGGTGGTGGATATGCGATCCGGAGGGAGTGGTTCCCAGTGCTCTGATAATTACTATAATACGGTACTGTACGGTACCAAGAGCGATAAAGTGATTACGAAGCCATATAAGACCACAGCACTGAACCCCGGTATCCTGTCGATTAACAGGAGTTGCAAATGTCCCGTCCGGTGGCGATTGTAAGTGGCGCGCTCACAAAAACGGGCTTATTGCCCAACGAGTAGAACCGCTGGAGGGAGCTGAAAACTTGAGGCGCGCAGTAAGTTATTATATTATAGCGAATTATATAATACGTACCTTAGAGTGCGGTACCGGTACCGTATAATCTGGCAAAAGTCGGACTGGAGCTAAAGAGAAACTAAGGCAACCGAGCCAACAGGAGGGCGCGAAGAAGGCGAATTCGCCACAGCTTAAACATATAGACCACGGTGGTTGGACAGGTTCAAGAAAATCCTCTGTGGCGTCAATCCGACTTTTGCCAGATTATACGGTATCTCCGATGGTAGAGATTTGTTCGGGCGATTCTGCATCACGAGGGCGAAACGTGAGATGAATCCACAACCAATCCCCCATACTCGTAATTTATTCACAACATCTGTAGGGAACATTTTAGGCAAGTGCGAACACAGTACGTACTACAACAACAAACTCTTCCACCAGTACCACACCTTTGTAATTACCTTCATTTCCTACAAATGGTACCAGCACTGTAACTCGTTCCTCAAAGGTGGGGTTTCGCTTGGGCTCAAGCGAGTCACCATATTATGTAGAGTACTTGACCTTTCAAACAAGAGTTCCCCTCCCCCCCAATCCACAATCACCAGCCCGGCACGATATCCGTGGCCACGTCCGCGGTACTGTACTAGTACTGCTCCCATCACAAAATGCAATATAAGTGAGAAAAATTGTTCGCCAATCAAGTTCTGCGCTGGAGCGTCTGCGGTAGTTGAGTTGTGTGGTGAGGAGGATGACAGGGGAATAACGCCACATCATTGGTTGCCGGCCTATCGGGTTGCAGTGCAGGGTTCTACCACGAGAGATTCCAAACGACAAAAAAACCCCCTACAACCTCGCTCTGGCCAAGGGGGAGAGAATCAAGCATTGTTTTTCCACAAGCCAAGCAATTCGGCAGGAAATAAAAGCACAACCTCCCGTGTACCGGAACCCACCTGATTAGTAGATATGATGATGATGATGGCAAGGCAGCTCCTAAGATTGGGAGAGCCATCTCCGGACCGGTGCCCAATTCTGTCTCCAACCGATAACCCCCTCTCCCCCCCCCCGCCCCACGTAAACTCGCTTACTCGCATCACAACATCATCAACGCTCATCTGCGACCGCCAAGGCCTGAATGCATTACTCCCAATCAGAATCCATCACGGTAGGCTTACACCGCCAAGGCTAGCCTTCGTTGGATCAGATCTCCGGTACAGTACCACCCTGCGCTTGCACGGTGCCGGGAAGCCGGGCCAGCGTTTGATACAGGTATGCAGTGTCGGGTATAATAGCATCATATCATACTATGTTTGTTGCTCTTCAGGTTGGGAGAGACCGAGAGGGATTACGGATGGTACTGTATGATGCGGCAGTTGGTGAGATAATCAAACAAACGGATATTACCAAGTCGAGTTACGGGATACCGGTTGTCTGTCTGGTGGTGGTGGTGGTGGTTGTTATCCGGAGGGTGAAAATGGGGCTTGGATATCATTGACTAGGCTACAGCACCGGTATCTCCTACACTTCCCTACTGTAGCTACAATGTTGGAACATCATAGACAAACTCTTGATATCATCCTGGCCTCTACATGACAACACACCTACCCACCTATCCCTCCACTGCCCACTGCTGCCTCTATCCGCCCTCGGAATAGAATAATGGGAAACACGCCTAAACCCTTCCCCGTTGGATCCTCCAGTTAACTGAAATATCGTACCTGCTTGCTGCAGTCACAAAATCACTCTATTAGACCAACCCGCAATCACTAGCCTGGCTTGGGATTGCTTTTTTTGCTAGCTGGCTCACCGGAGGGGGGGGGGGGGAGGGCTCCGATTTACCGGAGGAGGGGGTTCTTCGATCCACTTCTCCGTTTTCATGCTCGTACCATACATTCAGGTGCTGCACTTTGTGAGCTCCCGCTCTTGATAGGAGGGGGGTATAGGTGGTCTAGTGGAATCAGTGAGTGGATAAAATAAACCAGTGCAGGATAGATAGCAGGGAGTAAGGGGGGAGGAAAGAGGAAGGAGAAGGGAAGAAATAAGAAACGCGCGTGCGTGGCAGGTCTAATACCAACAAGGCGGTGTAATTAAAGTTCCGACGCATAGACGATTTTCCCTTTCTTCCAAAATCGTTGGTCAAACAATCGAATATATGAAAGTGTACTCGAGTATAACTCTGCGTCAAGGCTGATATTATGATTACGACACCCGTATTGCACTTTTAAACACTTCAAAACCATTGAACTATCATCGAATCCCAAACAGTGTGCTGTGCACCTAGCCTGACTGACCACGATACCCGGGTACGAACAGTCAAACTTTGCGCCAATACCTTAGACTAACCAAATAATGTGCTTCCTGTAGCCTTAGAAAAAACTCATTGGGTCCACCATCGGATTGCCTAACGGAAACCGCCGACTAAACTGCGACAGGCTTAACCGAGCAGGTTAAAAAAATGACGAATACCAGTTAACGAGATCCAGCGGGCTCATCTTAAATAAGCTATACCCTGTCTGGAAAACGCTAGTCCTTCTCGTGGCCTTTTTGTCTCGGATTGAGAAGGCCAGGAAGGAGGAGCCTGGTCGTGGATAAGTGAATTGCAGGAGTTTTTTCCGGGAGTCGTACCTGCATTCCACAGCCCCCCCCCTGCACCCACCAGACCCCAACCCAACCCAATCCAATCTACTCGCGATATCACAAAACCCCAGCACCATATTCAGCTTCCCTTACCGGTTATCATATCGCTCGTGGGCATTACCCCTTTCGCCTTGCAGCCCACCCACCCCTCTGCATGCAGGCACACTACTCGAGTACAAGTTGCTTCTTCCCTCCTCCTCCTCCTCTGCCATCCCAATAACGCCCGCGCCCAAGCCCAGCGAGCAAGCAGTCGAGTGATCCATTACGTGATAGGATCACACTTCCCCCGCCCCTTTATCCCCGGTTTGGTGAGTGAGGCGGTCACCACCGGAAACTCGACTTGTACCGGTAGCACATACCCGTTGCCCCCACAGCAAGACGGTGGGAGATGATGGAGGTGGTATGTGAGTGGCCGGGCCGGGCCCCGGGATGGGAGGAAGGGAGGGAGAAGAAGCGGAGTGGTGGGGAGGTCTTTAGTACCGGTACTGCGTTGCGTTACATGTAACACAGTCCACTAGTGTGACGATTACCCTCTCGCGCGCGTAGAAATGATGATGCTATGTTTTTGCTCCACTACCGTAGAGTACCAGTGGATGCCATAAGCGTGGTTTGTTCAATCTATTAATCCACTCGTTCACTTATACAGCCTGCCCCCCCCCCCCCCTCTTCGTTATTGTCTTGCTCGGCAATTCGCATGAACAAACCTGCGCTTTACCGCGATTATCATCCTTCGAGGAATATAAGAGGTCTTGAATCTAGTCTCCTCTTGGCCCACCACACAGAATAGACTTTCCGTTAGAATATCGTGTCCTCCACGCCTTCTTGAAAGGTTGGCTACAGTATTAGACGGATCCTGGAGATTACTTGTACTTGTGTTCTAGTGCTTGCACAGTTCTAATCTATCGAGTACTATAGCATCTCACTGTGCTTTAGTGCCGTCATATTCCAGAGATAAGGTTTTGGGCCTAGGGCTAGGGAAAAACTACCCGCTTTCCATGTGTTAGCCTAGAAGGTAGATGCTGTACGAGTACTGTACACTGCAAGATGTAATAGATCTGACCCTCCTCTCCCCTACGGTATCATAGCAGTAATGAACGAACAAGCACTCCCACCCGGCGCTTGCACGATCACTATACCACACCAAAGTACTATACAGTACACACCTCAATGCACACCACGAACTCACTTCCCTTTCTTTCCCGGGAGGAAACGTTTAATCCATCATCATCCGACCACACCATTGCAGTGACAAGGCAAACTTAATCTACCCACCTACCTACCTACAGTACCTGCTACACAATGTAAGGAACGTGCATGAAACCCGATTACCCACACTCCCACTCCCTGGGAGGAGCAAGAAGCTTAACATCGCGGAAAAGATATCATGCGGCCCACCACCAGCGACACGTCAAACAACATCCTTCCTCAGACTACAATGCACTTCAGGAATAGACCAAAACAGAACGGAAGAAAAAATGAAACGAAAAATGAATAAGACTATCACCGTACGAGTGAGTACATTGCGCGTTAGTGCACTCCTCCATTGCTTTTCCATTCGCCAGTGTCAAGCTTTCCACAAGCGCAGTGGCTACCCGCCCGCCCGCCCGCCGGCGAACGTATCATGGAAGGGATGGCATACGGTAATAAACGAAGCGGATTGGCTGACGAGTATAAGGCGAATGTATCATACCCATAACAAAGTTTAGTTATAACAAAATTTAGTCCCAAGTTTTCTGGTTGGGTAAGTAATAATATTGCGTGGGTAATTTTATCTGATACCGGTACAAGCCGACGGTTTCCTGTGAATGGACGGTTGAAAATTCTGATGAACTAGAGGAGGAGGAGGAGGAGGAGGAGGAGGAGGAGGGTAATATTGTTTGACCTGGTGTTATATGATACTCGCTTCATCTATTAGCCGGACCAGGGAGTCGTGACCCGGAGGAACAAATGGACGAACGCACGAGTAAATAAGCTTTCTGGGGGGGGAGGGTTTTTTGGTCGGATTTGATTTGATTTGATTTGATTTGATTTGATCGTTTTGAGGGCCCCTGATTCCACAGCACTGCAATCACGGCAGAGAGTGGAATGGGCAAACCCTTAGGCTACAGAGAGGGCAGAATTTGCATTACTTATCGATAAGGCGGACAACTCCAGTGATAGTACCGGTACTGTAATATTGGACACTTCCCTGGTGAAACGATCGGCGTGCGTGGAAGACGTTGCCAAGGTTATAATAATTTAGCTACTCGTCCCCCTCATGAAGTACCCGAAAACAGGGATTAAAGACATATATGGCAAAATGTCTGTGCGTGTCTGAGCGCCCATACAAAATATACCCCCCCTGTTTCCGGGTACTTCTTGAGGGGGACGAGTAGCAGTCCATAACGTATTGTCGAAATCATATTGTCTCGCAGTAATATCATGCGCGCTTTGGCCTGGGGATTATGGAGCGGTTAGTTAAGTACCTTTACAATGCGTGTGACGAAATACAAGCATTACCCCCATTATTATTGGTAGTAAAGACTGTTTTTTAGGGCGGGTTAGCCACTGCGAGAAGGCAACGATAGGCTGTGCTGTGGCTATTTGTGGGTACAAGTACGAACAAGTACTGCTCCGAGCTGTACGTAGGCGCCCGGTCACAACTCCCTGCAGACATTGACAGAGGTATGCTACCCGATCGACGAGACTGGCCGTATGATACCATGGAAACCGCTCTTTTTTCGGTACGAGTACCCGGTTACTAAACTGGTCCTGCTACTGTACCCTAAGTGTGCTAATTATACTTGGAGACTTTGCCTGGATGTCTGGATAGGGACTGGTAGCGTATCAATTACAGTAGGTATCAAGTTATCTGCGTTGTTTCGTCCGAACTGTTTCATTCCCTATGTCTCCATCAAAGACAATCGCTTGCGCGGGGAGCAGGCAGCGGCTCTTGCGGGCAAACGGGTTTTGGAATGACTTTCCTTTCTAAAAGGGTCCGTCCATTGATTTCCTGTCAGGACAGACGCTTCATTGAGACGATCGATAGTGCCCTCTTCGCTCCCTTACCTCCCAGTCCATTACCCGTATACTCGTAATGTCCTGACGTTTGTGAACACAGCTCCTATTGCATGATGCCAAGATCAGGGCAAAAAAGCTGAACTTTGGCGGTATGCAATAGCAGTTCTGTTCACAAACGTCAGGACATTACGAGTAATCTGGCAATAGTCGGATTGGAGCTAAAGCGAAATTGGGGCAACCGAGCCAGCAGGAGGGCACAGAGAAGGCAATTTTGCCACAGCTTAAGCATATAGGCAGCAGCGGTTGGGCGGGTTCGAGGGGGTACGTTAAGTTACGGATTTGTGCTGTACTCGAGTTGGGTACAGTACTAGTAGATGGCTTGTCCAATGTTGGTTGTTTCTTTTTTACAGAAGATCATGCGGGCGTTGTCGCAGTAAATTTGGACTCTTTGTCTGTTTCCCAAACCAGTGGGGATACAATCGAATGGAAGCAGCATTTAGGGAAGTTTAATTAAACCGTTTTCCATCAATTGGGTGCTGTTCCTTGCCTGAGAGTGGTAATGCTAGACCACGCCACGGCGGTGATTGACAATGCCGACTGGGCTGTTGTTGAAGGGAAAGCGAACTTCCGTCTCAGTGTCTCCCGGAGATGGCTCGGCGCGAGCGAATGATTGGCTTGCCAAGCGCAGAGCTCGTCGCCTAGACTTCGGAATTGCCCCCCCCTGTCTGAATCCACGATGTCATAGCGGTAGCTGGACTTGCCCTCGAGCACAAGTGGCCAGGGCACGGTTGTGACCTGCGATGGAGAAAACTGTACTCGAGTAAAGCTTGCCTGAAAGGGAACGGGCCCAGTGCCGAAAGACTTTTCGAAACGCTGCCCCCTAACAAACGGAAAAAGAAAGAAGCGCTCGGAAAAGGAGCGCAGAAGCGCGGCTTGTCTACGGTACTGCGATAGCGAAAGCACTTGTGCAAGGTACTCTACAAGAACGAGTACTCGTACAGAACGTTGGCCTGATCTTTTCCACCTTCAGAAAAAGGGTAAAAAAAGAGCCAAGAATGACCCTTCGCCTAGTCACACCCACCAAACTTTCGCCAGCAAGGGGACCGAAATAGCCTAACTTATGCTCGCTAGGTACTGGCGGTAGGGTGGTGTTGAGCTGAAGTGATGATCAGGGCTGACAATTGACACAGCGGTTTTTTTGCGAAATCGATTGCCATGCTTCTTATCGCACCCACAGCCATAGTCCATAATGGGCTACTTCCCCTGTTTCGAGTGACGGCGATTAGAAGGTAAACTTTGGGAGTTCTTCTCCAGGGGAAGGTACAGTAACGGTCAAGGGTGAGCAATGATGGGATGGATGGATGACAGGTAAGGATTTGCCCTCCTGAAGCTTACTAGTGCACTGTTATGTCGCACTCGCTGTTCAGCACCGAGGCACGCTAGGTGAATGGCAGGTTTCGTGCCGGCAAATTGTGGGATGGCACAGCCTATCAGACGTCAAAGGGAGGGATGGTTGTCCTTGATGTGGGCTGGGTTACGCAAAACATCTGGGAAGGGACGAAGAGATCTACCTGTGCGGCTGGAATTGACCCAAATACCGTGCAGTCTTCACCATGGTCGCAAAAAAACTGGGCGAGTGACAAGCAGGGGTGTTTTGTGTGCAGAAAAGGATTTTGTCAAGGTTAGGGTTACAAAATACCTGGTATCGTATGGCAACAGTTACTGTACTGATCCCTGCTCGTTGCCCGCACAGCTTCTTCACGACCAAGGCAAAGACTGTAAATTTACCTGTACTGAGTATGCCAGGCCTCTTCTTATTGTGTGTCACAGCATGGGTCCGCGAATCGCCCGATCAGTGAGCTGCAGGAACCGCCGACCACACAACCCTTCCTCTGGTTCCTTGGGGTGGGACCAGGCACACACACTGCCATTCACCACCAATGGATCCATCCAAGGGAACCCCATAGGGGAAACAAAAAAAAGGAATACCTCAGGTACGCTATTCCTCCCCTGCAGTCGTACTCTTGCTTGCCCCCCCCCCAATCCTGTGACCCCTCCTAATCATTGTGTTTGCTCTCTCCTCTCTCTCTCTCTCTCCCCTTTCTCGTGAGATATAAGATGCCCACCCCCGCCCCGCCATCATGTCTCTTTTTCTCCCCTTCACCCTTCACCCTTCACCAACCCACTCCGTTCCCTTAACCTTCTTTGCTACCTTCGATAGGTTCGACCTTTCACACACGCCAGCGGCAACCCCCCTTTTGGAATCTATTCTGTGAATAAATTCCATATTCCATTCCTTACCGGACTTACGAGCTACGGTGTATACCTCATTTCGAGGTGAGTTTCCCTCGGTGGTCTATTTTTTCCATCTTACTGCCCATTCCTCTCCCAGCCAGCCAAAGCCGGACAAACAAGCCCCCTTCGTCCCTATTTACTTCCCACTTGTCTATGAATCATGAACCCTTTTATGCAGTGGATTACCGAAGCGTTTTCCAGTGACAGCCAGAGAAAACCCGGACAGCTGCCACCCCTCTGCCCTTCCTTTCCCCTCCATTCTTCCCATCTATTTCGATGCCCAAATAACAAGCCTTTCCGTTCTGTCTCTCTCTCTTGCATGTCGCTAACCCTCAACCCACCACTGGGTCTCCAGAATTTAGATAATTCGTGAAAGTTTGTCAGGCTACAATCAATCAATACACTCATTCTTTTAACGAACTATATTACCACATCACTCGAAAGATCTACAAGTCCAAAGCAAATCACACTCTCTTTCCAACAAAGTTGTCGACAAAAAGAAGCTAGTCTTTCCCCCATATTTATTTTCTTGAAGAAACCAAAAAGGTTGTCGATAAAAGTCCAACAATGAAGTTCTCAGCAGCAACCATCGCCGCCTTGTCGGTTTTCCTCCCTCAGATCGTCTCCGCGCACGTGACCATGGTCGAGCCAAAGCAATGGTTCGTCCCTGAGCGCATCGGTGCTACCGTTGAGACCAGCGATAGTCAGCAGCACCCTCTACAGGCCGATGGATCGAACTACCCTTGCCACGGTGTTACTCCAGAGGCTCCCGTGGCAACATATGCGCCCGGAAGCAGCCAGAAACTCAAGCTTGTGGGCACTGCCGTGCACGGTGGTGGATCTGGCCAGATGGCCATCACTTACGATGTTAAACCTACCAAAGATTCCAAGTTCCGTGTAATGCAGTCGTGGATGGGAGGTCATCCTGTCGACGCACCTGGTAACCTGGAGCCTGCCTCAGCTACATTCCCCCTAGATACCAAAAATCCTCTCACCTTCAAGGTCCCGCCTGGCCTTCCTAAGGGCAAGGCTGTAGTCGCTTGGTAAATCTCATACACCCCCCATTGCAATCATGAGGAAGACGACTAATGATGAAAACAGGACTTGGTTCAACAGGCTCGGCAACCGAGAAATGTACATGAAGTGTGCCACGGTCGAGATCACTGGTTCGGAGACGTCCACCGCTGCTTTCGATGCCCTCCCAGAAATGTTCCGCGCAAACTCCGGCAATGGCTGCGCGGTCCCCGAGGGCGTCCAGGCCATCGCATTCAAGAATCCAGGACCCACGACCGTTGGGACGGGAATCACTCCCATCGCCTGTGACAACACGAAGCCTGGTAGTGGAACACCAACAACCCCCGGCAACCCGGGCGGGTCCGGCACTGGAACCCCCAGCTCCTCAAGCGTCGTCTCCGCCCCCGCAGGTTCCGCCCCCGCAGGCTCCGCCCCCACAGGCTCCGCCAAACCCACAGGCACCTCCAAACCCACGGGCTCCAAACCCTCAGGCTCCCCTCCAGTTTCCAGCTCTGCTCCTCCTTCTTACACCCCTGCTCCCCCATCTCAGCAGAAGCCACCCTCAGCCCCCCAGCCGACTACCTCTATCCAGGCTCCTGCTCCTTCTCAACCCGCGGCTGGTGGTGCTTGCACCGAGGGTGCCGTCGTCTGCAATGCGGACGGAAGTTGGTCTCAGTGCGGATCCGGGCGCCTTCAAAACATGGGTAAGGTCGCCCCCGGTATGGCATGCAAGAACGGGACTTTCGGGCGCCAAAAGCGATCCATCCGCTTCTCTCACGATCACATGCGCCGTCGTCATGCTGGTGCTGACGCTGACGTCTCACTGTAGAGAAAAATGGGGTTGGTATTTTGAGTTTCATAGACCAGGAAGCGGGCACACACCTTTATGTATCTTTTCTCGTTTCTTTTTTATATTTTATTTTTTCTTGTTTGGTCTTTTTTAGGTGTTTTTGATTGGTGTAACTTAGGGCAAGGCATTGTGAGGAAAATTATAAACACACGGGAAGGAAAAATAAAGTGTTGTCGAACGACACTCCGGTTGCGCGTTTCGGGGTTTGTAATATAATCATTTAAATTTCGTTTTGAAACTTTTAAAAAACTTTTGGTCCTAAAAAGGGTCAGGTTTTGGCAGCAGCACCTTTTGCCCATTGGACATGGAGTATCACTCGAGCTCCAGTGGTTTGTTGGATACAGCCCACAACCTGTGGTAGTATTATTTTGGCGGCGGAAAGCGTAAGATACTACGGAGCCACCCCCAAGCATAAGCCATAGTACCGTGCTGCTATAATACTAGCTCCTCTTGGACAGTTATACACAACCATTAACTCAACATTTCCCCATACAACATAACTTTAGCAGCGCCCGAGCAGCGAGTAACTCTGCATACCACAATCGCCGATCCGTCAATTCGAGTCACGACCAGACCCATTCCCGCCTCGTAAGCCTCTTCCCCGCACTTCTAGTACTTGTACTGGAACATACAAGACAAGAAACAAACCATAATACTGGGCCAATCCCACTGCAAAGACTCGTCAATTCTCACCACACAAGGATGAAAAAAGAGGTATGATACCATATTTATTTGTAAAATAAAATATATATCATAAAATAAATACAGGACACCCCACAGCAAGCATCCTAAATTGTTGTCCGGGAACCCCCTCCCACTCCCACAAAAAAAAAAAAAAAGGGCAACTTCTAAGGTCCTCGGATGAAATGAGATAAATGACGGGCTGTGGGGTGAGGAGAACGAGAGACGAAAACATTAACGAGGTATAGCCAACGAAGACTGGTGAACCCGTAACTCGAGATACGGGATTGGGTCCTGTGGTTGAAGGAGGAAGCTCCGGGGGCAGCGGGGGTGAAGAAATGGAAATGGAGAAAATTGGAATTGTCCGTTCCTGTACCAAACCAAAGAATAGTTACATCGGGGATAGTCTACTAGCCCCATGGAATTCGGGGAACATTTGTCCTCTGACAAAGAAAGCGAATGTTTCGGAGGAAGATCACCGGAACCCCCCACCACCCCCACCCCCCGTTCCTCGTTCTATAGATATCATGAGTACTATGATTGGATACCAATGTCCTTTTTTTTTACCAAAGATAAAGTATCAGGCGCCTGACCTGTCTATTTTCTGAAGGGGCAGTTAAAAGGTCAAGAAGAAAGTGTTATTGGCCAGTTCCTATGGTCTAATGGCTTAGGAGACTGGTCTACTAATTTGAAACAGGGACCATCACGAGTTCGAATCCGGGGGGCAGTGGAGTAGTCGAGCATTTAAAAAAATGCTCGGCGAACCACTTTTTTGCTGGGGGGTAGGGTAGGTCTAGGGTTGGTAATGCCCTTGCGTCAATTCCCGCCAAATGTTGCGGTGGGGCTGCTGGCTGGAGTTCGGGTACTGTATGCCTGGAACTTGCATAATATATATTATATAATATATCTATATTATATTATTATAAAAGAGGCGCGAGAGAGTCAAGGTTAGAGAGGACAATAATATGCTATCGAGGCGAGGGGAACGTTAGTCAGTACCTAAAAACTGACATAAATATTAGCTTGTATTTGGATACGGTATGGCTAAAAGAGATGCACTCACATCTGAGATCCCCATGCTCCACCCACTGCCCAGCCAAAAGTAAAGTACGATATCTCGAATGCACGCAGGAATGGGCACTAGAGGCCTTATAGCAATTGGACCCGAAATACCGGATGAAAAACCCTATTGCTCTCCGCAATTAGACTATGTCGCACGCACAGCACCCAACTTCCCTCTACTTTCTGAATTGTTCTCATATCATTAGCTATTCACCACAGCTAATAGCTCAATCATACAGGAGGGCCACACAACGAAAGCAAGCCCAGGGAGCCATTCTCAGATTCAATTGCACCGCTGTTCCTCTTCCTTAACTCCAACCCCCTAGGCACAGGCAGTCCTTAGCAGTGAAGAAAATGCTGCTTGCCACCGATTAAGCATTTACGGGTGCCGTTAGGCGGAGCTTTAGAACCGTTTCCCGCTAGCTAACTATGGCAAAAAAGAAAGAAACTGGAATGTTCCCGTCAGTGCCGAACTAGCGGTCAGTTAATTTTTCCCTGGATTTTTGTCTATGATGGTCACCGGCCCAACAGCACAATGGTAGTAAGTAAGCATTATAGATCACCTGCACAGTTACCAAAAAAAATCCTCATTTCATAAAACTGCTGCTGCTACCGTTGCACTCTTCGTCCCCTAGTATTCATTAGCTTCTGCGCCTCGGGATATAATATATCCTCAATTCGACACAATCGCCAAGCCAGCAGCCATTATACTCCTCATTGGACCGAGAACAACCTCCCTCCCACTGACCCACACCGGCACAACAGCAAGATATACCATAACGTTTCAAATAGCATACCGCAGCGCCACCCGCAAACTAGCCGCACAGCCATGGCACTCTCCAGCGGGGGTGAGAGTAAGAGTAAGAGTAAGAGGATAATGGAAAACCGGCACCGTATACTGTGCTGCATATTTCTTATATTGTGGCAGATACTTCGGCCCCACCAGGTAGCTGATACTGGCAAGTACCACGCCTCACACACACACCCAGTGCGTAAGCAAAGTTAGTCTGTTCAAACGACCGAGTGCACCACTTGTACCAAACTTTATTGGGGCACGTTCCAGCATTTGGGGGTAGGAGCAATATTCGTGCTTATTGAATGATGCATGTCCTGAAATACTTGCTCGATGGGTGGATGGATGGATGGGGCGCACAGGTGTGTATTTAGTCCCGTGGTAGCTTCAGGAGCTGTAGAACTCGGCCCTTGAGCTTTGATCTGTGTATCCTCTCGCGTAGAGTTTTCTTTCCTTCTCTTTTCTCTTGGTTGTTCGTGGTTTTGGTGGGGTCATGGTGGGTCACTCGGGTCGGTGTTTTTGTGAAGCTGGGATTGAAGGGTCTTGTTGGTTTGGCTTGGTTGGGTTCGGGGATGGTAGTGTGGTGAGTGGGTGTGGTGAAGAAGTTCCGTACTATGGCTAGGGGAGTTTTTTCTGTAGAGAATGGGTGGTTTGGGTGAGTTGGGTGAGAGCTGCTGAGGTGGATTTTGGCTAGCTGAAATTCTGCGCGTGGATTATTCTCTAGAGGGGAGATGAAAGTATTCTATGATATTACAAAATGGTTGGCAATCTAAAAGCAAGTTTCCCGAGCTTCTAACAAACAAAAAAATAAAGAAATAGGGGGCCCATCCGATCCCCGCTACAGCTTCGCTTTAATCCCCTCCCTCTCCCGAAGCCAACACCCCCTCCACCACCAATTCTCCGCGACAACCCTCGCCCCAACGGCCCCAGCCACCGGTGGCAACCCCCAAAGCATCCACTTCCACCACCCATCCCTACCCGCCTTCAACCTGTCCACAACCCTGGCAACCTCCTCCCGCAACTCCTCCAGACTCCCATCATTCGAAATGGCCGTTCCCCTTCCTCGCGTGCCGCCAAAAACTCTATCGCACCGCTCGGCCTTCTCTTGAACGCTCATCTGCGACGCCACGCGCTTTTCCGCGTCTTCGCGCGTGAGGTGGGTGTCGCGGGTGAGTAATCGCCGGAGCTGTACATCCGGGGAGGAAATGGAGACGACGAGAACCGCGCCGCAAATTAGGTCCAAGGAGGACTCGAAGAGTAACGGGATGTCCAGGACAACGGCCCAGGCCCCGGAGAGGTAGTGGTATGCTATTGATTTGTACCTACGGTTTCCCTTATGTCAACAAAAGTCTACAAGGGGAGGAGGAGGAGAAGAAACCAACATCTCCTTTCTAACAAGCGGGTGCACAATCCCGTTCAACACCCCCCGATCCTTCTTCCTCTCTGGGTCGTCGCCGAACACGCGCCGGCCTAGGATCGCGCGGTTGAGTGTCCCGTCCTCGTTCAGTAGGCCGGGTGTGCTCTCAGAAAAGTACCTTACTATGGCAGTGTGCCCCGGTGTGCCCACTTCCACCACCTTCCGTGCGAGCTCGTCTGCATCGATTATTGGGAGTGCGTGGTCCTTCGAGAGAATCTTTGATACGGTGGATTTTCCCGTCGAGATGGAGCCGGTTAGGCCTATTAGGAGCATTCTGGTTTGTTTGTTTGTTGGTTGTGGAAAGGAGGGAGGGATTAAAGGGATAAAGGGATGAGGGATGGGAGAAGGTGGTTCTCGACTCAGATGGTGAACGAATCTCAGAGACTTTTTGTTTTGTTTTAGGTGGTTTTGTCGAGATGGTGGGGAATGGGGCGAGGGTTTAAGCTCTCGGATGACGTGATATGGGTAGGACCGAGGTTGGTTTTTTGGTTGCACTTGTCCTATCCGTCCTACTATCATAACTTACCCTAATCACCCAATTGATCTCCTTCAAGGACTTTATTTCCCTTTTTCGATAGGGAAGCCAATTGCACTTTTCACCCATACCACTGAGTACAGCACAGTACTGGGTGTGCTGTCGGACCGCAGTTATTCACTTGATTGATCGAAATGCCTCAGCTTGCTCAGCCTTCATATCACACCAACCCACCACTTTGCTCCATATTCGCCTATCCCGACCTCAATAAACATCATGCTCAGTCATATCACAACTCCCCAAGCAACAACCCATAGATTCAATCCGAGTTAGTTATATCATACAAATACCAGGCAAACATTTCCGTAAAAATAAAACAAAACTTTTCACCCTATCATAACATCGAGATCTGCGAAATAAAATAGGGAAGCCTTATTTTTTCGCCTTCTTTTTGGAAGGGCCGTCGTCCTCAATGCCATTACGCCTCTGCTTCTTGCGGTCGACATCGACATCATCTAGGATTGGACCGTTTTCGATGTCGGAATCGGACTCGATGTCTACTTCGTCTTCGTCATCGACGTCCTCCAACGTTTCACCTGCTTGTATGTCAGCGAACCAGGATTTCCCGAGGAATGGGAATGACGCACTGAAATACTTGGGAGCGTTGGGGTAAACATCCTCGCCTAACTGAAAAGCCAGCTCGCCACCTTTCGGGAAGACTTCCACGATTCTATCTTCATCCTCTTCATCTTCATCGCTCTCTTCATCTTCACCGCCCTCTTCATCCTTGACTTCCCCAAGACTATCATGCTTCCCGGTCCACTCAAACCAATTGAAGAAGCTAGACGGCCCCTTCCCCATTAGATCCCCAAGTTTCTTCATTCCCTCACCATCCTTCTTCCCGCTCTTGCGCTCCTCCCAGGCTTCGACGGCCGCAGCGCTGACCCCCTCGGTCAAATCTTTCCCATCCTTCCACTTGATGCCGACAGGGACACTACTCATGGCCCCGCCCTTTCCGAAAACAAAAGTCTTTGCCAGAACAGTGTCTTCGAAAAAGTCATTCTCCTCGAAAGTGAAGCTAAGGCAAATAGTGCGCGGCTCATTGTCGACATCTGGGCGAGAGAGGGTCATGGAGCGTAGGGACCCCAAGAGGTGGCCGTCCTCGGTTGTGATGTGCTCGTCAAAGCTGAGCATTGAAGAGGCCTGCTCGATGACCAATGGCCAGAAGCCTCTAATTTGGGAAGTTATGGCATCGCGTTTTTGGAAGAGGGGAATATGACGATTGTACGTGTCGCGTACTATTGTTTTCGCATCTCTCGCAGTGGTTAGTCAAGTGTTCACTCTGTAGAAGTTGTTAGGGGTGAGAAGGAGGAAGGAAGGAAGGGCGGAATTACGAATTTGCACGTCCAGCGCGTCGAATTCTCTCTCGAGAGTGGCAAGCTGGCCTATGTATTGCTGGATCGCTTCGTGATGGACAATTTCTTCGGTCATTTCGCCAATTTTCGAATTGAGCGACAAGAGAATAAAAGGGGTTGTGTTGGTTGACGTGGTGGGTTCGGGTTTTCTCTCTTGTCGCTGGAGAGAGACGAGGAAGGCTGCCAAGAAGTCAGGGTCGAACAGGGCGAGGTTATGGTTGGGTGCAGACCCACCGGGAATTTTTGAGCCTCCTCCTCTCGGTGATGCTCTGCACTGCGTCTCCTGTATTTATTAGAACGGCCAATCAGCAGCTGCGCTCATATAATGATTATTATAATACCAGAGGAATGAAATTTTGGTGATCACTGTTTTGAAGTTGAGATGTTTTGATTATTAAGGTATTATTCGAGCACGCTTTCTGCGATGCCATCGACCCCGTGCATTGTAATACCCGCAATAGTCCTCGCTACCGCCGAATCCGATGCTGCCCGCAGCTAGAAGAACCGCATCTATCATGAGCTCTCAGCCTCACCTATCTTTGAGCATGCAGCATCACTAATCAGGAGAAAAGGAGGAGGAATTGCAGAAGAGGAGCTAGTTAACGCGATACCGGTGCGTGTACGGTTTGGGCGGGGAGTATATAGGTGTAAGCACATAATAACTGCCCTATCGTATGATACATATTAGATTCGTAGTCTTTGGTGGGCTCACTGAGCAGGTATTTAGTCTTAGACCTCTATCACTGACTAGATCATAGAATGTCACTCACTCCCGGGTCAAGCTGACCATGGATCTAATCTAATCTAATCTATTCGCTAGACCGTTTATTCTTCGGAGATAAAATAAGGACCACCTCTCTTCGCCATAACCATCACCCGAGCACAGAATGAAGTTCGCTATCGGCGACGACGTCGGCCAGCTAAAAGGTCACCTTCATCAAAAACCCCTAATCTAATACAATTGCCCCCGCTGACAATTTGTAGTAATAACTGCCCCCCGCGGCACCGATACTTCCCTCAAGACCTCCGTCCGCCCACGCATTTCTTCGTACTTCACGCCGGATAGGAAAGAACCGGTATATGCTGTTTTTAAGATTGATAAATACCGGGGCGAAGAGCGAGCTGGATTGGTACATTCTCCTCGCATGGGAGTCGAATTGAGCGAAAGGTAGTTAATTACAAGTAGGTAGCGGTGGTCTTCACCTTTGGAAAAGTCAAACTCGTCGATACAAGTGTTTCTCCGATCAACGGCGAGGAGAAGTACCTTCTCTATACGCATGCCTCCCCAATAACTCCTTCTACCACTGCTCCAGCAAGCCCGGTGGTATCCGCCGGTGTACAACATGGCATCCTTTACCTCTTCCGCTCAAACGGCGAAGTTGTGTTCTATCGCTTCGATGGGGAATCGCCGCTTGTTAGGACCGTGCCCCTCCCTGGGAATGTAGCCGCGGGAGCGGTATTCACAGAAGCGCTCGTGAATGGCTGGCCGGATGCTATCGCGATCGGCGGCGAGAAGCGAGACTTGGAAATTTTCGAACCTACGACGGAGGAAGGAGGCTGGAAGAGCATTTGGAAAGCTAAAAATGTGAAGCAAGATAAACTGGGCTTAGAAGTCCCTGTTTTTATCTGTAGGATTTTATTTTTGAGCGCTGGAAGTGGAGAAGTAGCGGGTAATACAGCAGCGGCCCATCCTAGAAGGCGAGCGACCGTGCAGACGTCGAGTAGGAAATACAGGCTAGCAACTGGAACCTACTACTCACATCTACGAATCTACGATACCACCGTCTCCCGCCGTCCAATCTTCACCACAACCCTTACCAAATCCCCTATATTATCTCTCCACCTTCACCCCTCTACCCAGTCTCCGTCCCCCACCCCCACACCCTTGACCGCACCCAACACCTCTCCCGAATTATCAACAACCTCGTCTCCCCACAACTGGATCTACACAGACTCAAACGGGCGCTTCGCGCTCTACAGCTCTACTACCCGCCGCGAAGTAGGAATCTACAAGGGCTCCACCGGCGCCGTCAATTCCACTGCCACATTTTCCAAAGATGTCGTTGCGGGGGTAGGCTTTGATCGGTATCTTCGTGTTTATGAGGGCGCCGGGAGGGAAGCTGTTGTTAAGGCTTATGTCAAGAGTAAGGGTACGGCAGTGGTGGTGTTGGATGGGGAGGACGAGGTGGTTCAAGTGGAGAAGTCACAGGAGGAGGAAGAGGAGGGGGAGGTTTGGGAAGAGATGGAGGAGGTAGTGGGTGGGGGGAGTGGTGAGAGAGACGGAGGGGAGGGGGGTGATTTTACTGAGGCACTTGTGAAGGTTCGTAGGAGGAGGCCGAGGACTGATAAGGAGGGGGGTGGGAGTAAGAAACGGAGGGTGGAGGTTTAAATTGGGGCGCAGGAGAATGTATAATATGACAGGGGTCTAAAACTCTTTGCTCTATTTTAACTTGAAAAGTGGCCTTTTATTTAACTAGATCTCGAGCCCGGAATCTCCCCTCTTTTCCCAGTCTTGAAGTGTTAAGCTATGGCTGGGTTATGGACACTGGTAACAGCATTAAATGGTATTGTAACTCGAAACTCTCTACTAGCTAACAGCGTTAACGATCGGGCTTATGCTGGCGATGCACGATGACCAGCGAACGCCGATTTACAAATGAGACTGATACAAGCAGCTGTCATTAGAACTACGGTGTTGCTTTTAGCTCCATCAATCATACTAGAGCCACCGCACCGTAGACTTCCATTCCTTACCAAACCCCTTACTGGTTAGCCTGGACAGAACAGTAACCTTTCCCTTTCAATTCTTGAAGCGCACTAGTGTGATAAGTATTTCCTCCCAGGGTGATGGCAAATTTACCAGAAATTCCCCAGTTACAATAGTTGGCATACCGTACAGTAAGTACTCAATAGCGGGGAAATGTGCTGGGACGTTGGAATTCCCCTTCTCAGCTTAGCGGGGGGGGGGGGGAACACCGCAAACTCGGCCCAGAGTCGAGCCGAACAAAAAAGAATATGCAAAGCGCCTTACTAGGAGAGGCAACTGCGACGTCCTCGCATGTTTCTCTTCTATTTGAGTACTTACGGTAGTGGCTAAGATGTCGAGAACCGATTGTCTGGAGTAGCGCCTCCACAGTGGTCCTGCATTACTGGATGGTGTTTTCGGGATGTGTGATCTTATAGGGAAATTCGAGATTTTTTTTACTACTACTGCGGGATAGCAAATTGGTCTTCCTTGTTGCTTAAGCGAATCAAACGAAATGACACAAGTCCAGTTTGGTCCCCGTCTAGGGTTATTTTTAGATTGTGTGCGTTCATAGTGGCTTTCCGGGGGGGGGATTAGTGCGCTGGAACGACGCCAGTGATGCAAGTCTTGGTGCTTCGTGAACATCGGGGACTAGTACTTTCTGGGGGTTTGCCTCTCGGGCTTGGGAAATATGTGGCTTGAACGTGTTGGATTTTGTTGTTTTCGCGGGGGGTATTTAGCGTTGGTTTGGTTCATGTGTGGTCACTCGTGTTTTGTGGAGGCTGGGAACGTGGAAGAGGGGATGCTGTAGTGGGAGTTCTGTTTTCGGGGGAGGGGGGGATAGGAGGGGTAGAGATGCCGGGAAACGCGAATAATTTCCGAAGTGGAAGTTGGTATGCGATTGCTATAACTTTCGGTATCATACTGGCTATCAGAATGATGCATATTTGGAGTGGGTAGGGTTGGTTGTGATTTATCGCCGCGTCTGCCTATTCTGCACAACCATCACCGTACCTTAGTAGGTATGATATTGTGAAATTTATAGCCTCTGGCGCCTTGCTGTACTACTCACACAGGAATTGAGGTGACGAATACCCTACCTTTGCTTCAAGATAGATCCCTGTACATGAATAGGGGTTTTTCTTTTTCTTCTTCTATCATACTGTCGCAAGGGCTTTGGCTCGCGATGGTATAAGGTCTTTACGAGCTCTAGGGACCCCTGGGTTGTTTATTTTTCCTACTGTGTTCAATGGGTTTATTTATAACTAATCAGAAGAGCCTCTCAGAGCCAACTGTCCTTCTGGCGAGTGAGCTGGCGAGGTTCATTTAGTTGGTGGGAATCTGACTCTAATGCTGTCCATCCGCTTGATACTGTGGAGTACTTGCGATCTGAGCGATGAGTCCGTTAAATTCTGAGATGACAAGTTATCTTATCAGAACAATTTTCTCCCTCATTTAAGGGACTGTGTCTACATTCTGCCAGCTGCTCGAAAAGCTCTTTGCAATAGCTTGTCTGTGCGGTGAGATATTGAAGGATTTATGGGGACGACGTAATAGTATTCTCATATTCTCCCGTTGGGACAGCAAGGAAGCCTCACCGGTATGCCTCAAGTGAAGGAGGCATTTAGCCTTGGGTTTGAGAAAAGCATTTTTCGAGTTGCAAAGGCCCGAGTTGACCTGTCAGTTTTTGTATGCGGAAAGGCGGTACGATACCATACGCACCACACCGGAGTCGTTCGATTCGAACACCTTGCATAAACGGTTTTCAACCCCTGGGGGGGGAGGCTGAATACCACTAATATTAAATACAAAGTGAATTTAGTTGTCAATGTTCTTGGCATTCCCGAAAGGTGTATAAATATGTGTATCGAGGCTCGAGAATCCCATTCCCTCTGCTCTTCACCACGGCCACGGAAAACGGGGGTATTTAATTAAACCCACCAAAAAGCAGATATATACCCCACCGGATAGACTACTCCAACGTTTCAAGAAATCATGGGATTCACCAAAGACTTAGGCCTCACGCTTCTCCTCATATTTTCGTCCACCCTCCTGACCTCCGGCACCCCGGTTCCCAATTCTCCCGCCGAGCTCTCATCCTCTGACATTGCAGAACTCGCACTCATCAACCAGAAATCCTTCTCAATCAGCATCCCAGTCTACCAACTCTCCGACGACGGCACGGCTGAGCTCCTTGGTGAAACTGTTGGTGGGCAATTGGTCTGCGAAACCAGCGCTGGGAGCCCATACATCTGGGACATCTACATGGCCTCAACCCAGCTCAATAGGGCCGGTTGGTGCCAGCAGCTGAACCCCGGCGGCTCGAAGTGCACCTTGCATTCCCACTACAAGACGGCGGCGTTGAGTATTTGCGGGACTTGGCTGGTGGCGGTGAAGTGCGAGGAGTTGGCCCAGGTGGGGGCTCTGATTACGGAGCATTGCAGGTGGGGGGCTAGGGCTGGTGGTCAGTATTACTACGATAAGAGCCCAGGGTTTTTGAAGGGGGTTGTGCATTGGAATGATGTGTAGGGGTGGTGGTGGTGGTGGGTTGCTGGATGGAGAGAATTTGGAGTTTGCTATTGTGAGACTTGAGTGGTGTGGGTGGGTTGTGTTTATGGTGAATGTGTATATGAATGTGAATGTGGGAAAAGATGTGATAAGGAGGTCTGGCGTTGAATGGCTTGTCTTTTTTGAAGTTAGGGAGCGGCTTGGGCCTTTAGTAAATACACTAGTGACAGCACTTGTCTAGTTTGATCTTGGCTTGAGGTGGTCTACTAGTTGGTGTGGCAGAATATGGACAACCTTAATGTCTCTCTGGGGAGGGCGGTTCGTGGGCATTTAACGATTGAAGCATTGCTTGAATTGGTCGAGTGATACTTAATGATCACCCACTGTCTACATGACTACAGCCTACGATCATCTTTAGAGTAACAGAGACCGAAATATCTCTCCCACTATATCACCCGCTCCAACTCCTCATCCGCTTCCACCATCTACAAAGTGGGTAGGGCCCGGCCTGCCCAAATCCCCAATCGCAGCACTCAAAGCCCGACTACATCCTCCCCGGTAAAGCCAGCAACTCTACGCCTTCAACTCACCCTGGATAGTAGCAATAACCTTCCTCGTATGCCGTGCCCTCCTAAACTCCAGGTACCAAATCCCTGAAAAAACGAAAGACGGGAAAGCGCCCAACAGATTAGCCCCTACCCCCCAAACCAAGCAGTGTGCGTAATAATGAGAGAAAAAAGAAAAAAAGGGGGGGAAACCCACCCTGCCAAGTCCCCAGCCCCAACCTCCCCTCCACAATCGGTACCGTGACCGTAACACCCACAAGTGAACTTTTGACATGAGCCGGCATGTCGTCCTTTCCCTCCGCGTCGTGCCTGTACAGCCCCTCGTGCTTGTGGTCCTCGGGCACGATGCGGTCCAACGAATCGCTCATGTCGGCACGCACATCGCTGTCGCAGTTCTCGTTCAGCGATAGCGCGCACGAGGTGTGCTGGATGAAGAGGGTGAGTAGGCCGACGCGGTAGTTGGCGAGTTCGGGCAGCGAGGAGGTTATCGTGTCGGTGATTAGGTAGCTGCCACGCGAGGAGGAGGGAAGGGTGAGGGTTTTTTGGAACCAAGGCATTGTTTGGCTGGCTTGTTGGTTGGCGACTGGTCGGTGGAGGATGAGGGTAGCTGTGTTTGGAGATTGGATGGATTGGCGGGGGTGGTGGTCTAGTGGTGGGGTGATGACATTGTGAATGGTGGGGGATGAGTCAGCGGGGTTTTTTATATATTCAAATCATGATTGCTCACTCGGAGGAGTGGGGGTATGTTTTGTTCGTATATGGTTTCTTCTGTCAAATGCTTCTTTCAGCTTTTTGTTTTTCCAAAGCTTGGTCCTTGTCTGAACTGAATATGTGCTCTTTTATTGTTTCTTTGTTATTCCTGTATGGCTTCTTTGAGGGTATTTGCTTTCTAATTCCTTGTTGAGATATTGACAGTAATAGCTGAATTGAATGACTCTACTATATAGCTGGACTATGTCTTGCTTATTGTTCAATTGAAGATCATTATTATAAAAACCCTTAACAATTAGCTGTAACCATTCTTTGTTTGAGTGCTAATTGCATATTATAACATGTTTAAATTATGTATAGTATAATATGATAACTAGCTTTTGATCTATATATAGTAGATCCCAACTCTCATACTAAGATGGCTTTTTCCTTCTCTAATCTGATGCCTGGTCTTAATATTCTCTTATAACATTCAAGTTCTTGTTTTCTCATCTCTTGCCTGACTTCAAACTCTTTTATTCTCTTTTGGATGCTGCATTCTACTTGCCTTTTCTTTATTCTATGTTGATATATTAAAGTTGCTGGCATGGGTATACCAATGAAGAAAATTTCACATACTTTTTATAATTGTAAATACTTGCTATGCTACCACTGATCCATAGAAAGATAAGTCATCATCAACCTCTAATTCTACTAGTATCTGCATTTTCATATGCCAAAGAATCAGGTGTTACGGGGTAGTTAACACGGTAGGATTCCGAGCTAACTAGGCCAAGGATATTTGAGACAACGGATTAATAGTCAGGAAGGCTCGTTGGTAATTGTTTGATAAAGGTAAAGTAATAAAGTGTAATCAAATATCAAAGAGTTAGAATATAACTTGCTAACTTGTTATATTGTTAAGGTCTCTTCTCCGTTGCTTGATGATTCTTCAACCACCGGGGAAGAGGCCTACTATTTATACTAATGTTCATGCTACTTCGACTTCTTTAGTTAAGAAGTATCTTCTTAACAATTCAGTTCGTCAGAACAAAGTGCGAACACTGTTTGACCCTGAAAACTTGCCCAGCTCAACTCAGAGAATCTCCCGAACTGCTATTTGATTTGAGGGTGTCCCCACTCCACCAGTAGACAGTCTTCGATCTCTTCGTGATGATAGACTATATATGAATATGGGGTCCAAATGCCTACATACCAATAGTAATGTGGAATATGGAGTGATCAGTTCCGATATCCAGCTATCAAAGCATTATGCAGCAATATGCATATGCGACTGGAGTAAGAGGAGTAGTGTTCTCCAACCATCGTTCCAATCAGCTAAACATATCTTGAAACGTGCTCTTATCCAGTGGTCCGAGTTATCTTCCAGATGCCTCTAGGAAGCTCATAACTTCGGGAGCATAGGTTCGGATATATGGTCATCCTATTGAGCCATATACCTCGCTCTTAATTATTAGGTAAGCTATTCCCGCTAGGGTAATATCAGGTTTCTACTATCAAATTTCTTTCTGAATAGTACTATATAGTTAAACTACCTCTTGTTATCTATTGAATCTTGAGGTTCTTTGCTCTCATTGTATCAGTATAAAGCATGGATTGTGATGGGGTAGTTTGGCTGTCATGGTTGGTGTTGTGCTCAAACAGTAACTTGCCTACTTTGTATATAGCTCAGTGTGCATCTCTTTCTCTTTCTTAGTTAGAAAACAACAGCAATAATAACTGACTGATATTAACACCCAGGTAAATAATTAATAGACATCGTTTTCTTACTATTTCAATTGGATTCATCTCTTTCTCTATTGTTGTATCCTTATTCGGTCAATTAGACAAGCATTTGATACCCAGGTCAACTACTGCATTGTCAATCCTTTCTTTCTTTCTTTTTTGAGCATAACCTTTTCCTCTTATGTTTCTCTCTTATTACTCAGGTTAGCTAGTCCTTCTGCAAAGTTGTATTTGCTTAGCAAATTGTGGATCACAGAAGGATTGACTATATTTAAGCCACTGGGCACATTTTAGTCTTCTCACATATCTCACACCTGAGTGGTTAACGAAGGATAGTTATCCTGTATAGGTTGATTGATGTGTATCTAAAAGCTTGACAACTTGATATCTGTTTCTTCCTGTACTATGGCACAGAATATTCAGTGGGTCATGAATGTCAATTTATACAAAGGTTCAGCTTAGTCGACATACAACCTCAATTGGTTCAAGTATCCTTCTCCTATCAATTCTTTATCTGGTGAATTAAGTAGATCATTATTCACTCAGTTTTCTACCCAATTATCTTATGGTTTAGAAGTAGGTCAGGCCATGGGTGACAGAAGCAAAATACAGCTTGTATGATATATCATCCAACAAATGAGTAGTATGGAAATAGCCTGCCAGTGACACCAGTAGTAATGAAAATCTAGTTGTGTATAGGAATAACTGCCACTATACAAGCATAGCTAGGAGGGTACAGTGAGATGAGATGAGTGTAGTGAGATGTGATGTGGAATGAAGATAGTAGGAAAACTGAAGTGTAATTTCTTCCTAGTTGTAATCATATACTAGGCCAATAAGTAGCTGCAATGGCTTTGCAGTTTACCTGTAAATTTAATGCAAATCTTTTACACTAATTTGGGAAATTGGATTTACTGTGTGGAGAATAAGAACTATAGTTGATAACTGCACAAATTAAAGAACTATTTGTTAGTCTTTAGGCAAGTATATTTGCTCTTCTTATTTCTTGGTAACTTCCTCCTATTAATGTAGAATGTTCAGTAATTAGCCTATAAACTATAGTGACATTCTTCAAATTCTAAATGAATTACTACTAACATTAAGTCTGGAAGTATCTCTTCTCCAACTAATCTCAATATATTCTCAAGCTGATGGTGGCAATTTTACTATCCATCACAAGTTTCAATACTGTAGTTCAATAATATATCATAGATATTACTAGTTCTCAATAGTCTCAGATCTGATATGTATATAAAAATATCTCATATTTGATCCTTCAACTTGCATATTGATAGTAGTGTTTTCTTCAAGTTTATTTGATATAGTTGTTTCTATATTCTTATATAAACTTTAGAGTATTGAAAATCTTATAACAAGTAGGCTTTTGGGATTTCAATTCCTTAATTAGATAATTTACCACTATTTCCAAATTTGATCCTTTAGGCATTCTGCCTGAAAGGGTTTGTCTTGTTAATGCCTTGATATTAATTAGATACCTAATTTATTTGGCAGTCATTATGATTTCTATAGACTTCCTGTTATTCCTTATTTTATTAAGAAAAAATGTTACTCTATAAGTTAGTATCTTTTATAGATTAAGTTGTGTAGAAAATACTAAGAGTTCAACTATAACAAAGATTTCATACATACTAAGAGAAATTCAATACACTATCAAGTAGTATCAAGTTCCAGTATCTTCTACTCTTATTTGAATTAGAGTTATATCAAATCTCTAGAAATTATAACGTTAGCCAGTTTCACATATTGGGAAAAAACAGGAGTACTTAGAGGTACAATGATGAGATTATTGAAATTGATATTAATTAATTAATTTATTGCAGTCTGTGTAGTTTGTGTTCCCAGGTACTTGAATTAAATATTAGCAAATTGTAGACATTTGCCACTGACAGTGTAAGGAAAGGACCACGAGGGGGTAAATAGATAGATGCCAGTGCTTGAGTTGTATGAAGTAAGAGAATAGATTTGTGGACGTGTTGTAAGCCAAAGAGCTTTTGTTAAAACTTGAGAAAAGAGGCATGTGAGAAATTGTAAAGGCAGAACTTGAAGAAAGAAAGAAGGTGGCCTTTATAATAATATATACTTTAAGGCCCTGTTCGGTTGCAATGGTTCCGTTCCGTTGGGCGACCGTTTCTGCTGTGAAAATGACCTTCTCTCCGTTTTGAAACGGTCATTTGTATGGGACAACGGAACGGTCCCATCACAACCGAACAGGGCCTAAGAGGGTAAGACTCTCTGTGTGGGGGTTGTAGTTTGAGCAGTCACAGCACTGAGAAAAGCTGCCCTTATTAGACGGTCAAGTCTATCAGATTATCAGATTGTACTCTTCTCTGATAGCTGTATAGTATGATACAATAAGGCCGTTATGGTACCTGACTTGTCTTAAGCTTTGGAGATGCTAGCCAGGTCAGTGTAAACAAAAGGAACACTCTAGCTCTCAATGGAGATGTACGAGGGAGGGAGGCAGTTTTACGTATTGCTTATAGAGGAGGAGTAGAAGAAAATATTGGAAATCAGTTTATGCTGCTCGGCATGCTCAGGCTATAGCTTCTTTTGTTTCATGAAAGTGCGGAGGTACAGGAAGATGTTTCCGTTGTTGAATGGGGAGAAGCATGGACTGTTGAGGGAATGCGTCAGGGCAATGGAGGTGAAGGCAGGACAAGAGTCGGGTATTTAACTAAGGGAGCAGGAGAGCGAGAGTCTTTGTTACGCATTTCTTTTGTGAAGGGATTGATTACATAGAATGTTTATTTCTTTTGTTTCTGTTTGGGATGTAGCACAATCGGGGAAGAAAGCGGACATGTAGTGGTCGATGGAAGCATCAGGACTTGGTTATTTGTTTTTCTGATATATACTCTGGTCTTTACCATTAGTTTAGCAATCAAGAACGAAGAGAAGGCGTTGCGCGTTATCCATCCCCGCTGCTATTCGGTGCCGTATTTTGATTGTTGCAGTTTGCTATCTAACTTAAAATTTGGATCGATTCGCTTAAGGAAGCTTGATTAATCGGCGCTTTTCTGCCACATGAGCCCCTAGGGCGGAATAAACTATTCCTTGGGACCAGATTGTGTAGTGCGAGATGCTGTTTCTTGGGATTGTACCTTATAGCTGTGATTTACTGTAAGGTAGTAGCTGTATGGCCTGTGATGTGCCGTATTATTCGAATACTTCTCGAAGTCAGGGTTTAAGCTGTGAATGTATATCGTGTGGCTGATGGCACCGTAACATAATATTATGATCTTGGTGTGTCGGCTTTTAGTTTTAGGACTTAGCCGGTCTTCTTCTGAGTAGTCCTCGCCGCTGCTAGGGGTATTGTGGGCATGATAGCAGGATTGCTTTTAGGGTGGGTTCTTAAGCTAGTTTCCCACTCTTAAGGCATTCTTTCTGTTCAGTTTTGAGTATCATACATGTAGAAAAGCTCGCGCAGTGCTTTGTGAGCAGCGGGGATTCACAAAACCCGCGAGGAGAGGTGAGTAGGAGGGGGTAGCTTGAGCCCCGAGGGTATCGTACGATGTGAATTTTAAATTTATGATGTCCAAAAAAGGTAGCGGGAGCAAAGGGCTATGGTGATTCCGGTATTAATAAGGAGAAAAGTTTTATCTCTGAACAGTGCTCTCAACTGTCCAGGGCGCACCTAGGGCCCGGCGGGGGGACTGCCAAGAGCCCCGAACGAGACGGGGCGGCACAATGTAGTTCATCCTTGCCCGTGAACTCGCAGGGCGGCCGTCATTAGGGAGAACGACGAGCTCTACGACGTGAGACAACTTTAGGTAGGGGAGTGCGGGTGGCTACATAGGACGGGCGGGGATGTTGGGCGACGGGCGGGGACAGTCAACGACTGAGGGCAACTATGGGGGACGACCGGGGACCACCAAATAAATCCTATCTACGCCATATCCTCACGCCCCCTTAGAATAATCCCAAGTTCACTAAATAATATGAAAATATAGTGGGGGATAACGATGGAGGTTGAATAAGAGGACAGATTTGCCTAATTGTAGAATTATAAGTGCAGAATCTATCATGGACCTGACGATGCCGTGATACCTAACACCTTGATCTCAGTTTTCATTACTGTCTCTTTGCCATCCCGGGCGAGATATTTGTTGTGGGGGACGGGCGGGGAATGGTCCTTCGCTTTTACTTGTCGGGCAAGTTCCGGAAATGACCGGACGGGACGGCACAATATCGTCCGTCCCGGTCCTTAGCTCTGACTTGTCGGGCAAGTTCAGGAAATGACTGGACGGGACGACATAATGTCGCCCATCTTGGTCCTGGCCTAGGACGGACGGACGGACTGCCCCGTTGAGAACACGGTCTCAGAATACGGTAAATAGGTGAGTATTAGGGGGTGGATAACGGAAAAGAGGGATGAGGAGAAGAGAAGGAGCAGACCAAACTTTGTAAATCACGCACTAAAAATTCTTCCCCTTGATTCATAGGGTGTGCCTGCTGTCATATATGCAGTATGGATCTATATCTAATGTATGTCTTTACCTATAAAGGCTCTATCCAGCCCTCGTATAATATGATAAAACACGGCTGCTGTCTAAACCATTGCGATAATAATACAAGTAGACACAAAGCTAGTTGTTGATAGGTATGGGGTAGCTTGGCCAATCGGAATGGGAAGCAAGAAAGAGGAAGATTAGAAAGGTGCGTATATGGAGACAAAGAAATACAAGAAAGCGCAGATAGACCACAGAATAAAAATTGATTAAATGGGACCAGAACAATACGACAACGAGAAATGCAGAAGAAGATGACTTGCAAGTACTAAGGAGATAATGAGACAAAGATTTTGCCGCCTGCTGTGGCTTGGCAATCTGCATGCCAAGAGCTGTTTGTGAAGTGCCTATGATTTCATTTCAAGTTTGTTCCCTTGTAAGAATGGTACGTCTAGCAAATTGAGGGAGAAGTGCTGGGTTTTACCTTTGGGTATGAAATTCTGCGAGCTCTTTTGAAGAGGGCTGGGATAGCTCGGACGGCTTGGGGGAGAAGGGCACGGTCAATTGGGGGCTTGCTAGATAATATATGGGAGTTAAATCTGTCCGTTCCCGCGGAAGCTTTGAAAATCTCGCGTGCCTATTGTAGACAGCCTACTGGAGTGTTCAGCCCTCCTTATCTGCTTTTTTGAGATCGACGTCGTTCCGATCTAACAGTATTCTCACAACCCCCTCATGTACACTGCTGGCAGCCCACCAGAGCGGTATTCGGTCCTGCTTATCTACTTTATTGGAATTGACGTCCCTCCGCTTTAGGAGTATCCTCACAACCCCCTCGTGTCAATTCTCGGCGGCCCGGGAGAGGTGTTTGGCCACATTTGGTGCTAGATTGTTGGGATTGACGCCGTTCCGCTTTAGTAGTACTCTCACAACCCCCTCATGCCCATTCCCAGCAGCCCACAAGAGTGGTGTTTGGCCAGATATGGTGTCAACTGTGTTGGGATTAACGTCGTTCCGCCCCAGCAGTATTCCTACGACTTCCTCGTGCCCCCTTCTAGCAGCCCAGGCGATTGCTGTGTTACCACAGGAGTCAGTTGCCCGCACATCCCATTTATTCATCTCCAGTGAAACAGCTGTTATTTCTACGCATCTGAGGTACGCAGCACCATGAAGCCCCGTAAATCCCCTAGGGGTGTCATCTTGGTCAAAAGGCAGGTCCAAAGTGTTCTCCCCATGCAATAGCAGCATCTTCGAAGATATGTGCTTATCGTATCCACCCAGTAGTTTCAGCGCAAGTGTTTTCACACTTTCAGTTGTTTCCCGTTTGGCGTGTGTACCCCAGTAACAAGAAGAATATTCGACAAGAGGGGCAGTTGACGGGACCCGAACGAAGAGCAGGGGAAAAGCCCCTGACATCAATGTTGCAACGAAGGGGGGGGTTGGATCAAAAAACGATCGAAGGGCTGGAACGTGCTTTTTCAAACCGGGGGGTTATAAGATAGAACCCCTTCTAACAAAACAATAAACAATGACATTTGAAGCGAGTTGAAGGTAGAAACAAAAATGAAATGTGGTAGAAGAAGCTTGCTAAATGTCCCGCAAATATCCTTCTGTTGCTTGAAGAACCTCACGCCGCATAACCTCATCAATATTATCACCTTCCAAGAACTCAGCAATGACAGAAAAGAAATCCTCCTCATCCCGCACGCGTTCTTGCCCATATGTCCATGCGGGATCGTACACCAAATCTGAATGCTGATCAAACAAATCATCCAAAGTCCAAATAAAATCCTCAGTGAGTTCATCTTGTAAAACTGGATTGGGCATGTCATCAAGCCAGTGACGTGCTTCACGCTCAAAGTCTTCCGGTGACAGAATATCTTCTTCTTCAAGAGCAACAGCGGGAGATTCTGGAGGAGTGGTGTGGTCTTGAGGTCCGCCGAGAGGGGATGGTACGCGTAGTGAAGTGGAAGGCCTCTGCCTGACTGAAAGTTCTCCAATCAGACTTTGTTGAAAGCGTAAATACAGCTTGACTTTTGCGATTTCAGCAACTTTGGTGGAATGTAGTCGATTTCGCAGCTTATTATAAATAATTCCCATCGTAGAAAATAACCGTTCACATCCAGCTGAGTTTGTTGTTACTGAGAATAATCACGTTGCCAGAGATGCCAAATCACTTCTTTCGCTCCCACTTCCCATCAGATCCCATACCATAAATACATCAGGCTTCAAGTTGTGTCTTCTGGCATCAGTAGCAATAGCTGTAACTGTATCCCAAAATTCAACCTTGCCATATCTGCCTCTCATGGCCATATAGTCAATAAACTCGGTAACAATAGATTCTGATGCTCGGCGAAAAAGTCGATAAAATAGAGCTCCAATCTTGCCTGCCAATGCCATCGGTCCAATTCGGGCATCCTTTTTAGAAAATACCTTATCACGAAGAAATGGATTCAGCTGTACAGTAAAAATATAGAGTACTTGGTCTACAGCCTTCCATCGTTTGCTTGTACTTTGTAGGCCAGATTCACAAGCAGTCTGTACTTTGTCAGTAATCATAAGCTATCACTCAGAATTTGATAAAAGTTTATTGCTTACCCGCCATTGAGGTGAGCGGTTGCTTAATACACCAACAGAGAAGAACTTAAACAAGCATCCCAATAGGTTGCAAATATGATCCATTCGAAAAGAATCCCGTTGAGTGAGATTTGCCGCAAGTGCAAGTGGTTTTAATATCTCTTTAGCGTCTTCAAGCCGAAGCCAAAATTCTCTCCCGTGAAGTAGATCCAGTATTGTTACTGCTTTTTGACGATTTCGCTCTTTCTGTTCCCTTGTTCGTCCCGTTGCCATCCCGGCTGTACAACAAATCTCATTGTTTCACCCATAGACAAGTGTCTCCAAAGCAGTCCGCACACGTAAAAGTCTTACCAGTGAATGGTAAAGGGAAGTCCAACGTGTTAAGACCCCAGAAATGAGCCGTAGTGGACCAGTTGGATATCCTTGCTTATCATCCAGTTGAGCAAGCAAGAAAATATATCGTGGAACTGAATGTGACTTTATCCAAGCAATTACTCCAGCTGCTTCTGCTATTGTTGTTTTCAGTCGAGGTGAAGTATTAATAATATCCTTCAGAATTAAGTTAATCTGTATTAATTCCTTTCGTTAGCTATTTGTATACTGTTATTTTACGCGTTTAGATAGAATACCTGATGTGCCCAGCAAGGAAGGGTTATTAGTGCCGGAAACATTTCTTCCAACAAAGCTTTTGCCTTTCGACAATCACCTCCTTCATCAGCACATACAGCTATAACCTCTGTCTGCCAAATGCCATCTTGGTCTTCTAAGGTGCGAATTTGGGCAACCGCAAGCCTTTTTAATTCTTCACCAGTTTTAGGAAGCCCGGTTACATCCTCAACACCAAAAGTCAAACACTGACCACGAAAGTTCACCACCATTCCTACTATTTTCTCATTCTTGATATTTTCCCAACCATCTATGCAGAAGGTAATCTGCTTCCCCTTTATCAGACTTGCTGATTCCTCATTTGATATGTTAACTAATTTTTTGAGGAGTGGACCACCAATTTGCTGACGGTTAGGTATTGGTGCCATTGGATTTGCTAGCAGGATCATTCGACGAAATTCTGGATCTTCAACAGCCCGTTCTGCCAATCCAGCTGAGAAAACTGCCCTTGCCATCTGGAGTTGAAATTCCTCCTTTTCAATTTGTGTAAAAGCCTTGTGCTTTGCCGGTACTGTGATGAATTGTTGCTGACCACTACTACTGGCAATACTTGATGCAGGGCTGGTTGAACGCGATTTTTTAATTATCAGTTCAATATCGGGAGTGCTAGTACCAAGTCGACGCTTTGAACCAACTTGTATAGATCCTGGAACTGGTGATAGGCTTGCACTTCCTCCTCCATCCTGATGTACTCCTCCCCCTACTTGCATAGTGCTTATTCTTGGTCCTACTCTGCCAACTGCTCTTACAGGAACCGTACCGGTCTCATCGTTATACTCTGGATGTGGGTCTTCACTGTACTGCAACCGGTAACAGGTGTTTTTTACTACTGCTGTGGCATAGGGGCATCGGAGGAGGATATGATTTAACATAACCTTACGGTCGCTTTGAAATGCTGATCCATCTGCTATGGATAATTTTGCTAACTGTTATTTAGACTACTAGTGTATCTGATTTAGGATTATTTGACACTTACCCTCTTCCAACAGCCGTATTTCCTCCTCTGCAGTGAGGATTCGAGCACCATACTCGTTCGGCTTCCCTGTGCGTATACTCTCACTCCGTACTAAAATACATGCCTTGCACCAAACACGATAAAAGGTAGCGTTAACCTTCTTTTCCGATCGGATATAGAATTTCCAGTGTTCTCCTGGAATTGGAGGCATTTTCGTGTGAAATTCGCTGATAAAATAGGTACAATAGATTCTTGAAAGATTTCTCAACAATTTACTCCTCTTTTCCCTGCTTCTGAGCATCAATATTTCCAGTAATTTTTGCTTACTAAGACATTAAAGAACCACCCCTTTCTATCCCAATTTTCCGAAGCCCCGATTCAACCCCCTCCCCTTCTAACCCCCCGGGTTCGATCACCGAAGGCCTTCTTTGCAACATTGCCTGACATGGCGTAAATTGAGGTAGGCCAGACAGGCCTCGGCGATCATCGAGTGGGGCTTAAGAAACAAGTTGGAGCTATGGGAGAGGTACTCTTTCAAGGTGTAGTGGATAGGGCGGACGATAGACGAGGACTTCTCAACCGTAATAAGCCCTAGAGAGCAAGCTAGAAGTGTCTCTATTGCAGGAATGTTCCGGACATTTAAGTCGGTAGATCCTTCTACCGCAAGGGCATGGCATAACTCGTTGACATGTAATGGCCGCTCCTAATGTGATACCCACATTAGAGCTTCCATGCCAAGCATTGACTTGCTTCTTGGATGCGACTTCACTCGTGATAGGGTTGCATTGTAAGCGTCGCCCAGATCCTTCCCTTTGGTCATCTCATCAAGCCTTTTCCTGCTCTGGTGGAGAGTAATCTCACCCAGGACTGCATCAATGTTTAGTGAAACGAGAAGGAAGCTAGATATCACTGTTAGCGAATAATGGCTCAGACTTTGATTGGGAATGTACTGGATATTCCTGCTTACATTTCTGAGACTTTCTCCGGAATTACCCTCATAATATCCGCCCGCAATGCATTGTCTATCGCATAGGGGTCCGGGTCACGGGCCAGCCTCATCTGTAGATAACTCTTGATATCACCCTCGGTAGGACTAATAGGTATCCTAGCCGCCTTGCCAAAGTATTCCATGATTTCGCCATCGATATGGTGCCTCCCGGTAAGGAACACTCGAATATTTGGTGACACCCGAACGACATCTCGCAGAGACTCAAGGAGCTCCCGTCGATGCTTTGGAACGGATTCGTCTAAACCGTCAATGCATATATATACCCGCTGTAGCGATGTAAACTCCCTCTTCAGAATTTATACCAGGTCGGGATTTTGGAGACTTCGGCCACCAAACTACCTTTTGGTCTTCTGGAAAGCCTCCCGTATATGCTCCGGGATTCCTCGGCTGAAAATTTGCTTGAGGATGGTGCCTAACATATTTATGGTGGACTGTTCCTGTTAGGCAAGGAAATCGCAGCAGAGTCCCACCACAGCAATGTCTTTTCCACAAGCCTGATCGCATAGGCTATCAATCACCAGGGAGCTATTGTTTGCTGGTGGTTAGTGACACCTGCGTTTCCCTTCTCCAGACAAGAAGCCTTTATACCTAAGATAGGTTTTCCCCACGCCTGGGTTCCCATAACAGAACAACACTGGCTCAACGCAACCACCTTCCGTACCACTCCATCTTCTGAACTCTTTGGTTTCTAGTATCCAGTTTCCCACGCCACCAAGTCGGTCGGCGCGTACACTTTCATGTCGTAGCTGTGGTTCGAGTGGTGATAGCCACTCCAGAATATCATGCCCCTCTGGGTCTGTTTTTGTGATGAGGTTAATAGTGTTGTTGAAAGAGTTATAGTTGTTGAACGACTGGATGTGACCGGTGGCCTGATGGTGCTTTGACATTTGCGCCATAGTTTATTATATAAATTGCTTTTTTCGTGAGGGATAAAGAGGGGATTGTATACAGTGAGAATCCGATTCCTCTGGGGGGTTGGGGGAATCTCTATGACCTGACGCGAGGGGGCGGTACTTATATGCTTTAGGGTTGCACAAGTGTGTGCTGATATTATAATATCATACAACCATTACGATGGGGCCTCAAGCTCTCTGAGAGCTCTTGGCAGACGCCAACTCCCCACTGGGCCAGTGGGTTTCACTTGCAACTCAACCTTGGATCCCAAAGGGGGAAACGAGGCTAACTGGCATCAGATGCTTAAGCGAGAAATGGCTACCGCAAAAACTCGATAGATCCACTAAAGGGGATCGGGGGCTCAGGTGGCTTGAAGGAGGGGATCTGGTGAAGCCAAGACATCGAGTGATTGGTGATGATGCAGAAATTAAATAATTTCTCGCAGACTGTATCAAATTAGACCTTTGTCCACATTCGCATTGTCTTTGTAGAGAAAGAGCTAGAAATAAAAGAAAGTCTAAGAATCTTCTGAGTACTTGGTGAAGGTCCTAAATTGTTCCTGAAGGTTTACCTTTTATGAGGGCCAGAGGTGGGTTGTGAATGATGCAGAATGTAGTTGATATACTAAAACTGTAGAGGTAAAAGTTAGTAAATAGAATAAAAATTGAGCGGGGAGAACTTGGATGCTATAAATCTATGTTGTGAGAGCAAGACACGAGTGGGGGAGAATAGTTATGGATTGATGTCGCAATTTCCAGGGATATTTGAATTTACCAAGCAAATACAGCACATAAAAATACCAAAGTGAAACCCCATAGGATAGTTTGGAAATATTAGTCCAAAAGCTGGTGAGTATAAAATTAGTATTATATGATACAGCTTAAACTTAATATGTCTTGAACCCTCGCCCTTACCTTCCCATCTTACACCATCCGGTTAAGTCCACATTAAGCCCAAGTCTAACAAATCCATAGCCAGACGGAAGGTCGCTGCAATACGACTCACTATGAAAGAAAGTACAGTAGGCCATGTGTTTTCTTTACTCAACAGAACCGGGAATACGGTAGGGAAGGGGGCTTCCGACGGAAAGGTTGAATGGAAGAGTGTGGTCTTGAAGGGCGGTAACTCCCGGGGCTGCCTAGGTTGGAATGGGAGGACCACCGAGACGGGCTGGCTATATAAGATGCTATGTCCAGGCGCTAGTTATGTTACAGAATGCAATCGCCAGTCTGGGGACCCCAGAAGCCCGAGAGTAATAAAACGCCCTTATACCTAATTTAAAGGATGGAGGTGCCTGTTTTCTTTTAGCATTCGGTAATGCCGTCATTACGATTAGCACCATTGTCAAGAATTAAACGTTTTGTTTTGCAGCGGAAGATTGTTGATTAAGTTCTCTAGCTAGCTAAGCGGAACATGAACGGTATAAGTATACCCTATCGTAATGATGCAACCCATGATGTGGAATACACACTTCCGCGTACGCTCCTAGGAAGTCTTGAGCAAATCTCTCGTACCTCCGCCCGGAGGACAATTTCTCAACAACCATTAATCTCTGCTACACAAATTTTCACGAGTGATACCTTATGACCGCAACTCCACGATATTTCCCGTCCTACCCAGAATCATTCATCAGCGAACACACACATAGTGCCGCAGGAAATCCCATTCCACCCCAGTTTCGCGAAAAAAGGAAGCGTAGGCGAACGGACGCAAATGCCAACTTTTCCGGCCCTCCATCGGCTAAGGAAGGGGAAAGGAAGGAACTTGACGAATCCACTTCTGCCTCTATAATACAACATGAGTAGAGTTCCTCTCCGTATATGAGGACACACGGAGACCTGGTGCAGGCAGGTTGAAAAAAGAGTACAAAGAATAAGAAAAATATGGAATGAGAAATGGAGAAATGGAGGAATACATGAAAGAAAAGGAGGTAGACAAAAAAGAAACTTTTCCCCTACAAAAACAGAGGGATATTCAAAACCAAACAAGAAAACAGAAAGGCAGTCGATCACCATTAGCCATAAGATAGATGAGAAACACATCCCCCGGCCACTATACTAGGAATTCTAACATAACGAACAGGGTTGCATCTACACTACAAGCTCAAGATCATCTCCGGCCGCTACGGCCACGGTTACCGCGCTCCCACTTACCGGCCCCGTAGCCGCGCGCACGCTGGTACCCACCTCGACCGCGCTCGCTGCCTGAATCCCAATCTGACCCACCGCCAAAACCGCCACGACCACGCCCCCGTCCGCGGGAACCCCCCCCTCCACGGAATCCGCCCCCCCCGCGGGGGGTGAAGGACTTGCGTTCGTAATCGCCGCTACCGCCCTCACCATCGTCGTCGCTTCTGGAACGGTAGGGCTTGCGCTCGTAATCACCGTTGCCACTCTCGCCATCGTCGTTGTTCCTAGGGCGGAAGGGCTTGCGCTCGTAACCGTTAGAGGAATCGTCTCTGGAGCGGAAGGGTTTGCGTTCGTAGCTACTCCCATTGTTGTCGCCTCTTTGTCTGAATGGCTTGCGCTCATAGCTGCTGTCTCCTTCGCCGTCTCCGTTATCTCGCGGCCGGTAGGGCTTACGTTCATAGCTACCCCCGTTGTTATCGTCTCTTTGCCTAAATGACCTGCGCTCGTAGCCGCCTTCTTCTCCTTCGCCACCACTAGGGCGGTAAGGCGGGCGATCACTAAACCCACCCCGGCCGCCCCGACCCCCCCTTCCGCCAAAATTGCCTCTTCCACCTCTTCCACCTCTTCCACCATAACTAGGTTCGTCAGACTCGTCGCTGTTAGCCTCACCGCGAGTTGAGGTTGAGACGTGGAACCCGTGATGGGACTCAATGCCTAGTTTCGACGCAAGCATCCTAGATATCTCCGGAGGTGATGGCAGCCCCCACCCAAGGGTGGCGAGGCGATTTAGAGAGTTGGCCAAAAGAGGCTTTTGGATATAGCCATAGCAGCCGATGAGTGACATGTAAGTATTCTTCATCTCATATGGGTCGATTCCCCGGTTGGCTTCCAAAACTGATGTAAATATCTCTAATGCATGCTTTGGAAGTTCTTGCTCTGCTCCTAAGTCGATCCCAGCGGTAACAAGTGAATTGTTGGGCTCTAGCGGAAGCCCCCGAAGTTCCCTCATAGCGTCTGGATATTCCATATCTGCGAGGAAGAGATAGCCTACGCCAGAGCTATCCCCACGAGCTGTACGGCCAATTCTATGAATGTAGGTTTCCATAGATTTGGGGGCGCCCATCTGGATGACGTGTGTTACGCCGGGGAAGTCCATCCCGCGTGCTGTCACATCGGACGAAAGAAGGATTCCGGACTTAACATTACGGAAACCCTCTGCAGCTCTGGTCCGTCCGGGCTGAGTGAGACGGGAGTGGATCTCATATATTCCGGCCGGGTGGAATGGGCGCATGCTTCCTCCGTCACCATGCCCTCGATTGAGATTTCGGAGGGCCGCAGTGAAGAGCATCACTGGACGAACAGCAGTGAAGAAGATGATGGCTTTGAAAGGTTGGAGAGGGTTTTCAGTTCCTTCGGATTTGACGACGGCCTCGATTTCGCGTTTTAGAAGCTCGACAAGTGCCGGTAGTTGGTTTTCAAGACCCCTGCATTTAACAAGGTGTTGTTGGACTTTCTCGTGTGTCGCCGCCTCACCTTTCTCGACCATTTGTAAGAATTTGTGCCCGCGACGCATGGTCTTCTTCGCCATGCTCAGGACCTTATCTGGGATCGTAGCGGAGAACAAGAGAGTTTGTCTAGGCTTTCCAGTGTTTCCGACATGGTCTTCTCTGGCAGGTAGGAGTTTAATAATATCATAAATTGCTTCGGCGAATCCTTGATCAAGTAAGTGGTCCGCCTCGTCTAGCACTAGCATCTCGAGATTTTTGGTGCTGATGTCGGCCAGCGGGTCAGATAGAATGTCATGCAATCTGCCAGGTGTGGCAACCAAAATATGGCACCCCATGGTTCTAATACTCGCGAGACTCTCTCTCTTTCCAGAACCACCAACGGCAAGCTGGGTAATGATTCCGGTGCCCTGAGTAAGGAATTTGGCATCAACCTGAATTTGCTGTGCTAACTCACGCGTAGGAGATACAATTATTGCACGAACATCTGCGTTCGTTCCCTGCTCCCCAGGCGGAGCCCTTAGGTCGACTCTAGTACGAGACTTCAAAGCGATGGTGGTGGCCCTTATGCGCTGTATAAGGGGTAAAAGGAAAGCAAAAGTCTTTCCAGTACCAGTCTTGGCCTGACCGAACCTATTGCCCGACAATTTGTTAGTAAACAAACGGTGATATGAAATATTGGGAGCGAAGCATACACATCTTCTCCTCCCAAAGTCTCCAGAATAGTTTTTCTCTGAACCTTTGTCATTTCCTCGTATCCCTTTTCTTTTACTATCTTGTCGATGATGACCGGATCGACCAAGCCTCGATCAGCCAGCTGTTGAAAACGAGTTATTGGCTCATCCTGCCCATAATGATGGGTTACTTCAGGATCGCCTGTGTGGTGAATGTATTCCCCTGCGGGAGGATCAGAATCCACTATCAATTCTTCTGCAAATTCCTGCTCCGCCTCGGTATCATTTTTTAGAAACGGCGAGGCCGAGAAAAATCTATGCTGCAAAAAAGGAGTGGGGGTGGTGGGGGGATTTTTCAAAGAATTGCGTATAACCGTGCGTGTAGGAGTATATGAAGTGAGGGAGCGAATGGAGGAGAAAGAAATGCGTGCAATTGAGGGGGAATGCCGGCGGAGGGCAGAAGAAAACATATTCCAAATGAGGAGGAGAGGTATTTTGCCTTTCTATTAAGAAAGGGAAAAAGCGGAGGAAGGGAGAAGGTAGGGAGAGGAGGAAAAATAAGGAAGGAATAGCAATTGATCTCTTATTTGAAGGGGAGTGGAGGGGGTTAAAGTAGGTGTAGAGGAAATTTTCCTCTAGCGTTAGATGAGGTTGACGGCAAACAGATGGAGGAGCGGAGATTTTTTATTTTCCTCTTCTTCATTTTCCTTTCCGGACCCTTTGTGGTGGGCTATTAAGCTTGGCATCCCGCCGGAAAATAGTTTATCCGGAATGGGATTATTTATCCGTAGTTTCTGGAAGCCATCATGCGCCTGCCAGCAGAGTAGGAAGAGGAGACAATATGCCACCACTACCTATTCCTATGGTGCTAGAGAATCCCGAGTTCTAATACGAGTGCTATATAGAATGGAACAGCCTAGCGCCTAAAGCAATTTCTACATATCTAGCAGTCTTCTTTGCTTCACAAATTCGCCAACTGCCATCTATTCTACCACCACACTCTGAACCCAGTATGATGGGAAGAAAAGATATCTTCGGATCTAGCTTAAGAGATCTGGCCTCCAGGTTGCAATGCTCTTCCACCCTCAACCCCACTCGCTCGAGAAACTTAGTCATCCATATGTGCATATGGAAAAGTCCTGTATCATGCCGCCAGAACGGATTGTAACCAATCCGGGGAATGCGACCGCCAGGATTTCCACGAAAACCACAGCTAAAGCTTCACCTAAACTTCGAATACCTGTATCCCACGGTACCAGCTACGATATCTAAAATTGGTGGGTCTAGACTCGGGTTAAGTAGGGGTTTTCGTTACTTTCATATGGTGCACTAAGGATTGGTTGACCGATGGTATTCATTAACATTTACCGAAAATAGTACTCGTAGGCTCAACTGCCCAACTAGACTACTTTGAGTAGGCAATTAACGACCCTAGCCTCCAGGCTCCCTTTCTTCCACATCACCGCCTCTTTCCTGCGCAACTTACCAATGGCTTTGCTAAATGCCTTATATTATATGACATTAGATTTCAAAAAAAAAAGTTCCCGCTAAGAAAGAAAGAGGGTTACTCGGAACTTCCTTCTTTTAGGGCGCGTGGGGAGAAGAAAAAATGTTTATCTATTGGCTTGGAGTTGGAATAGGTGACAATACTACCGGTATATGATTGAACTAGTGAGAGCAACGATAATATTAAATCCAAGGTCAGAAATGGAGCTTAGGGCTGCCTCTGAGAGCAAGAAACCTCAACCAAGTGCCAGGGGATGGACTAACTGTTTCTGGCCTACCACTTCTGCTGGTATATAGTGTAGCTTTGACACAAATTTACCGTAAGTTTGAATATCCTTCGTACAGAACGAGTGAAAAATGGTTCAAGCCTGGGCTAAAGCAGTTCCGTCTTCAATAATTCTCCAGAGCTTGGTCCTCTCAGGATTTGATATTACAAATTCGGCTAGGTACAGGGCCCGGGCAGCCAGGGACAAAAGTGGCATATCCCTTTCTACTGGGAAGAAAGGGTCGTATGAGGTCAAAAAAGACCAGGGGGCTTGAGGTTGGTTCTGTCTATCATTTCCGGGAAGGAAGCGCCCCTGCTATGATATAATAATTATTACAGCCCGAATATAGCCTGGTACTTGGCAATTTACAAAGTCTCGGGACCCTTTTGTGCCCAGATAGGTATTAATAAGTGCAGGGCGTCCGGAGAGTTTTTAAAGGCCAAGTAAGTTGCCCTAAGGACATGTGGAACGCCTGCATCAAGTAGACCTCAGACCGGAGCGGACCTGGTTGGGATGCCAACCCCGATCCGACCAGAGCCTCAATTGTGGAGTTTACATTTTGTGTTTCCCCGATAACGAATCTCTTATTCAAGCCCGCCACAACCCCCACCCTATCACTTTATTCGAATAACACGAACTTTCTCTGAAAGCCCGACCGTACTGCATCCTATAAAATATAGTTTCGGCCATGCCGCCAGCATCCTCGAATCTCGAGGCTCCCCCCTTAGACACCACACTCGTTCGAAAGCGCGGAATCTCTTCCGGAAGAGTCCCTACAAATCCAAAGATGGAGGAATTTCTCAAGAGTTGGCGGCAAGATGCCTTGAATAAACACCAATATGATGCTGCTATATACATCGGAGATAAACTGTTAGCTTTGACTGGTATTCACGCTGCCTGCGCGCCCCCGCTTCTCTTTCGATGGCACCACTAATGCTCCTCTTGAGTTAAGGGGACCCCAAGGATGCTTTTTGGCTTGCTCAGGTTCACTTCAGCACTGGTCACTACAGTAGGGCTCAAACATTTCTCACCCGTAACGACTTGATCTCTCGATCTACCTCCTGCCGCTACCTCGCTGCTTTGTGCCTGATCAAGCAATCTAAATACGATGAAGCTCTCAACATCCTGGGTGACAAGGACCCGACACATCTCTTTTCCGGTTCAGCTTCTGCTACCAATGGGCGACGGCGAGCTGCTGCTGGTGGACGGAGTAGCAAAGATCGAGAAGAACATGTTGGAAATGTAAAGTTTGAGGCTGCAATGTGCTATTTGAGGGGCTTGGTGTACGCTAAGCAGAACTCCTTTGATAAAGCAAAGGAATGCTACAAGCACGCTGTCCTCATTGATGTCAAGTGTTTCGAAGCGTTCGATCAGTTGATGAGAAACGCTCTCATGTCACCGGACGAAGAGTGGGCATTCCTGGAATCCCTAGACTTCGAGAGTTTAGGTGCCGATGGGGAAGAACCAGGTGAACAAGCAGAGTTCGTCAAAATGCTATACACCACTCGGCTAAGCAAGTACAAAAACCCAGCGTACTTTAACAAAGCTACCGAGATACTCTCGAAAACTTACAACCTAGAACAAAATGCCGACATGATACTTTCCAAAGCAGAGTTATTGTTCACGCAGTGCAAATTCAAAGAATGTTTAGCACTTTGCAAAAAGGTCATTGATGATGACAATTATAATTTTTCGATTTACCCTTTGTATCTAGCATGCCTACATGAGCTAGACGAAAAAAACACCCTTTTTTTAATATCCCACGACATGGCAGACAACTACCCAGAAGAGCCAGTAACATGGCTCTCGGTTGGTGTTTATTACCTTACCATTGGTAAAATTGCTGAATCTAGGCGCTTCTTCTCAAAAGCCTCGATGATGGATCCACACTTTGGGCCGGCCTGGATCGGATTCGCCCATACTTTTGCAGCGGAGGGCGAGCATGACCAAGCGATATCTGCCTATTCCACTGCCGCTCGACTATTCCAAGGGACCCACCTGCCCCAACTTTTCCTCGGTATGCAACATCTCCAGCTTAATAATATCACTTTAGCAGACGAGTATCTCAACAACGCGTTTACCCTCTGCAAGTCGGATCCATTACTCTTGAATGAATTGGGCGTAGTGTTCTACCACAAAGATCACCTAAAAGAATCCGTTCAACTCTTCACCAAAGCTCTCGACATCGCGGAGGAGATCGAAAGTGACCCTAAGGCATGGATAGCAACAAGAGCAAACCTAGCACACGCTTACAGAAGACTAGAGTTCTTCGATAAGGCATTGGAGCAATTTTTTATTGTAAAACGTACCGGAGAGGGCAAAGACGCAAACGTCTACAGCGCTATAGGACTATGTCAAATGCAATTGGGGAGGCCCTGGGAGGCTGTTGTTAGCCTGCATGAGGTATCCCTCCACCCCCGCACACACCCCTGCATCAATACTAACATGAAACGTTAGGCGCTGGCTGTATCACCTCAGGATCCTATAGCAACAGAACTTCTCGAGAAGGCCCTCCAAGAGAACTCGTCCTCAAACCTCCTTTTCCAATCATCGGTCATGAGCGCCGACGGCGAAATCATCATCCAAGACGACGAAGAAGTCGACGCCATCATCAGCCAGCGGCTGAAAGGGAAATCGAAATCACGGCAACGACACGGAAACGACGGTGAAAGCAGCGGCAGGGCTCTAAGAACAACCAATAGATCTGCGGGCAGATCCGCGCCGACAGCCGGTGACGCCGGAGGGGGAGGAGGGAGAAGGCGACTCGGTGACGTTACGAGTAATTATCAGGAAGGCATGGAAATCAGTGATGACGACCTCTAAACTTAATGATTCTTATGATGGTTAGGTGCATTGTTTTCTTTTTCTTTACTTTACTCTGCACAAAGGTTCTGGGTCGGTACGTTTGTAGATAATAATTACAGTATTACAGTATGCTCCGGAGACAATGGAGCCGTGAGGCAATAATTTTGCTATCAAAGGAGTTTTCCTTTTTTTTCCTTTTTTTTCCTTTTTTTTCCTTCTACTATCCAAGTTTGATATCATGAGAACTATGACATAATACAATCCCGAGAATATGCTCGACGGGCCGCCGCCGTTCTACCAACTATGGTGGTTCGATGCCTCCCGGGTCGACACCTCAGAGGCTTAAAATGACGACACGGGTCCAACCTTAAATCGCCAGTCCCACCAACCACCATCGATCCCTCCCCACCACAATTCCCGCATCCCCACCCAAAACCGATCCCTCCTCCCAACACCGACACAAATGCCAAACGAAGACCTAACAGACGAAATCTCCGCCCTAAACTCAATCTACACTCCAGAAACCCTTGTTCCGTGCTCAGCAACAGCCCCAAAAACCTACACCCTATCCCTCCCCACCAAAATCCAGCAAACGCTAACCCTCTCCTTCTCGGAGACATACCCAAGCGACCCCCCAACAGTTCACGGGACCAGTAACATCCCCGGCGCCGCAGGCTTTGCACGGGACGTCCTTGGGCAGGTATTCCGTCCCGGTGAGGTGTGCTTGTATGATTTCGTAGAGGGGTTGGTGGAGGTACTGCAGTCGCGGGGGGGGGCAGAGCAAATTCAAAAGGAGAAGGAGGAGCAGCAGGTGGAGGAGGAGGAGGAAGGGGTACGAGAGGATGAAGCAGTGGAGCGAGAATTGGAGAAAGATCAATGGATAGTCGCGCCTCCGTTGACGGAGAAAAAATCGGTCTTCATCGCTAGGGTGATACATGTTTCCTCTCCTGATCAGGCGAGGGCATACCTCCGCCGTTTGTTGACTGATAAGAAAATCGCGAAGGCGACGCATAACATTTCCGGTCCTTCCACCCCCCTTTCTCCGATTGCCCGGGGCTTGCGCAATTGTGCTGATGAACGCAGCGTACCGCATCCAGGACCCTCACAAAAACGTAACTTATCAAGACAACGACGATGACGGGGAAACAGCGGCAGGGGGGAGGTTGGCGCACTTATTGCAGGTGATGGATGTTTGGAATATGCTGGTTGTTGTGTCGAGATGGTACGGAGGGGTTAAGCTTGGGCCTGATCGGTTGGTTCTCTTTCGGGTTGGCGAGTGGAGATGGGAAGGGGCTAATGTTGTAGGTTTCGGTGTATTAACGCGGTGGCCAGAGAGGCTTTGGTGCTTGGGGGGTGGGTGAAGGAGGAGGGGAAGAAGGCGGGGAAAGGAGGGAAGGGGAAGGGGAAGAGCTAGGATTTGTGGAGTGGTGGTATAGATACGGTTTAGAGTAATTTAGAGGTATCCGAGCTTTCGCAAAGGTAGAATAAAGCGGATGTTAAGATAGCGTTCGAGTGATAATAAGTGATTATGTCTACTGGGCTCCATGACTGATTTGCCTAAGCTTATTGGTTTAAAGGGACTATTGTTCGCATCCTATTTCACTTCAACCAAGCTATCCCACACCCCTGCCCCAGGCCTTCCCCGACAGGGCATATAATTTATTCACAGCTATATCACCCACTGCAGGGTAATTAACGGATATAATAGGAAGAAAAAATAGTCAATCAACCTTAATTGATCCCAAAGCAACCTCTATCCCAAAGAATCTACAACAAATCCCCCGATTCACGAAAGCGGATAGTCCGTCGTCTCCCGGGCCTCCAACGTCTTCCTATGATGAACATGCGCCTATATCATATAATCAGCACGCCCAATCCCAATCCCGGCCTCGATGAACCCCGCACAAAAAGTCAGCAGAGGAAAACCCACAAATGGCAACCCACAATACCCACACGGCACAATCTCCGGCTTATCCACATTTATAAAAATCCTCGGATGACCCATCGGCCCGCCACCTAGCTTTCCCCCATCAGCTCCCCCCAATCACACAGCGAATATCGAAGGAGGGGGGTGAGGGCGAGGGGTAGGCCACAAACCGCCATCGCAAACAACAACCCTCTTCTCCGAAAACCTCACAGGCTGCTTATGAATCAATTCGATGGCAGCGTAAGGCGCCGGCTGGGATTCCATAATCGTGTTCTCGAACAAGGGCCCCACCATGCCCAGTTCCCGCGGCTGCTGCGATTCCGACCATGTGGTCGCGCGGTTCGGGGCCTGCATGTGACGCTTGGCCTCCCCGGCTTCGACCGACTCCTGCAGCGTGCCCGGGCCCGCTGTGCCTGCCGGCGTAACGTTTGTCGCGCTGGCGTTTGGCGATGGGGTGTTGGGCTTTGTGATTGTTGGGTGTTGGGTTTGGATTGTGCGGGATTGGAGGTGGAGGAGGAGGGGCCTCCGGAAGTGGGGGAGGCGGAGGCGGGGGGGCATTGTTGGATTTTGGGCTGGGCTGAGGGGAAGGAATGGAGGGGAGTGGTGATGGGTAGTGATGGGTTGGGATGGATTTTTGGAGCTTGGTTGCTTGGTGTTCCTGTCCAGGGTGGTTTGGTGGGGGAACCTTACGTAAGCCGGATTCGATTCCGGGCTCATGGAGCGTCACTCGGGGGGCTATGCCCAGTTCCCAATATGGGTGTTGGCCGATTGGATGAGGCAAGAGTTTTTTTCGCTTTTTTTTCACTTTCACTTTTTTCTTCACACAAAATAGATAAGCAGCGGTCAACGTTAGTGCATAGATGATTCAATTAGAGAGTGGCTTATTGTAATTACACTAAACCTATCTGAAAATACGACTATCGCAGGGCGACCACTAAACCACCGCAAGTGTGATGATAAATCTCGCATCAGATCCCTTAAAAAAGACACACTAGACAATGTAAAAGAATTCCAGAAACAACCAGCCCAACGAAAATGGAGAGAGGGGAGAAAAGCACTTATAACCGTCCACTCAACCATTTGACACTTTCACTTTCAGCCCTCCAGCACCTCCATCAAACCCGACTCGTCCGTGTCCGAGGGTTCCTGAACACTCTCCTCGAGGAATTTCACCTTGGGCTTCTTCACCAAACTGATAGCGCCCCCAACCGCCTCCTCTGGCACCAACCAAAGATCCACCTCCAGCCCATTTTCCAGTGCCCTCCAAATGGCAGAGTCGAGAAACTCCCACCTTCGCCTATTAGCCTCCACTTTTGGAAAGAATATGGCATCGAGTCCCCGCCAGGACATTCTGCGCCAATGGCTGATAAACTCAGTCATGCCGCGGACGACCCTTTCGCTGGAGGTCATGACAATGATCTTTGTGAAAGCGAGGGTGTTAGTGGCCTTTGATATGTTGATAACAACATCGGTTGCCAGCTTAGTCGCCTGCTTAGCAACCTCGAGTTCCGCCCAGAGAAGTGTGTTGTCTTTGCATTCGGTCAAGTCTATATCGGATTTGTTATGTTGTGAATCAGGTCCGAAGTAGATACTGCCCAAAGATGCAGTCGCAGCGCATTGGACAACGAGAGTCCCCCTTCCATAATGAAAGTCCTTAATAGGGGGCGAGCTGTGGTGATTCTCCAGAGCAAACTGTCCGCCCTCAGGGTAACGGATCGGGGTTCGAAAGAGCGCTGTGGTAACCTGCTTGTGGATGTTGTACCTAATGCACATTTGGGGGGAGATCCTCATCCGCCTTGATAGGCCGCAAATGTCGCTCGAGTACAATCTTCCAGGAAATTGCAATTGGGTACTACCGTCTGCAAATTTAATGCGGACCCCGTTCGGGGTGGTCCGGTATATATTCTGAGAGATTTGCAGGAATCTCCACTGCCCGCCGAAGTTGGGTGCTGCACGGTCATGAGCAGAGGCTACAAGGTCGAGGTGGACCTTTGTTGCTATCTTGTCCACTTCCGGGTAGTTGTGGAAAGTGGCCTGGTCAAAACCGTTGGGATAGATGGCATCAGTGTCTCCCGAATTGGCATTGGCGAGGTTATCTTTACCAGGGGTAGTAGAGTGTTTGCGTTTGCGACCTGGTCCCGGGATAGCTTCTAGGGTGTTTGAAGCTGCTGGGGGAGGGCGCTTCTGAAGAGCAGATTTCGGACTCATGTTTGAGCTTTAGGTTTTTACGAGCTAGCTCAGTTGCTTGGAAATCTGATGTTGTGAAGTGGGGGAGGTGAAGGGGGGAGGAGAGGTGGGGGGAAGCAGAAGAAAAGGAGGAGGTGCCATGGCCTTAGTCTAACGAGGGCGATACCGTGAGGACGGGCGGAGGGTTCAAGGACAACAAACAAACTAGAGTCTTAAAAGAAGCAGTCTCAGAGGCTCAACAAACAGCTGAATTTCCCTTGAGCCCTTGGGAGCCGATAGGGATAATCCCATTCTTGAACTTTCTTATGACCGGTAAAGGAGAATGTTCCACAAACACCGCGGAATCAACAAGTCATATATAGGATCATGATCCTCTTTCCACCTTTGTGGGAGTTCAATTCCACAATTCAGGAAATTCCTCACCCCCATCACCGCCTCATTACACCTTCCTACGCGCCGATACTGGAGAGAACCCTGAGAAAACTACCGCCAAATGTACTACCTACTCTATCACTTCCCCCCACACCCAATCAAGGCATCGGAATGCCCGCTCCTGGCCAAACAACTTCCCTGGCCACCAGCGCACAAACTCTCTAATAGCTTTCCCTTCTCCTGCTTTCCTGTCTTTGTGCTGGCATGGGAGGTTGCAAAATGACCTCACCAGGACTCTTCTCATGAACACCCACGGGAATCTTCCCAGAGTAGCGCGGACCCTCCTGTGGGATACCAGATACCCAATAAGCCCAACCACATCCACAGCGATTCCACACCCCTACCAATCCGCCGGTGCGTATTAGTAGAGAGGTTGCCGTGTAGTGCCTATGCCTGGCGCAACGCTCTCCCCTGCGGGACCTTGTGAAGCGCACTTTCCCAGCCCGTCCTGACGATCCCCCTCCATGTCTCCAAGATAATCCAACTCCATCGCCGCCCCAGTCGTTAATAAATCTCTCACACAAGCTGCCCCTGCTCCACCCCCACAGCTACTAGATAGATAGATAGATAGATAGATAGGTGTCGCCTTACCAATTCTACCTTTTTCCAAGAGACCGGTTAGCAGTGGCCTTTGTCCTTCCCCCCCTTCAGGCGGGGTTACTTCATTATAACTGGCCAACATCCCTCAATTTCGGAGGGCATCCGGCATCTGGCAAAACCTGTAGGGCCGAGCATTATGGAATTTATATGCGCTTTGGTATAATACGTCAAGATTGGTCGAAGGGGGGAGGGGGTAGGTGGTAGGTGGTAGGTGATAGGTGGGCTAATTGCGCCTTTCCCCTCTTTTCTATCTCTGTCTTGATTTTTATTTACTGTTTTTGATAACTTTCCTTCCTCCTCTCCTTCCTTCCTTGTGGGCAGGAAATGTTATTGGTTTTGTGGTGAAATGAACGCTAATAGCGCTGAGTCAAGGTGAACTAAGGTGAACGTTATGTTAGGTTGGTTGGTTCGGGTTGAGTGGAGCTTAGTTGAGCTGATCAGGAAAGGCAGACTACCGTTGAAGCTACTGTTCAGTTATGCCTTCCCATCTGTCTGACGGTTGATCGGTCGCCTACGACACTACGCTTTCGACCACCCTATCAAAACCTCGATATTTGCCCTACGGCGCCATCACAATGGATCACTCGCCTAGGGTGACGGGGTTTTGGTTCGACGCCTTACTTTTCCCTTCTCACACTTCAACCTTCACCGAAAATTCAATCACAGGGACGGGGCACTTGTACTAACAAATTACTGAAATATAAACCCTTTAAATTTAACAAAGCGCCCACTTCGCAAGAGATGTTTTTTTTTTTTTTCCTTTCCCGAGATGCAACTCCTTTCTCCCATTTCTTTGTCGTCGTCCCAGTTCCCCCCCTTACATACTGCATAGTTACTTTTGTTCGCTACAAAACAGAGCTTCTCGACACCTTTTTGAAAAATTTTCCCGTCTCCCATCTAAACACACGGTGTAAAAAAGAAAGGGAGTTTGGAAGACTAATATTACCGTCATATTGATCAAGCACGCCTTCCCGAATACCCATCTTGTTATATCTTTGTCCCCATGGAACCTCATCCACGAATCTTCCGCCCAGAGCTCCTGGACTTCAAAAACTACGCGACCGGCTCAAAACCTATAGATGTCACTTGTTACTGTCCCCTCACGGGGTTAACCTTCATGCGAGATACTTACGATAACTGGATTCCTGACACAACGTGTATTTTCGTGAAAATACACGGGGCTTTTTCTCTCTCGACATCCCCCTCTTCTACCCCATCTTCCTCTTCCATCTCGGCATCTGCACCCGCGTCTGCTTCTGCTTCCACCTCCTTCACGTCCTGGTCAGCCACAGACTGGTCACAGAACACGTCAATACCTTCGCAGAGCGAGACCCAGTCGACATATCAGGCCACCCTCGGCCCCGCAGATGCGAGCACCGCCTTCGGGCTATTCTACGGCTGGAACTCACCGAGGAATTCCGTCGGAATTGTCCCTCAGGTTCTCTATGAGCAGTCCAAACCTCATGTTGACCTTTTCACGGCCGGCATGGTCCTGATGAACCTTCTGCAGACCGTTAATTTCTCCAATCCATTGAACGGCGTTGGTATCAGAGATGTGGTCTTGGTGACGGACTCGAATTACCTCTTTTCCTGTCTGACCGAGCATGTATATGCCTGGGAGAGGAACGGGTACCGAAACGCAAAGGGGAAGGAAGTCTCGAATGCTAATGCCGTGAGATGGGTCGAAGGCCTAGTTGAAAGGTTTGAAGGGCACGGCGTTAATGTGAAGTTTTGGAAGGTTGATAAGAAGGATAACTGGGAGGCTGTTGACCTGGCGAGGAGGTTTTTGGATTTACACAACCAGTTCAGGAGGAGCCACGGCATCAGAGCCTTATTGAATATTGGAACCGTTTGATTGGAGGGCTTTAAGTAGAATAGCATATCCTAGTGTTGGTGAGTACTTTTCCTCCTCTTGGTTTCATCTCGGATATTCCAATTCCCTACCACACGACCCTCGAAGTTCGCGCCCCGGCCCGCTGACATCATGGGCACTATGGTAGATCAATATCGTTATTCTTCTCATATATACCAATGCTGCCTCATTAGGGTCGTTGAACATACCTGTTTTTATTATTATTTTTCTCTCCTTCCGTTAAAATTTAAGACCACCATACCACTAACACATACGAAGTCCACGATATGGATAGAGAAAAAGGTACTGATTTCCATCTCATTCCCACCTCCTTTCCCCGCTCCATTAAACCTGTATATACGGGCACTAGCATTGTACTTGGTCCTGTTGGTAAAGAGAAAAGTTGTGGATATCGGCAAAGCGAGTGCACACGTTTTTCGCCCAGTGTGAACCGCCCTCCATCTAATTATCGGGCCTCTGGTTCCTCAAAGCTGCTTCTGTTTTTGTCAACCCTAGCCACAGCACGGTGGCCGTGGTGCCAAGCCACTGTGATGCCAGTAAAAGAAAGCTGCCAGCTGCAGGCGAGGCCCGCGTGAATGTCACCGGTTGGAGAAAGTTTATCCGAGCATCAACCTGCTTGTTTAAGGCGTTTATAGATACTCAGGCTACAACCGCCTTTCGGGTTCAGCTTCTCATAGATGATGAGTAAGTGTCACAGGTTTCGAGGTTTGCCTCCGAAGCACAGGGGGTTGTTAAAGATAACCCACGTTTCCAATGCCTATAGCACAAGAAGCAAGCCAGCGTAAGAATAGCGGAAATCTTTTAGAGAGATCGAGGAGTAGAATGAATGGACCTCGCGCCGGGCCGCTGGTTGCCTCTCCTAGTAAGGTACCGCGCCCTTCCACCCCTTTTCCGGAGGAGGCTTTGGGAAATCTCGAGTCGTTACGGTACACAAGATCGATCACGATCGTCGAGATCTTGGTTTGTATCGAGGCTGAGATTGGGGAAAACGGGTGACTTGGCACCCGGGCATCTGGTAAAAGTTACAGTCTTCATCATATTATACCTCAGACGAAACAAGTAACTTCTTATTACCCTACTTTAATGATTTGCCCACCAATTACCCCTGTTCATCACCCAGCTCAGTTGGGTACTGTGCTAGCGGCACACGGTCAAGAATGTGCCGGTACCGTTGCCAACTCGATTGCTTGTGATAGTACCGGTATTGCAGAGTACAGCCGCGTCCGCAAATTCTTTCGTAATGCTTCGTTTGCCCTCTCCCTTATTATTCCGCAAGAAGCAGATTGTGATAGGAGTCTACAATGTCCCTGAGGCATATCCAAAAAAACATTCATCCAGTAGGCTCTGGTTGTTCCGTTGTCAGTGGGTATTGTTCTTTGGGTGTAATGAAGGATATGAGAACTTTACGGACATGGCTGCACGGGGATGATAATCAAGTACACCAGCTTGTAGCGGGCCAGTACGAGTACTAACGGGCGTAATTATCTCACCTTCATCGAGCGGTAAGTTAAGGTTGGATCGTCTCAGGTTAGCGGCTTCGCGATATCTCGGGATAAAGTCATCCATTAGTAACGGCGGTAGCGCCGACTCGGAAACTATAGACGAAAGTGTTTGTATGTAGTGAATGAGCAAACCCCAGGACCAGGAACTGAAATACCGATACCCTGGGGGTTGTAACCTAAGGGACAGTAGAAGCCCAACGCACAAGCCCTGAGCCGGGGCACAGTGTTCACACCGTATTATATGATACTATCATGCTATGATACGTGCAATACGGGCACTCATGGAATACCCGTAGAGTACTAGCACCAGCACTATACGAGAACTCCACCATACTACACTCATTACGCCCTCTGCACATGTGCTGTGGGGAGCTTCCGCGGGGCGAGGCAGCCTAGAGCATGAACCAACGATCCTTTCAGTTATTATTGACGTCTCTTCCTAAGAGTCACAATAATAAGCTCTCATATCATCATGAATCCATCGTGGGGGGGGGGGGGGCTGGTAGCCTAGAACTAATAAAACACCAGCATGGTACAGTACCAGTACGGCACGGCTGCGATTTTGCCCCCCCACGCCTGAGCACATAAAAAACCCGAGAAGGTTGGATTCGTGGCGACTGAAAAGGTGAAGGGTGAAGGGGGGATCAATCCACTATCGTGCCGGTACCGGTATTATTATAACTCAACGGGAGGATTAAAGCTGGACTACCGGCATTGATACGCCGAACGGTACAAAGCCCAAGTTACTGGCGAACAGCGGGCGTCGGGATTGTTTGGGTGTGCTCGAGTACTATAGTAACTATTCGGGGATTGTTTCCGGTACCGGCAGCACATTATAATAAGCCCTATGACGGTTTCCGAAGCATAGAAAAAAACATGCACATTGATCCTGCATATTGCACCCGGGACGACAGGCCCGCCAGATTTCTGTGGCGCGCTCGACGGGCACTGAATGCATGATTAATCAACACCCAATAGACGACCTCTTGTCACAGCAGCGGTATAGTCTAGTACGATAATACCACATCGTATCCCAATAGTGACACATTGTGATTTATTTGCCCCCCTTCTCATTCGCCTTGACCGCTCAAACAAGCTCGTTATTTGTGGCTCACGGTTTGCCACTATAGAAGGTGCGATCGCGGCAAGGCTTCAAAACTCCACGAAAGAGTACCAGTCAACGACATTTGCCACTCACTGGAACATTCAAGCACGGTAGGCCTCAAGAGGTGCGAGTGAATCAGACCCACGAGGTAGGCCCTCTCCCCCTTTTGAATGATTTGCTCCTTTGTTCGTTCAACCGGGTGGCCAAACTTCTGATCCTCGATTCACCCTCGCTCATCCTCTTACCCTATCCTCCCTTTTCCTCATTTTTGTACGAGTACTGTACCATGGAACCTCAACCTTAACATCAAACCCAGCTTATCCTCGCCTCAACCTTATCCTGGCCTTAAGAGCATTTAGGATATCCTTCCCACGGGGTTGGTTTTCACGAGGGTTCCCCCTGCCGCCATCCTGTTACAGTACCGGCACCGGTACTGGCGTCCCAAGGGTTCGCGCCTTCAGCCTCACCACATCGCCCAGGGCCAGTCACGGAACCTTATATAACTCCCGATTATCCCCACCAGGGTCCTCCGCCTCTACAACATCTTTCTCTGGATCCCCCTTCTCGACAATTCCCCATTCTTTTCACCAAAACGTTGCCCCTAAAATGCCCTCAGACATGAAGGAATTGCCTATTCGCTCCAGCTGTGCAGCCGTTCTTGCTGACAAGCTTGAGCAACCAGCCCTCGACAATCGATCCTACAGAGTGATTCAACTTTCGAACAAACTTGAGGCTCTGATTGTGCATGATCCGGACACGGATAAGGCCAGTGCTGCTTTGGATGTGCATGTGGGGAATTTCTCAGATAGGGATGACTTGCAAGTAAGTTTACCCCTACCCCTCCCTATTGTTATTGATATACGCCCCGGTGCCGATTCGGGTGTCCTTCGTTACACGGCTCTTTCCACGCATCCCGTAGACCTAACGGGTGCTGGAAGGGGGTGGTGGGTGAGCATGACGGACGGATAAAACCGGGGCCCAATATTGGGGTTTTCTTCCGGGATTTATGAAAAAAACGTTCTGACACTTGTGTTATTACATACAATAGGGCCAGGCACACGCTGTAGAGCATCTCTTGTTTATGGGAACTGAGAAGGTAGACACCAATTGGGATTTTCTGATACCCAGCTAGATTTCCCTATCCAGCTGACGATTTGTGTCACTTGTTCTCTAGTATCCCAAAGAGAATGAATACTCACAGTATCTTTCTGAGAATTCTGGTCAATCTAATGCATACACAGCTCCGACCTCTACCAACTTCTACTTTGAAGTAGGCCACCAGGCATTCTACGGTGCACTGGATCGCTTCGCACAATTTTTCATTTCTCCGCTCTTTCTCGCAGAGACTTTGGATCGCGAGCTTCGAGCTGTAGATTCAGAAAATAAAAAGAACCTCCAAAATGATACCTGGAGGATCCACCAGCTCTCAAAGTCCTTGTCTAACCCTAAACATCCTTACTGTCATTTCTCCACCGGAAACTTGGAAACTTTGAAAGATGGGCCCGCCAAAAGGGGTATAAACGTCCGGGATGAATTTTTGAAGTTTCATGGGAAGTATTATTCCTCCAACATTATGAAGCTTGTAGTCCTAGGCCGCGAAGACCTGGACACCTTGGAGAAATGGGTCGTCGAGCTCTTTGAAGGTGTCAAAAATAAGGACCTGCCAGACCCGAGATTTGAAGGCCAGCCATTTACCGAGAAGGAACTCTTGGTTTGTTCTCTTACGGTTGCTCTTTTACATCATGTTAACCTACAGCACAGACTCAAATATTTGCGAAGCCAGTTATGGATACTAGGTCATTGGAGATTACCTTCACGTACCCGGATGAAGAAAAACTTTTCATGTATCAACCCTCTCGCTATTGCTCCCACCTCATTGGACATGAAGGTCCCGGGTCTATATTAGCTCTTCTCAGAAAGAAAGGCTGGGCACATTCCCTGGCCGCCGGGGCGGAGCCCACTTGTAATGACGCTGCGTTTTTTAAGATTTCTACAAAGCTGACGGAGGATGGGCTTGGTGAGCGCTAACTTTGCTCTTTATTATTGATATTCTCAACTAATACCTCACGAAGAAAAATATGAGGAAGTAATAAAGGTTATCTTCGAATACATCCACCTCATTCGTAGCACACCCCCACAGGAATGGATTATGAGGGAAATACAAGCTGTTGCAGCCATGGACTTCAAGTTTCGCCAGAAGAGCCCGGCATCCAAGTTCACTTCCCGCTTATCATCTATCATGCAAAAACCACTTCCTAGGGAATGGCTACTCTCCGGCACTACTCTTATTCGAGAATTTGACGCTTCGCTCATTTCAAAGTCCCTAACGTACCTTAACCCAAATAATTTTAGATGTACAGTTGTCGCCAGAGAATGTCCTCGGGGTGATTGGGAAGCCAAGGAGCAATGGTACGGAACGGAATACCGTGTTGGAAAGATCCCCGAAAAACTCCTCTTAGAAATACGAGAAATATTTGATAGTTCTAGAGAACGATCCAAGGAGCTTCACCTTCCACAAAAGAATGAATTTATTCCCACCAATTTTGAGGTCCAGCGTAAAGAGGTTCAGGAGTCGCAGAAGGCTCCCGTTTTAATCAAGAATACCGAAATATCTAGGGTGTGGTATAAGAAGGATGATACCTTCTGGGTCCCAAAGGCAAACTTTAATTGTATGCTTCGAAAGTTCGTACTCCTTTCTGCCCTCGCTAAGATTATGACTGCTGACCAAAACATAGCCCTTTGGTATATTCCACCCCCGGAAATACCGTGCGCGCACGCCTCTACTGCCGACTTGTAAAGGATGCCCTTAATGAGTATGCCTATGACGCGGAAATTGCTGGTTTGGATTACAACTTATGGCCACATTCTCTGGGCCTGGACCTTGAAATCTCTGGGTATAATGACAAAATGCCATTACTATTGGAAAAGCTACTTTTGAAGATGCGCGATCTGGAGGTAACGCCCGATCGCTTTAAGGTAATCAAGGATAAGATTGCGAAAGAGCTCCGCAATTGGGACTTCGCTCTGCCGTACAATCAAGTGGGGGAATTCGCAAGGTACTTGCTTTCTCCGCATATGTGGCTGAACGATGATATCCGTGACGAGTTGGGAAACACCACCTTGGAAGATGTGAAGGCCTTCTTCCCACAAATAGTGCAGCAATTTCACCTCGAGGCGTTAGTTCACGGGAACCTTTACAAAGAGGTTTGTTTCGTTCACACTAATTACCACGGAGAGCCTCTAACATTAAGATAGGATGCCCTAAGGCTTACTTCTTTGGTCGAAACAATCCTCAGACCTCGTGTCTTGCCCCACAACCAGTTCGCTATCAGGCGATCTCTGATAATGCCGCCTGGCGATAAACTCATTTACCCCCGCCCACTAAGAGATGAGATGAATGTCAATCATTGCATCGAATTTAGTTTATACATTGGAGAACACACCGATAGGGTGTTGAGAGCAAAGACTATGTTGTTCTCTCAATTGACTGAAGAGTACGATCCTAATCTACAAAAATGTTAGAATATTACCATGCTAACCTATTTCCAGACCAGCCTTCAATCAATTAAGGACAAAAGAGCAATTAGGATACGTTGTATTCTCTGGGGCTCGTATGAATTCTACCACCATCGTCTATAGATTTCTCATTCAATCGGAGCGCACTGGGCCGTATCTAGAATCGAGGATCGAGAGATTCCTTGCTGGTTATAAGGACACCCTGGAGTCAATGAGCGAAAAAGATTTCAGAGGGCACATCAACAGCATCATTGTGAAGCGAACTGAAAAGATGAAAAATCTCAACCAGGAGAGCAAGAGATTGTGGTGGTATATCAGCAGTGAGCTGTACGATTTCTCGCAGAGTTAGTAATTCCACACTTCAGCGATTGCGCCTTACGATTGCTAATGAGTTACTACTTCCCCAGTCGATATCGAGGTTGACATACTCCGCAACATCACCAAAGCTGAAATGTTGGATTTCTACAACAAGTTCATTGATCCAGCGTCCCACACGCGAAGCAAGGCCTCGGTCCATATGCACGCAGCTGCGGTTGCAGAGACCCCCAAACCTGGCTATAGCGACGCTATAATTGGAAAGATATGCGAGTATATCTCAACGTATTCCGGTGCTAAGACGGATCCAGCGGTAATCTCAAGGGCTCTCTCGGCTGTCGACTTCACCGAACCCAAGTCTGCAATGAGCGGATTCCTTCAATGTCTCACTCAGGACCTCAAAATATCTCCCGAGACAGCGCAGTCCATTGCCCAGGAGGGTGCTGCAATACTGGCCACCCTCCTGCCTAGCCTCGCGAAGGCTAATGCTCCGCCGCAGGAAGAGGAGGAAATTGGCGATCAGGGCGAAGTCATCGAGGACGTCTGCGCCTACAAGGCTAGACTACAATTGACGAAAGGAGCTATACCGGTTAGGCCGTTGGTAGAGTTTGAGGAGTCCTCTGCTAGATTATAGACTTGAGAAACTCTTTTTTGTGCTTAGAATGCCAAGGAGCAACAGGGATAGAGCGAAGGGAAAACGAATTAGTTTAGTCTAACTTTCGATTCTACTTTTCTATTTCTTTAGTTTTTGTAACGGCACTCGGCAGGCCATAGGGTGGGATATGATGAAATCCGAATGCTTCCATGAATGTATGATACATGCAATAATTTTCCCACGAGTGAGCGGCCCCGTGCGCATTGCGATCGTGGTGAGAGGGGTCGAGTTGATCAAGTTATACAGACTATGGCATGTACGCACTGCAAAGTTATGGTAGACCGCGTGCCTAGCTACATTCTTACTCGCGCTCCACTCACCTGTCCATTTCCGGCCGGTGAGTTAGATGGTGGGGCATGTCGTCAGAGTCCTTGTTCTGAGGCGCCAATCACATGAAATCACTCGATTGACCAGGGCACGGGGATTTACTAATGTGTGATAATATTATTATGATATTACATTCTTTCATTGGCGGACCGGGCCAGGTGACACTTAGTGTATAGGTGTGGCGTTGCACGGTGTGGCTGTAAAAGTATAGTACTGTCGGGCATGCAGATGGCCATGCGGTAGATTACGACCGGAGGACGTTAGTCTATCCGTATACTGGAGACATGGAGGGCTCCGCGTCATGTATTTATACCTCTTGCTTTCTTGTACCTCTTACGAAGAACAACCCCCCCCCCCCCCCCTCCCCACCTTACACGAGAGACCTCCCACAGTACCGTACCACCAGCGCAGGTTCCCCGAGACCCCCAGAGGAATTGGAAACAATTCGCACCATTTTGCAAGCTGGTTCTTGAACCTTTAGTCTAGTAAAGCCGGTTCCCTAGTCGACGTATTGTAAAAGATCCTATATACAGAAAACTCCCTTCTTGCATTTTCCGACCGAGTCAGCTCTCCGCTCGAGGCTTCTGTTCTCCCTTTTTCTTTCTTTCTTTCTTCTGCCTGGCTTGTTGGGGTCTTGGTGTTGTCGGGTGCAGGGGTTATGGCGGAGGGGAGGGGGGAAAGATCTGATAATATGGTCTATCGGGTGGCCTGATCGTACTTTCTCATGAGTTGTGCGGTACCTGGTTAGAGAGATGGTTGAGAGAGTGGCTGTGGTGCTAGAGATGTGATATGTTGTGTGTCTATTCTAGATCTAGTCTATGGCACTGTACTCTGCGACACTATGCTACTGTGCAAGTTCTGGGGAACTCGTGCAATATGCTGCAATAGCGGAATGCAGCGCATCAAGTCTTGTTCACCTCCCGTTCGCACAAACAGATAAAGAGGAAAATATCCCTCTCATCCCAGCCTACCTGACCCCGACAACCACCAGGTTCCTCGGACTGACCCCATACTCAAACCCAGCTTCCACCCATGCCTCTTTCACCAAGCCCTTTTCTACCCCCTCCATGAGGTACACCCACCGATCGACAACAATCAGGCTCTCTACGACGCCAGCGCAGAAGGCCATCAAGCTCCAAAGAATGCTGAGGTCCTTCTTCCTACGTGCAAACCCCTCTTCGTACTGGGTCACCTCCTCCGCGCTAACCTGCAGCCGCTGCGTCCAGCCAAGTTTACCGATCGCGCCAAGGACGTACTCGCCAAAGGAGGAGTAGCACTTCTTCCTCAGCGAGCCGATGATCACTGGTTGGGTGCCGGTGACGAGCCCGCGGTCGAAGAATATGCGCTGCAGGAGGGCACGGAAGAAGTGTCTTGTGAAGAAGGCTTCGCTGGTGGAGGCGGTCCAATTGCTGGGCGCCTGGCAGGCCATCATTCGAGCTGTTATGTTTAGGTGGACTGCCGGGTGTGCATGCGTGAATCTCTGGCTTAGGGGGAACCCATCCGGGTCTGCCGCTGCAGAGGTCGTGGCTAGGCGTGGGTGCAGTGAGCGTAAAGGAGGTTTGTACGTTGCGCCGGATTTTTCGGTGAGGAGGTTGTAACAGCAGCCGATTAGTGCGCAGGCTTTCACCGATGAAGTGGTGGTGAAAGAGGTGAGACCGTGATGGAGGAGGTTTCCGCAGGAGTGGAGTGAAATCAGGAGGAGGGATTTGGGCGTTGAGGAGGGGATGAGGGTGGTTATCGGGGTGAGGTCGTTCCCCGAGACGCGCTTTTGGATGTATTGTAGGGTGCCGCCTTTTCTATCGTTGGTTGTGGTTGGCGCTGTTTCTTCTGTGGGGGGGGCGTCATCCGTTGTCACTCGGGGTGTAGATTCCCAGTTTTGCTGTCTCTTTCGCCCCTTCCGCTCACGCTTTTCGGCAAGGTTATCAAAACGAGTGTCCATTTCTTTTGCCCCTTCAATGTTTGCTGGTCGGGATTCTATGCCTACGACGTTATGTCCGTACTTCTTCGCCAGCGTCCGACTTAAGTACGCCTGTCCGGAGCCAAAGTCCAAGATATGGGTAATAGCTCCCCCGCCGGTAGGCTCACTACGGGCGTTGACATCAGAGACCAAACCGTCGACAAACGCAGAGAAGTTCTCCACCTTTTTCGGCCGGCAAGATTATATATGAGCACAGTACTATCCGTCAAGTTGCATGTGCATATATGTGCAATCGTACCTCGTGGATTTTCTTTGGTCGCATGCCAACATTCAATGCCCATTCCTCGCCACTGCGGGACACCCCGGCTGACGTTTTAGTCCCCACCGGGGCGGGTGGTCTGGTGAAGCCTCGGTTGAGTGAGTGGATGCGGACCTGTGTTATGAAAGCGACTAGGGTCTCTGGACATGTTTGTGGGAGCTGGCTTATTGGCATGCGGAGTAGGTAGTCCAGAATCGAAGATAACTCCTGCGTTGAGAAGAACAGTGCCCAGTCAGCTGGCAGGATTTCATGGTAGAGGTCTACAGGTTCCGTGTCAGAGTCTCGAGTGAAGAAGTCGAGGATGTGCACACCGCCGCAGAGGGTTTGGAAAAGAGGGTCAGAGGTGAAGGTTAACAGGGAGGCAATGTACTCCTCTGGAGAGGTAAATTGAGGATCGTATGGGAGGGGTCGGGAGGGTGGCATTCTGGCGACCTTGGATTGTCCGCTTCTCCTGTTGCTCGTACAAATTAGTTTCTACCCGAGGGATTGTTTGTTCAAGGTGGGATTCAAAACGAATCCAAGAAGATCGACAGATAGCCCACTCAAATCAACGCACTCTGAGTCTTGGCGAGGACATGGCTTGGCACCCGCTTTAAGCTCTTGACAAGTCTAGTATCATAGTCCTTCAACATCAACACCAGCAGCAACTAGGTCAACCCAACACTGCATACCCTACCTCCTTTCGCCATCGTCCAAACCATGTCGACAATCACTAGCTCTGCCCTCCAGAGCTCGCAGGCGTATGTTTCTTTCCCCTCTCCCTCCCCTCATTAACATCCTCTATCGATACTCCTCTTCCTCCCTCCGCCCCCCATGCCTCCTACCATGGAAGAATACAAAACTTACGCCCACGGCGAGCGATTCGACCAATTTTTTAGTCCAATCCTACCAGCTTCCTTCTCTGCGAACCAGCCAAAGACTATCCGCCTTTACCCGTTATCTAACTATACTTTCGGTACCAAAGAGAACCAGCCCGAAGAAGACCCCTCTGTCCTTGCCCGTCTACAGCGTCTACAAGAACATTACGAGCAGTATGGTATGCGACGCACCTGCGAAGGCATCCTTGTCTGCCATGAGCACTGTCACCCGCACATCCTCATGCTTCAGATTGCCAATGCTTTCTTCAAGTTGTATGTTCACGTTCTCTTCTGGTTCTTACTGCCATTCTTGTTGCTAATGGAGAGCGCGTGCGATTGTTAGGCCCGGCGATTACCTCCATCACCACGAGAGCGAGCTGGAAGGGTTCAAGTCTCGTCTAAACGAACGCCTTGCTCCGGTCGGCAGCCAATTTTCCGGCGAGGGTGTTAATGATGAATGGGAGATTGGTGATACTCTCGCTCAGTGGTGGAGGCCAAACTTTGAGACATTCATGTATCCTTTTATCCCAGCGCACGTCACCAGACCCAAAGAATGCAAGAAGCTGTATTTCATCCAGCTCCCCAGAAGCAGTTCCGTCCCCCCCCCTTCCTACCTCCCCCTTCGATCTCTCAAAATGCCTTGCTGATAGTGTGATGATGCATGAGTATAGAAGTACTCTCGGTTCCGAAAAACATGAAATTGTTGGCCGTACCGCTTTTCGAGTTGTATGATAATACTGCACGTTACGGACCTCAACTTTCTGCGATCCCCCACCTACTTAGCAGATACAACTTTGAGTTTGTTGATGAGAACGGAAAGGTTGTTGCGGTCACTCCCGGTGGTGGCCCCGACGGAGAGCCACAGACAAAGGTACTTGCAGGAGGGGAGGAGAACGGGGATATCAAGACTGAATAGAATAAGTTAATTAGCGGAGTTTACCGGTGAGCAAATATAACTGTAGTCTCTGGTTTTTCTTCACTGTTTGTCGCTGGAATCTCTCAATGTGTATCAGCTGGTTTTATTCCTCTCTTTTTCTTTCACTTAAGCAACTTATTTCTTTTCCGACGAAATGGTGGCGGTTTGTATTTTTAATGAGGTAAAATGACAATCCATAGGACTTGCATGGCTTCTTTTATCTTTCTTGGGCGCCGCCAGAAGTATCGTACATTTCTACTCGATCTAAACAAAAGTAATCTATTCATACACCTTATCGCAATTATTGGCATTCCCGATATGAGAAACACCGTGAAAAAAAAATCCCGCCCGCTGCCGTGAAAACAATCCATTACGCCGTGCCAGTAATCCTGAGGAACAATTTATTACAAGACAACAACCAAGAAGAGTAGGAATATCAAAACCACGATGAGAACCGCGATGCAGCAACTGCTAGCCGTATCTATATTCCATGTCAGCTCTTAAAACCTTTATCCCACCGGAGAAAGAGAACAAACCCTCGTTCTTCCTTATAAAGGTGTTCAAATCCCTAGCTCCCTTCTTAAGCTTATGCTCCACCCGATCCACGTCCCCATCTACCGCACCGAGCATTTCAGTTTGCTCCTCCAACTCCCTGTTCATAACATTTGCCTGCTCCCTCAGGTTGACCACGGTCCTCGAAACCCCCTCCAGCATCTCATCCTGGTCGTGCATAATTTCCTGTTGGTACTGCATCTCATAGCCATTCCACCCACTACTCTCCTCATCCCGCCTGTCATCCGTGGCTGACGTCGCTATGGCTCCTGCATTCTGCCGCGAGGGCGGAGATGAAGCAGAATTTAATTCTTCTCGCATGTCGCCAACTTCGCCTTCTACCTCATCCACGAAACGTCGTCGGCGGACGACTTCGGGGACATCTAGGCCGAATTTGTAAGGGTCTGCTTCCATCTGCCGAACGGTTGCGTGAAGGTCACTGAGGTCTGTGCTTATTTCATCCAGCAACGTTATGAGTTCCGCTTGGGCAGAGAGGAGCTCTGGAGAGGGGGCAGCCGTCGGGGCATGGAGGGCGCGGATGCGAAGGTAGCTGCTGAAGGAGGTTCGGGCGGATTCAAGGAGGTTGGCGAGTTCACTGGGGGGTTATTAGCAATGTGGAAGGGGAAGCTAGAGGGGGTAGTACTTTTGAAATTGTATGAAGGGGTCTGTATCTGCTGTTGAGGACATCATGGTGGGCTAACTGAGTATTTGAGCGCTAGAATTTCGGCTTTGAGAATTGGTGAATAGGTTGTGGGACCTTGAGGTTGACGTTTCAAGTGATTAGATTGATTAGATTGACGTCCCCCCAAGATTTTCGGGTTTGATGGATTGTTTATCGCGGGGCCCAGACCACCTGTGCCTCAACAACTGTCCAAAATCTTAGATATCCGAAGGCGTATGTATTTCCACGTATAGTATTGCTAGTGAGCCAAAATACTGAGAGATATACCCATATCGCCGCCTTCCATCGACCTATAAACCCTTAGTGACCAATCGGAACCTTCGCTAAAACAATTACTTAGCACCCAAATCTACCTCGGTCAGCGCACAATCCAGAACGTCAAAGTTCGACATATGATATCTCTATTCCCTCTTTTTCCGCTCTAAACTCCCCCGCCATTAAAATCTCCAAAAGCCTCACCCTCTACCCCCCCCCCCCCACCACCAACAAACTCGCTACTCCCTTGAGCTCAATGGCAGCCGCACGACTCACACGCAGTGCCCTCACCTCGTCACTGCGCAGGAACGTCATCGTTCCACGAAAGTTCCCTTGTATCACCAGGTCACTGGCATCCCCGGCGTCGGTCCGTGTACCCGGGGTTACTACACAATCGACTACTCTTTCGAACGGACTAACGGTGAGAAGTGTCTTTGAATTTCAAGGGGGTTTCGGATGGAATGACTGATTCCCTCCCCTTTTCCTCTTCATTAGATTGCCACGGAGCACTCGCCATATGCTCAGACTGCGACTGTCGGAGTTTTCATCGATGCCGGGAGCAGGGCGGAGACTGATAAGACCAACGGAACTGCCCATTTTTTGGAACACCTTGCTTTTAAGGTATGAGATTACATCTTGTGTTCTGTGATATGAATGTATGGATGGCTAAAGATCTATCTCCTTGCAGGGAACCGAAGGCCGAACTCAGAATCAATTAGAACTCGAGATTGAGAATATGGGTGGTCACTTGAACGCCTACACCTCGGTACGTTTTCTCACTTCCGGTGCACCATCTTCAGTTTTTTAACGGGTGTCTGTCAATACAGCGCGAGAACACAGTCTACTACGCTAAATCCCTCAAAGCTGATATCGGAACGTCAGTCGAGATCCTCGCCGACATCCTGCAAAATTCTAAACTAGATGCGGAGGCTATCGAGCGTGAGCGCGATGTCATCCTCCGTGAGCAGGAGGAGGTCGACAAGCAGCTCGAGGAGGTCGTCTTCGACCACCTTCACGCCACGGCGTTCCAGGGTCAGCCGCTCGGTCGCACCATCCTCGGCCCCAAGGAGAACATCTTGTCGATAAGTAAAGAGGACTTGACCGACTATATCTCTACAAACTATAAGGCCGACCGCATGGTCCTTGTCGGTGCTGGTGGGATTCCCCACGAAACTCTTGTCGCTCTTGCCGAGAAGCACTTTTCCGACGTCAAGCCGAGTGAGAATCCTGTGATCCCGGGATCTGCACGTGGCCCAAAACCCGAATTCATCGGATCTGAGGTCCGCTTGAGAGATGATACTATCCCCACCGCTCACATTGCCATTGCCGTTGAGGGAGTTAGTTGGAAGGATCCTCAATACTTCACTGCATTGGTTGCTCAAGCCATCATTGGTAACTGGGACAGAGCCATGGGCAATGCCCCACACTTGGGCAGCAAGCTCTCTTCCTTCGTGCACAAGCATCAATTGGCCAACTCATTCATGAGCTTCAGTACCTCATACTCCGACACTGGGTAATCATACTCCCCATTAACACCACTCTTCCGATCATTTTCTAACTCACACGCGTAGCCTCTGGGGAATCTATCTTGTCACCGACAAAGTTACTAGAATCGACGACCTCGTCCACTTCGCCCTTCGCGAGTGGTCCCGCCTCGCGCAAACTGTGACAGAGTCTGAAGTCGAGCGCGCAAAGGCCCAACTCAAGGCGTCGCTCCTCCTCTCTCTCGACGGCACCACCGCTATCGCCGAAGACATTGGTCGACAGATCATTACCACCGGCCGGAGGATGAACCCTGCCGAGATCGAGAGGGTTGTTGGTCAAATCACCGAAAAGGACGTTATTGACTTTGCCCAGCGCAGGATTTGGGATCAGGATGTTGCGATTAGTGCGTTGGGTAGCATTGAGGGGGTATGGCTCTTTTTATTCTCTCCTTTTCCATTGTACCCGCCCTTACGCTGACCTTTGCTTAGCTGTTGGATTACCAACGTGTTCGTAGCGACACTAGCCGTAACTTCTAAGTTGTTCATGGGGGCGACGGGTGAGGTATTGGCTATAGATAGAATTGGGGTTGGTTGTTTTTGAGGGAATGATGGGTGATCCACAAAAGCTACCAGGGAAAAACCTAAAAAAAGCAGTTGGGATTTATTCGCTGATGTACAGTAAACCTATCCTATATCCCCAGAGTTTCCTTTTACTCCCTCGACATTTGGTTTTCTATCATGTTTCTCTTTTTCTTTTTCGTTTTCGCTCGGACAAAATGGGAGGGCAAACATAAGGTGTGAGGCAAAAATATATTTTAAAGAAAGCTGCGAAAAGGGACCACCTTCAACCAATCGATCGGCCAATCCATCTGTTCGTTCGTACATTCATCCATCGCCAATGCATAATGGAGCAAATGCCTAGTGAAGGATAACAAATGGACAATTCTATAATGGCCGTCCGAGATATACAGGTATAATATATACAGCAACACAAAAAAAGGAAAATGAAGGGCCACAGCAGGGTTTAATTTATACAGCACCATTATAGTAAACCTTCCTAACATCCACCAACTTCTTTCCCCGACCGCGAGCGATAGTCTCGGGCAACTTCTGACTCCTGAGAGCTTGAATCGTAGCCTTACAGACGTTCATTGGATTCCTGCTACGGCTGACCTTCGCCGAGAGGTCCGATAATCCCAGACACTTTGCTATTTCAAAGATATACTGGGAAGTGCGTAATCCGAATCCTAGCAATCCACTCTCACTCCCATTAGTCCAGCTCCACCCACCCCCCCCTCTGTTCAAACGAAGAAAGAAAGAAGAAACTAACCCGGCGGCCGCGTAAAAAGCTTCAACTCCACCGCCCCAACCTTGATATCCAAATTCCCGAAAATCGTGCGATCCTCATACCTAGGCACGGGCATCATATTCCGGACGGCCATGTACGTAGCGATGCGCTGAGCCTCAGAGTACTCCACACTCTTCCCTTCCCCAATGCCCACAAGGCCATTCCCATTCCCGGCCACGGCGAGACAGTATATCTTCCGGATCTTGCCCATGTGCGTCTGGTTCACGACGCTGTGGGAGACCAGGATCTTGGTCCTGAGCCGCCTAATCTCGGCGACGGAGAAGCCGGTCCTGAGCGAGGCCTCGCGGTACCAGGGCGGATCCCCCGTGGAGGAGGAATTGGAGGAGGCGGAGGGCGTGAGCAGGTCGTCGAGTCTCGGGATTGGCTGGAGGGGGTGGCCGGGCGTGTAGGTTTGTGGGCCGGAGGGGGCGTCCAGGATTGGGTCGAGGGCGGAGAGGTCGTCGAGGTACTTCAGCTTCATGGGGTCGTGGTCTGGCTGTCGGTGGCGGTTGTGGAAGTGCGTGGGGTCGATGGCGGACTCTCCTGCCAGGAGGGAGGCTAGCTGGGCGTCTGTGTAGTATTTCGATAGCTTGGAGATTTCGCCCTCGGTGTAGGGACTTGGCGGGGGTGTTGTGTAGGATTCGGGTTTGGCTTTTAGGGCGCGCCGGTGGTGGTAGGGATTTGGTGTGGTTGTGGTCAATTGGCGCCCCCCCCGGGGGGGGATTTGAAGGAGGCGGCGTAGGGGGCGGACCGCATTCATTTTGGTAGTTGTGGTGGTGGTGGGGCGGATATTTGGTGGGGTGGATTGAGATGAAGCCTTTGGCTGGTAGTCAGTGCTCGCTCACCGTGGTTAGGGTTGTATAATAGGGTAACACCAGATTCTCTATTGCGGCCTGGTTTCCATTTTTCCTCGATTGGCAATGATCAATCACCGGACAAATTATTGCAATTATCATACTGGCATGATATAGTACATGCGAAGCTATAGAGGTCGCGACTCTACAAGTACATCTGCCAATCCGAATGACCACAAGGATTAAAAAAGAAAGATATAAGATTTTTTTCTTCTCCCCAAACGCCCTGCAATGAATTCCGTATACCAGGAGAAGAAGCACCGGACATTGAAAATATAAGGATATACAAAAAACAACAAGTAAGAAGAAGCAAGGTATTCTACGAATGGACAGATAGGCAAGCCGTCCAAAGTGTTAACGAGAGAATTTCCCACGTTTACTGGGATTCCCGCGATTACTATTGTCAGCATAATACTTGCGTTGTATCTCCTGTATCTCCAGCCCCGGACAGCCAGCACGGACATGGCCGGACTGCCCACAATGGAAGCACGCCCCGCCTCCACCGACGGGGCTCGCAGTGGGTGGGGGGCCACTATTGGAAATAGACTGTAGGCTCTTCAATAATCTTTCATCATTATCCCTCTTTTTGATCTTCTTCGGCTTCTTCTTCTGCCCGTTCATGGAAGAGTCGCTGTCGGAGTCGTCGCTGGAAGAGGGAGAGTCATCAGAAATCTCATGAACTGGCTTTTTGGGAGTATCCTGTTACGATATCGTTAGCACATCCCCACCCCGCCTGTCTGCACTCCCACAACGCAAGAAGGGAAGAAAGAACAAACGTCAATTTTAGCCCCATACTCCCCAAACTTCATCCTTCCCCTAATCCCCTTTTGTTTTTTCTTCTTTTCATCATCATCATCGCTATACTGCCCACCAGCCAACTCCCCATATCCAACCGTAACAACTCTGACCGACGCCCGAGGCGCCTTCCGGACAATGCTCAACTCCCACCGAGTCTCTGCGTCTTCACGAGTGCTTGCTTCCGAGCGATCCCTAGTCGCTAGTAGTGCGGCCTCGCGCTTCGCGTTCTCCTCCTCAATCGCTTTTTGAACCTCGGCGTGGGATTTACTTCCCGGTGCGGAGGCGTTTCTTTGCATGAACTAGATTAAAAATTTCACAAGTTAGCCGCAGGCTTTTTTGGGGATGAGTTTTTGAAGGGGTGGATTGGTTCGGTACATTCATGGTGAGTAGTCTTGATGACATTGGTTTTGTCCTGGCGATTGGCCGCGGGGCGGGCCTGACTTTTGGAGTTCCAGATGCCATTTTGGCGACCGTGGTGGTGGTGTGGGGTGGTTGGCGATGTTGCTGGGGTTGGTCAAAGGCTGGTGATGTTGGAACATGAAGGCGAGTCGAAAGTTTCTGGATTACGTAGTGAGTTGCGGCTGGAGCTGGCCATGGTGGGTTAGGGTTAGAAAGCCTAAGATTGGAGACACCACGCGAGACCGCAGAAGGAGTAAGCTATCAGTAGGAACAAATGATAACTTAGTGCTGATAGGCCCTTAATTTCTGGATTCTGTATGTTTGTGTTAATTCCCTTATGAAGTGAAACTTCGGGGTAAATATTGAAAAACGTGCAGCGCCCTGTGGCTTCCCCCAAAGCTTGTCTGGGGTTGCCCGGACCAGGACAAAAGACACAGCCTAAATTACAGCAGGGCAGTAATTGATAATTACAATGTTTATGTCGTGGTACAACCAAATATTGCCCTGGAGCGTATGCTACTGGTAGCTTGTAGTTGGAGGCTTTCTGAATAGCCTTCTCCTAAGTAATGTTCACAAGATTATTCGGCCAAACACACTTGAAATATTGAGATGACCTAGCGCTTCTCTCACCCGGCGCAACATAGCACTAACCCCGATAAGCATACTGGACCTCTAACCCACTAGGTATCTACGAGTAGAAGAAGACCCTATTTAATAGGGGCTGCCATAGATAGCAAAGACTTGTTCCTATCCCATAATAGTAGGTCCTCGCCACTACTGGAATGTTTGTGCAGTAGGTGTTTGATAAGAACGCCTAATTCCTTCATCGACTGCCCGCTCCGAAATCAATACCGGGACAAGATTCTGAGCTCAAATTAGGGAAAACTTTTTTAATAAATAATTTTAAAGGTAGTTATGGACGGTGACACTCATGTTCCGAGCTAGCGGACGAAGGTCTCTGATCCTCCCTGGATAAGGTATTACAGGCTACCGGTACCACTCGCCCCAAAGGGTCCGTCACCATGGTAATCAATCCCACGGTTCATTTGTTAACGGGTAAGTTACCGGGTAATGATTGTGACGGAGGGTGTTTAGCTTGTCAGCCACGCCGGATCACTCGCGAACATCGACCTAGCTAACTTGAAGAAAAACTATCACATGGAGGTATTAATATATCCCATAGCCCATCTAGCCCACGGTACGGGAAGGCATCTTTCAAGGGCATACTAGAAGAAAAACTTCAATACTAATACCTCATAGTCCGAATATCTCTCACCCTCCTCCTCTTATCGAACCCGTTATCTAGCGTAGGCTAGTTAAATTAATTTTGACACCAATCTGCAGACTTGGTCTGTCGTGGGCTTCTGAACCAACGCTCAAGGCGCCTAGAGGGGTGTGTGTAGAGCAAGAGGAAGTGTCCCATACAAATTCGCCACAACCCCACCACTTTCTTATGGGGCGCTCGCCCCTCTCTCTCTCAAGACACGTTATCCTTGTCACTGAATGGCGCCACCCCCTTGTCCACTTTGTCGCTTGCCTTGTGCTGTCTCAGTTTTAGAGCCAGCACATGACCTACGGAGCCTCCACAAAAACGACTGCCATCCAACAATCACCTCAGAACTGAGAAAAGTCACTACCCCGACTACAAATCGTATAAGCAATAACACCCAAGAGCTCCCGTTCCTTCCTGTTTCCCCACCCTACGTATCCGAACTTAGCGAATCTCACTTGCCGGGCACCGACCCTGTGCCATAGCTTAGACGGATTTCCCCGATATGGGTCAATCGCAGAGCACTCGCAGTTCCGAGCCAGGCGCAGGCTACCGCGCAAAGGCATTAGCAGAAAGCCGAGCACGGGCCGAAGCATCACGTAAATCCAAAGAAGGTAGACCGCCAACCCTCCCAACCCTTTCACGCAGTTAATCCCCAAGCTAACAAGCCATCAGCATTCAATACCTCTGACCACAACAGTGCAAAAGCCTACTCCCTCTTAGCGCGGATGCACCAGCAAAAAATGGGCGAGTACAATGCCCTAGCCAGTGGCGAGATATTCCGACACCATAACCCAAACTACCCCTCCACCACCACTACCAATTCTTCCCTCTTGGCTTCGTTCTTCTTTGGCGCATTCTTTTCGCTCTTCGCGGCTGAGCCGAATGATCTGTCGAAATTGGATCTGCATGGACAGTACGTGGGTGAGGCCATTCAGATGGTTAAGGACCACTTGAAGAAGTGTCGGAGAGAAGGGGTCCAGAGGACGTTGATTATAACGGGGAGGGGCGCGCATAGTGCTGGGGGCGTTGCGAAGATTAAGCCGGAGGTTGAGGGATTGTTGGCTAATATGGGGGTCCGGTACGGGAGGGAGGGAGAGGGGGCTTTTGTGGTCGAGTTTGGAAGGGAGAAGGGTGGGATTGTGGGGTGGATTTTGAGGGGGATATTTGGGTAAGGCGGGATAGTGGAGGGCATATCGCTGGCGTGTTAAGGCTGATATCATCAATGCTGCGGCGGTGTTATGTATCATGTTTTGCTGGAATTTAGTTTTGCGCTATAGTGAAGAATATCTTTACGTTGTGTGGGGGGGGGGGTGTTGCCGTGGGCCACTGAATACCACGAGTGATACGACATGAAGACATATTTTCAACCCTCAACCCTCACTCAATACCATCCAAATGATACCCTTATCTAGGCTCACAAACCCCGCACGCACCTCAAAGG